>JAESFG010000103.1_pt1 | contig 301440 bp, 232 predicted proteins | sample 9269371 | NCBI WGS metagenome assembly JAESFG01 (sample SAMN14506227, study PRJNA617093) | algae metagenome | isolation source: Aetokthonos hydrillicola CCALA 1050 (B3-Florida) and co-occurring... | place: USA: South Carolina | collected 2013-01-01
GTTTCACGGGCCTTGTTGAGCGAGGGGAGGAGGATGCTGATCAGCAGGGCGATGATGCCGATGACGACCAGCAGCTCGACGAGGGTGAAGCCCTTCGTGGTGCGCTTCATAGCGAGTGTCCTTTCGACGGACGAAACTTCGCCAGGGTGGCGCGCGTGTCAGTCATGAATCACGTTCGACGAAACGATTCGCATCTCCCAGTTCGGGGGCGTCTCCAGACGTTTCCTGATGCTCGCGGCGGCTCGTCGACCTATGACGATGATAGAGATGATTGCACGTCGGATCGGTCTGATGCCAATCCAGAGAGGTCGAAGAAGCAATGGGTCCGCGATAACAGGGGGGTGGACTGGCTCGCTTTGAAACTGGAAAACCGCGATCGCTCGACTCACGCGCTCACGACTTCGTGCGCTGCGCCTTCGATGGCGACCTTAGGAAACAATCCCTGGCGAACGTCGCCAGAGCCGGCAAACCCGGATGCATTATGATGATGACGACCGGGTTCGTCCGAACCTCAATTCGCGCCAGGCGAGCCAAGCTCATCGCTCACTGCTACACCGGGCACTCCGCAAGCTCGTTTTGCCGCGACGACAAGCGTCACTGGCGCAACGGAGCAGGATCAAGACTGTACCGCATCTTATGGAAGACAGTCAACGGGATTTACACATAGGGCTTGTATCAATTGTGAGTCGCTTCATCTTCTCAGACCTGTGGCTCCGATGATCCGTCCTCGTCTGATCGTTGCTGACACGTGAAACCGCCGCAGGTCAGGGATTTGTGAGAAGATTTTCCGCCTTGCCTTTAACTAGTACGTCACGTCCGGTGAGCTGGTTCGCCCTGTGGATAAGTTGTCGGCTGAACAGCATAACTCGGTCATTGCCCCGAATAGGGCGGTGTTCCGGCGTCATCTGCCTTCGCCGTCGCATCCGGACAGACGGGCGTGACCGCGGCTCGGTCGACCCGCTGCCGTCGATCGTGCGTGGCTTGTTCCTCGAACGAATGACGTCCGCCTGCAACACTCTCGTCGCCAGCATGCAGGAAAAATCGCGATTCTCGCAGGCTCGGCCGAAGTGTGTGGCCGGCCGTGCGTTGGGCGGAGTGGTCGACGTCAGATGGCCTTTCAATCAAGCCGAACACGCCACCATAATTCCTACCTGCGCGGGCCTCTACCGCTCGCGTTGCTCTTTGAAAAGTGAACGAGGCGAAGCCGTGCCGAGCTGACGTCGCGGCTGTGAAAAATGAGCGCGGCCGTGCTCCGGTGGGCGAGCATTCGGTGTTCCATGTGGTGCGTTGACCGTCCCCGAATCGTCACTCAATGCGACGGAATGCGCCAAAATGTTCCACCCATGCTCCACGTCAGAACGCCGAATCGCTCGGCAGGGCCGGGCGAAGGACGGCGTGATGTAACAAAATGTTCCCTCATCGCATCATCTCCGTCGACTGCTCCGCTTTTGCGGGGTCGTCGCTTAGTTCGCCGGCGCATCGGGCGTCTTGGTGAGCTTGTGGGTGCGTTGCCACTCCTCCAGCTTCCGCACCACGTTGGGCGGGACGACGGCGGCGAGTTGTTTTGCGTCGCCGCCGAGCGTGATGACCTGGCGGATGAGGCTGCTGCTGGTGAGGGCGTACTGGTCGCCGGTCATGATGAAGACAGTTTCGACGCCGCCCACGGCGCGGTTCGCGAGGGCGAGCTGGAACTCGTAGCGGAGGTCGGACACGTCGCGGATGCCGCGCAGGATGGCGGTGGCCTGGGACGCCTTCACGAAGTCGGCGGTGAGACCGGTGAAGCTCTCGACGCGGACATTGCTGAGGTCGCCGATGAGTTCGCGGATCATCGTGGTGCGCTCTTCGAGGGTGAAGAGTTCCCGCTTCTCCGGGTTCACGCCGACGGCGACGATCAGTTCGTCGAACAGCTTCGCGCCGCGGCGAATGATGTCGAGGTGGCCGTTCGTGATCGGGTCGAGCTGCCCGGGAAAGACCGCGCGGCGGACGTTCGACGACTTCGACGACGGGGAAATCATGGTCGGGAAAGCGTACAGCGGGGGGATGATGGCGGGAAGCGGGGCAGGCACGGAGTGACGGAGTGGTCGAGGGGATTCGTGCAAGTCGAGTTGTGGTCCGAGGCGCGTTGCGCCGGTAGAACATCGAGGGACTGATGAGCGAAGATTCCCCAACATCCAGGAAGACCCAGCGCGTCGCGGCCGATTGGACGTGGCGCGTCGCGCTCGCGTTGATCGTGCTCGTGCTGTTCGGGCGGCTCGCGACGTACGACTTCACGCTCTGGGACGACCAGGGCACCATCCACCGCAATCCGCTGCTCAACCCGCCCACGCTTGAGACGCTCCGGTTCTACTGGACGACGCCCGACCAGGGCCTGTATGTGCCGATCACTTGGACCGTGTGGATCGCGATCGCGGCGGTCGGGCGGACCGGCGCCGTGGACGACATCCGCTCGACGCTGAACCCATGGATCTTCCACGGCGCGAACATCGGGCTGCACGTGGCGTGTACGCTGCTGGTGTTCGGCCTGCTCCGACGACTGCTGCCGAGGTCGCCCGCGTGGGCGGCGTTCCTGGGCGCACTCGTGTTCGCGATCCATCCGCTTCAAGTCGAATCGGTCGCGTGGATCAGCGGCATGAAGGACCTGCTGTGCTGGACGCTGTTCCTGGTGGCGCTTCGATCGTACGTCGACGCCGCGATTCGCGATCGCGATGTGCCCGCGCCAAGCGTGGTCAAGTCGGTGCTGACCAGGCGGATGGTGGGGGCGATCGGGCTGGTGGTGCTGGCGTTCCTGAGCAAGCCGACGGCGATGGTCTTCCCGGCGGCGGCGCTGACGATCGACGCCCTGATGATCAGGCGTCCCTGGCGACGGATCGCAGCATCGGTCGCGCCATTCGCGGTTCTGTCGGTCGCGTTCGCAGCGGTGGCGCGCGTCGCGCAAACGGTGACGTACGTGAACGACGCCCCGCTCTGGGCTCGGCCGCTCATCGCGCTCGACTCGCTCGCGTTCTACCTCGGCAAGCTGGTCTGGCCGACCGACCTGCTGCTGGATTACGGCCGTTCGCCCGGGGCGCTGATGTCGACGCCCGGCTGGTGGACGTCGTCGTTCGTCGTCCCGCCGATTGCGGCGGTGCTAGTCGCGTTCTGGGTGAAGTACCGAAACCCGACACTACTGGCGGCGCCCGCGCTGTTCGTGATCGGCACGCTGCCCGTGCTCGGGCTCGCGACGTTCCAGATGCAGCAGTACAGCACGGTGACGGACCACTACGTCTACTTCTCAATGGCAGGCGTGGGGCTGCTGCTGACAGATCTGCTGAGCCGAGCCGGCCGGGCGAAGCCGGTCGCGATCGGCGCGACGTCGCTCGCGTGCGCGGCGCTCGGTGCGGTCACCTGGATGCACGTGCCCGTGTGGGAGACGTCGGAGACGCTGTTCAAGCACGTCGTTCGACTGCGGCCCGACAGCTGGCTCGGGCAGAACAACCTGGGCAGCTACTACAACGACCTGCGCCGGTACGACGAGGCAGAGGTGCTGTTTCGCGAATCGATCAGGGTCAATCCGAACAACACGCTGCCCTACACCAATCTGGCCGGGCTGATGCTGTATCGCGGCGACTACGAGGCCGCGCGGGAGTGCTTCCGCAACGCCGAGGCGGCCGTCGAGCGTCAGCCCAACGTGGACGCGACGCTTCGAGCGCTGATGCAGTTTCAGATCGCCGAGACGTATCTGAACGCCCGACGCTGGACCGACTCGCTCCGTCATGCCGAGCGCGGGCTGGAGCTGGCACCGGGTCATCCGAAGCTGCTCGACATGAAGGCGCGCGCCGAGAAGGCGATCGCACTCGAGGAGACCCGCCGGGCCGCGACGCAACCGGTGACGACGCGGGCGACGACGCGGGCGACGAAGTAGCCATCGAGTGACCCGCGCTCAGCGAACCTCGCGGTGCAGCTTCATCGGGTCATCGTTTGCGGAAAGGGGGGCAAGCACGACCTCAAACGAGAAGTCGCCAGGGAACAACTCGTACGCCGGGAACGGGCCCGGCCCGCAGCTGTTCGTGCCGATGCCGAGTTGGCGGTGATCCACGTTCACGTGCACCTCGTCGCGCGGCTTCAGCTCGGTGTTGTGGCGGACCGTCGACAGGTCTTCCGTGCTGAACCGCTGGGCGCCGAACTGGAAGAGCGACGGCGCGGTCACGAGCAGCCCGCGCTCGCCGCCGTGACCCGCGCGGAACGCGGCGTAGCGGACCTCGGTGCGGTTGCCCGTCTCCTGAGGCTTGATGTAGTCGAACCGCAGCGCGTCGACGTGAGACTTGAACCGCCCGACGCGGGAGGCGAGCTTGGTGTCGTCGTAGTTCTCGCCCGGACCTCGGCCGTAGTAGTCGACGGTCCAGTTCGCGCCGGGCAACGCGAGCCGAAGTCCGACGCGCGGCAGGTACATCGGCGGTCCCTTGTCCCACGTCTTCGGCCAGTCGCCGCGCTTGGTGATGTCGCTCTTGATCCGCACCGCGCCGGATTCCTCGAACGTGTACGTCTGCACGAAGTCGAACCCGAACGCCGTGATCGGCGGGGCGATGAACCCGCTCACCACGATCTGACCGTCCGACTCGCGGACGCTCCCGACGTGCGTCGCCATCTTGTGGAGCCACTTGCCGCGCCAACCCGGGGCGTAGTTGCGGTCGTTGTCGGTGGGGGCGCGCCAGAACTGGAGCGCGACGGGTCGACTCAGGATCGGCGCGCCGTCGAGCGACCATTTCGCGAGCTGCCCGCGAGCGACGTCGAATACGAAGCGCGACGGCTTCGCCGCGATCTCAATCGTCGAAGCCTTCCGCGTCGCTGACGCTCGCCGTCCCGCTTGTGTCGTCGCGGAGCGTTGTGGGGCGTTCAACGCGAACTGCACGTGCGCCACCTCATGCCCCGCATCGCACCACGCGGTCGCTTCCCGGTGCATGAACCGCAGTTCGACGAACGCTTCGCTCCCCGGCGCGACGGTGGGCGTGGCGAGCTTGATCACCGCGCTCTCGCCCGGGTTGATCGCCGGTGCGTCGAGCTTGCCGCACTGCGTGTACTCGCCGTCGACGTTCAGCGCCCAGCCGATCGTGAGGTGCTTGAGCGAGAGGTCCTTGTATCGGTTCGTGATGCGGATGTTCCCGCCGTCCACTTGCTCGCAGTGCACGGGCGCGTAGGCCGCCTTCGTCTCGATCAACCCGGGCGATTGCTTCCGGTCTGGTGTCACAAGTCCGTCGATGACAAAGTTCCCGTCGTTCGGCTCATCGCCGAAGTCGCCGCCATAGCACCAGATGTTGCGCTGCGCGTCCCAGATGCCGTGATCGATCCACTCCCACACGAACCCGCCGTGCAGGCGCGGATGCTTGTAGAACGACTCCCAGTACTCCTTCAACCCGCCGGGCCCGTTGCCCATCGCGTGGCAGTACTCGCACTGCAGGAACGGCCGTTTGCTTGCGTCGATGTCCGCGCCGTAGTGCTTGATCGTCTCACCCTTGCCGATCTTCTCCTGCGTGTCCGGATGCGCGTACATCGTGCTGAAGACGTCCGAGAGGTCGCCGTTCTTGTCCGTCTCGTAGTGGACGGGGCGCGTGGGGTCGATCTTCTTCGCGGCGTCGCGCATCGCGTAGTGATTCACGCCGGTGTCGCTCTCGTTGCCCAAGCTCCACATGACGATGCTCGCGTGGTTCACGTCGCGGTGCACGGTTCGGACCATGCGATCGACGACGGCGTCCCTGCACGCGGGATCGATCACCGGGTTCTTCGGGTTCTGCTCGTACCCGAAGCCGTGCGTTTCGAGGTCGCACTCCAGGATCACCCACAGCCCGTACGCGTCGCACAACTCCAGGAACCGCGGGTCGGGCGGGTAGTGGCTCGTGCGGACGGCATTCACGTTGTGCGACTTCATCAGCAGCACGTCCTGCAACGCCGTCTCGATCGGTACCGTGCGCCCGCGATGCGGGTGATGCTCGTGCCGGTTCACGCCGCGGAACATGAGCTTCGTGCCGTTCACGAGGAACTGATCCCCCTTGATCTCCACCTGACGGAACCCGACGCGCTGACGGATGACCTCCCTCACCTTCCCCTCCGCGTCGAACAAAGTGATGAGTAGCGTGTAGAGGTAAGGCGACTCAGCGCTCCACCGTTCCAAGTAGGTGACCATCAGGCTGGCTTCAAGCTCCGCCTTGTCTACTACCAACTCACGCGACGAGGCGACTTCCAGTTGATTCTTCTCCTCAGCGTCATCCCAGTCCAGCACTTCGACTTTCACACGCCCGCCAGGTTCTCCATCAACGGAAAGCTTCACCTCGATCCAACCATCGATGCCACCGTCAACCGTCGTCACGCGCACGTCGTGCACGTACGTCTTCGGTCGCGAAAGCAGGTACACGTCGCGGAAGATCCCGCTCAGCCACCACATGTCCTGATCTTCCTGGTACGTCGCATCGCTCCACTGGTGCACCTTCACCGCGATGGTGTTCTTCCCCGGCTTCAGCAGGTGCGTGATCTCGAACTCGCTCGCGAGACGCGACCCCTTGCCCAGCCCCGCCTCCACGCCGTTGATGTACACGATGAAGCACGAGTCCACGCCTTCGAACCGCAGGAACGTCCGTTCGAAGTGGGCGGGCAGGTCGAAGTCGCGCCGATAGCACCCCGTCGGATTCTCGGCCGGCACGAAGGGCGGGTTCAGCGGGATCGGGTAGATGACGTTCGTGTACCAAGGCTTCCCAAACCCCTGAAGTTGCCAGAACCCCGGCACCTGGATGTCGTTCCAACCGGCCACGTCGAACGCGGGCTTCTCAAACCCCGCCGGCGCTTCGTCCACCGTGAGCGAATACGCGAACTTCCACGTGCCCGAGAGTGACAGCACCCGCGCGTTGTCCCGCGGATCCACCTCGATCGGCCCGACCGACAGCGCACTCTCCCGCGACGGATGCGGCACGTAATACGCCCGCGGCGCCACGCGGTGCCTCTGGAACAGACCGGGATTCTCAAACCAACGGGCGTCGACGGCGGAAGACGCGGAGAATGCAGTGCTCATAGGAGGCCCAACATCGTGCGTACCACGATGCGAAGGTCAATTCGCCCCGTACGTCAGGCGGTCGAGCCACGAAAGTTGCCCCTTCTTCCCAGCAGCGCAATTGAAGTAGAACCCCGATTCCGCGAGAATCTGCCCGTCAAAGAGCGGTCTCTCTGCGATTGGAATGAAAACCGTAGGCGCTGGTGTCGGCTTACTGGGAGGCAGCAATGAACTGGGCGAGGCACACGAAGATCATCGGTGGCGCAGTGTCATGGCACCGGTGGAAGCGCGACGGCGAGGGGAATCGGCTACACATCGAAGCCGTCGAACGTCGGATGCAGCTGGCAACGCCAACGCTGCTCGCCGGGCCTTCTGGCGGGGTCCGGCATCTCATGCAAGTCGGTCCTGAGGCTGTCTTTCTGAGCGACTACGGACCGAACGAAAACCCATTTAACGGCTCGTACGCCTATCGAGGGCTTTGGGCAACCGACGGTACGCCCGCAGGCACCCGCAAGGTGTTTAGCGGCAGCATCGTCATTGGTGAGAAGCTAGAACTATCCCCACTCGTAGCACTTAACGGCAAGGTGTACTTTTTCGGGTTTACGCCCGAGCACGGGCAGGAACTACGTGCTTACGATCCGGTCACACGCACATCGTCGCTGGTCGCCGATCTCGTGCCAGGGCCCGATGTGAGCGGCGCTAGCACCGATTACACCACGCTGATTGTTGAAGGTGGACGACTCTACTTCGTGGGGGGCGTACAAGGCAGCTTCGACCGCAGGCTGTATGCGAGCGACGGTACCGCCGCAGGAATTGCCGTCGTGGATACGGCGGGCTCCAGAGTCTGGGGCTGCTTTAGCACGGGTGCTGGCGTGAGCTATTACTCCAGTGACGGCATCTATCTTATGAACGGAACGGCGCAATCCGTGCGCAAGATATCCGGGCCGATTGTAACCCCAACCGGAACCGTCAGGCCGCAGCGCGTTGCCGTGTTTGCCAACGCCGTTTGGGCAGTCGCGAATACCGGTGCGTTCTACTCGATGCGTCTCGATGGGGCATCGGATCAGGTGCCCGCATTCGTTGCGAATGGTGTCGATATTCAGAATGAGACGCTTGGGGTCACTGGTGGTCGCTTGTATTTCACCATGATGCCCAATGGAGGCTACAGCCTGAAGTGGATCGACCGCGTCGGGGGCACGATTAACACAGTGTATGGCGCGGGACCTAGCAGGGGCCTGTACGCGCAGTCGGACGCGTTCTATACGGTTCCAAACACACCGGCTATCGACAGTGGCCAGACCGCATTTCGTCTCGACAGGGCTACGGGTGCAGTTTCACGATTCGGGCGAGCAAGCGGCGCCATCGTCGCTGTGGATGACGATCGGATGGCTTACGGATGTTTCGACTCGGTCGTTATTGGGTATCGCGAAGGATTCTCTGAGCGCGTCGTAGTCCAAGGCATTGCGACGTCGTCGGCTGGGCCCCGGGCCCGTCCATGGGTAACGCTGAACGGAAAGATCCTATACGAAGTGGTGCCCAGCGGCGGCGGAGGCGGGCCCTTGTACTCAGTAGATGTGCCGCCGCCAACTCCCACCGCGACCATTACCATACGGGGTTACATCGATTCAAATGCCAACGGGCAGTTTGAACCGTGGGAAGCGCCCGTCGAAGGCCGGCCTTCTGATCCTCCAATCCGAGTCGAGTTGTTTAACCAGAGCAACGGTATCGGCGGCGGATCGTCACAAGTGTATGGGTCGGTGGTGCTCGGGTCTCAGTCGGAGATCGTCTTGACTCGAGTCGTACCGGGACAGTATGTGCCGCAATGGAAAGCGTTTGGCGACGACTCAAGAGCGGACTACAAGATTCGGCTTAGTCCTTCTGCAACGCAGCCCGCGCCCTTCACCATCGCCGAAGGGCAAAGCATCGTTCTGAATGTTCCGTTCCTGGTCGGTCCAACATTCGTTGGAACCGTGTACGACGATGCAAATGCAAATCGACGCCGCGACGCGAACGAGTCTGGGCGTGCAGGCGTCACGGTATTCGCTGATTTGGACAATGATGCGGTATTCGATGCGGGCGAGCCGTTCGGGGTCAGCATCGAGAGTGGGTTGGTCGGGGTGACGGCGAGGGTTTCGTCCTCGTATACGATGACCACCGTACGGATCATGGCGGTCGGTACCTCCGAGGTGTTTCAGTCAGCGCCCTGGGTCGCCGAGAATGTGTCGCATTCGACGGGAGTCGTTGCGGTTGTGCCGTTTAGTGACATCGGCGTCAGCCGAGTGCCGCCACGAGGAGTGATCACAGGTACGACCCTGTCGGTAGGCGGGACGGGAGACCTTCCCGGGCAGTTCCTGTACGTCGACCTTGATGTTAATGGTCAGTTCGACGTCGGAGAGCCAAGCGCAGTGTCGGATAGTGACGGCAAGTACCAACTCGATTATGTTCCCTTCGGGCCGCAGCTCCTACGCCACGAAACGCCCGGGGGCTGGCGACCGCTTGCGCCGGCGCGATGGATCAGGGTCGCGTCGGACGCCATTACAACCGTAACGTCAACGCGGATTAGGCTGGGCAGTAGCGGGGGCACGTCCGTTCGCGGAACGATCTATCATGACACGAATCTGAATGGCATTCGCGATGCAAATGAACCGTTCCGAATTGGTCCGAGTGCCGCCGTCGCACAGTCGGGATCTGGACTCTCCTTCGTGAATGTTGCTACGTCTGCGTCAACGACGGTCAACATCGACACGCTCGGGCGATTTGATGTCGCTCTAGCGCCGGGGCGCTATAGGCTTTCAACGTCTCCGATGTCTGGCAAGACCTGGGGTCAGCAGCCGTATGAGTTCGACTTAGGTAATGGTCAAATCATCGACGACTTCGATATTGGACTCGTGGATCCGGACGCAGGGCGGGTTATCGGTCGCATGTTCTTGGATCGAAACATGAATGGCCAGCTAGACAATGGAGAGCCATGGCTGGAAGGAATGGCGGGCTTCCAGCCAGCAAACAGCTCACTCTCAATGCAGGTCGATGGTACGGGTCGATTCCTCGCAACGTCGCTCTCCACGAATGTATTCACACTGCCAGATTCGTGGAACTTTATGTTCACTTACACGCCCGGCTTCAGTCGCATCATTGAGTTGCGGGAAGGTAGCGAATCGGGAGTCGGGAACATCCCAGTTGTTAGGCAGATGGACCTGGCTTCGGTTCAGTTCAGCGAAACGTATTTTTTCGATGCCAATCGAAACGGACTGTTCGAATCAAATGAGCCAGGTTCGAGTTCGTCCCATTCTTCATACATCGACTACGACGATGACGGCCGATTTACCTATGGAATCGATACGCGGATATCGTCCGTAGGTGTTACGACGGTTTGGCTCAAGCCGGACGACGCCCTCACGCTACAAGTGAGGGTTGACGCGTCTATTCAGGAGCTGACTACGCCGGCCCTGCAGGCTTACTCGATACGTGCGGGTGTCGCTGGAAGCTCGCAGTCATTGAAACACTTCATCGGCTGGAACAGCTACGTGGTGCCGCAAGTGTGGGGGCGTGTTGCGATTGACGTGCAAGCGGATTCCAACGGAGATGGGATTAATGACTCGAGCGATTTCGGAACAATTGGCACGAGGCAGTTCTGGGTCGACTTGGATAAAGATGGTGTGCTGGACGCCGGCGAGCCGGTAAGCACGCGGTTGACTGGTGGGACTGCTTCTTTCACACTTCCGGCGGGAGAGTATCAAGTTCGGCCCATCCTTCCGGCGGGCTGGGAGCAGACCAGTCCTCCTTCGGGCGAACCGATTGTGGTGATCGTCGACAATCCATTTGGTGGGGTTGCGCGAGTGATTCAAACCACTCAGCGACTTCGGTCTGACGATGGCGGGGTCGTGTTGGGGTCTGCGTTCCGCGACGTCAATCGCGATGGCGTCTTTCAGCGGAACGAACGCTCGCGCAGCGCGTCAGTCGTCTATGCGGATTTGAATGGAAACCAAGTGCTGGACTTCGGTGAGCCGCACTCGATTGTCAGTACTTCCGATGGTCGCTATCGGCTTCGGCGGCTTCCGGCGGGACAATACCAGATACGATCTGTTCCACTAGCTGGATACTTGGCTACCTCGCCTACGGCGGTGCAGGTGTCGATCGCGGGTGCAGGCGGATCTGATCTTCAAATTGACTTTGGCGCGACTAACCTAGAAGTGTACGTCAATCTGGTACTTGGTTCATTTGTAGACGTAAATCGTAATGGCTTGAGGGACGCGAGCGAGCCATCGCAAGCGATCACCTGTACTCTACTGCGGATAAATGCTGACGGCACCGAGACGGCGCTGTACGACGTGTATCTACCCGATGTCCGGGCAGTGTTGCCGGGAAATGCATACCGACTGATCGCTTCGAATCTGCCGGCCGGATGGGCTCCTTCCGGTCCTCAGCCGATGAACGGCTACGTGGTCGACCTGCGGAGTGGGACGATCCCGCCCGTCGTTCAGCTGGACTTCGGAGTGGCACCCACGGTGATCATTTCGGGCCGCGTCTTCAGTGACGAGGACAACGACGGCGGCTGGAGTTCGGGCGACAAGCCCGTCGCGGGGGACTTCGTATTTCTGGACCTTAACAATGATGGGGCTTTGGCAACTTCTTCCGAGCCGTTTGTGCAGACGGATGCTAGCGGTAGATATGTGTTGCCCGTCTCCAACAGGGCAGGACGCGTTCGTACGGTTCGACAGTTTGGACCAACCGATCGTCCGGCGTTGAACAGGCCGGTTGCGTACCGACCATGGGTGAACGGAGATATGTCCAATGTCGATTTCTACTATCGCGGCCTAGCCTACCCGAATGTCGCACCGCCGTCGCTTTCCATGACTGAGTTGGATACGGACTACACGCCCCGCTTCGTGCTGAATTTTGATAAGCCACTTGGCTCATCCCTCGCGGCGTCGGAAGTCGTCGTTAGGAACGTCGTTACCGGAGATCTGGCTAGCTTCTCGACGACACCTTCGAACTACACCGCCGTCATCTCGCTGGATAAGCCAGGCGCACTGGCGGTCGACGGTGTTTATGAGGTTACGATCGATCGAGGAGCGGTGACGGATCCGCTGTTGCGTGCTAACACAGATCCAATTGTCGCGAGATTCATCTTTCTTCGTGGCGATGCGAATGGCGACTATTGTGTGAACTTTGATGATTTGTTGTTGCTTGCTGCGAACTATGGAAATACGCTAGGTTCATACGGTCGCGGTGACTTCAATGGGAACGGAATTGTAAACTTTGATGATCTGCTCATTCTCGCGGGCAACTACAATCGCGGACGCATGGGCGTTGGTGGCGGCGACCCTGGCAATGCGTTGTCCGTGATGCCGCCAGGCCGCTCGATGCCGTTTCCGCGAAGGGAGGGTCGGCCGACGATGGGCGATCCGGGAGAGGTGCTCGGCGTTGACCACTTAGGTGAATCCGTGCTGTGAGCTGACGCAGTTCGCGGTCTCAATCCTCAGCAGCAAGATGGTGGTAGTGCCCGGCAAACTGAGTGCCACGACTCGCACACGAGTGATGGCGCTTGGAGTCCCCTCGCGGATCGCATCGCGGCTACCTTCGGCAGTGAACGCCGTGTGAAATTCACTGTCCGCTGTCGTACTTCCGACGCACGACGCGCCCAGAGCGAGGGTTGAGCTGCCCCCGCGGGTCGAGCGTGTCGGCGTCCCGCGTCGTCGAATGCAATGGACTGCAAGACATGCACGGGGTGCCCGCCCCAACGGTTCGACCGGCGGGCCGAAGTTTCGTGCTTGTCGCGCATTGGGCCCCTGGGGACGACTGTGTGACCGTCGGAAGCCGTGTCTCGGCGGGGTTTGGGCGAATGGCTACCCCCTGACTTCAAGAATCGCAGGCCCCTGAAGCTCTCGGTCCACGCGACACGTTGTGCCGGGGAGCACGACACGGGCAAGCCTGAGGTGTCCCGCCTTTACGCGGATCGTCGCTCTTCGTGCGTAGACGTGCGCCGTGCCGAACGCGTCGCCCGTGGCGAAGAAAGCGGTGCCGGTGCGGCCGAGCGTAAGTTCGCCGTTGCGGGCGTCGTAGTCTGTCTGCAGAAGGGCGGGCAACGCAGCCCAGACGGCCATCGCGCGAGCGTAGTGATGCCCGCACTCGGGTTCCTCGAACGGGTTTCGGCGATCGCCCTGATGACGCGAGCGAACGGCGGCGATGAGTTCGAGGCCTTCGTCGACGTGGCCTTCCTGGATCAGGCCCACCGCTGCGGCGTACTCGAAGCCGGTCATCACCTCGTTGAAGTACGGAAACGGCCGGCGCGGCCGGCGCCCCTTGGGGTAGGTGGCCATCAGCGTCGCTGGCTCGTTGCCGAGGGCGAAGTTGCGGAGGTGGTTGAAGTGGTCGGCCAGCGACTTGCGGAAGTTGTAGCGATGGATCGACAGCAGCGCCTTCGACACGTTCGCCTCGTCGAGCACGTGCCCCAAGCCCGCCTGATGCGCGAGGCATTGGCCGACGAGTTGATCGACGAGGCAGCCGGCGCCCAGTTGCAGTTCCGGATCGGCGAGGTTCTTCGCGCCCGCGCCGATCGTAAGCCCTTTGGCGATCGGACGGTCGCCTGGAGGCATGATCTTGTGCTCGTAGTATTCGCCGTTGAAGAGCTCGGCATCGGTCGCCGCCGAGCCGGTGACGAAGATGCGGTTGCACTTGTCGGCGAACGCGTGATCGCCCGTGAAGGTCGCCATTTCACCGGCGGCCAGCAGTGCGGCGAGGTACCACGCCTGCATCTGCGGGTTCGGGCCGTAGTACTCGACGTCCATCGTGTTGTGCTGGCAGCCCTCCATCAGGCCGTCCTGATCGGCGTCCCAGCCACCTTCGATCCAGCAGAACTCGAGGGCGCGCTTCGCGTGCGGATAGAGGTCGCGGAGCAGGGCGTCGTCGCCGGAGAGGCGCCAGTCGCGGTACAGCTTGACGATGCAACCCATCTGCCCGTCGGCCGCGGCGTTGCCTAGTTCGCGTGCGCGCGAGAGCGGCAGGTTGATGCGGAACGACATCAGCCCGCGATCATCGGTCGCGTGTGCGAACTCCAATCGTCGCTGGTCACGCGCGATCGAGCCGAACAGCATCGGGACCGCCGCCTCGTAGTTCCAGACGTGCGTGCACGAACCGTGGCACGATCCGGAGTTGGGATGGCATCCCTCCCAGCCGAAGAAGTGGCCGTCGGGCGTCTGGAAGGTGGTCTGACTCCGAAGCGACGACAAGTTGAAGAGGCACGCTTCCTTGACCACCTCGGGGACGTCGGCCGACAGGACGGAGTCGACGAAGGTGCATGTGCGCGCTTCCAGATCCGCCGCCTTTCCGGCAAACCGATCCGCAGCCTCGAATGCGTCCGCGAAGCGCGTCGTGTAATAGTTGCCGATGCGATCCTCCGGAACGCTCGGCTGGCGCGGCGTCCACGTGTAGCGGTTCGGAAAATGCCACGCGATGTAGAACGGCACCGCAAGCTCGCCCCGCGCGGGGACCGTGACACTGACACACAGCGATGCGACCGAAGACTTCTGATTGCCGATCTCGCGATCGTCGAGCTTGCCGTCCGTGGTGAAGTCGTCCCAGAAGTCGAGCAGGCGATCGCCCCAACTCAGGTCGGCCCAGGCGGTGCGATGGGAGAGGCCTCGCTTGATCGGCGTGACGAGCGCCATCGTTCCCCAGGCTTCGTCCAGTTGCGGAAGCTCTTCCGAGTAGAGCCGCAGGCCGCGGACGTGGTCGCCCTCGACGTAGGCGTTGCGGTTTCGCTTGTAGTGGTGGGAATGGTCGGGGTAGCCACCCCAGGCGGGCCGAGGGTCGTGGCCAGTAGCACCGATGAAGTTCATCAGTGAGCCGGCGATCGACGCCTTGATCGGTTTGGACGTCGGATTCTTCAGCACCCACCGAAGCGAAGCGACCGGCCAGGCCGAATTCTCGACATCCGGCGGCGTGAGTGGATTGAATGCATCGAGACGCACCTTCAGCGGCACGGACGGGTCGGAGAAGTGCACGGTTGCCAGCGGATAGGCCGCATCGAAGCGGACAGACGCGAACCGCGGCAGTCCCGATTGCCGCGCGGGGCAGCCGACAGGGCCGAGGTGCAGGTGATCGGGGATCGGGCCCTCCAGAAGTCGAGTCGGCCCGTTGTGTATGTGCAGCGCGAAGAAGCAGTGCTCTGGCGTGTACCCCTTCGCCGGGCGATTCATGCACTCGAAGTCCTGCAGCCCGCCTCGCCCAGTCAGGCCTATCGTGCCCGTGCCGATTCCGCCGAGCGGAAACACGAGTTGGTCCAGACTGCGACCTGCGTAAGAGCGGAGCGATGGGAAGCGTGCAGAGGGCATTTTCAAAGCCTACGACGAAGTCGGGATCAGCAAAAGAAAGTCATTCGTCTATGGAACCCCCGCTTGGTGAGCGTTTCTCCCACCATCGAAAACCGTCGCCGGGCGGAGGCGAGCGAGTAAAAATCGGGGTTGGGATTGTAATCCACCCTGATGTCGTCCCGATCCACACCTAGCGATACGTTGAGGTGATGTTGTTGTTCTGGATCGGCTTCCTCCTGCTCGTGTCGTTCTTCCTCGCGCTCGACCTGGGCGTCTTCAATCGCAAGGACCACGAGGTCTCGATGCGCGAGGCGCTCACGTGGTCGGGCGTGTGGATCTGCACGTCGCTCGCGTTCTCGGCGTTCGTCTACTTCGCGTACGACAACCACTGGCAGGGGCTGGGACAGCACGTGAACGCGGCGACCGGGCAGCCGGAGGTGGTGCATACCGGGCTCGAGGCGCTCACGCTTTTCCTGCAGTGTTACATCCTGGAGTGGTCGCTCAGCGTCGACAACCTCTTCGTCATCGCGCTCATCTTCGGCTACTTCAAGATCCCGCGCGTGTACCAGCACCGCGTGCTGTTCTGGGGCATCCTGGGGGCGGTGTTGATGCGCGGCGTGTTCATCACGCTCGGGTCGGCCATCGTGCAGCAACTCCACTGGATCATCTACCTCTTCGGCGCGTTCCTCCTCTATACGGCGTGGAAGATGCTCACCAGCAAGGAGGACGCCGACATCAGCCAGAGCAGGATGATCCAGTTCGTGCAGCGCCGCTTCCGCGTGACGCCCGACCTGCACGGCAGGCAGTTCCTGGTGAAGCTTCCGGATGCGGGCGGCGTGATGAAGAACTACCTCACGCCGCTCGCGCTCGCGCTCATCATCGTCGAGGGGACGGACCTCATCTTTGCCGTCGACAGCATCCCGGCCGCGATCGGCATCTTCGGCCGCACGCCCGACTCGTTCCTCATCTTCACAAGCAACGTGTTCGCCGTGCTCGGCCTGCGATCGATGTACTTCGCGCTGGCGGCATTGATGGGCAAGTTCCACTACCTGAAGGTGGCGCTCGCGGTCATCCTGGGAGTGGTGGGCATCAAGATGCTCGGCGAGCACTGGATCGCGCAGAGCCCCTGGCTCGACCGGAACATCGGCTTCCTCACGCTCGGCTTCATCGGCGTGACGCTCGCGACAGCGGTGATCGCGTCGATGGTGCGGGCGAAGCGCCACCCCGAATTGGCGGAAGCGGAAGCGGAGCAGATCAACCGCGCCGCAGAGGGGCAAGCGCTGCCCGGGCACTGATGACTGTTGTTGACCCGTTCAATGACAAGCGGCACCTCCCCCGCGTAGCCGCGAGCTTGCTCGCGCGTCGGAACCACCCGCGAGCAAGCTCGCGGCGACACAGGGCACTTAACGCAAAACCTCCCGCGCACCACGAGACTTCGCGCTTCCCTTCACGAAGCCCGCACGATTGCGGACGTTGTCGGAATCCGCTTTTCGTGTTGCGTGCAACGTGAAACCTTGGGTACAGTCCGCGCGTCACTTCTGTAAGCGAGAGCGGAGAAAACGCATCGGCACAACCGGGAAGGAACAGGGCACACGAGGAATCCCCCGATTCTTCGCAGGCTGCCCTGAGCGGAGAATCCCGGCGTTCCAGGTCCGATCGGTTCGAATTCACGTCACGTCTTCTGTCCGCGCATCAGGCGCTTCGAACATCTCAGGCAAGGCTCACCCCGCATCGGAGGCACCGGTCATGGCGTTCGTACACGAACTCATCACGGCGAAGGGCTCCCACGTCGTCACCATCCACGCGGACGCCACCGTCTACGAGGCGACCGCGAAGATGAACCAGCACCGCATCGGCGCGCTGGTCGTCGTCTCGAAGGAAGACCCGTCCCTCATGCAGGGCATCTTCACCGAACGCGACGTGCTTCGGCGGGTCGTCGCGCAGCTCCGCTACCCCGATCTCGTCACCGTCGGCGAGGTGATGACCACCGACGTCTGCACGTGCCCCCCGGACACCGACGTCGCCGAAGCCGCCGCTGTCATGCAGGAACGCCGCGTGCGGCACCTCCCGATCCTGAACGACCGCGGCCGACTGCAGGGTCTCCTCAGCATCGGCGACATCAACGGCTTCTACGTCGCCCAGCAACAGGCGCAGATCAACGAACTGAGCGACTACATCTGCGGCAGAACCTGAACAGTCAGCGGTGGGCATGAGGCAGGCCGCGGAACGGAAGCGCGGCGCAGCTCCGACGCTCCCGGCAGCAGGGGCTGCCGCCCTCCAACGCGCGCCCTGCAGCACCAAGACCAGACGTGCCCGTGCCACGACCGCCGACAGCTTGCAGCAAAGCCCGCGCTCTATCGCCAAAAGCGAATGTGGAGCATTTTGGAACATTCGTTCAACTTTCAACTGATATTCGCGAGATCGCCGGTGCATCGATGGAGCATTTTGGAACATTCGGGAACATTTCCGCGCCCGGATGGGTGCATGTGGGAGCGTTTCGTCACAACCGGGTGCGACTGCGTCCTTGCAGGAGGTCTCGCCCGCATTCGAACGGCCGCGTCGTCCCCGTTCCATGCCTTGAAGCGAGGGATTGAATTGTCAAAGAGCGTCGAGCCATGCCAACGCCGGGCATTGTCGTCGCTCGATCGGTTTCATTGGAAGCCCATTTGCACCGAAACCGATGGCCCAACCGCTGGCCGAGCCACCACTTCGACCAAGCCCCGGAAAAATCCATGGAATCGCCTCGCCACCGTCGACCCATACGCGTCGCGATCGAATCGGGTGAACCACCTCGCGGGACACGTCTCGCGCCGGCTCCTCGAGGCGCCGCACGCGACTCCGGCAAGCGAGTCGCCGCCCTTGAGGCGAACCCAACCAAAGTCTCCCGACCCCTTGATTTCCCGCCACTCAGAAACTAGCTACGTCCCCGTTGCGATCTCCAACCAAAGCCTCCCAAGGTCTTTGATTTGCCGCCCCTACAAAACTAGCTACGTCCCCGTTTCGTTCCCTCCCCGTTTCGTTCCCCTGCTTTTCTCACACTGCGAGCCAAGGGCTATCTGGTCCGGTGCGAGCGATCTGCGACCGACGGGGAGACGTGGATTGCGGATGGCCCGCTTGGTCGATTCAGTGCCGACGATCCGATCACTTTGCTGGGCGTCGTGGCGGTCGCCGAAACGCGCGGCACCGAGTGGCACGCGAGCGATGCAGAAATCGACGACTTCGAGGAGAGATTCGGTAGCCCGCGTCGCGGATAGCCCACCGCCCGACGCCAAGCCCCGACCGCTACTCGCGAAACAAGCCGACGCACGCGATCGTGGATCAGACACCATTGCGGAGAACCGTCGATGGCGCGACTTGTGGAAAGATCGTGTCACCTCAATGGGTCTGGCGATACAATTGTTGACTGTCATATGCACGTGGATCGACTCAGCGACGGCTGCTTGCACATTAAGCTCAGCGCGACCGATTGGACGGCTGTGGTCGCGCACCTCGGAGAAGCTTGGCCGCACGTCGCTCGGGCAGTCGAGGAGTTCATCGTCGCAAATCCTGCTTGGGAATGGGATCGACTGCGCGTGTATGCTCGCTTCGACAGCGGCACTGTCTGGTTCTCGCCGGACCCCAAGCACCCGAAGGAAAATGCAAACGTGGCCGGGGTCGAACTAGCGCTGTTAGACACGATCTATCACTCGTTGCCCGATGCGGAAACTGCGCCGGAAGCCTTCGATCGCTCGCACGAGGAAATGGTGCAGCGGGTCTCTTCTGCGCTACGGCAGTCCGCCCTCATTCCCGAAGTGCGAGCGTCTCTCGGCGCACTGCAGCGGGTGCGGTCGCACCTGATCACGTTCGTGCAGTACGATGATATTGAGACCGAGATGATTCTCGTCGAACCAGCTGAAATCGGCGGAGCCGGCTAGGCTGTTGTCGTCGTGGCGTAAGCTGCGCCCGCCTGGCTACCTTTGCCACCCGCCGCGCCGGTGCAGCATCTCAACCACCCCTGTGTGACCGTTTACAAATGCCGCCTCAATCGCAGTCTTCGGCCCTGCACCGTTACTTCGCATGTTGGGATCCGCTCCAGCGTCGAGAAGTTTCTCCACCACCTCAGCCCCGCCGCACTTGGCCGCGAAGAACAACGGCGTCTGCCCGTGTCTGTCAACCGCATTCACATCCGCGTGACGTTCGAGCAGCCACGACACCGCGTCGATCATGCAATTACTTCCTGCAAAGTGCAGCGGCGTTTCCTGCAACCCTCTGCTTCGCTCATCGATACCGTATCCGTGCTTCACCAGCACCGCGAGTACGTTGACGGCGCCCCGTCCCGCAGCCCAGTGAATCCACGTCTGCCCCAGGGGCAATTCTTCGTTCTTTAGATCTGGTTGCCGACCAATCAATTTGGATACACGGGCCGCGTCATCATGCCGAATAGCGTCGAACATCTCAGAAACTGCATTGAGCATGCGTTTTTCCTGAGGTCGGCGGACGGAACAGGCGGGAGCCCGCACCGGTGCGCAGCAGCGCGAACTTACCCAACCGGGAAACGCCCAAGGTTCTCACACCGTGATTCGTCGCGCAAACAGTTCGCGCATCGTCTTGTCGATGTCGCCGCTGCGCATGAGCGTTTCGCCGATGAGGACGGCGTTCACGCCGGCGGCGGCTAGTTTTTCGGTGTGTTCGCGGGTCTGGATGCCGCTCTCGCTGACGAGGACGGCCTTGTTCTCGACCAGCTCGACCATGCGGAGCGTGTTCGCCACGCTCACCTGCATCGTCTGCAGGTCGCGGTTGTTGATGCCGAGCAGGCTGTAGCTCTTCATCGGCAGGCCGATCACGCAGTCGCGCACGCGCATGAGGTTCTCCATGCTGTGCACCTCGATCAGCGTGGTCATGTGCAGCTCGGTGGCGAGGATCTGCAGGTCGATCATCTCGTTCACCTGCAGGCACTCGGCGATGAGCAGGATCGCATCGGCTCCGGCGGCGCGGCTCTCGTAGACCTGCCACGCGTCGATGATGAAGTCCTTCCGCAACACGGGCAGCTGGACGTGCTTCTTGATGTCGCGGACGTATTCGAGCTTGCCCTGGAAGTAGGGCTCGTCGGTGAGGCAGCTGATCGCGTCGGCGCCGGCGGCCTCGTAGGCGCGGGCGATGGCGACGGGGTCGAAGTCGCCCTTGATGACGCCGGCGCTGGGGCTGGCCCGCTTCACCTCGGCGATGACGTTGAGCAGCTTGCGCGGCTCGCGGGCGACGGCCTGGTAGAAGTTGCGCGCGGGCTCTTCGTCCTTCGCGCGGCGCTTCACCTCGTCGAGCGGGAGCTGAGCCATCCGCTCCGCCACCTCGCGACGTTTGGTTTCGACGATCCGATCGAGTACACCGCCGGCCTGCGACATCGTGGTCGCGATTCTGACCGTGTCGCACTGCCTGTCAATCCTCGCCGACACTATGGCCTCGCCGGTGACGACGCAGAGCGCGACGCAGTCGACCCGCGCCGCGACGCAAGCGGCGGGGAACGTGGTGACCGTATCGCCGGTCCCCGGTGCGGGCGAGTTCATCGCGACGGCGGCGCTGCTGGGCGGGTTGTGCGCGGTGTCGGCGTGCGTGTTCGTGTGGATGCGAAGGATGACCGTCCGCGTGGACGACGCGACGTCGGCCCTGGTGAAGGCGGAGCCGAGCGGCGTGCTCGAATACGCACGCAGCGATGCGTCGATGAGCATCGTCGAGGCGTATCGCCTCGCGATGATCCTGTTCGGCGCGCTGCTCCTGATGACGCTGCTGCCGAGCGTGCTGGTGGGGGTGTTCGGCGCGGGCGATGCGCGGTTCCTGCAGCTGGTCGGCGCGACGACGCGGGCTGTGACGCTGGTGGCTGCGCTCGGCGCGGTGGCGGGGTTCGTGCCGGGCGGATTGCGGAAGATCGGGCTGCAAGTCGGCAAGCTCCCGCAGGCGTGGGTGGGCGTCGGCGCGCTGCTGCTGGCAGCGCCGTGGATCTACATGGCGCTGTTCGTGTCGCAGATCGTCTTCCGCGCGACGGGCCTGATGCCGCAGCAGCAGACGCACGAGACGCTCACGCTCATCCGCACGAACGCCGACCCGATCGCGGTCGCGGTGGCGACGTTCGGGGCGGTCGTGCTCGCACCGGCGATGGAGGAAGTGCTGTTTCGCGGGCTGATGCAGACGTCGATGCAGCGGCTCACGAACAAGCCGTGGATCGCGATCGGGGCGACGAGCCTGTTCTTCGCGCTGATCCATCCGCCGTTCAGCATCCCGGCGATCTTCGTGCTGTCGCTTACGCTCGGCTACCTCTACCACCGCACGCGAAACCTGTGGGCGGCGATCGCGTTCCACGTCGCTTTCAACGCGGCGAACACGGGGCTCACGCTGCTGATGAGGTAGGGTGCATCTCTGATGCACCGTCTGCACGTTTGGGGAAAAGGTGCATCGGAGATGCACCCTACAGCCACGGAATGTACGCCACTTCCCAGGTGAGCAGCAGTGCCGTCGCGAAGAGGATGAGCCCGAACTGCGCCTGACGGTCGTTCCGCGAAGCGTGCGCTGCGCCGATCGCGAGCAGGGGCGTGAAGAAGATCCAGATGCGTTCGGTTTCGAGCCAGAAGAGCCCGCCGAAGCTGGCAACGAGGATCGCGAGCAGCCCTGCGATGAGCCACACACCGGTGATGGTGAGACGAGGGCCGCGCAGGAGGCCGGCGATCGTCGCACCGAGCACGACGGCCGCACTGAACGCATAGGCGAGCAGGTTGCCGCTCGAGCGGAGCCACCACATGTACGCGGGGCGGAACGGGCTCACCTCCTGCTGTGCCTCGTGCCCGGCGACCGCTGCGAGCATGCACGCGACCAGGTCGAAACCTGTCGCAACCCGCACGACGATGTACACGGTAAGCAGTGATGTCCCGGCTACGGCGCACACGAATGCGCTTCGTCGGCGGTCGACGGCTCGCGTCATCCGCTGGCCGACGAGCGCGAGCGCCATCACCAGCCCAACGACGGTGACCGCGAAGCTGAAGAACGCGAATACGTACACGCTCGCGCCGCACAGCGCCGCGAACTGCCACGATCCCGTCCGTAGCGCACGGGCGAAACTCCACCAGAGGATCGCGGTCGGCAGGAGCAGCAGCGACATCGGCGACACCGTCGGAAAGGCGATCACGCCCGCGCCGACGGCGACCAGCACCACGGCGAGCCTCGCGCCGCGCCGCCCGATGCGCAGCTCGCGCGCCAGCAGGTAGAAGACCGGCAGCGACGCTAGCGCGCAGCCCAGCGAGACGCCCGTCACGAGTCCCTGCGGCGGCAGGTCGGGCTGGCTGAAGACGACCTCGGGATTGTAGTTTTCCGACTTGAGTCGCTCGTATCGCGCCCAGCTTCGCCGGAGCGATGTGCTGTTGTCGCGCAGGCCTTCCTGCACGCGGTAAAGCACGAGGTAGCCGGGCGGATAGTGCTGGCCGAACCAGCCGAGGTGGGGCATGCGTTCGACGTAGCGCTCGAGGATGTCGCGCGGGCCTTTGAAGTCGACGAGGTCCTGGACGAACCCCTTGTGACTGGTGGTGTTGCCGACGAACCGCTCGCCGACGCGCGGCGTGACGCCCTCGAGGCGCGTCTCGGTCCACGCCAGCGAGAGGCACGCCGCGGCGCAGGCGGCGAGAAGCAAAGTCCACGAGATCCACCCGCGAAGCCTTCCCGCGACGAACGCGTAGCCGATGGTGACGAGCACGACGAGCAGCCCGACCGCCAGCCAGATCTGGCCGCGATCGACGAGCGATGCCTGTCCGTAGAGCGGCGTGCCGGGTCGCTGAAGCGCCTTGCGGAAGACCTCGCCCGGGTCGAAGAGCTGAGGCACGAGCGTCAGGTACGCCTGATTCCACCACACGAGCAGCGCCAGCGTGAGGTTGGCGAGAGCGCCTGCGCCGAGAACTGGATCGAACCGACTGATGATGCGCGGGACGCTGACCACCCACACCAGCGCGGTCCAGCCGGCGAAGTGGAGGGCGCTCCAATACAACCAGTCCGGCTGCGGGCGTTCCTTGCGACCGGCTGAGAGGTAGATCGCCGCGAGCCAGCACGCCGCCACCATCGGCGTCAAGTACAGGAGCCAGCGGACCACCCCTCCGAGCAATCGCAGGACGATGGATGGCCGCGGCGAACGCATGTCGAGCCGCGCAGTATGGGGGTGGCTGCGGCGGAAGGGAAGGAGCCGTGCCGGCCCGCGTCAGGCGATGAATTTCGCTAGCGGTCGGATGGCAATTCACGCGTGAAATCAGCCTTCAACGCTGATTCCGAGGACGAATTCGACTCGGTCGATGCATCGGCCCTATCATGTTGCTGTCATGGAACGTCTTGCCGACGCCTTGCTCGATCGCGCCGTCCAGGGTCTGAATCTCGCAGGCCCGACGCTGCGCGCCGAAATCGCGCAGTCGCCTGACGGGCCGACGCTGCTCGTCTTCCTCCGGCACTTCGGGTGCATCTTCTGCAAGGAGATGCTGCGCGACGTCCGCGACGCGTCACGGGCGGGTGTGAGTTACCCGCGCGTCATCGTCTTCTGCCAGGCCGACCTCGACGAAGCGACGGCGTTCTTCGCCAAGCACTGGCCCGAGGCGCACGTCGTGTGCGACCCTTCCAAGGCGTTCTACGACGGAGTGGGCCTGACCCACGGCACCTTCGCCCAGATGTTCGGCCCCCGCGTGTGGGCATGCGGCGTCCGCGCGGTCAGCAAGGGCAACATGCAGTCGCTGCGAATCATCGGCGACCCGTGGACCATGCCCGGCACGCTGGCCGTCGATGCGAGCGGCGCGGTCGTCTGGCAACACACCTTCCAACACGCGGGCGATCATCCGGACTACAAGCGCGTGCCGGAGCTGATGCGCGCTGAAGCGTCGACCACCGTGTCAGTCTGAATCGCGATCACTCTGCCGCTTCAGCCATCAGCTTGGCGAAATCGACTTCGAAGCCGTCCAGCGTGACTGCGCGGACAGTCTTGTCGAGCGCGTGGACGGCGTGATCTACGTACGCGCCGTCCTTGAGGATCAGTTGCAGGAGTTGGCCCTTCTCAGGATCGACGATCCAGTACTCCGGAACGCCGAGGCGAGCGTAGTCGGCACGCTTGTCGATGTAGTCGCGATTCGGCTCGTCAGGGCTGACCACTTCGATCAGGAAGTCGGCGAAGGTCCAGAACGCATCTTGATGCAGGCCGGCGTGCTCGGGCTTCAGGAACAACACGTCGGGCTCGCGATAGTTACGGCCGTCGATCCGCAGCTTGAAGGGTGCCATTACCGCACGGGCCCCGCGCTTCGAAAACGCGTAGGTTCGCAGCAACAGCCAGAGTAGCCCGACCAACTGCTGATGATTGAAAGTCGGCATGGGAGGAAACTCGAGGCAGTCGTCTACCAATTCGACAAGACGATTGGTTTCGAGAGCCAAGTAACGCTGCTCGTGCCACTCACCTTGCCGGGGAAGCAGTTCGAGCATCTCCCAAGTCGGCTCGCCACGCCGGCTGGGGTGTGAGGGGATGACGAGTTCTGACGCCATGCGGCAAAGTATATCGCAGTCGCTCGCGCGGTGCAGAAGCAAAAACGCCCGAAGCCATCAGGCTCCGGGCGTCTTCTTCATTCGTGTTGATTCGTGCAGATTCGTGGCTGACCGAGCTGCTGGTCGCGTGCCTCACCGCGTCCCGAACAGCACTTCCATCGTCAGCTGGTCGAGCCGTTCGTAGGGCAGGCGGGCCTTGGCGAGTTGTTCGCGGTCGAGCGGGGCCTCGAGCAGCTTCTTGGCGGAGCCCTTGCTGTAGTCCTTGGTCAGCTTGCTCAGGCCGGGGTCTTGCACGTTGATCTCGTTCAGGAGCTGTTGGATCTCCTTGTCCTCGTTCCACTTCTTCGCCTTCTCGGCGAGCAGCTGGTACGTGCGCATCGAGCCGCGGGCGAACTCCTTCACGTCTTCGTAGTCGCTCTGGCGATAGGCGTGGGCGTCGAAGTGGCGCGGGCCGTTGTACTTGTAGTCTTCGAGCAGCTTCACGAGGAAGAACGCGTGCTTGGGGTTGGCGCTGCCGAAGCGGAAGTCTTGGTCGTATCGGCCGAACTCCTGGTCGTTCAGGTCGATGTGGAACAGCTTCTTCGACTCCAGCGCCGCCGCCACCTGGTGGACGAAGTTCAGGCCCGCCATGTGCTCGTGGGCGACCTCGGGGTTCACGCCGCACATGTCGGCGTGCTTCAGCGTCGGGATGAGAGCGAGATAGCTGCCGGTCACCGCGAAATAGATGTGCCCGCGCGGCTCGTTGGGCTTCGCTTCGAACGCGAACTTGTAGCCGTAGCCTTGATCGATCGAGTAATCGCAGAGGAAGTCGATCGCCTCGCGGAAACGCTTGATCGCGTCGACGGGGTTCTTCGCGGCGTCGGTCTCGACGCCTTCACGGCCGCCCCAGAAGACGTAGATCTTCGCGCCGAACTCGGCGCCGAGGTCCATCGCGCGCATCGTCTTCTGGATGGCGTAGGCGCGGATCTTGGCGTTGTTGCTGGTGAACGCGCCGTCCTTGAAGACGGGGTCGCCGAAGAGGTTGGTCGTCGCCATCGGGACGACGAGGCCGTTGTCCTTCAGGCCCTTGCGGAACTCCTTCTTGATCGCCTCGGCCTCGGCGGGCGTGGCGTCGATCGGGATGAGGTCGTTGTCGTGGAAGTTCACGCCGTACGCGCCGACGTCGCCGAGCAGGTCGCAGATCTGACCGACGGACAGCTTGGTGCGGGTGGGCTCGCCGAACGGGTCGCGGCCGTTGTTGCCGACGGTCCAGAGGCCGAACGTGAACTTGTACTTTTTGTCGGGCGTGAAGGTGTTCATGGCGGTGCAGATAGCTCCGAGAAGGGGGGCCGACGTTCTCCTCATGTCATGCGTCGGTGCAGGGGAGTGTGCGGATCGATCGACGCTCGGCAAGACCCTTCAGCACCCCTGCGCCCCAATTTCCGGTAGCATTTCGCATCAACATGGCCGCCTTCAAAGAACAGCTGTCGCCCGACCTGATCGACTTCATCGCGAAGCAGCCCGTCTTCTTCACCGGCAGCGCCGCCGCGACCGGCCGGGTGAACGTCAGCCCCAAGGGCATCGACTGCTTCCGCGTCTTCGATCCCAAACGCGTCGGCTACCTCGATCTGACCGGCTCGGGCAACGAAACCAGCGCCCACGTCCGCGCAGCCAAGCGACTCACCATCATGTTCTGCAGTTTCGGCGAGAAGCCGCTCATCCTGCGCCTCTACGGCACCGGCGAAATCGTCCGCCCGGACGACGCGCAGTGGCCGCTCCTTGCCCCGGCGTTCCCGTCCCTCCCCGGCACGCGACAGATCGTGCTGCTGAACATCGAATCCGTCCAAACCAGCTGCGGCTTCGCGGTGCCGAAGATGGACTTCGTCGAGCACCGCCCCACGCTGATCGACTGGGCCCGCGACAGGGGTCCGGACGCGGTGCGGGAGTATCAGCTGAAGAAGAACCGCGTGAGCATCGACGGGCTGGAGACGGGGTTGCGGTGACGCCGTAGGGTGCGTCTTCGACGCACCGATTCCGCCGGTGTCACGCGACCAACGTGATCGCCGCGAAAATCCCAACTAAGGCCAAAATGTAGGCGATCGGAATCGCGCTCCAGATGACCGCATCCTGATGCCAAGTCTTCTTCGACGCACCGATCGCGCGAATCATGCAGATGAAGTAGCACAGGGGATACAGCGCGGTTCCCCAAGTGAAGGCGCGCAGCAGCGGTTCGAGCAGCATCGACTCGGCTGTCGATCGATGCCCCGCCAAGTTCATCATGTTCGCGAAAAGCAGGGCGGGCCACGCCAAAACCGGGAGTACGCCGATCAGTAAAAGGGAAATGAAAAGGTGCCTGGACACGCGAGTGCAAAGCATACCCTCAGTTGCAGTGTGATCTGTATCGCTCAGTCGCCATCGGTGCATCGGAGATGCACCCTACGTCTACCTCCGGTACATTCATCGAGCTTATGCGCTCCCTCACCGTCGTCGCCCCCGTCCATAACGAAGCCGAGAATGTCGGCGTGCTCGTGCAGCGGATCGTCGCCGCGTGTGAGCCGCTGGAGGGGGAATGGGACGTGCGCATCCTGCTCGTCGACGACGGATCGACCGATCAGACGCTCGCCCGCGTCGACGCGATGCGGCGGGAGGGGTATCCGGTCGGCTACGTGAAGTTCAGCCGAAACTACGGGCATCAGGCGGCGATCTGTGCCGGGATGGCCCACGCGACCGGCGAGGCCGTCATCACCATGGACGGCGACCTGCAGCACCCGCCCGAGCAGATCCCGCGGATGGTGCGCGCGTTCGAGGACGGGGCCGACGTCGTGCAGATGGTCCGCTCCGACCCGTCGGGCGGCAGCAAGGGGCTCCTCTCGCGCGGGTTCTACGCGTTCTTCAACCACGTGGCCGAGACGAAGATCGTGCCGAACGCGTCGGACTTTCGGTTGCTGTCGCGGTCTGTCGTGGACGTGGTCGTACGGATTCCGGAGCGCGAGAAGTTCCTGCGCGGCCTCGTGCCGAGCCTTGGTTTTACGCAGGTGCAACTCGAGTTCGACGAAGCGCAGCGCCTGCACGGCACGCCGAGCTACAGCTTCGCGAAATCGCTTCGGCTCGCGCGCAAGGCGTTGTTCGATTACAGCGCGACGCCGCTGAAGGCGGTCTTCTATCTCGGGCTCCTGATGGCGATCCTGAGCTTCGTCGTCGGCATCGGCCACGTGATCGTGAAGCTGATGTACTGGCACGACGTCACGCCCGGCTTCACCGACACCATCACCGCCATCTTCTTCCTGAGCGGCTGCGTGCTGGCATCGATCGGCATCCTCGGCCGCTACCAGATGATGATTCTCGAACAACTCCGCGGGCGCCCCGCGTGGGTGGTGCAAAAGCTCGTCGAACCGGAAGCGATGACGAAGAGCGCGAGCGCCATGGAAGAGCGAAAGTCGAATCGCGTAGAGTAGAGGTTAGTCGAGCAAAACAACGGTTAGCCGCGAACGAAGTGAGCGCCACGCCATGACTCGCGCGGCGCGCGATCAAGAGCTCGGCGCTCACTTCGTTCGCGGCTAAACAGTCTTAGGTCGAGTCGTAAAGGAGGATGTATCATGTCCGATCATCGTCCGCGACGCGTCATCGCGTACCACGTGATCATGACGTACTACGGGTTCTGGCTTCCGAACGACCCGCGCGGATCGGGGTCGCATGAAGTGTGGGCGCCCAACCTGAAGCCTTTCGGACCGGCGACGTACACAGACTCGCGCAAGTCAGTCGCACGCGTCCCGCACGACATCGAGATACGGAAGCTCGCGAAGGAGCACTTGAAGTACCCGCCCGTCGTGCTGAATGGGAAGCAGGCGCTATGCGTGGGTGAAGGTTTCGGGGCGCACATCCGAGCGAAGGGGCTCGTATGCCACGCGGCCGCAATCATGCCGGAGCACGTGCACCTCGTGCTGATGCGATCTGACCAACCGATGGAGGACGTGATGACCGACCTGAAGGGTGCCGCGGTGAAGCGACTGTTGGAGTGCGGACTTCACCCGTTTCAAGCGTACCGCGAGCGAGGCGAGAAGCTCCCGAAGATGTGGGCGCGGAGCGGGCGGAAAATCTTCTGCTTCGACGACGAGGACATCCTCGCTCGCATCGACTACGTCGAGCGCAATCCCGACTTCGCGAAACTTCCGCGACAGACGTGGAGCTTTGTGACCCCGTTCGAAGCGCGGTGAACGTCGATGCGGACAACGAAGGGGACTCCTCGTTTTCGGTGATGACGACACTTCATGGTTAGCCGCGAACGAAGTGAGCGACGTACGAAGAATTCCACGGCGCGCGATCGAGAGCTCCGCGCTCACTTCGTTCGCGGCTAACCGTGTGATGTCGAGTCGACGATGTGCGCATCGCGGTATCGAGCGCCTCGCGCTCACTTCGTTCGCGGCTAACCGCATGGTTCTGTATTCTCTTCGCGTATGTCCACGCGCGCTTCTGACCAACTCCGTCCCATCCGCATCACTCGAAACTTCACCAAGACCAGCGCGGGCAGCGTGCTGTGGCAGCAGGGGGACACCGTTGTGTTGTGCACCGCGTCGATCACGCGCGACGTGCCGCCGTGGTTCGGGCCGAAGAATGTGGGCGGGTGGCTCACCGCGGAATACGTCATGCTGCCGGGCAGCACGCCGCAGCGGAAGCCCTGGCCGAAGAGTGGGCACACGGATTCGCGCGGGACGGAGATCCAGCGGCTCATCGGGCGATGCCTGCGCGCCGTGGTCGACCTGTCGCGACTCGGGCCGCACACGTTGCACGTCGACTGCAACGTCCTTCAAGCCGACGGCGGCACGCGGACCGCCAGCATTTGCGGCGGCGTTGTCGCGATCCGCGATGCGCTCGCTTCGCTCCCGAAGACGCTCACGCCCAAGTTCGACGACCCCGAACGCACGATCAGCGAGACCGAGGCCCGCTACGCGCCGGACAAGGTGCTCGTGGAAGACCTCGCGGCCGTCAGCGTGGGCGTAATCGATGGGCAGGTGTACCTCGATCTCGACTACGCGCTCGATTCGCGTGCCGAGGTCGACCTCAACGTCGGCGTGACCGGAAGCGGGAAGTTCGTCGAGGTGCAGGGCAGCGCCGAAGGCAAGCCGGCCGAAGGGATCGCCGCGAGCTTCGACGCGGCCCAGCTGACGCGCATGCTCGAGCTTGGCCGCAAGGGGTGCGCTGAGTTGATCGCCGTAATGCGCGCAACTCGCTGACCGACCACACGATCTGACGGTGGGAGCGCCGTAGTGGATGGACTGCCGCCCTGTCTGGTGCGTGCAGCGGGTCGTATCGAGTCGACCGCGGCATTCTGGCCTTCGGGCAGGTCGCAACACATCGACATCCATTTGCCTCAACGATTCAACCGTGCGCCTGCACGCCTTAAATTCCCCATATTCCCAAAATCGGCTGTTGAAACGCTTAAAACAGCGCTTTCCTGTCCCAATTCGGCTTGTCGACACTCGGTGTCCTGCTATTCTTGGGGCAGCGGATGGAGAGCATTTCTTGCGTGCGGACGCATCGCTCTTCAAATCAGAAGTACATCGCGTGAGTTGCACGTCTCCTTCCGGGGCTCGTGCGGCTCGAAGCACAGTTCCACACAGGTCGCCCGTCCGGCGGAATGCGCTCCGCTGTTCGGCGATGCTCGCGAAAGAGGAGAAAACCCCCATGCGTCGTCTCGTTGCCCTCTCAATCATTGCCGCGACGGCCCTCTCGGCCTCGTCGGCTCACGCCGCGCTCGCCCTCAGCCAGAACGACGGCGCCACGCCGAAGGTCTACGCCAACGGCGGCGGCACCGGCTTCGGTGGCCCGCTCGGCGGCGGCTCGGTCAGTTTCGATGCGTCGGGCGGGAACCTGAACATCGGCGTCAGCGCCTCGAACGCGACGCTGGGCAACAACCTCATCGTCGTCCAGCTCGACACGAAGTCGGGCGGCGTCCTCGATAACGCGATGAACGACCTCGCCGACGGCGGCCGTCGTGCCAGCTCCAGCCCCGCCGCCAATGGCGACGTCACCTTCCCGGTGACGCCTGACTACGCCCTCGCGATCGGCGGCTTCGGCGCGGTGCTGTTCGAGCTCGTCCCCGGCACGAACCTCAACTTCCTCCAGTTCGCCGGTTCGTCGAACAGCATGAGCATCCCGCTCAGCTCGATCGGCAGCCCGACCACTGTCAACTTCTTCGCCTACCTCACCTCGGAAACCGGCTTCCTCTCGAGCGAGACGCTCCCGGCTACGGGTTACAACAGCGGCGGCAACCCCGGCTTCGGAACGGGCACGTTCGCGATCGCCGACTACAACCAGTTCGTCATCCCCGAGCCCGCCACCCTCGGCGCGCTCGCCGGCGCGGGCGTCCTCGCCCTGCGTCGCCGCAAGTAAATCGACGGGGGACCATCCCCCGTCGAGCACGAGTGATTCGTGTGAGATGCCGCCGGTTGGGTTGAGAGGCCCGACCGGCGGCTTGTTCGTTCTCGCGGCGCGGCGTCGAAACGCGATTGATGCTTCGCCTCGCGTCGCGATGACTCGCCTGCGCACAACAAAGCGACCACGGGCATCGTTCGATGCCCGTGGTCGTCGTGCTGATTCATCGGCTCGATGGAATGAGCCTGCCCACTGCTCACTGCCAGCTGCCCACTGTTTGATTCTCACTGCACGAGCATGTTGTACCCGTCGAGCTGGGCGAGCTGCTTGTCCTGCTGGGCCTTCTTCATGTTCTCCGCGTCCTTGCCGCTGACGACGTACACGTCGGTGCCGGCAAGGTCGGTCGCGGGGTCGTAGCTGACGTACTGGTTCGGCGCGACCTCGACGGCCTGGCGGAAGGGCTTGTCCTTCGACGCGGGATCGACCGGCTTCTTCGCCTGATCCATCAGCTGCTGGGCGGCCTGCGGATTCTGCTGCTTGAGTTGCTCGAATTGTGCCCGGCCGCGCTCGCGGGCGAGTTCTCGCTGCTTCTCCTCGGCCTTCTTCTTCTCGGTTTCCTTGCCGATGAAGTAGCCCGCGGTTCCGCCGACGGCGGCGCCGATCACCGCGCCCCAGATCGCGCCCTTCTCGTCGCCCGTCGCAGCGTAGCCGATCAACCCGCCGGCCACCGCGCCGATGCCCGCGCCGGAGAGGGCGCCGCTCTGCGCGTCGCAGCCCATCAGCCCGAGCCCAAACGTGCCGCACAGCGTGTAGATGACCGCCGACTGGATGTACTTATTCTTCACCATGGTGGGGAGGCTCCTATCGGATTGATTCGAGTGACGAAGAGACGAAGTGATAACGTGACGACGCCGCCCAAACGCTAACCCGCGCGGCGCGTCGTCGCAAGGCGATTCGGAAGGGAAGACACGTAGGACGAGGAAAGGTGAGAATGCCCAATGACCAATGCCCAAAATGCTCACGCATACCGCGGTGCGCGTTTGGGCATTAGGACTTGGGCCTTGGGCATTCGCCGTGTCGGCGCGATTCAGAAGAACATCGCCCCGACGTCGTACCCGCCTTGCTCGTTCGGCCGGCACGACATGATCTTCACGCGCGAGCTGACGCGCATCGAGCTGGTCCCCGAGACGACGATCCAATGGGCGGCCCCGATGCGGTAGCGCGTGCGCGGGTCGCGGAAGCCGACGCCGTGCATGGAGAGGTCGGTCACGACCACCTGACTGCCGGCCGAGCCGCGGTCGACGGATTCGCCGCTCACCCACGCGGGCATGCGGTGTTCCTGCCGCGGGCTGCGCCGGCGATCCTCGACGACCGGCGCAGTCGCGGATGCGGTCGCGGAAGCGATGGTCGAGGCGGGCGCAGGGTCGGACTCGACAGCGTTTTGAACGGCGGTGCTCACGAGGGTTAGATCGGATTCATCTGCCCGCCACGCGAATGGAAGGCAGTCCGATAGGGGCCCTGACGCAAGCGGATTCGTGCGTCGCCGCGAAGCTGTTCGGATTGTGCAGGCGAGGCCGTATAGTGCGGCGCGACTCGATTCCTTGTCTACGGAGGTCCGCGATGCACGTTCGACGCTCGGCTCTGATACTCGCCCTGACGGCCGTTGTGGGTTCCACGTCGTTCCGCGCCGTCGCCGACGATGCGCCAGCCCGTGGCGCACCCGCCGATGCGAAGGCGATTGCGATGCCGCACGTGACGATCGATCGGCAGGCGCGGTCGGTGCGTGTGGAATGCGAGGCGCTGAAGATCGACGGGCCGCTCGAGTTCCTCTGCGTCGTGCGGAACGGCCCGGAGCACGAGTCGGTCCTGCGGACGGACGCGAAGCCGAGCCACATTCATGCGGGCCTGCTGATGCTCGGGCTCGAGCCCGGCGCGCCGATGCGCTACAGCGAGGCCGCCAAGGCGTGGTTCCCGCCGCACGGGCCGCCACTCAAGATGGAGATCGCGTACACGGATCCGAAGGGCGTCGAGCAGCGCATCCCGGCCGAGCAGGCGATGCGCGACATCAAGACGAAGAAAGCGATGCCGAAGACGGCGTGGGTGTTCGCGGGTTCACGCGTGCGCGACGAGGACAAGGTGTACCTCGCCGACGCGGCGGGTTACGTCGCTTCGATCGTGAACTTCGAGCTGTCGCCGATCGACGTGCCGAAGCTGGTGAGCAGCTCGAACGAAACGCTGGAGTGGGAGCTGAACCCCGAACTCGGCTGGAAGACGGGCGACAAGGTCACGCTCATCATCAGCCCGCTCGGCGATGCCGCCGCTGCGCCCGAACCGGCTGCGACGCCTGCGACGGCCGACGCGGCAGGCGACGAGGCGGCCCAGGAGCGCGAGATCGCTGCCCTGCGTGACCAGTGGCGCGCGGCGGTGACGCCGCACCAGCAGGCCCTCCGCGACGCAGCCAGGACGCACTACCAGGTGATCGACGATCTAAGACATCGCCAGCAGAAGCTGATCGACGAGGCCGACCGCATCCAGCGGCTCATCGACGAACTCGAACGCGAATACGCCGAGCTGACCACGCCGCAACCCGGCGAGCCGACGACGCAGCCGGCGAAGTGAGGTTTGAACGCGCAACGGGAGGGCGAGGCTCCTGCCGAGCCTGCGGTGGCGCTCCGGCACACGGGACAGCAGGCGCTGCGATGGAGGGCGGCAGTCCTCTGCCGCCGGGGTCTCTCAACTGCGCCGCAGAACGCTGCTCGTAGCGATCGGCTGACGCGGATGTCGTCGGCATACCGACGACCGGCGGCAGGGGACTGCCGCCCTCCAGCGCGGATCGCTACATCGTGTGGCGCAACGCGGTAGTCCGCGCCACGCGACTTGAGTACAAGTCGAGGCACCCGGAGACTTCTCCCACGCGCACCCACTGGATCAATCTCGTCCTCCTCCCCGCGATCGCGATCGGGCTGCACGGGCTCATCTCAGGCGGATTCCGCGATGGGTTCGCGACGGCATTCAGTGCCGTTGTGCTGGTCGCCTTGCTCATCCCGACGATCGCAGCGCACTCGCTCATCGCTGCAGCGTTGACGTCCGTCGCGCTGATCGTCGCAGGCGCAATTGTCGCGCCGAACCCGCAGGTCATCGCAGTCCAGCTCGCCGTTGTCGCTTGCGCGTTCGCGCCGGCGCTGCCCTTCGCGCGGCGATCGGTGGAAGCTAGAGCGGTTGTCAGTGCGACGACCACGCTCGCGCTGTTCGCGTGGCTCGCCGCGCCGATCTGGACCTCGCACTACGGTTCGATGCCCCAGCGCGCGGTCGACCTGCACCCGCTGCTCGCCGTGAACGGGCTCCTCGCGCCGACGGACGCGTGGACGCATCGCCCGGCGATGTACACGCTGACAAATCTGGGTCAGGACCAGTCGTACGCGATGCCGCGATCGGCGTGGCTCTGCGTCGCCGTTCACGCGGGCGTCGCCACGCTGTTCATCTCGATCGCAGGCGTGGGGCGACTTCGTCGTGCACATACTCCTGCGTGAGCACGCTCACGTGTGCCCACGCCGTCGTCGTGTGCAGGTCGGCGTAATCGATCTTGACCTGCGTGAACTTCGGGTCGGCGAACGAGAAGCCTGTCAGGCCAGCGGCCGGTTCGAACTTGCGGTCGATCGTGCCCATCGATTTCGTGCCAGCGCCGAGGATGGTCACGTCGAGCGGGCACCAGTACGCCCATGCGTGGTGCTTCACGTGCGACAGCGCCGGGCCGAGGTCGTAATCTTTCGAGAGGGCGGGGGCGAGCAGGAGCAGGTCGTCGACGAGCGGCTCGCCCGCTTGTTCGAGCGCCCACACCGCGATGCCGGTGCCGGCCGAGTGGGCGGCGAGGATGATCTGGCCGTTGGGGTTGCGCTTGCGAATCGCCCGCAACTCGTCGCGCACGCTCTCGGCGAACGCGTGGTTGCGATCCACCTCGCGCATGACTTGGCCGAGGTTGCGCTGGTGCGTCCAGTCGAGCTGGATGGCTTCGGTGGCGATGCGTTCCTGCAGGATGGCGTAGATGAACTCCTCGTTCACGGGCAAGCGTCCGCCGGCACCGGGGAGGAAGACGAGGGTGGTGCGGGGATTGCGGATTTGGGCTTGCGGATTGCGGGAGGCACAGCCGGTGAGAAGGAGCAATAGCAATGGGAGGGCGAGGCTCCTGCCGAGCCGATGCGGATGCGCGATCGATCGCTTTCGTATCGCGCATCCGCAGGCGGCTCGTTCCGAGCCGCAGGCTCGGCGGGAGCCTCGCCCTCCCGTTGTGCTTTTCGAGAACTCACCCATCCTTCACCGCCGCGATCGCATAGAACGGCCGGCCCTCGCGGGCGTACTTCCGTTCGAAGTTCGTGCCGACGAATTCGCCGTCCTTCGCACTGCCGGGGCGGTTGTAGTCGACGACTTTCAGTGTGCTGTTGCGGACGGCGGGTTCGATTTGTTCCCAATAGCCGGGATGGTCCGTCACGATGCTGAGCCGTCCGCCCGGCACGAGGATGCGCTGCACCTTCGGCATCAGCTTGTCGGAGATGGTTCGCCGCTTGTGGTGCCGCGCCTTCGGCCACGGGTCGGGGAAGTAGATGTGCAGGACGGAGACGGAGGCATCCGGCACGAATTCGTCGAGGAAGAAGACCGCTTCGGCGCGGATCGCGCGGGCGTTCATGCAGTTGTGACGCCTCAGCCGATCGGCCGTGTACCGCCAGTAGAAGCGGGCCCACTCGATGCCGAAGAAGTTCACGTCGGGGCGAGCGCGGGCCTGCTCGGTGATGAAGGTTCCCTTGCCCGAGCCGATCTCGATCTCGACGGGGTTCGAATTGCCGAACAGCGTCTGCCAGTTGATCGGCCGCGGGAGGGTCTCGACGGTGACGCCGATCGGTTCGACGATGAGTTCGTGCTTGGTCTGCATGCGGCGGGGGATTGTAGGGACTTCCGGGCGACGCGCAATCTCCGCGGTCGTGGCGTGGGAAAGTCCGAACCGGGAAACTTGACGATTACTTCGTTCCCACCGACGATTTCGGCCCCGTGCGACGGAGGAGAGCGCACGGCACGCACACACACACACAGGCTCATCTCTCGGAAGGCAACGCAATCATGGCCAAGGCATCGTCGAAGTCGGCGTCGAAGAAGAACGTGATCCAGCTCATCGCCAACGGCGACCTGCGGCTCAGCGCCAACCAGAAGTGCTGGGAAGCGCAGAAGGCCATGGAGGCCGACCTCATCAAGGCCATCGAGGCCGAGGGGTACAGCGTCGTCCGGTGTCACCCGTACAAGGAAGAGCACCAGCACGGCTTCATCCAGTCGCAGAAGGAAGGCATGGAGGTCTTCGCGACCAGCGTCGACCCGAAGCTGCCGATCATCGTCGCCGAAGCGGTGTGGCAGTACTCGCACCACGTCCTGCACGGGCTCATCACGCACAAGGCGCCGATCCTCACCGCCGCCAACTGGTCGGGCACCTGGCCGGGGCTCGTGGGCATGCTCAACCTCAACGGCTCGCTTACCAAGGCGGGCGTGAAGTACAGCAGCATCTGGAGCGAGAAGTTCGACGACAAGTACTTCAAGAAGTCGCTGCAAAGCTGGCTCAAGAAGGGGAAGATCAAGCACGACACCTCGCACGTGACGCCGCTGAAGAAGGTGAAGGTCCCCGGCAAGCTCGCCAAGCTCGGCGACTCGCTCGCCGACAGCCTGCAGACGAAGAAGGCCATCATGGGCGTCTTCGATGAGGGCTGCATGGGCATGCACAACGCGATCATCCCGGACGAGTTGCTCAACCCGACGGGCGTCTACAAGGAGCGTCTCAGCCAGAGCGCTCTCTACTACGAGAGCACGCAGGTGAGCGACGCCGACGCGAAGGCCGTCTACGAGTGGTACAAGAAGAAGGGGATGAAGTTCGTCCTCGGCACCGACGAGGCGAACGACCTCACCGAAGCGCAGGTGCTGCTGCAGTGCAAGATGTACGTGGCGGCGCTCCGCATCGCGGACGACTTCGGCTGCGCGACGATCGGCATCCAGTACCAGCAGGGCCTGAAGGACCTCCTGCCCGCGAGCGACCTCGTCGAGGGCACGCTGAACAACGCCGACCGTCCGCCCGTGAAGAGCCGGGACGGAAAGCGTGTGCTATACGCGGGCGAGCCTCTGCCGCACTTCAACGAAGTGGACGAGTGCGCGGGCCTGGACGGCCTGATGACCTACCAGGTCCACAAGGCGCTCGGCCAACCGGTCGAGAACACGCTGCACGACCTCCGCTGGGGCGACGACGATAAGAGCGGCACGGTGAAGGACTACGTGTGGGTGTTCCTCATCAGCGGCAGCGCCCCGCCCGAGCACTTCATCGACGGCTGGGCCGGCGCGAGCAGCGAACGTCAGCCAGCGATGTACTTCCGTCTGGGCGGCGGCACGCTCAAGGGCATCAGCAAGCCGGGCGAGATCGTCTGGAGCCGCATCTACATCGAGGACGGCAAGCTGAAGATGGACCTCGGCCGCGCCGGCGTGGTGAAGCTGCCGGCGGAAGAGACTGACCGCCGCTGGAAGGAGACGACCCCGCCTTGGCCGATCATGCACGCGGTCACGTACGGCGTCTCGCGCGACCAGATGATGGCGCAGCACAAGAGCAACCACATCCAGTGCGTCTACGCCAACAGCGCGGCCGACGCCGATGCGGCGCTGCTCGTCAAGGCGCAGATGGCGCAGTCCCTCGGGCTCGAGGTCAACCTGTGCGGGACGCGCAAAGATGGGAAGAAGTGGTGAGCGATCGGATTGTGCGGCGCGCGCGGTTGCGCGTGTCGTTCAGTCGCAGGTTCGTTGCGCGTGAACGCACTTCGTGGGGTGGCGACTGAAGTCGCCACCCCACCCAAAGCGCGCGTGCGGATCCATCGCAGTCGCGCCAAACCGTGACCTGCATCGAGCTCTGCATCGTGTATAATTTCGCGTGCCCGCGTATAACCCGTTCGTCCCTCGCAGCTCACGGAATCTCGTTAAAAATCCGCATTATCCGCTAGATCATCTTGCGTTTTCAGAGGGTGGAGATACTTATATAAGCGTGGTGTCAGGCGGTGCCGTCGGGCAACGCTTCGGTGCTTCTGTCTTGTCACTTCCCAAGAACATCGGCGACGCGGTGACGCGTGCGCTTCGTCCGAGCAGCCCGCTCGGTCGAAGTCGCATCGATTGGCCGACTCGCCCGCGAGGAGAAATGCCCATGATTCGGATGTCGAACGGTCGTCGAAACGCGTTGATGGTGGGGTGCTGTGCGGCCGCGCTGGCTGCGTCGTCGGCGCAGTCGTTCGCGCAGACCACGTTCCCCAAGCTCGGTCTGGCGATCGGCATCCGTGAGACGAACAACCCGCTCGGCACGACCATCGGGTCGACCAACGCGCTGAACACCAGCGCCGGCATCGAATTCGTCGGCTTGAACGCCAAGTCGATCACCACCGACGGCATCTACACCGACGTCACGTTCCAGTTCGGCACTGATCCCGTCAACGCCTACACCGGCACCGGCGCCAACGGCGTGCTTCTCGGCGACATGGGCACGCTCGAGCACCTCCGAGTCACGAATACCGACAGCATCGGTAACCCGATCAACCTCTTCGTGAAGTCGATCATCAACACCCCGAACGGCGGAAGCCCGGTCACGATCACCGACTTCCAGACCACGCCAACCGCGTTCGCCGCCGGTGCGACGAACGTCGCGTTCCGCGACCCGAGCATCTCAGGTGAGTCCGCCGTGCGCGTCGGGATGGGGCGCAACGCGCCGAACAACACCCTGACCACCACGCAGCCCGACGGCACCGTCGATCCGCTCACCCAGGCTGCCCGCATTCAGTGGCGCTTCAGCACGCCCGAACCGACCTGGTGGGGCCGACTCATCACCTCCAGCACCAACACGACCGGCCCGGTGAGCCCGGTCATCGACATCCGCAGCGGCAGCACGCTCACGCTTCGCCTTGCGGCGACGGTCGTCACGCCCACGTGGGGCTGGAAGGGCGGCGCCTCGACTGCCACGACGACGAACTGGACCGACGCCGCCAACTGGGGCAGCACCGTACCGAACGGCAACACCACGCTCGCGCTCTTCAACGAGGCCGCGCCTGCCGAGGGCGGGCTCCCCGCGCGGGCCGTCACCGTCGACTCGGCCATCAGCCTGAACAACCTGCAGATCACGTCGCCGCTTCCGCACACGTTCAGCACCACCACGGGCGGCACGATCCGGCTCACGCGGCAGGGCAGCACCGCCACGTCGCAGCAGCCCACGCTGAGCGTCGAAGCGGGCTCGCACCTGATCGACGTGCCCGTCACGTTCGGAAACAACAACCCAGCGATCACCGGAACGGCGACCGTGCCGTACACGCCCACCATCTGGGTGTCGTCGGGCGCGAGCGTTACGCTGAACCAGCCGACCACTGTCGAATCGGTCGCGACGACCGCGACGGGCACGGCGTCGGCCGTCCTCGAAAAGCGCGGCCCCGGCACGGCCAACCTCGCGGGTGGCTTCTCGAACAACATCTCTGTCCTCCGCAACTTCGCCAACGGCGGCACGGTGCGGATCGGCGGCACCGTCGATCGCACGGTCAGCATCGCCACGCTAAACGGCAGCGGCTCGCTCTACCTCGATCCCAGCGCGGGCACCACCACGGTCAACACGCTCACGGTCACCGGCGCAGGCAACAAGCTCGGAAGCAACGTCACCGGCACGGGCGTCGCCGCGACGGGCTCGATCTCGCTCGCCGCGACGTCGTCGCTCCGCCTCGACGTGACCGGCAAGGGTGCCATTCGCGCGACGTCGTTCATCACGCAGGTCTCGGGCGGCTCGACTGCGGCGCCATACACCGCGCCGACCGCCACGCTCGACCTCGGCGACGACGGCTTCATCCTCGACTACCTCCCGACCGAGACGCCCGGCACGTCGTTCGGCAACGTCGCCGCGCTCGTCACCGCGGGCCGCAACGGCGGGGCATGGAACGGGCTCGGAATCACCAGTTCGCTCCTGCCGGCCAACTCGTCGGCGGCGATCGGCTACGCCGAGGCGTCCACGCTCGGCATCACGTCCTTCATGGGCGTGACGCTGCCCGACACGTCGGCGATCGTCGTCCGCTACACCCTCGCAGGCGACGCCACCCTCGACGGCACCGTGAACTTCGACGACCTGCTGAAACTCGCCGCCAACTACAACAATGCGTCAGGCATGAGTTGGACACAGGGCGACGCCAACTACGACGGCGCCGTCAACTTCGACGACCTGCTCAAACTGGCCGCCAACTACAACCAGACCGTGACCGGCAGCTTCGCCGGCGACTGGGCGCTGGCTCAGGCGGCCGTCCCCGAGCCGACGTCGCTCCTGGCTGTCGCCGGCGCTGGCCTCGCCGTGCTTTCTCGCCGCCGCCGGAAATAATCATTCGCGTCGCGCGTAGTGAAACCAGCATTTGTTGTGTGTGGTCGCCGAGGGCACGCCTGTACGGGCGCCCTCGGCGGCTTTTTTGTTGGTTTTGCGCTCACCTCCAGGCGATCGTCGCAATGACCGGCCTGTGGTCGGAGCCGACGTCGTGCCCGACTTCGTGATGGATCGCCGTCATCTCCTTCGGGATGAGGATGTGGTCGATCCGAATCCCAGGGAACCAACTGAAAATCCCGCCGAGCCGTTTAGTGGCCCACGTGCCCGCGAGTCCGCTGCCGGCGATCGCGTGCGAACTGCGGTGCCCGCGAGACGTCAGCCCCGCGAAGTTCGGCGTGAGGGGCGTGGTGTTGCAGTCCCCCGCGATGATGGCCGGCCGCGGGTCGGCGTCGATCGCTTGTTGCAGGATCAGCACTTGCATCCGGTTCGCCGCGAGGTGGTATCGCGATCCGGGCGACCGCATGTGAACCGGGTAGATCGAGAACTCGCGCCCGCCCAGGGTCGCGATAACGGGCGAGACCGGGTTCGACTGCACCTGCCCCGCCGGGATGCTTGGCTGCGTCGCGGCCCGGATGGGGGTCTTGCTCATCACGATGCCCGCGAAGCCCACCTCGGGCAGCACCACGTACGGGTAGCGCTCGCCGAACCGCTTGCGGATGGCGAACCACTTCTCGCCGCCCGTCTCGACGAGGACGGCGATATCCGGATCGACCCGTTCCAGCTCGGCAGCGATGAGGTCGTCGCGGTCGTTCTCCGCCCAGAGGTTAGCAGACATGATCGTCAGCGTCGGCGTGCCGGCCGGGACGGTCGGCACCGAGCGCGGAAGCGCGTCAACGACGATCGGCGTCAGCAGGAGTGCCAGCAGCGACAGGTTCGCCACCGCGAGCCGCCAACGTCGAAGGGTCGCGGCGAGAACGGCTGCGGGAAGCAGGGCGGCAATTGAGATATGCAGCTGAAACACCCGCAGAAAGAATTGGACCGCGACGAGATACAGGAACGCGTTGTTTTGCGATGCAAACCGGTCCGGCAGCGTCCATGCAAACGCGTAAGAACCGGCCGTGCCGAGTAGCCAGACCCACAACAACGCAGCAATACCGCGATCGCGCCGTCGTGGCGGTTTGGGAGGTGGCGGTGGTGGATCAGCGGGGGTATCGCTCACGGGGGCGAGTATGCGCGGCAGGGCTGTGGGTAGCTAGGCGGGCCGCGATATCTGCCGGCAGGGCGACGATTCCGACGTCTTGCGGCGGTGGAAAGCGCTCGTCGCCCGCGCCGGGCATTCGCAGTGGAAGTTGGCGCGTGACATCGCCGCACTTCTGATTTGTCCGCAAAGCCCCCCTCGGGTTACACTTCCAAGTCTGGCGGAGGGTCTGTTCGCAGGCCCCCGCGCGGTAGCATCGCCCCATAGAGTCGACAGCATTGAAGACAGCAGCGAGGACACACCCATGATGGCGAAGATGTTTTACACGCTCGAAGAGACGCAGGCGGCGCTCGGGCGCAGCGGCGAAGACATCAAGCAACTCACCCGCGAGGGCAAGCTGCGCGAGTTCCGCGACGGCGCGAAGGTGATGTACAAGGCCGACCAAGTCGAGGCGCTCAAGGGCGAGTTCGGCATCGACTCGGGAGGCGGCAGCGGACTAGACCTCGGGCCCAGCGACACCGGCGGCCCGCTCGGCCTCGCCGACAGCGCGAGCGGCACTTCGTCGGGTTCGATGATCGGCCTCGCCGACACCGGCTCGGGTAGCCCCATCAGCGGCTCGGGCGGCCCGCTCTCGAAGGATGACACCGCGACCGATATCGGCCTCTCCGCCAGCAGCAGCGGCAGCGCCATTCCGCTCGCCGGCAGCATGGGCGGGAGCCTCGGCGGAAGCATGGGCGGCACGCGCACCGGTACGGGCGTGAACGTCCTTGGCGCAGGCGCAGGCGATGCCGACCCGTCCGCACAGACGGCCGTCAGCAGCAGCTTCAGCGGCGAAGGCGTGAACCTTGAAGCGATGGGTTCCGGCTCGGGCCTGCTCGACCTCTCCCGCGAACGCGACGACACCAGCCTCGGCGAGCCCGTCCTCGGAGAAATCGAATCCGGCGGAAGCCGCAGCGGCGGCGCCGTCACCGGCCCGGCCCTCACCGGGGGCGCAGGCGTCCGCGGCGTCGGTCCGGCCGTTGTGGAAGCGGCAGATCCGCTCGCAGGTGCGTTTGGCGGGGCAGCCCTCGGGGCCAGCATCGTCGTCGTCGTCGCGCTCGTGGCGCTCGCTATGGGTGTTAGCGGCGTATCCGTCTACTCCGACTCGAATCTCCTCAAGTGGGCGATGGTCGGCTCGAACAACGCCGTCAACCCGTGGTACTACGTCGCCGGCGGCGGCGTCGTCGTCGTCGCGATCCTGTTCGTCGGCGGGATGATCCTCGGGAAGAAGAAGTGACGGTAACGCGCTAAGCTGCTGAGCTCGCGCGGATCTCGTCGCTATCGCTTCATCACGACTTCGATCTGGTCGACCAGTGTGTCGACGAGGTCTGCTACACATGAGTCGCGTCCCGATCCGCCCGCGAGCCGATCGAAGATGCCGTCGCGTGAGAGCAGCAGGTCGTCGTTGCCATCGCCAAACAGGGAGTCCAAGCCAGCGCCGCCGTCGAGACGATCGTTGCCAGCGCCGCCGCGGATGCAGTCGTCGCCCGCGCCGCCCGTGATGAGGTCCGCGCCGCTCCCTCCAAGCAGAACGTCGTCGCCTTCGCTGCCATTGATGGTCATGGGGGCGCCGATGCCGGTCGCGTCGAGCGTGTCGTTGCCCGCGTGCAGCTGAGCATTGACGGGGAGCGGGATCGGATCGCCAGTGTTGAACGGGTCGAGTGGGTCGCCCGTCGTGGGGAGCAATGCGTACGCATACTCAGTCGACGCGAGAGTGCTGCCGTCGATCGGGTGGACGTCGAAGAGGAGCTGATAGATGGGGTCTTCCGGCTCATCCGACCCGCTGAATCGCGACGCTTGTCGCAGGAGCAGCGAGTCGTCCGCGTCCGTGCCGATCAGGCTCACCACTGTCCGCGCGGCGTTCACGCGGAGCGTGGGCGTGGGCGTCGGCGTGCCTGGCGCAGCGAGTCGTTGAACCAGTGGTGTCCCGTTCGCGCGCGTGCCAGAAAGGAACACGCCCGACTGAGGGCTCACTGCGAATCGAGCGTCGGAGAGGTCTTCGCCGAGCATGCCGAAGCCGGCGCTCGCCTTGCCGGTGCGTCCCCAGCGCGCGTCGGGGACGAGCGTGCGGCTGAACCGCGCGACCTCCACGCCGCGGATGCTGACGTACACGCCGTGCGGCCTGCCCGCGATGTAGACCGCGCCATCTCCACCCTGCGCCATCGAGTCGAACACTAACGGCGCGGTCGATCCGCCGAGCGGTGTACCGGTCGGGCTATAGCGCCGCAGCGCGGTGACGGGGTCGTAGCCGTTCGTGTCGGGCAGCGCGACGACGACGGAGTCATCTTGAAGTGCGACGACGTCGAGCGCGTAGTTGTCGAGCGCGACCGGCGCGAACGACGGGTCAACCGCGCCGGTCGGGGTGAGGCGGCGCAGCGTGAACCGCTCCTGCAGAAGGACGATGCGCCCCGCGCGGTCGATCGCGAATGCGGTGACGGGGCTCATCGCCTCGCCGGGAGCCCACGGGTCTGGAATCATCGCGCCCAGGTCGAGTCTGCCGACGTCGCCGAACGTCGAGACGCGTCGGCCGAGTGGGTCGTATCGTTCGAGGGCGACGCGATCGGGGTAGACGAGCGGCGCGGCGACGTGCCGCTCGACGACGGCGCTTCCGTCCGGCGCAATCGCGGCGCGGACGACGTCGGAAAGCTCGCCCGCTGGCGAGTCGAGCGATGTCCGGCCGAGCGTGCCGAACGACTGGTCGTCGGAACCGTCTGCATTCAGCCGCACGATCGCGCGAGAGGTGACGAGCAGCACGCGACCGCCATCGACGATCGCCGACGCCAACACGGGACCCGTTGTGTGCGTGCGGATGACGCGGACGCCGTCGCGGTCGAACGTCGCGTCTCGACGGCCGTTCGCGTCGAGGCGTTGGACGAGGACGTCCTGGCGTGCATCGCGGTGTGAGACGGTTAACACGCCGCCCGACGCGTCGGCCAGGAGTTGGTCGAGCGTCGCGCCGGCGTGGTACCACCCGGGCACCGAGTGCGGTTCGAGTTGCCCGGCGAGGAGCCGGCGTCTCTCAAGGAGCAGGACAAACGCGCCGCGGGAAGTTGGGCGGGCGGACATGATGGTGCAGCCTACGCGGGACAAACGCGTGCTGCGTCCGCTTTGCGTGGGACAGGGGAAGGCTCGGCATCGCGAGGCAGGCTTATCGTGTCCGGTTCGCGCTCCGAAAAAACGTCGCTCCGGGGAATGCACGGGGCTCCATCGCCGTCTATCATGCGGGACCCGTAAGCGGGCCGATCGCACGGAGTTGAGACGATCGCGTCGAGGAACGTCGCCGCGGTTCAAACCGGGGTCGGTCGAACAGTTGAAGGCATTCCGAAGAGGAGCATCCGTCATGAGCCGTCGCCACGCCGTTCGCACTGCTGTCCAGTCGCTGACCGAGTCGCTCGAGTCGCGTTGTCTGCTGCACTCGTCCGTGGTGAACGGCAACACGCTGACCATCACCGGAACGGCGTTCGACGACGTGTTCGCGATCACGAGCACCGAGACGTCGTTCACGGTGTTCACGAAGGACAACGGCATCGATGGAACGCCCGAGACGTACCTCTACAGCCTCATCAACCGCGTGGTCATCAATGCCGGCAGCGGGAACGACAAGGTGTCGGCCGAAGAACTGAAGATTTCGCTGCAGGCGTACGGTCAGGGCGGCCGCGACACGCTGCTCGGCGGCCTGGCGGGCGACCGGCTGGTCGGTGGCGGAAGCCGCGACATCATCAACGGCAACGGCGGCAATGACCGCCTCGAAGGAAGTGCCGGCCCGGATCGCCTCATCGGCGGCGGCGGCAACGACACGGTCGACTACAGCGGCAGGGCGAGCAGCGTGACCGTCAACATGCAGGTCGACGGCGGCGACGGCGAGGCCGGCGAGAACGACACGGTCAGCAACGACATCGAGACCGTGATCGGCAGCAACTTCAACGACACGATCATCGCCAACGGCAAGCGCAACTACCGTTTCGAAGGTCGCGGCGGCGTGGACATCCTCACGGGTGGCAGCGGCAACGATACGCTCATCGGCGGATCGGGCGTCGACAGCCTCAGCGGCAACGCTGGCAACGACCGACTCATCGGCAACGATGACGGCACCGACCTGCTCAGCACCGACAAGCTCGACGGCGGCAGCGGCACCGACACGGCGCTCGCCAGGTCGAACGACGAAGTCGTCAGCTGCGAGAACGTCACGCGGACGTGACCGCTCGGTGACCGATCCGTGCACGGTTCCGCACGATGCCGCCTCAGACGCCCACCGGGTGCCAGGTCGTCTTCACTTCCTGAGTGTCCTTGATGCGGTAGGGCGACTGCGCGTCGTCCGCGAACCAGTCGGCCGTGTCGTCGATGATGGGGCGCTTCACGTTCAACGCGCACAACTCGCGAAGCTTCTTCTTCTCCGCAGCGTCGGTGCCCGCGTAGACGACGGCGTTCACGTCCATGTGGTTCGCGAACGGTTCGAGGAGTTCAGACCGCTCGCCCGTGAGGATGTTGACGACGCCGCCGGGCAGGTCGGACGTCGCGAGCACCTCAGCGAGCGTGACCGCAACGAGCGGGCTGCTGGTGGACGCGAGCGCGATGACAGTGTTCCCGCCGACGACGGCGGGCAGGATCAGGCTCATCAGGCCGAGCAAGGCGGGCGATTCAGGCGCGAGCACGCTGACGACGCCGGTCGGTTCGAGCAGGCTGAAGTTGAAGTGCGAACTGCTGACCGGGTTCACGCTGCTGAACACCTGCTGGTACTTATCGGCCCAGCCGGCGTAGTGGAGGGTGCGGTCGATGGTGGTTTGGACTTCCTTGCGGGCCAGTGCCGCTGAAGAAGCACCGCCTGTTTGCAGCTCTGCGACGAACTGTGCGGCGCGTCCCTCGAGCATCTCTGCGATGCGGTAAAGGATCTGCCCGCGGTTGTAGGCGGTGCGCGACGCCCAACTCGACTGCGCGCCGCGAGCGGCGACGACGGCGTCGCGGTAGTCCTTGCGCGAGCACCGGCACACGTTCGCGATCGCGTTCCCCTTCGCGTCGCGCAGCAGGTAGTAGCGCCCCGACTCGCTGCGGGGGAATTTGCCGCCGATGAACACTTTGTACGTCTTCAATACGGGAAGCCGCGACTCGTCGGACGCTTCGAGTTCGACGCGCGGCGCGGGCTTGGTCAGGACGTGACCGTTCGTGCCGTTTTTGGAGATCGTTCGCTTGGCCATGATGGGTGGGCCACAGAGACAAAGAGGACACAGAGAAAAGCGGAAAGAGGGTGTGATGAGGAATGACGGGCGATACGTTCGACTCGACGCTCCCATTCAGCCTCTCTGCTCATCTGTGTTCATCTGCGTTCATCTGTGGTTCCTTTCTCTTCGACTTCTCTGTGTTCTCTGTGTCTCTGTGGCTAAACGACGTACGCATCGAGCCCGTGCATCCCGCCCTCGCGGCCGACGCCGGACTCCTTGTAGCCGCCGAAGGGGCTCGTCGGGTCGAACTTGTTGTAGGTGTTTGCCCAGACGACGCCCGCGCGGAGCTTGCTCGTCACCTTGAAGATCTTCGCGCCCTTGTCCGTCCACACGCCACCGCTTAGCCCGAACGGCGTGTTGTTCGCCTTCTCGATCGCCTCTTCGGGCGTGCGGAAGGTTTGGATTGCGAGGACGGGGCCGAAGATTTCTTCGTTCACGATGCGGTGAGACTGCGCGCAGTTCAGGAAGAGCGTGGGGGCGCAGAACCAGCCGCTGCGCGGCAGCGTGGCGTCGGGTTGCCACATTGTCGCCCCCTCGGCTTGCCCGATCTTGAGGTACTGCTCGATCTTCTCGAGCTGCGCCTTGGAGTTGATCGCGCCGATGTCGGTGTTCTTGTCGAGCGGGTCGCCGACGATGAGGGTGCGCATCCGGTCCTGCAGCTTGCGGATGAGCACGTCGTGGATCGACTCCTGCACGAAGAGCCGCGAGCCCGCGCAGCAGACGTGGCCCTGATTGAAGAAGATGCCGTTGACGATCCCCTCGACGGCCTGATCGATCGCGGCGTCTTCGAACACGATGTTCGCCGCTTTGCCGCCGAGCTCGAGCGTGAAGTGCTTGTCCGTTCCGGCGATCGCCTTCTGGATGAGCTTGCCGACCTCGGTGCTGCCCGTGAACGCGACCTTGTCGATGCCCGGGTGATTGACGATCGCGGCGCCCGTCTCGCCCGCGCCGGTGACGATGTTGACGACGCCCGGCGGAAGCCCGGCCTCGTCGATGATCTCGGCGAGCTTGAGGGCCGTCAGCGGCGTCGTCTCGGCGGGCTTGAGCACGCAGGTGTTCCCGCACGCCAGCGCCGGCGCGAGCTTCCACGCCGCCATCAGCAGCGGGAAGTTCCAAGGGATGATCTGCCCGCACACGCCGAGCGGCTTCACGCGCTTGCCGGGGAAAGCGTATTCGAGCTTGTCCGCCCAGCCGGCGTAGTAGAAGAAGTGCGCGGCGACGAGCGGTATGTCGACGTCACGCGATTCGCGGATCGGCTTTCCGCCGTCCATCGTTTCGACGATCGCAAGCTCGCGGGCCCGCTCCTGAACGACGCGGGCGATGCGGTAGATGTACTTCGCGCGCTCCTTCGGCGCGAGCTTGCTCCAGACGTTGTCGTAGGCGTCGCGTGCGGCTTTGACGGCTTTGTCTACGTCCTTCACGGTCGCTGAAGCGACCTCGCCTAGGGTCTTCTCGTTCGACGGGTTGATCGTCTTGAAGAATTTGCCTTCGCTTGGCGCGGTCCATTTGCCGTTGATGTAGAGGTCGTACTTGTCCTTCAGTTTTACGTGTGAAGGGCTTTCCGGCGCTGGAGCGTACTGCCAAGCGGTACCGAAGTTGATTGAAGTCTCGGGCATGAGGAATCTGCGTGGCACGGGCGTCTCGCCCGTGATTCGTTCACGGGCGAGACGCCCGTGCCACGAAATGATCTAGTCTTTGGAAAAATACTCGAGCGACTGGTACACGCCCGTCTGTTCCTTCACCAGTTGCATCAGGATGTCGTTGGCGAGGCGCGACGCGCCGATGCGGAAGAGGTGTGGATTCATCCAGTCTTCGCCGAGCGTTTCGCGGAGGACGACGAGGTAGCTGATGGCCAGCTTCGCCGTCGCGATCCCGCCGGCGGGCTTCATTCCGATCTTTCTGCCGGTGGCGTAGTAGAAGTCGCGGATCGCTTCGAGCATCACGATCGTGACCGGCAACGTCGCGGCCGGCTGCACCTTGCCGGTGCTGGTCTTGATGAAGTCCGCGCCGGCGTGCATCGACAAGTCGCTCGCTCTTCGCACGTTGTCGAGCGTGCTGAGTTCGCCCGTCTCTAGGATCACCTTCAGGTGGGCCGCGCCGCACGCTTCCTTGATCGCCGCGACTTCGTCGAACACGAATTGATACTCGCCCGCGAGGAATCGCCCACGGCTGATGACCATGTCGATCTCGTCCGCGCCGGCTTCGACCGCGCGGCGCGTGTCGTCGAGGCGCACGTCGAGCGGGTACTGCCCGCTCGGAAACCCGCTGGCGACGGCGGCCACGTTGATCCCGGTGCCGGCTAGTTCCTTCTTCGCGATCCCGACGAGTTCCGGATACACGCAAACGGCCGCCACGTGGGGGAGGCCGTCGATGCCGTCGTGCAGGTGCTTGGCCTTCGCGCAAAGCTGTCGCACCTTGCCAGGCGAGTCTGCGCCTTCGAGGGTGGTGAGGTCGATCATGCTCAGGGCAAGCTTGAGCGCGAAGACCTTCGACTGCTTCTTGATGGATCGCTTCGTGAGCCGATCGATCCGCTCTTCGACGCCGACGAGGTCGATCGCCGGCGAGCGAGAGAGGTCGGGGAGCGTGGCGGGCATTCCGGTAGTTTACCTTCCAAGAATGCCCAATGCCCAAGCCCGAATGCCCAAAAATGCGGGGAATCTGCGAGTCTTCTTTGGGCATTGGGGTTTGAACATTGGGCATTCAGTCCCTACGCGCCCTATCATCGCACCGTCACCATGAGTCCCCGCCGCCTTTACCTCGACAACGCCGCCACCAGCTTCCCCAAGCCTCCCGCCGTGCTAGAGGCGATGGTCCGATATGCCACCGAGATCGGCGCCAGCGCCGGCCGGGGGGCGTACGAAGAAGCGATGGCGTCCCGCAAGGTCATCACCGACTGCCGCGAGGCGATCCGCACGCTCCTCAACGGCACATCTGCGCAGCACGTCATTTTCACGCTCAACTGCTCGGACGCGTTGAATCTCGCCATTAAGGGGATGATCGACCCGCGGAAGCCGAAGCAGCACGTGGTGTGCACGGAGAGCGATCACAACAGCACGCTGCGCCCGCTGCACGCGATGCGCGAATTGGGCTGGGTGGACGTGACGTACGTGCCGATCGATCCGGGGACGGGACTCGTTGATCCGGAAGACGTTCGCAAGGCGTGTCGCAGCGACACGAAGCTGATCGTCGCCACGCACGCGAGCAACGTGACCGGCGCGCTGCAGCCGATCCGCGCGATCGGCAAGGTGGCGCGCGACCGCGCGGTGCCCTTCCTCGTCGATGCCGCGCAGAGCGCAGGCCACGTCGAGATCGACGTGCAGGCGGACGGCATCGACCTGCTCGCCGCGCCGGGGCACAAGGGGTTGATGGGCGCACCCGGTACCGGCTTCCTCTACATCCGCCCCGGCATCGAAAAGATCCTCCGCACCACGCGCGAGGGCGGCACCGGTTCACAGTCCGACGAAGATCGCCAACCCGATGCCATGCCCGACAAGTACGAGGCGGGCAGCCACAACAGCGTCGGCATCGCCGGGCTGCTCGCGGGCGTGAACTGGCTGCTCGCCCGCACCGTGAAGAGCGTTCGTGAGCACGAGCTGTCGCTGATTCGCACGTTCATCGAAGGCGCGAGCACGATCGAAGGCCTCCGCTATTTCGGCCCGCAAGGTGTGAAGGACCGCGTGGGCGTCTTCAGCGTCCGCATCGACGGCATCACGCCCGCCGACCTCGCGAAGCAACTCGAACAGCAGTACGGCATCCTCACCCGCTTCGGCATCCACTGTGCCCCGCGCGTCCACGCCACGCTCAACACCACGCCGACGGGCGGCACGACGCGACTCAGCTTCGGCCCGTTCGTGACGGTGCAGGACGTGAAGTACGCGACGGATGCGCTGGCCCAGATCGCAGGGACGCGGACGCTGGAGCAGCGGGCGACTGTTGCCACGCGGTAGCGAGGTAGGGTGCATCTCCGATGCACCGTCTGTGTCGGTCGAGAACGGTGCATCGGAGATGCACCCTACGAAGACCATTCGCTCGCATCGATCGCGACCGCGCGTCCCTCACGCGAACTCTCTCGTGCCGCGTCGAGCAACTGCATCGTCTGCAGCGCCGACCGCGCCGTGACGGCGACCTCTCCCTCGCCAGGGCACGCCGAGGCGAACGCCTCCCAAATCTGCGTCTCGCTCAGACCGGTTGGGGCTTTGTGAAGTGATCGCAATGAGCCGTCCGGCGTCGTCATCGTCAGCTTCGCCCATTCGTGCGTATCGAACGCGAGCGAGTACGGGCTGCTCGCGCTGCCCAGCGTGCCGTCGAGATGCCAGCGGGCGAGCGGGCGTGTTGTCGTGGTGTTGATCTCGCACATCGCGACTGCTCCGATATCAAAGTCGATCAACACTCGGGCGAGGTCGTCGCAGTCGCTGGTCCAGACGTTCCCGCGGAGCTGCGCGAAGACGCGAACGGGACGTGCCGGCCAGAGCAGTCGCCAGAGTTGGTCGACGAAATGCGACCCCCAATCGTACAGCCCGCCGCCGCCGAAGCTGGCTTCGTTGCGCCACCCGGGGCGGAAGTCTTTCGTCGCCGGGCCCACGCAACTCGCCCACTGGCCGAGCCGGCTCTCGACGTTGAAGACCCGTCCTAACGCTCCGCTGCGAATTGCCTGCTGCACCGTCAGATAGTCGACGTCCCATCGGCGGCAGTGGAACACGCTGAGTGCCAGGCTTCGTCGATCCGCCTCCTCGATGAGTCGCTTCGACGTCGCTGCGTCGAGCGTCATCGGCTTCTCCACCATCACGTGTTTGCCCGCCTGTAGCGACGACATCGCAGCGTCGAAGTGCATCGACGTCGGGTTGCTCACCAGCACGGCGTCGACGTCGTCGCGGTGTAGCAGCGCGTCAATCGTGTCGACAGTAGAATAACCCAGCGATGCCGCCGCTGCCCGACGTGCGGGCGTCGGATCGAACACGCCCTGCACGCGGGCGTTCGACGTCGCGCCAATCCACGCCGCGTGCTCCGCGCCGATACGGCCGAAACCGATGATGCCAATACCTATGGGGGACATCCGTGCGAGTTTATGCGCCTGTGCCTATCATGCGCGCGATGCGTCAACTTGTTATCGCTCTCGCCCTCTCGATGTCTTCCCTTGCCCTCGCCGACGCCCCGCGCGTCGGGCCTGGCGTGCCGGAGTTCAGCGTTCGGCCCGGGTACAAGGTCACGCTCGCGGCCGACGACCTCGGCGAGACGCGGTTCGTCGTCTTCGACGACCGCGGTCGCCTCTACCTGTCGCAGCCGAACACGGGCAGCATTGTGCAGCTGATCGATGCCGACAAGGACGGCACGTTCGAGGCGAAGCGCGACTTCGCCACCGGCTTCGAGATGGTGCACGCGCTGCAGTGGAAGGACGGCTGGCTCTGGTGGGCGCGGGCGGGCCAGGTCGGCAAGAGCCGCGACACGAACGACGACGGCGTCGCCGACGAGACCGTCGTCGTGCTCGACAACCTCCCCAAGGGAGGCGGGCACTGGTGGCGATCGCTCCTCGTCACGAGCGACTCGATCTACACCTCCATAGGCGACTCCGGCAACATCACCGACGAGACCAGCACCGATCGCCAGAAGATCTGGAAATACACGCTCGACGGCACGAATCGCACGCTCTTCGCAAGCGGCATCCGCAACACTGAGAAGCTCCTGCTGCGTCCCGGCACCGACGAGGTGTGGGGCTGCGACCACGGCTCCGACTGGTACGGCCAGAAGTGGGGCGACAAGGGCGGCCGACAGCCCATCACCGATCTCAACCCGCCCGACGAGTTCAACCACTACGTCGAGGGCGGCTTCTACGGGCACCCGTTCGTCGTCGGGAACAAGTTGCCGCGCGTCGAGTTCGCGGATCGGAAGGACATCGTCGAACTCGCCGATAAGACCATCCCGCCCGCGTGGAGCAACGGCGCCCACTGGGCCAACAACGGATGGACGTTCCTCACCAAGGACGCGTTTCCCGACCACGCGGGCGACGCGATCATCGCCTTTCACGGCAGCTGGAACAGCAAGCGCCGCGTGGGCTACAAGGTGCAGCGCATCCTGTTCGACAAGACGACCGGCCTGCCCTATGGAAGCCTGACAATCGTCGACTGCGTGAGCGGCGACAAAGTCCTCGCCCGCCCGACCGACGCCACCGAGGCGCCGGACGGATCGATCCTCTTCACCGACTCGCAGGGCGGGCGGATCTACCGGATTTCGAAGGAGTAGGTTCTGCGTGGCACGGGTTTTCAACCCGTGGAGTCGCGCAGCGACCTTCGCCGAAGGCGAAACAGCTTGAGCGAAGCGATCGCTCTGCCCCAGCTGAATCGGCTGCGCCGATGCTCGCTTCGCTCGTCCACGGGTTGAAAACCCGTGCCACGTCAAAGCTGTGCAATACGCTCTCTGTGCCCTCCGTGCCCTCTGTGGTAAATGATGGGCAACATGAGCGAAGCACCCACCAAGAGCTGGCAGGCCCGCATCTCCGAGGCGACCGACGCCATCGCGCAGAAGTTCGTCGAATCGATCAGCTACGACTGGCGGCTCTACAAGCACGATATCGCCGGGTCGATCGCCCACGCGACCATGCTGGCGAAGGTGGGGCTCATCACCGACGCCGACCGCGACGCCATCGTGAAGGGGCTGAAGGAGATCGAAGCCGAGATCGACCGCGACGGCCCGCGCTGGAGCGGGTTCAAGCCAGAGTTGGAAGACATCCACATGTGCGTGGAGAGCGAGCTGACCGCCCGCATCGGCGAGCCGGGGAGGCGGCTGCATACGGGGCGGTCGAGGAACGATCAGGTGGCCTTCGATTTTGTGCGCTGGGTCGTCGACGCTTGCGTGTCGCTGTCTGGCAGCATTGAAGATCTCTTGAAGTCGCTCGTGGGACTCGCAGACAGAAGCACTGACGTCGTCATGCCATCATTCACGCACTTGCAGCGTGCTCAACCGATCATTGCGGGCGCGGAAGCCTTGGCTTGGGTGGAGAGTTTCAATCGCGACCTTACGCGCGCAACAGTTTTTGGACCCGAGGTCAGCGCATTCTTCTGGCCGCTCGGCAGTGGGGCGATCGCGGGCAGCTCGCTTCCGATTGACGCAAAGCAGACATCGTTGGCTTACATTCACTCGCGACCAAGGCGATCGGGACGGCTCAACGAGAGCAACGAGAAAGTCTGGACCGAGTTGTTTTATCAGGGACGGGTTCCAACTAACTCAATAGAGCACACCGCAACGCGTGACTTCGCCTGCGACTTCGTCTACGCCTGCGCCATGATCGCCCAGCACCTCTCCCGCTGGGCCGAGCAGTGGATCATCTACATGTCGACCGAGTTCGGCTTCATCAAGATCGCCGATCGGTACACCACCAGCAGTTCGATGATGCCGCAGAAGCGGAACCCGGACATGCTCGAGCTGATCCGCGGCCGCTGCGGAAACGTGTACGGCGACCTGTTCGCCCTGATGACCATCCTGAAGGGCCTCCCCATCGGCTACAACCGCGACCTGCAGGAGGACAAGCGCATCGTCTTCCGCGCCTACGACACCGTCAGCGAGTGTCTCACCATGGCGGCCGCGATCGTGAACTCGGCGTCGTACGACAAGGCCCGCATCGAACCGACGCTGGACCGCGGCTTCCTCGACGCGACCTCGCTCGCGGAATACCTCGTCACGCAGGGCATCCCGTTCCGCACGGCCCATCACATCGTCGGCACGCTTGTCGCGCGGTGCGAGAAGGAGGGGAAGCATGCGCTCTCGCAGCTGAGCGTGGACGCGTTCAATGAGGTTATCGCGAGTTCGATGGCGTTGTCGCAATCGAAAGACCCCCACCCACGCCAACCGCAGGTTCCTCCCCCGCGAGCGGGGGAGGGAACCATACGCGTGACCGGCGACGTGTATACGTGTCTCGGCGCTGCGAACGTCGTCAAGCGTTACCAGAGCGCCGGCGCTGCAGGCGGAAAGCCCTTCGAAGAGCAGCTCGCGAGTTGGAAGCAGCGGCTCGGTTTGTGAACTCGCCGCTCCGATGACGCCCAATGCGATCACTGTGGCGCGGTCGTCGGAACGATTGCAGGCCTTGCGTAGGTGACGACGACGTTGGTCCAGCTCTTCTCCAGTTCGCCGATCAACTTGTCGAAGCTTTCGCGCTCGGTCTTCAGTCGCGTCTCGTCGACGGCATCCTCGCTGTCCCAGCCGCTGGTGAGCTTGTCCGATTTTGCGGTCGCCTCGGCGCCGCCGTAGACGTAGCCGCTGCGGACGTCGACGAGGATGGCGCTCGCGGTCGTCGTCACGTACGCGCGTTTGTTCGGGGACAACCCCACCGTGAACACGGTCGCCATCTTGGCGAAGTCCTTCACGTAGAACTTCGTGTCGAACGTGTAGAGCACGAGCACGTCCGCCTTCAGTCTCGCGGCCGACTGGCGAAGGGTGTCCTCGTCCTTCAGGTATTCGGGCACGAGCAGGCGATTGATCGGCGCGAGCGCCAGCACCTGCGGGAACTTCTGAATGCGCGCGATGGTGTCGTCGCTCTCAGCGTCTCGCGTGGTGATAACGCTGTAGGCGCCCTGCCCGTAACCACGCGCGGTGCGCGATTCGTACCCGACCGACTGCACCCGCGCGATCGCGACGACGGCCGGGAACTGAGCGAGCGGCTTGGCGTCGTAGTACTTCTTGAGGTTGGGTGCGCCGTAGATCGCCTGATCCTCGGCCGATGCCCCCAATCCGCCGATCCGCGCCGGGCCTCCCGGCACGGTGTAGTTCGCCGCGCAACCGGACAGTCCGATCGTCGCGCAAAGCAGAGCGATCGCCACTGCACGATTCGTCCAACGTCGACACTTGGTCATCACGGGCCTCCCGGTGCGTATGAGTTGTGGCGAGTCTCCCACGCCTCGCCGCGCGACGCAATTGCCCGCCGGTGCCTCAGTTTCCGCGGATCAAGTCATCTACTGCTGGTAGGGCACGACCCGTCGCATCGAAGACGCCCTCCGTGCCCGCCTTGTAGATGAAATGCCCTTCGAGCGGGATCGCTTCCGGATACCACCACACAACGCCGAGCCCGCGGCGGTCAGGAATTGATGCCACCGCAGCGCGAAGCTCTCGCGCGAACCGCGCCTGACCTGCCGGCGTGAGCGGCCAGCGCATGAACTTGTCGTCGAGTTTCTGTTTTTCGTTCGCGCGGTACGGGTAGCCCGTCTCGGCGACGAAGATCTCCTTGCCGTGCTTCGTCGCGAGTGCGCGGGCCTGCTCGGCGAACGTATCGAGCGAATCGTCCCAGCTGGGGTAGACGCTCAGCGCGATTACGTCGAAATCGAGCGTGTGCGGGGCGAGAGAGTCGAAGAACCACGTCGGCACGCCGCGATGGCCGCCGCCGTGGACGTGCAACGCGACGCGGATCGGGTGCTCGGGCAAAGACGCTTCGCGCACGGCGCGGATGCCGGCGCTGAGGAGCTTGGCGAGGCGCGCGAAATCGTCGGCCTTGTCGTCGCCTGCGATCTGGCCGTCGGGCCAGAGCATGCCGGCCGTGATCTCGTTGCCCACCTGCACGATCGCGGGCACGGTGCCGTCCTGTTTTAGCGTGGCGAGCAGATCGGCCGTGTAGTCGTGGACACGCTGCTCGAGCGCATCGAACGGCAGATCGGCCCACGCCTTCGGTTTCGTCTGGTGTTTCGGGTCGGCCCAGGTGTCGGAGTAGTGGATGCACAAAAACAGCTCGCCGCCCGCGGCGCGAATGCGCTTGGCGAGCCCGCGCAGCTCGGCCTCATCCTGCGTGGCGCCCCAAGTCTTCGCGAAGTCCTTGCTCGGATCGACGAACACCCGCACGCGGAACAAGTTCCACCCGCGTGATGCGAGATACGCGATCGCGTCGACCGGTTTTCCATCGGCATCGCGATAGATCGCGCCGCGGCGTTTGAGTTCTGGAAGCATCGAAATGTCCCCTCCGACGTATCGCAGCGATGGCTGCGTAGAGGGTTCTCCACGTGCGGCCGACGTGAGCAGCACGCACACCATCAATACGAAGGAGAGAGTCGGAAGGTTCATCGGGAAATCGCCGAAGTCCGGGAAGAGCGGGGCGATCCTACGCTACCGCAACTCTATCCGAAGGACGAAGCACAGATGGCCAAGACGCGACCCGCGAAGACGCAAGCCGAGCGAAACAAGCGACAGAAGGGCCGGTGCTGGCCCGGGTATGAACCGACGCCGGGGAAGAAGCCGGGCACGAAGGGGAGTTGCAAGCCGAAGCGGTGAGCGGCGACGAGCGATCGCGATGCGAACCCACGACCGGTGAAGTTCCTATCCAAGACCGACGCTCTGCGGAACTATCGTCTTCGCATGCCTGAACACTCCGGACACAAGGTGCGCGTCGCGAACTCGGTGGCGATGATCCAGCGTCGCCTGCAGGACGTGGAGTCGGCCGAGCGGGTGGACGTGATGGAACTGGTCGGCATCTGGGACGAGTTGAACCGCATCGACCGCAAGTGGCGCGACCAGATCGCGGCCGGGCAACTCGATCGACGCAGCACGGACGACGAGCCGAAGCTCCAAGGCTACTTCGACCGACTCATCCGACAGATCGAACGGAAGCTTCGCGAGGGCCACGTCGATCACACCGAAGAGACGGCACTCCGCACCGCGCTGGAGAAGTGCCGATCGCGCGAGCCATTGCCCTCGATGCCGTGAGCGTCACTTCACATCCCGCCACACCGGGAACTTCTCTCGCCACGAGCGCACGGCCTGCTCGTCGATCGTCGCGCGAAGCAACCCTTCAGTCGCGCCCGCATCCGCGACGATCGTCCCCTGCGGGTCGATCACCACGCTGCGCCCGGGATAGGTGAGCGGCGTCGGATCGGTGCCCGTACGGTTCACTGCGATCACCCACGCCTGGTTCTCGATCGCACGGGCGCGGGCCAGAGTCAGCCAGTGTTCGACGCGCGCGACGGGCCAGTTGGCGATGACGACGAACACTTCTGCACCCAGCGCGCGACCCGCGCGGAACAGTTCGGGGAAGCGGAGGTCGTAGCAGATCGCCGGCGCGACCTTCAGCCCGGCGATGTCGATCACCGACGCGCCCGGCCCGGCCGTGTAGCTCTTGTCTTCCCCGGCGATGCTGAACGGGTACGTCTTGATGTACTGGTGCAACCGTTCGCCCGTGGGCGCGTAGACGCCGAGCTGGTTGATCGGCCTGCCGGAGCCATCGCGCGAGGCGTGTCCCGCGAGGACGTAACTCGCGTGCTCGCGGGCGAGTTGGCCGAGGAAGAGGTCGGTCGTGCCGTCGTCGTCGACTGCCTTGTCGGCCCGCATCGTGAACCCCGCGTCGAACATTTCAGGCAGCACGATCAGCGACCCCGGCCGGGTCTGCCCGCGCAGTAAATCGGCCACCCGGTCACGGTTGGCGGGGCGGTCCTCCCAGCGGATGTCGAGCTGCACGGCGACGACGTTCAAGGGCATCCTCCGAAAGGTCGCATTTCCGGCCATTTTCGACAAGAAGCGGGGCATTTTTACGGTGCTCGACGACCAATTGCGCCGGCGGACTCGCGACAGGTTGTTCACATTCAAGATGTGGAACGAATTCCGCCGCGGCAAGTTATCGCATTCTGTCACAGCGATCGCCAGTTCGATGAGTTTCGCGCAAAGTCCGAAAATGTTGGCCGCTGCATCTGTTCTAAACGAAGCATCGAACTGCGTTTGTATGACATATGGCTCCACATCACTACGGCGCACCCGTTAGTTCGGCGCTAATAAGTCAAGCCAAGTCCATCGGGGCTGATCAGCTTCCGCAGAGCGGGCGAATCCTTCGCTGAGAAGCCTCACACGTTATTCACAATCGGACCGAATTGTCTGTTGATTGCCGATCGTCGCGGATTGGCTGGAAAAACGGGGCGGCTCGGCTCGATCTGCGTCGCTCGATCGGGTCGGTGGGTCGGCATGGCCGGTCGCACCCGTCCCGCAGCGAGGGACAAACGCCTCCCGATGCGGTAGGTTGTCGCCCGGCTTCCGCGTGGTTCGGTCCGCGGACGCATCGCATTCCGAATGGGCTTTCGACACGGATGGTCTCGCCTGTGAAGCTGCTGGAAGTCACCAAGCTCGTCAAACAGTACGGCGGTCGCCGGGTGGTCAACGAGGTCAGCTTCCAGCTGGCCCAGCAGGAGATCGTCGGGCTACTCGGCCGCAACGGCGCGGGCAAGACGACCAGCTTCCGCATGATCCTGGGCATGGTCACGCCCGACTCGGGCGCGGTCGCGTTCAACGGGGACGACATCACGCACCTCCCGATGTTCCAGCGTGCCCGCCGCAAGCTGGGATACCTGCCGCAGGAACGCTCCGACTTTCGCCGCCTCACCGTGTGGCAAAACCTGATGGCGATCCTGGAGACCCTCGCGATCGGCCGGGCAGATCGGAATCGCCGCGCCGAGGAACTCCTCGAACAGTACGGCCTGACGAAGAACCGCAACCAACGCGCCGAAAGCCTCAGCGGCGGCGAACGCCGGAAGCTGGAGATTGCCCGCGCGCTGGTGACCGACCCGAAGCTCATCCTCCTCGACGAACCCTTCAGCGGCGTCGACCCGATCGCCGTCGAAGAACTGCAACGCGAGGTGAAACGCCTCCGCGACGAGTTCGGCAAAAGCGTCCTCATCACCGACCACAACGTCGCCCAGACCCTCCGCGTGTGCGACCGGGCGCTCATCATTGATGCCGGACAGGTGAAGTTTCAGGGCACCCCGAGAGAGATCATCAATGATCCGGGCGTGCGGAGCACTTATCTCGGCAGCACGTTCCGTGGGGATGAGTTTGATTGAACTTATCGTCGCTCATCTTGATGTGCCTACCGCTCCGAGCGAGCGATCAAACCAGCAGACAGCGTGCTAATCGCGAGGAACATGGGTATCCACACCAATGCACCGTAGCCGAGAATCACGAGTTGGCCGATTCCTGCAACGGCCGAGTAGTACGGCTTGAGGGGGCCGTCCGGCGGGACAACCATCGCGAAGGGTAGCCAGCAGTTGCAGAGCCAGATCGTTTCGTACACAGGCTTAACTCGCACAATCCAAGCGGCAGAACGACCCGCCTTCGAAAGGCCTAGGGCGAAGGCGATGGTTGAAATCGATCGCCAGAGCCGGTTCGAGCGCCACGCCAGTAATGCGATGACGAACAGGCTCGAACCAATCGCAACCATCAGGCCAGTTCGATAGTACGTGACGTCGCTCACGTGATAATTGCGCACGTAGTCGAACGGCACGACAATGATGGTCAGTAGCGCCAACACGACCAGGCTGTGTGCGGTCCAGACGCACGTGGCCTGCACGTTGTGACTCGACGTGAGCGGGTTTCGGTCTACGAGCCGACGAAGCTTTTCGACCGATCGCTCAGCAAGCAGTCGCGTCGTCACGTACGCAGCAAACGACGTGGCGACGATCAGCATTGGTAGGTCAGACTCGAAACCTCGATATCCGTTGCCTTGGCCACCGTCGAACAGGAGCGAGAACCAGACAATCGGTGGCACGAGCCCCGCTGTGATGCAGGAGGCGGGCAATAGCACAGCCGCAGAGCGAACAACTCTTCGTCCTGCACCGTTACTCAGCGCGCGGTCGATGTCGTTCAGCGCCAGCACCATCGTCCCGCATTCCGGACACCTCAGGCCTGCACTCGCAAAGAGGTCGTAGTCGCAGTTGTGGCAGTGCTGGTGCCATGTGCGCGGCGCTTCGGAAAGAGTTGTCTCGGTGTTTGTCTGCAAGGATTCGTCCCTCCATGGTGAGTGCGACAACGTTCACTCCTTCTTCACCGTCACCCCCAGCGTCTTGTTTGCGTGATCGATGGTGATGAAGCTGAACGCGCCGTCGTGGATGTTGTCGACGCCCATGCTGAGCCCGGTGCCGCCCATGCTGGCGCTGGCGACGAAGAGGTTCATGCCGAGGACGCCGTCGAGGGTGAAAGGCTCGCCGGTCTTGGGGTCGGTGACGGAGATGTCGAGGAGGAGGACCGGCACCTTGATGTAGCGGACGGGTTCGCCCGCGCGGGTGGGGAGGGTCATCGCGTCGAGGAACAGGCCGTGCACGTCCTTCTGGCCGCCGATGCCGCCGATGGGGAGGGTGAAGGTTTCCTTCACGTCGGGCTTGCCGTTCTCGTCGATCACGATGCCGAGCTCGCGGGCGCGTTTGATCGAGAGGATGCTCGTCGTCGCGCCGGTGTCGAGGAGCATCGTCAGCTTCGCGGACTTGCCTTTGTGCTTGATCTCGACGGCGGGCGTCTTGTCCTGCGAGTTGAACGGATCGGGGCCGACCATCGGGTTCGGCGCGAGCACGACGGGCTCGGCGTTCGCCGGCTCGACGCGCGTGAAACGGGCGAAGTCGACATACGTGAGCGAGACGACCGCATCCGCGCGCGGGATCGACTTGTCGCCGGGGTTGAGGAGCGACGTCTTGAGCTTGTCGAAGTCTTTGAGGGGGCGTGCATCGATCAGCATCACCTTGCCCTGCATGACGGGCATGCCGGCCACGTCCATGCCGCCGGTGATGGCGTCCATCATGCCGCCTTCCTCGCGCAGCTTGATGCGGGCGGGGCGTGCGGACGCGACGACGTATCGGCTCAGGTCGTCCCCCTCGCTACTCGACGAGTACGGCGCCGTGCGAAGGAAGAGCGGCTGCGAGACTGCGAACGATTCCTCGCCGCCGATGCCCACGTCGAAGAATTTCACCGACTTGCCGTTGAACGAGAACGAGTCGAGCCCGAGCGACTCGGCCGTCGGCTTTGAGAGCATCACGCCGCTCGCGCCGGTGTCGAGGAAGGCTTCGATGGCGAAGACGCCCGCGTCGTCAGCGGCGTCTCGCTTCTTCTTCTCGCCGAGCGCGCCGGCGAGCGCGTCCTGCAGGTCCTTCGCGGCGCCGCCCTTCGCGACGATCGGCTTGCCGTCGCGCGTCGTGCTGACGGCAAGGTAAATCCGCGGCTGATCGAGCGAGGCGGGAAGGACGCCTTCGATGTCGATCGCGCGAGCGGGAGGCAAGAAGCACGGTACGAGCGGCAAGAGCAGGGCGGCGAGTAAGAGCGGGCGCGGTGAGTTCGACATGGCGGTCCTCCGTGAGTGTGCGTTGTTCATTAAGCCGTTGATCGACGAATCGTATCGGGAGGGCGAGGCTCCTGCCGAGCCTCGTGGCGCGGAACGCTCCACACGCGGATGCGCGACGCCGACGCTTCGGATTCGCGCATCCGCTCATGGTCCGTACCGAACCATAGGCTCGGCAGGAGCCTCGCCCTCCCGTCGGACGACGCTGGTCGCGAGAGTTCCGTCTCTGTCATCATCGACCAAACACTGACACGAACGGCAGACGGCCGAACAATTGGCGGGGCCTGCTCTTACGCGGCCGATCGGTGTGCTCCGGCGTATTTCTCGAAGAACCTGACAAAACCTGACATCCCGGAGCGCGACAACCCTCGCCGCAGCGGCAGGATTGCGGTTTGGGAGCGTCAGTGATCGTTCCCGTCGTCTCTGACGTTTCCCTCCTTCGGAGCTGTGTTCGGCGCTTGCCCCTGCCTCGTCGCGCATGCGCCACGACTCCTCATACGTTGTCGCACGTTTCGCGGTTCGGTTTCAAGTCGATTCCGCTCGCACGCGCATGTCGTGGCACGGGTTTTCAACCCGTGTTCCCAAGGGCGCGAGTTCGCCACGGGTTGAAAACCCGTGCCACGTAGGATTAACCCAGGATACGTCGCCGCACGCGGCCGTTCAGCGTGACGAGTAGCATGAGCACGCCGCCGCTCATGGGAAGGAACGCGGGCAGCGGGACGACGGGCGGGAGTTCGTCGGGGTAGTTCTTTGGCAGCTCGGCGACGACGGTGTAGTTCCAGAAGCCGATCCGGCCCGTGCCGTAGTCGGGCGACGCCGGGTCTTGCGAGGGCGACGTGTTGCGGATCCACCCATCCACGACCGACTCGACAAAGCTCGGCCAGCCGTCGAGGAGTTCGATGCCGAAGTCGCCGAAGCCTTCGACGCGCGTGACGTGCCAGTTCCAGCGCGGCGCGCCGGGCTCGCGGACGTCGCGGTTGATGTCGTTCGCGCCGGCGGCGATGTCGGCGAAGAGGATCGGCGAGCCCGCCGTGTCGGGGCCTGTCTGGATAAGTTCGCGGGCGTGGGCAATGTGATCGGCGACGTCGAGCCCGACGACGAACGAATCGCCGTACACGACGTTGCCGGGCTTCTCCGCGACGACGAAGTAGACCGGGCTAGCCGAGAGGGTCGAGGTGCTCAGCAGTGCGAGCGAAATCGAACCCAGGGCGGCGGCAGCCGCCCGAGTGGATCGGGGACAGGTTGCGGTCATTGCGAACGCTCTGGAGGTGCGACGAAACGAACGCCACGAAAGGCGGCCGACGCTCGCATGCAGTACGAATCGCACGGAGTCGTGCACGTCGGGCGGCCAGACTTGCTCCCGGTCTCCCGCTCCTGTGGTGGGCCGGTGGCTGACTCTACGCCTGACGTGCGGACCGTAGTTTACCTCGCGAATGCGAGGGAACGAAGAGGAATTCGTGTGCGCCGCGACCGCTCGCCACACGAGACTGCCACAGGCCGATAAATGGCGTGATGGGGTGCAGTTCAGGCCATATCGGACCACCCCGTTGGTCCGAGAACGTCAACATTCTGATCGCGCGGAGGGCTGTCAATTGCGCAGGCGCCACCCGCGGTTTCAGAAGGGGACCGGCTCGCCCAGCAGGTGGAAGCGGACGAGGGCGAGCGCCATCTTCGCCGCGCGGTCACGGACCCATTCGCGGTCGCCGGGGAAGTTGAACTTCCGTGCGAGAACGGCCGACCTGGCCGGGTCGGTCGTGCCGGGCTCGGCACTCGCGACGGCGATCCAGACCGTGCCGACGGGTTTGTCGGCCGAGCCGCCATCGGGCCCGGCGACGCCGCTCGTGGCGATCGCGAGGTCGGCGCCGCTCTTCATCCGCGCGTTGCGGGCCATCTCGGTGACGGTCGCCTCGCTCACGGCACCCTTGTGTTCGATCGTCTGCGGGTCGACGTCGAGCAGGGCGATCTTCGCCTCGTTCGCGTACGTCACCCAGCCGAACTCGACGTACCCGCTGCTGCCCGGCACGTCGGTCAGATACTTCGCGACGAGTCCGCCCGTGCAGCTCTCGGCCGTGGCGATCGTCTGCTCCTTCTCCTTCAGCAGTGCGCCGACGACCTGCGCGAGCGCGTCGTCGTCGCGACCGTAGACGATCGTGCCGAGCGCCTTGCGACACTCGGCCTCGGTGAGGTTGAGCTGCGTCTCGGCGTCGGCGCGGTTCGAGAACCGCGCGTTGATGCGCAGCGACACGATGCCTTGCGAGACGGTCGTGCCCACGCTCGGGTTGCGATCGCGATTCATCAGCGCGCCTAGCTTCTCGGCGACGGTGCTCTCGCCCAGCCCGAAGGTGTGCAACGTGCGGCTCAGGATGACCGCGCCGCCCGCGCGCTCGGCGATCGCCGGGCCGACCGTGGCGGCGAACATCGCCTTCATTTCCTTCGGCACGCCCGGCATCGCGTAGAGCGGCACCTGCTTGGCGGGCCTCATGCGGTCGAACTTGTGTTCGAGCGTCGCCTCGATGCCGCACGCGGTGCCGACCGGGTTCCAGATCACCTTGCTGCCGCGCGGCAGCATCGCCTGGATGGCGTTCTGTTCGGGCATCACGCGGTTAAGCTTGGCGAAGTACCCCTTGATCTGTTCGAGCCACTCGCTGCGGAGTTCGAGCGGCGCATCGCCCATCGCGCTCGCGATCGCGTTCCGCGTCAGGTCATCCGCGGTCGGCCCGAGCCCGCCGGTGATGATGATGACGTCGACGATCGGAAGCGCCTCGCGGATGGCGCGATCGATGCCCGGCGCGTCATCGCCGACGGTGACGTGCATGGCCGTGTCGCACCCGATCGCGGCGAGTTCGCGCGAGAGGTACGCACTGTTGGTGTCCACGGTTTGCCCGAGGACGAGCTCGTCGCCAATGGAGATGATCGCCGCCTTCATTGCCGGGAGAGGATGCGCGGCACGCACGCAAAAACAAGCGGGGTAAAGCGGATGAATGAGTCCGGTGGACGCGGCACTTTGCTGTCGTTTTCCTCGCGGATCGGCTCAGCCTCGCCGGGCGGCTTCGATCTTCGCGATGTCGATCTTGCGCATCGTCATCATCGCTTCGAACGCCCGCTTCGCGGCGGCAGGGTCGGGATCGGTGATCGCCTGCGTGAGCGCGACGGGCGTGATCTGCCAATTCAGGCCCCACTTGTCCTTGCACCAGCCGCACGCGCTCTCGGCGCCGCCGTTATTGACGATGGCGTGCCAGTAACGATCCGTCTCGGCCTGGTCGACCGTCGCGACCTGAAACGAGAACGCCTCGCTGTGCTTGAAGATCGGCCCGCCGTTGATGCCGATGCACGGGATGCCGACGACGGTAAACTCGACGGTGAGGACGTCCCCCTTCTTGCCCGAAGGATAGTCTGCCGGCGCGCGGTGGACTGCCTTCACGGCCGAGTCGGGGAAGACGCTCGCGTAGAACCGCGCGGCGGCTTCGGCGTCGCGGTCGAACCAGAGGCAGATGGTGTTCTTGGGCGGGGTAGGCATTGTGGCTCCCTCTCTAGTTTTGGTGCGTGAGGCGTAGAAGCGGCGACTCCGCTTCTTCGATGGAAGATAGGCGGCAAGCGATGACGCGAGTGCAGCGGGAAGTGACAAGACAAGCGCTTCGAGATCGTGACGATCCGAAAGCTGTTCGACGAATCCCGATTCAATTGCATCTCGACACGGCGCGTCTCCGTGGGTCAGTGCGTCATCCAGTATCGCCAGCAGGCGCATGCGTTCGTCGAGCGGAGCAGCACTAACCTGGACTCCAACATGCGGGACGATTGCGTCTGCCAACTTGGCCAACGCAAGTGTCGCAAGCAGTTCGCGGTTGTATCGCTCGGCAGACTCGAACACCCGTGCGGCCAGCGGAATCTTCGCGAGTTCCGCAATGAGTTGCCTCGTTGTGATCATGTGACGCTCGATTGCACTGAACTCAAACCGTTTGCGGGGAGCGCCGAGAACGTCAATGCCACGCCTGCAACTTCAGCGAGCCGTCGTTACTTAGGGAATATCGCGCCCCCAACGGCAAAGGATGAAAATTCGGGCCGTGGCCTACCGGCAGGCCCATCGCAAGCGGGATGCCGAGCTTCTTCGCGACCCGGCCGAAGCATTCGATCAGGCCTTCGGCGATGTCCCACACCTTTCGCTGCGCCACGCGCGGGTGCGAATCCCAGTCGACGTCGGGTGCGCCGCGTGACACGCGATCGAGCAAGTCGGGGGCGTCGAGAGAGAGGTCGCCTGGGTCGAGGATCGTGTTTGCCTCATCGCGACAGGCGGTGAAATCGCCGAGCACGATGGCGGCCGCGCCATTGAACATGCCGGCCTGTTCGAGCTGCACGACGTAGCGGTCGATTGCGTAAAGCTTCTCGTCGAGGTCTTCGAGGAAGACGATCTTCCCGCGGCAGTCCGGCTGCCAGGGCGTGCCGGCCAGCGTGTGCCAGAGGCTAAGGTTGCCGCCGACAAGTTCGGCGTCGATGTCGTGATTCGGCGCGTCGCCAATCCACCGCAACGTGCCGGGCTTCTCGTATGCGAGCGGCGGGCGTTCGCCGCGGACCAGCGCACAGGTCTCGGCCCACTCTTCGTCGCTCGCGCGGTGTTTGCTCGCGCTCACCATCACCGCGTGCAGCGTGCTCCACCCCCAGCGGGTGCGGACGTAGTGATGCAGCGGCGTGACATCGGAGTAGCCGATCAGCAGCTTCTTCGGCGGCACGCCGCGGGTGCGTGTGACCTCTTCAAGCAGCGGCAACAGCCGTCCCGCGCCGTATCCGCCCCGGCCCATCCAGACGATCTGCGTGCGCGCGTCGAATGCGCTTTCGACGATGCCCGCGAGACGCTGCGCATCGGTGCCGGCGCTCACGTAGTGACGCGCGAGGACGTGCTCGTGCAGGATCGGCTCGAAGCCGCTGTCGCTGAGTCGACGCACGCCGATCGCGAGTTCGAGCGGGCCGATCGCACTGCTGGCGGCGGGGATGGAGACGGGAAGCTTCATTCGGGGAAGGTTAGCCACAGAGGCACAGAGGACACAGAGAACGGCGCTCGGTTGGCTTTGTCATCCTGAGCGAAGAGAAGGATCGGAAGGACTCGTCGTGCGTCGTGATCCGACCGAAAGCACCTGACGAGTCAGCCAGATACTTCGCTGCGCTCAGCATGACAATCAATCGTCAGCATGACAATCAATCCTCGGCCTCTTCTGTTTTCTCCTCTCTGTGTCCTCTGTGCCTCTGTGGCCCGTTCACTTCACCAACAGCTTCACGAACAGCACCGCCAGAAACACCGCCGCCAGGTCGGCGATCAATCCCACCGGCACCGCGTGCCGCGTCTTGCGGATGCCGACCGCGCCGAAGTAGACGGCCAGCACGTAGAACGTCGTCTCGGTACTGGCGTAGAGCACGGCGCTGATGGCGCTGATCTCGGAGTCGCGGCCGTGCGTGTTGATGGTCTCGGTCAGCACGCCGAGCGAGCCCGAGCCGCTGAGCGGCCGCACGATCGCCATCGGCATGATCTCGGCCGGCACGCCGATCGGTTCGAGCACCGGTCGCATCGACGATTCGACGAACTCCAGCGCCCCGCTCGCCCGGAACATGCCGAACGCGAACAAGATCGCCACGAGGTAGGGCAGGATCGTGATCGACAGCGTGAACCCGTCCTTCGCGCCGGCGACGAACGTCTCGTACACCGGCACCTTTCGAATGAGCCCGTACACGGGGAACCCGACGATCACGAGCGGAAGGAGAAACGTGGAGACGAGGGTGATGAGGTCGCGGAGGGTGTCCATGGGAGTTGTCAGTTGTGAGTTGTCAGTTGTCAGCGAATGCCCAATGCCCAAGTCCGAATGCCCAAAGCAGGACGCAGGCGTGCGTCTTCCTTTGGGCATTGGTCATTGAGCATTGGGCATTCTCTCGGGGTCGCTGCGCCGGTACGTCTGCAGATTCCCCAGCAGGAAGCACGTGGCGATCGCGATCAGCAGGCTGAACAATGTCGCGAGCCAGATCGGCATCATCAGGACGTTCATCCGCGTGCCGAGCAGACTGACGAGCGATGCCGACGGCAGCAGCGTCACGCCGGCCGTGTTGATGGCGAGGAGCATCACCATCGCGTTGGTCGCGGTGTCCTTCGTCGGATTCAGCTTCTGGAGTTCGGTCATTGCCTTAATGCCCATAGGCGTGGCCGCGTTGCCCAGTGCGAGCATGTTGGCGGCGACGTTCAGGCTGATGAGCCCGAGCGCGGGGTGATCTTTCGGAATGCCCGGAAAGAGCGGCCGCAGGATCGGCTGGACGACCTTCACTAGCGCGTTCACCAGCCCGCCTTCCTCGGCGATCTTCAGTAAGCCGAGCCACAGGCACAGCCCGCCGATCAGCCCGAGTGCAACGGTGGCCGCCTTCTCGGCGAACTCGACGGCGGCGCTCGTCATCGCGTTCAGCTTCACGAACCGCACTGGTGGGAAATGCACCGTTGCCTGTCCGCTCGCGCCCGGCTCGATCGGCGCCGCGAACTGCACCGACCCCGCCAGCGCGGCGTCCTTGCTGTCGAGCACCTTCCGCATCGTGTCGAGCGGGGCGGGCAGCGTTTTGCTCGTGATGCGAAGCTCGTCGTTCTTCGCGCCGACGAGTTCGCCTTCGAGCGAGCCGATCGCGTCGGCTTGCTTCTTCGAGAGCTGCGCGAGGCCGAAGTGTTTGCGGAACGACTCCTCGTCGATCCGGACGACGACGCGCCGATTGATGACAGGATCGTCCGTCGCGACGACGGGCGGCCTGTCGATCGTCACGGCTAGCGGCGAGCCGTCGCCGTACCGCTTCTTGGCCACGTCGGCGATGTCCTGGCCGATGGCGAACAGGAAACTGATGGCGATCAGCCCTGCCCAGATATAGTTGAACACGTCGTGCCTCCTTCGCGGGCAGGCATTGCCCGCTCGCTGGGCACGGTACCGCTGCAACCCTGCGCAACTGAAAGAAATGCCCCGTTCTGAACACCTGAACCGCGAAATCCTGCCGCGGAGCACGGATTCGATTGCCTCGGTTCCGCGCAGTGCGTACTGTCGCGGCAAGCATGTCTTCCGAATCGCCTGAAAACCCGGCAGCTGATGACTTGGATCACGCCGACCGCGAGCTGGTCGTCCTCACCGATATTGCCCACATCCTGAGCAGCACGCTCGACCTCCGGCAGGCGTTCGGCCGGATCATGCAGATCATTTCGGACCGTCTTTCGATGCATCGCGGCACGCTGGTGCTCCTCGACGACTCGACGGGCCGGCTCCGCACGGAGGTCGCGTACGGCCTTGCGCCGGAGGACATCGATCGCAATCGCTACGCGCTCGGCGAAGGCATCACCGGCAACGTCGTCGCGACCGGTCGGCCGCGCATCATCCCGGATGTGCGCCGCGACCCGGACTTCCTCAACAAGACCGGCCGGCTCAGCCTGTACAAGGACGGCGACGGCCGGATGAGCTTCCTGTGCGTGCCTGTGAAGATCGAGAGCCGCACGATCGGCGCGGTCGCCGTCGACAAGGCGTTCACGAGCGAGCAGCGCCTCGCGGCAGACCAGACGTTCCTCGAGATCATCGCGGCGTTCCTCGCGCAGGCGATCCAGATCAACCGCATGGTGATGCGGCAGAAGGACGAACTGCTCGAGGAGAACGCGCAGCTCCGCGCGCAGGTCCGCGATCGCTACCGCTTCGAAAACATCATCGGCGACTCGCCCGCGATGCACGAGGTGTTCAACGTGGTGGGGCAGGTCGCGAACAGCCGCGCGACGGTGCTTCTGCTCGGCGAGACGGGCACCGGCAAGGAGATGATCGCGAAGGCGGTCCACTACAACTCGCCGCGCAAGGACAAGCCGTTCATCCGTGTGAACTGCGGCGCGCTCACCGGCACGCTGCTCGAAAGCGAACTGTTCGGCCACGTGAAGGGGAGCTTCACTGGCGCGATCAAAGACAAGATCGGCCGCTTCGAGGCCGCGCACGGCGGGACGATCTTCCTCGACGAGATCGGCACGATGGAGCCGCCGCTCCAGGTGAAGCTGCTCCGCGTACTGCAGGAGCGCGAGTTCGAACGCGTGGGCGATACGGGCGTCGTAAAGGTGGACGTGCGCGTGATCGCCGCAACGAATGTCGACCTTCAGGAAGAAGTGGCGAAGGGCAACTTTCGCGAAGACCTGTTCTATCGCCTGAACGTCGTCAGCATCTACCTGCCGCCCCTGCGGAACCGGCGCGAAGACGTGCCGCGGCTCATCGACTATTTCCTCGACAAGTACAACGAGGTGAACAACCGCCGGTTGCGCCGGATGAACAAGGACATCCTGAACACGCTCTTGAGATATCCGTGGCCGGGCAACGTGCGCGAGCTGGAGAACGCGATCGAGCGCGCCGTGGTGCTCAGCAACGACGAAGATTTCACCGAAGACCTGCTGCCGCTCAGCGTGCGGATGTTCGCCCAGCAGCGCAAGAGCAGCACCGGCAGCGAGACGATCGAAACGCTCACGCGAAGGCTCGCCGACCAGGCGATCGGCGAATACGACCACCGCGAAGGCGAGATCTATCAGCTGGTGATCGACCAGATCGAACACGCCCTGATCGACCGCGCGCTGGCGAGGTGCGGCAACATCAAAACGAAGGCGGCCGACTTCCTCGGGATCAATCGGAACACGCTGAACAAGAAAGTGAAGGACCTCGGCATCGAGGCGGCGGATTGATCGCGTAGTCGGGGAGAGTCGCCGTGCGCATCTCGTTCGATCTTGATGACACGCTGATCTGTCGCCACCCAGGTGCGAAGTGTGAGCCGCGACTGCCTTGGCTACTTCGATTGCTTGTGGGTGACGAGCCGCTGCGAAGTGGTACACGCGACTTGATCGGCACGTTGGCGCGCGATGGACATGAGGTGTGGGTCTACACGTCCTCGCATCGTCGCCCTCGCGCTGTGCATCTTTGGCTACGCGCGCACGGCGTAAGGGTGGCCCGCGTCATCAACGGTGCTGAGCACGAGCGATGCTTCGGCGTCGGGTCGACTCCGTCCAAGCGGCCGCACGCTTTTCAGATCGATCTACACGTGGACAACTCACGTGGCGTTGCAATGGAGGGCAAGCAGCACGGGTTTCGAGTGTGTCTTGTTGACCCCGAGGATGATCGCTGGTCGGACAAAGTACTCGAAGCCGTTTGCAGGTGCGTCGCCGCGACGCCGTTGAATGACGCCTAGCAAGCGATGCCAAGTTGGAGGGCGGCGGTCCTCCGCCGCCGGTCGTCGGTACACCGACGACATCGGCGAAGCCGATTCAGCGGATGCGCGATACCCAACACTGATCGTGTACCGCGAGCCCTCCCGGCGGCAGGGGACTGCCGCCCTCCATCGAACAGCCCCTGCGTTGATGAGGCGCTCACCGCTGCGCCGGCAGCTTGCACACTTGGCTAATCCTGTATCGATTCCGCGCCACGAGCCGATACGGGAACCGCAAAAGCCACGTCACGCCCGGCACGCGGCTGATCGCCCACGCGGGCCAGGCCCACCAGATGTGGCGGCTGACGGCGAGCAGGGCGTCGACGCCGCCGAGGACGGTGCCGTTCGCGAGTTGCACTTTCATCTCGGCGGGCAGTTCGCCGTCCTGCAGGCCAAGCGTGCGCTGCGCGGATTCATCCTGGAGCGGCGTCTGGGAGAAGCCGGCGCGTTGTGCTGCCCGGCCGAACCGGGTGAGGGCCGTCGAGCACAAGCCGCACGTCGCGTCGTAGAATATGGTGCCGCGGTGGGGCATGGATCGCTCGATTGTAGCGCGCAGAGTCACGCGAGGGCGAACCGCTCGATCGCCTCGGCCACACCGTCGGCTTCGTTCGTGCCGACGACGTGCGCGGCGGCACGCTTCACCTCATCGCGCGCGTGGCCCATCGCCACGCCCATGCCGGCCGCGCGGAGCATCGCGATGTCGTTCTCGTTGTCGCCGATCGCCATTGCGGCGTGCATCGGTACTCCCGTCAGTTCGCACACGCGCCGCAGCCCGGTGCCCTTATCGATACCCGCCCGCATGTACTGCAGCAGGTCGGGGTCGGTCCGCACGCACGTGGCGGCGGATTCTTCACTGAGCAGCTGCGCGATCGCGTCCATCATCGCGGGCGGGCCCTGGAACATGAGCTTCGTCACGTCGAGGTGCGCGAACGACGCAAGCGGGCCGACCGCATCGGGCGGGTAGAGCTTCGCGCTCTCGGTCTGGAACCGATCGTCGACGCGGTCGGTGTGCCAGCGATTCAGAATCTCGCAGTGCACGAGTACGTCGGCAAACGCCGATCGGGCGGTGTCGATGAGTTGCTGCGCCACGGTGGCTGGCAACGGAGCGTGATCGATCACCTGCTGCGCGATCTGATCCCAGATCAATGCCCCGTTGTAGTTCACCTGAATCGACGACAGTCCGAGTTGCTCGTGGAACGCGCGCGTTGTGCGCGGCGGTCGAGCGCTGGCGAGCACGACGTGGATGCCGCGTCGCGTCGCCTCGGCGATGGTCTCAAGCACGCGCGGCGAGATCGTTTTATCGTCGCGCAAAAGCGTGCCGTCTAGGTCGATGGCGATCAGTCGGATGGGCGTCTTCAATCGATCCGGAGTGTAGCGGCGACAAACGCGACGATCATGCCTTGCCGAGCGTCTTGCGGACCTTCTCGCCTTCGTAGCCGACGATCCATTCCGTCGCCGGCCAGCGGGCGAGACACGCGCTCAGGACGAACGCCCCGATGAAGCTGCCGACGAAGACGCCCGCCTGCATCGGCACGCTGTCGCGCGGGATGTCGAGCCGCGTGATGACGGCGTCGGCCGTTCGGATGAAGGCGATGTGGCAAAGGTAGATGCCGAACGAGTGCCGGCCGACCACGGCCAGCGGACGGAGCAGCGTCGCCCGCCACGGCCCGAACGCGAGCAGCGTCCAGCCCAGGCCGCTCATCGCACGGGCGAGCACGGTCACCTTCCCGAACATCTGGCCCAGCACGCACGTGATCGTCACGACGAGTCCTGTGATGGCCACGCTCGCCGGCACGACGAGCCGCTTGCCAGGTCGCCCGAAGTAGAGCGCGAACGCGATCGCCCCGAGCGCGGGCGGCGCGGCGCGAAGGTAGTTTCGCAGCGCCGTCGTCACGTCTTCATGCGCATCGGTCGTCACGAGCGAGTGTGGAACGTCGACGTATCCGATCGCAAGCGCGGCCGCCACGAGCACGGCGATCAGCGCGTACCTCACGCCGGGGTGTCGCGCCGCGGGACGGACGATCAGTGCCAGCGCCGTCGTGCACCCGAGCAGGAGCGGCAGGAAGTAGAGGTGGGTGTACGACCCCGTCCAGAAGTAGTGCGCTGAGAACTGAAATCCCTCGTGCCGATTCTTGATATACGTGAGCAGCGCGTACGCGACCGTCCAAATAAGGAACGGCACGTAGAGCTTCTTGACCCGGCCGATCAGAAAGCCGGTGAGCGAGCGTGAGGGATCGCGAAGCAACCCTGATGCGACGAAGTAGAGCGCGACGAAGAGGTAGAACGGCACGCCGAACGTGCCAATGATCCACGAGGTATCGGTGTCGTCTGGGTTGAACGTCGTCGCGACATGACACCACACGATCGCCAGCCCCGCGATTGCGCGGCACGCATCGAGCATCTGAGATCGCGTGCCAACGGACTGCACTGGCCCCCCGTTCGAGGCAGACATGCTCTGCGGGGAGACGAAGTGGTCGCTCGTCGACGGCAGGTGCGTCGGCGGAGCTGAGGTTGCACGTTCGGCGAGCGTCATCAAGAACTGTTTCGCTGCGGGAAGGCGACTCCACCACCGGCGATCCTCCACGCCGGTTCGAGATAGCTCATTGTGTACTACGTCTGGGTCGGAACCATGCGATTTCCGTGTGCCGCGACCGCTCGGCACGTCCGCCAATGTGCACAACGTGAAGCTGGTGAACCTATATGATCGAGCCGATACGACTCGCCCGCTACGCCACGTTATCGAACGTCGCGAAGTTGCCTTGGCGTGAGGAACGCCAGCACCGTGCTGCGGACCGGCTTGCCCACGATCGCCTCGATCGCGCTCGCGTAGCTTCGCACCTGCGGCGTGTACAGCTCAACACGAGCGGCGATCTGCTCTTCAGTCGTCACGCGGTCGGTTTTGTAGTCGATCACGATGAGGTCGCCGGCGTGCGTCTCGACCATCGCATCGACTCGGCCGCGCAGGAGAACGTCGTCTTCCGGGCTGAGCCGTGATGCGTCAAACGTGCGAAGCGCATTGTTGCCCGGGACAGTCGTCGGCACGACGCGCAGTGCGAGGTCGCGCTCGCGCCACATGTGCAGCGAGCCGCCGGGCGCGAGGAGCTTGCCGGCCTCGGACTGCGCGACCCACACGATGGCAGACCGGTCGACCATCGCGGCCTGGGCGGCGGACAGGAGCGAGCGATCGACCATGCGTGCGAGTTGCCGCTCGACTGCGGCCTCGTCGTCGGCGGCGGAGAAATCGAGGTATTGGAGCGCGGCGTGCGTCGCGGTGCCGATGTCCGCCGCGACTGCGGCACGAGCCGAGTCGGCGGCGAAAGCTGGCAACGTAAGGAGCGTGCCCGCAGCGCGGATCGGCGTCGTCGGACCAAGCAGGGCGTCGAGGTCGTCCCGTGCGTCACGGCCCTCTTCGGCATCGTGCGCGCTCATGCTGCGCCGTGATTCGACGCGCGTCAGCGGCGCGAAAGCGTACTGCCAACGCAACCGCGACTCGATCCGCCGCGTCACCTCGTCCGGCGGCGCATCGAGCTTTAACGGCAAGAGCGATGCGATTCGCGGATCGAGCGGCGTGATCGACTCCACCTCGGGAAACTCGCGCGACACCTCGCCGAGTTTGGCGTCGTCAAATCGATCCACGCTGAACAGCCCGGGCCCGCTCGCGCGGGCGACCGGCAACACCCACTGCAGCGGCGACTTCGCCCGCAGCACCACCTGCGTCGGCATCGGCCCGGGATTGCCATCGAGCGCAGCTAACGAGCGGTCGATCACGTCTGCCGTCTCGGTGCCGATCAGGATGAGATGCTCGCGGGCACGCGTGAGCGCGACGTACAGAACGCGCAGCTCCTCCGCCACCATCGCACGGCGCATCGCGTCGTGGATGGCCATCGTGGCGAGGGTGGGATACTTCGCGCGGCGCGTGACGTCGACGCCGTGCAGGCCTAAGCCGAGCGAACGTTCGAGCAGGATCGGCTCGCGGAGGCTCGCGTTGTTCGCCGCCTTGCCCATGTCGGGAACGAACACGACGGGGAACTCGAGCCCCTTGCTCCGGTGCACCGTCATGACGCGGACGGCGTCGGTCCCCTCGGCCACCGAAGCGGGTTGGCCGAGATCGTCTTCCTTCTGGAGCTGATCGATGAAGCGGAGGAAGCGGTCGAGCCCTTGCCGTTCGAATGAGCCGAACTGGGCCGCGCGGGCGAGCAGCGACTGCACGTTGGCGACGCGCTGCGCGCCGTCCTTCATGCCGCGGAGAAAGCTGAGGTAACGCGTCTCGCCGAGGATGAGTTCGAGCCCCTCGATGAGCGGCCGACGTGTGACGAGGATGCGCCAGCCTTCGATCCGTGCGAGCGCGTCGCGCAGCACGCGGGCGACGTCGTCATCGCGATCTGCGGCGTAGGCATGCACCGCATCGGCGAACGACATCGATCGCGGCGGAAACGCTACGCGAACGCGCGCCATCAGCTCGGCGGCGTCGTCGATGGGCAGAAGAGGCGACCGAAGCAACGCCGCCAGCGGCACGTCGACTCGCGGATTTCCGAGCACGCGAAGAAGCGAGAGGACGTCCTGCACCTCGACGGCGTCGAAGAAGCCGGTCGGGTCGGTCGCGAAGACCGGCACGCCGCGTCGCCTCAGCATGTCGGCTACCTGCGAGGCCTTCACGCGAGCGGTCCGCAGCAGCACCGCCATGTCGCGATACGCGATCGGCCGCATGCGTTCGACGCCGGCCTCCTTCACGAAGACGTTCACGCGCGAGTCGACCATCGCCTTCGCGCGCGACGCGATGAGCAGCGCCTCGCGCTCGAACGCGTCGAGGTCGTCGACGTCGTCGTCGCTCGATGACGACGTCTGCCCCTTGGCTGGCTTCTCGATCAGCAGCACCTCGACCGGCTTGCCGGTGAGTTGTGGCGTAGGCTCGTCCGGATACTGCAACGCGGGCCGAAGTGCGTGCGAATCGTCGTAATCAAGCTCGGCGGTGCCGTGGGTCATGATCCGCTCGAAGACGGCGTTGACGGCTTCGAGCACGCCAGCCCGCGAGCGGAAGTTCTCGCGGAGCGAAATGACCGCTCCGTCGTCGGACGGACCCGCCGCGAGTCGCGACATGCGACGTAGGAACTGCCGCGGCTCTGCGAGGCGGAAGCCGTAAATGCTCTGCTTGACGTCGCCGACGGCGAAGAGATTGGATGGCGAATCACCTGTGCGAAGATCGGTGCTGACAAGCTGTAGGATGGCGTCTTGCAGCGGGTTGATGTCCTGATACTCGTCAACGAGGACATGCGCGAATCGCTTGCGTAGCGCGAGTGCGAGGTCGGATGGCGTGAGTGACGGCGCGTCTGCCGTGCGCAGCAACCGCAGCGCCATCGTTTCGACATCGCCGAAGTCGAGTGCGCGAAGTCGACGCTTCTCGGCCGTGAACGCCTCGCGAAATGCCCGCACCACGCGCACGAAATCGGCCACCAGCGGTGCAGCGAGCGCAAAGACGGATCGCAGATCGGCCTCGCTCCAGCGAAAGAGTTGAAACGTGCTCGACTTCTTCTTGAAGAAATCCTTCGCGTCGTTGATCGCTTTGTGCGCGAGTTCCAGTTCCGGCGTCTTCTTCACTCGCGGGAGGGCAGGGAACAGGTCCTCTTGAAGGATGAATGCCGACAGTGCCGTCCACTTCCGATCGGCGACGAGCGGCGCGAACGCGTCGACCGATGACGCGATGCATTGATCGACGTGCTCGACGTATGGCCTGCACCCGGCCCGTTCGGCCAGTTGCCTGGCGAGCGAAAAGGCATCGCGAGCGGCGTCGATCGCGTCGTCTTGCAGCTTCGCGAACGCCTGGCCGAACGTGCTGGACTTCAAGTCCCGCTCCGCCTCGCTCCACAAGCGCACGGCGTCGTCGAGCCATCGATCGGCGTCGACGACGCTGTTCAGCAATTCGTGGCAGCGAATCACGCGCGAAAGCAGTGTGGCGTCATCGCCGTTGCATTGCTCATCGACGAGCCGCTTGAACAGGCCCGACGCGTCCTCCTCAAACATCCGCTCGATGACGCGCTCGCCCACGTCGAGTCGCAGCAGCTTCGCCTCATCCTCGTCGAGCATGCGCGACGACGGGTCGATGTTCAGCGTGTGCGCATTCTCGCGGACGAGCTGCAGGCAGAAGCTGTCGAGCGTCGTGATGCTGGCCCGCTCGACGAGGCGCAGCTGTCGTTCTGATCGCGGCGAAGGCGGGTCTTCGCCGTCCACGCGCTTCTGAACCGCGCCGACGATTCGCTCGCACATTTCCGCGGCGGCGGCCTTCGTAAACGTGAGGACGAGCAGCTGATCGACGTCGCACGGCGCCGGCGCATCGAACACGAGGTACACGCACCGCGCCGACAGCGCCGCCGTCTTCCCCGAACCGGCGGCAGCGCTGACAAGCACCGCCTTGCCCGTCGTACGGATGGCGGCCTGCTGGTCGGGCGTCCACTTGCGTTCGGCGCTCATTTGTCACCCCCGTGGCCACTAACGAGGTCGGCGATCTCCTTCAATGTCGCGTCGCCATGCTTCTCGCGGACCTTGTACTTGTTGAAACGCCGATCGAATCGACACACGGCGCGGAAATCACACGTGGCGCAGGCGGACGTAGTACCGATCTTGTAAGGCTCCACGTCGATTCGCCCGTCGATCATCTGGTCGGCGAGGTCGCCGAGCGTGCGGCGGGTCCACTCGAGCAGCACATCGAACCCGGTAGGCTCGATCAGGTCGTTGTGCTTGAGGGCCTCAGGGTCCTTCGGCGCGGTCTTGTTGATCCGCATGCTGTAGCCGAGCGAGGACGTGCCGGGCTGCAGCGTCTGGTCAAGCAGGTTCGCGTAGTCCTTGTGGATGAAGCCGCGCGCCTTATAGCCGGATAGGTGGAACGCATCGGTGCCGGGGTCGTCGGCGTCGAGCGGGTGATCGACGGAGTCGATCTTCCGGCGAAGGCCGACATACAACGCGGCCGCGGGGTGCTGCGCGTCGGGCAACTTCGCCTGCTCGACCATCAGCAGATACGCGAGCAACTGCAGCCCCATGCCGAGGTAGATGCGATCGAGGTCGGGGGACGTCGCAGACGACTTGTAGTCGACCACCGCGAACGCGCCGCCGCTCGAGAGCAGGTCGACGCGGTCGATCTTCCCGCGCATGACGACGGTTCGCCCCTTCGGTGTCTGGATCGTGAGCGGCGGGTGCGTGTCGAGCGGCGAATCGCCGAACGTAAGCTCGGCGTGCGCGGGCGAAGCCTTGCCGAGCTTCAGCAGGCGCCTCTGCGATTCGACGACGGCGTCGAGCGTCTCCGTCGCGCGCTCCAGCAGGTGTTCGTTGCGGCGCGACGAAAGCAGCACTTCGTCGCGCACGGTGCGGCCCATCTCTTCAGCGTACTGACGGATAAGCTTGTCGACGCCCGGGATCGGCTCGCGGAGGTCATGCCCCGAATCGACCGCGGCGCGGATGAGCCGTTCGAGGATGCCGTGGTAGACGACGCCGAGGTCGACCGGCGTAGCCGAGCCGTCCTGCAGCACGCGCAGCGACAGGCCGTGCTTTACGAAGTGCTGGAACGGACACGCGGCGTACGTTTCAAGTCGGCTGATGCTGGTGCGGAGCGGCTCCGCGCCGAACAGGCTCGCCGCGACGTCGGGCGGCAGCTTCGGCTTGTTCTCGTATTGCAGCGATCGCCACACGGGTGCGACGGCGTCGCGCAGGTGATGCAGCGTGCCGCCCTTCAGCGTGAGTTGCTGGTAGAGGTGCGTGAGGCGCGCGTCATCCTCGGGCCGAGTTGCGTTTCGCGCCCACGAGAGGAGTTGATCGACGAGTTGTTCCGGCGCGGCGACGAACTTCGGATCGGCCGGGTCGAACTTGATTGGCTCGTTCTTCGGAAAGAGCTGTCGCAGCCGCGACCAGACGGGCGACGGATTCCGCGGGCGTTTCTCCGAATCGACGGTGCTGCGCGTGACCGCGAGGAACTCGCTCGACCGCGTCAGGCCGAGGTAGGCGAGGAAGAACTCGTCGAAGAGCCGCTGTCGCGAGCTTTCACGCACTTCGTGGTTGCGGGCGATGAGGAGCGATCGCTCGTCGTCGTTCAGCGCGACGTCCTGCTCGACGCGCGTCGGGAATTGTCCCTCCGCGAGCCCGATGAGCACAACGGCGCGCACCGGCCCGAGCCGGGTGCGGTCGACGGAGCCGACGATCACCTGATCGACCGTCGGCGGGACGATTGAGAAGCAGAACTTCTCCAGCCCGATGTCGAGCACCTGCGCGAACTCATCGAGTGTGACGACCTCGTCGCCGAGCACGTCGACCATCTCTTCGAGCAGCTCGGTGAACTGCGTCCACACCTGCTGATGCTCGTCGGCACGCTCAGGGGATCGTTTCGCGTGCTCCTCGTCGATCCACCGTGCCAGATGGCGACGAACGCCGAGCTTGTCGAGCGAGTCGAGCAGGGCTCTCGCGTGATCGCGAAGGGTGCAACGCTCATTGCCGTACGCATCGCGCAGCGGGGCGAGCGAGTCGACGAGGAACCGGCGGGCGAGGTCGATCGAGGCGGCCGGGTCCTCGGGGGAATCGGAAAAGAGATCGTCATCGCGCTCGCGACGCGGCGTATAGCTCCACGGCTCTTCGCGTTGCCAGACGCCGCCTGTGAGCCGGTGGTCGTGCACGTACAGTTCCAGCGCGTGGGCGACATCGAGCGTGACGTCCGTCAGCCCCGACTTCGCCAGCGCGACGTACGCCTCCGACGCACCCGGCGTCAGCCCCGCCTGCAGCATCGATCGGCACACCTGCAGCAGCGGGTGGTGCGACGCGGGGCGTTGGCGGTCGACGAAGCATCGCAGGCCGTGCTCTGCGAAGACCTGCTCGACCTCTCTCTGGTATTCATCGATCGACCGCGCGAGGACGGCCACGTCGCGCAAACGCATGCCGTGCTCGCTGATCCACGTGCGGATCTGCAGTGCCGCGGCGACGACTTCGTCTCGGCACGTCGGCGCTTCGATGAATCGGATGTGCTCGCTCTTGTACGCGGCCGGCGCACGGCGATCGAAGAGGTGCGCCTCGACATGCTTCAACGAAGGCGACTTGAACCGCGGCGTGTCCGGCAGCAACTCCGGCTTCGCGATCGGCAGATCCTTGAACGTCCGCTGCAACGCGCGATACGCGTTGATCTGGCTGCGAAACGGATCGAGTTCGTCCACCAACTGCGGCGAGTCCGCGAGTGGCAGATCGCCCGGGCGAAACGTCAGCGAGACGTGCAGATCGCACCCCGCACGCACCACCGCCGCCAGCATGTCGCGCTCGGCCTTGCGGAAGTCGGTGAAGCTGTCGACGTACATCGTCGCGCCGCGCAGCGACTCCGCGCTCGCGATCGACTTCAGCACCTGCTGCTGCCGGCGATGCGGGTCGAGCTTCTCCTGTCCCAAGTGCTTCTCGTACTCGGCGTACAGCAGTCGCAGGTCGCGCAGCTTCGCGGGCAGGCGCGACGCGGGCGATTGTGCTTCGATGTCGCCGGCGAGGTAGTCGAGGTCCGTGTCGGACATCCCCGCCTGTTCGAACTCGGCGAAGAGGCGATCGAGCGCATCGGCCGTGCCGGGCTGGTGACTCGACAGGCCGTAGTAGCGGAGCGATTCGCGCCGCGTGCGGAGCAATCGCCCGACGAGCATTCGCCGGCCGAGCGAGGTGATCTCCGGGATGCTCGCGCCGCCCACCTCTTCGAGGATGCGCTGCCCGAACTGCCTGAACCCCGCCACGCGGCACCGCGCGTAGCCGCGGATCTCCGGGCGCGAGATGAGGAGCCGTTCGTAGAGCAGCGTCGCCTGATCGGGCACGACGAGCCAGATCTGCGGCCCCCACGGGTCGCTGGCGAGCTGGCGCACGATCGCGTCGAGCACGCGCACCGTCTTCCCGCTTCCCGCCCGGCCGAGGATGAACTGCACCTGACCCGCCATCGTTCGCCCGGTGTACGTGCGCCGCCCGATCGAATCAACCCGTTCTGTCCCGAGGGTGACACGGTCCCGTCACCGAAGCGGGTCGCGCGTGCGTCTTGGCCCCCTCTCCCCGTACTCGGGGAGAGGGCCGGGGTGAGGGCCGAGCGCGATGACGCTGGATGAAGACCCTCACCCTAACCCTCTCCCGGCGTACCGGGAGAGGGGACCAGACACGCGCGTTCGATCACCCGCGCTTGAACAGGTTCGCGAAGTACGCGACGAGGAACACGAGCCCCACGCACGCGACCGCCACGCCGATCGTCCACGCCAGGCCGCTGTTCCACCGCGTGGGCTCGTCGTCGAACGCATCGTGCGTGGTGGCGTTCACCTGATGCGCCCGGTCGTCGTGACGGGTGGATCGTTCCACCTCGCGCATGTGCTGCCGGATCGGGTTCGCCGAGTCGATTACGTCCGACCGCGACGCCGACTGCGTCGGGCCGTGAGCGTGAGGCGAGTGGGGTGCGTGAGGCGCGTGCGACTTCGTCTCGCGTGCGCCGCGTTCGCGTTCGTCGTCGGAGAGCGGGGGGATGCCGATGTCGTTTCGCATGGCGGACGTGCCTCACCGTGTATTGGACCGCCAAGACGCGGAGACGCCAAGGAGAAATGCGGGAAAGATCAGCGCGTGGCGCGGTGTGTTCGCCAGTACACGGCGGGTCATGCGTCGCTGGTTGGGCCGCTGCACCGCTTCTTGATCTCTCGCAACGCCCGCTTCGGTGCCGCGCTCCAAATTTCTCCGAGCGGGCGAACGTTCGCGATGATTGGTACCGATGACGCGTCGCCTGTTCGGCCCAGTGCGGCGATCGCTATAGCTATCCAAGCTTCCGCGAGCGATGAGGCAAGCACGGCGTGCAGGAAGTCTCTCAGTCGCACGCGAACATGTTCAGGGACGAGCGGTGCATCCTTCGCACGAATGGTGTTGCTTATCGCGTACACAACGTTCTGTGCGTCGGCCGGGCGTTCATCGATCTGATCGTGAACGGCTTCCGCCAACTCCGCGATCGCAAGCAGCGCAACGGGCGTACGCACCGATTCGAGGACGGCAAGGGCGAACGACCACGAGTCACACGGAGCACGCTGCGCGTACGTCACAAGACCGTCACACCCATCTGTCAAATAAACGGAGATTGCCTCGACCCATTTAGCAAATGGGACAACGCGCGAGCCGTCTTCCCAGCCGGTGTGCGACCAACGGTGCATCGAAGCCAACTCGGCCAGGAGGGGAACCGCCGACACGTCGCCGGTCGTCGTGATCTTCAGCAGATGCTCGACCTCCAGGGAATTGTCTGCCGCCTTTCGCTTGAGTGTGGCAATCTGCGCTTTGGTAAGTGCCATGTAAGCCGCCCTAGTGGTGCATGCCGCTGTTTGTCCTGAGACGCTGCTCGACACTAAACAGCGACACGAAGAGCCTATCAGGCGAATCGAAGCCCAGCCACGATCACCCGTTCCTCATCGCAGCTCGCGTCGCATGTTCGCCATCGGCCGCTCGCTTCTCCGCATCGGAAACGTCGGTTCACGCATCGGAAATTCGATTGCAAGCGTCGGAAATGGATTTGCACGCATCGGAAATCAGATCGCCCGCATCGGGAAGGGATTTTCACGCATCGGAACTTCTCTTTCCGACGTCGGACATTCGGTTTCACGCATCGGAAACTCACTTTCACGCGTCGGAGTTTCGGTTTCCGAGATCGGAGAATCATTTTCCGATCTTCGACCTAGCGCTTCCGACGTCGGCCATCCGCGTTCGCAGCACTGAAAACGCGGAACCACGTCCGGGAAGCGATGCGTGTCGGGGGGCAACGGAATCGGACGTGGCGCGGGCGGCAGTATGGGTGCAGGCGGATCGCGATCGGTTCGATGAAAGGGGCGTGCCTTGAGGCTTCGCGCGGTGGGCGTCGAGTCGGGCGGTGCGCCCGATCGCGTCGCGTGCGCGGGCGATCGGGGCGAAGCGATGCCGGCCGCGAGGTGCGGGCGGCGAAGGGATGACACCATGTCGGCCAGCTTCTTCGCAGGGAAAGACTTCGTTCGCCTGTTCGACGGTACGCGCAACTTCGCGGCGATGATCTCGTCGAGTCCGGAATCGTTCGGCCTGAGCGAGGCTCAATCGGTCGCGTACTCGGCGCTGAGCGAGGCGTTCGTTTAGGCTTACATCGCCGCGTCGACACCGGACACGCGCACGAGCGGGACGATCGTCGCGCGGAACTCGGCGGCGAAGGAACTGCGTCGGATGGCGGCGGACCTCGCGAAGATCATCGACGGCACTTCGACGGTAACGGCCGAGCAGAAGCTCGCGCTCGGTTTGAACGTCCGCGCGAAGGCGTCGCCCAAGCCGCCGCCGGGCACGCCGGACCAGTTCAGGGTGGAACTGCTGTGCGGCGGGTCGGTGAAGCTGACGTGGAAGGCGAACAACCCGGCCGGCGTGGGCGGCGTGACGTATCAGGTCATGCGTCGACTGGACGATGCGGCCGAGTTTAGCTTCCTCGGCGTGACGGGCGAGAAGGCGTTCGTCGACTCGACCATCCCCGCGGGCACGTCGCTCGTGCAATACCAGGTCCGCGGCGTGCGCCCGACCGGCGCGGGCGCGTGGGCGCAGCACGACGTGGCGTTCGGGCGAACGTCGATGACGGCGACGATGGAGCGCCTCGACGCGATGATGAACGCGAAGCGGGCGGCTTGAGGGGGAGGTTGGTCGTTGGAGGTTGGAGTGGCTTGCATGTGCCCGTGGCACGGGTTTCCAACCCGTGGTTCTTTTGCGTCCATCAGAAACACGGGTTGAAAACCCGTGCCACGATGGCTTGTCGCGCAACGGCACCGCATCACGGCCGAGGACCAACCTCTCACCTCAAACCTCGAACCTCCAACCTCACTCCTTCACCGCCAACTCCAACGCCTTCCCAAACACCTTCTCAAACCACGGCGCCTTCCGCCGTGCGCCCCAGATCTCCAGCTCGGCGTCCGAGCGCACGTCGAGTTTGACGACGACGGTCTTCTCGCCGATGCGGCACTTGAGGTCTTTCACCACCGAGCCGTGGCTGCGGTCGAGGCCGTCGGCGATTCGCAGCAGCGCGCTGCCGACGTCGATCACGCGGCGGCTCTTTCGGCTGAGGAGCGCGTAGTCCTTGTCGGTGGGGCCGGGCGGGTCCTTGCGGTGGTGGCGCGCGATCAGGCCGATGATGGCGATCTCTTCGGGCGTGAAGAGTTTGTCGAGGTCGCCGGAGTTGACGATGAGGTACTGGCTGTGCTTGTGGTGCCCGCGCGGGCCGATGTGCCAGCCGATGTCGTGCAGGAGGGCGGCGTACTCGATCAGCTCGCGCTCGGGGTCGTCCATGTCGTGCACGCCGGCGAGTTCCTTGTAGAGCCGCATCGTGAGGCGGGCGACCTGCTCGCTGTGCGACTGGTGCCAGTGACACCGCCGGGCGAGGTCGAGCACGGCGCGGCGGCGCGGGTCGGGGACGTCGCGACGCACCTGCAGCTCGGGCTTATGCCTGCCGATGTACTCGACGAGGATGCCTTCGCGCAGCGCGCTGTCGCAGAGGTGGATCTTCTTGATGTCGAGCTCGTCCATCAGGTAGTCGACGAGCACGGCCGCGGCGACGATCTGCTCCTTGCGCGTGTCGTTGAGCCCGCCGATCGTCTCACGCTCGGCGGCGGTGCTCTCGACGAGCTGCTTGCGGACGCGGTCGAAGCTCTTGCTCGTGATGATGGGCTTGCCGTCGTCGTCCTTGTCGCCACACATGGCGGCGAGGTTCTCGAGCGTGCCGCTCGTGCCGATGACTTTGACGACGCCTAGCTGACGAATGCGGTCGCACACGTCGGAGAGTTCGCGGCGGTAGTGATTGAGCATCGCCCGGCGATCGTCCTTCGAGAGCGGGTCGCTCTTCACGAACTTCGCCGTCATGCGGGCCGCGCCGAGCTTGCGCGATTCGAGGAGCGCCGCGCCGAGCGAGTCGCCCACGATGAGTTCGACGCTGCCGCCGCCGATGTCGATGAGGAGGTGCGGCTCCTCGCCGAGGTCGATCGCGTGGCGGACGCCCATGTAGATGAGTCGGGCCTCATCCTTCGCGCTGACGACCTTGATGTACATCTTCAGGTCGCGGCGGACGCGTTCGATGAGGTCGCCGCCGTTGGAGGCTTCGCGGACGGCGCTGGTGGCGATCGCGATGATCTTCTCCGCGCCACGCTGTTGGGCGGCTTGGCGAAAGCGATCGAGCGTGGTGACGGCGCGTTGGATCGCCTCGGCGGTGAGCTTGCGCGAGGGGAAGCTGATGCGGCCGAGGCCGACCATCTCCTTCATGCGCCACAGCGTGGTGACGCCGCCGTCGTTGTCGGCCTGGGCGACGATCATGTGCACGGAGTTCGTGCCGACGTCGATCGCGGCGAGGCGAAGCGACCCCTCGGCCGGCGCGTCGGTCTTGCGGCGACGCGGGGCGACGCTGGACGACGAGGAGTTCGACGACGCGGTCGGGGAGTTGTCGCGAGTCATGACGTGACGTCCTGATTAACGCATCGATCGGCGCTTGTCGAACCGACGCGTGTCGATGCGTGTCGTGCTTGTGGGCGCGCCTCATAGACGGAATAGGCCGAACGGATTGTGCCAGTTTCCGCGCCTTTCGCGAGCAACTGTGCGACGGGCCGGCAATCGCTTGCGATCGATGCCCGGATCGCGTCAATCCAACTCCTCTCGGAGACAACATGCGATTGCTTGGAATGACGTCGAAGGCTCGAAGGGGTCGACCACTGCCCGGTACGGCTGCTGTACGGAGAATGCGACTCCTCGCGGAGCCGCTCGAACAGCGCCAACTGCTGGCCACCGTGCCCACGGGCTTCACCGACACCGCGTACACCAGCCCGATCGACAGCGGCACTGCGATGGCGTTCGCACCGGACGGGCGACTCTTCGTCCTGTCGCAGACGGGCACCGTCTACATCACGCAGCCCAGCGGCGCGACGTCGCCCGCGCTGACGATTCCCGTCAACAGCTTCAGCGAGCGTGGCCTGCTCGGCGTGGCGATCGATCCGGCGTTCGAATCGAACAACTACATCTATCTGTACTACACCGAGCTGCCCGCGGGGCAGGATGCAGCGTCGTACTCGGGCGGCACGCGCAATCGCGTGTCGCGCTTCACCGTGACGGGCAACACGATCAGCCCGGCGAGCGAGCAGCTCATCATGCAGCTCGACCCGCTGATCGCCGCGGGCAATCACAATGCCGGCGCGATGAACTTCGGGCCGGACGGGAAGCTGTACATCGCCGTCGGCGATAACACCGACGGGCGCAACGCGCAGCGGCTCGACAACCGGCTCGGGAAGATCCTCCGCATCAATGCCGACGGATCGATCCCGGCCGACAATCCGACTTCGTTCGCGGGTGTCACCGGCACGACCACCGGCGCGAATCGCGCCATCTGGGCGCTCGGGTTCCGCAACCCGTACTCGTTTACCATCGCCCCGGACGGGCGACTCTTCGCGAACGAGGTGGGCTTCAACAGCTTTGAAGAGGTCAACCTCGTCTCGGCAGGCAAGAACTACGGTTGGCCGACGACTGAAGGCGGCTTCGATGCGGCGCTCTACCCTGACTTCACCAACCCGCTTTACTATTACGGCCATGGCGGTGGAACGCAGTTGGGCTTCGCGATCACCGGCGGCGTCTACTATCCGAGCAGTGCAGCGACCGGCGCGTTCCCGGCGGCGTATCAAGGCAAGTATTTCTTCTGCGATTACGGCGGCGGCTGGATCAACATGATCGACCCGGCCACTCCGCCATCCACGCCCAGCAGCGCGGCCAACTTCGCGACGGGCATCGCCGGCGTGGTCGGCCTGTCGCTCGGGCCTGACAACGCGATCTATTACATCCAGCGCGACGGCGCGCCCGGCGTTCGCCGAATCGCGCCGACCGAGCAGGTCGCCCCGGTCATCTCGCGCGACATCGAAGACGTCTCCGTTAGCATCGGCGAGAATGCGACGTTCAGCGTCGAAGCCAGCGGTCCGGGGCCGTTCACGTATCAGTGGCAACGCAACGGTGTCGACATCCCCGGCGCAACGTCGGCGACGCTCACCTTCGACGCCGTCACGCAATCGCTCGATCAATCCGCCATCCGTGTCAGCATCACGAATGCGTTCGGCACGGCGCTGAGCAGCTGGGCCACGCTGCGCGTCACGAACAATCGCCCGCCGGTGCCAACCATCGCGCAGCCAACGGGCACGTCGCCTTTCAGCGCCGGCGATGTGATCGCGTACTCGGGCAGCGCGACCGATCCTGAAGACGGCGCTCTCGCCTCGTCGAAACTCACCTGGACGATCGTCTTCCATCACGACACGCACACGCACCCGTTCCTCGGCCCGATCGACGGCGTCGGCTCGGGCACGTTCACCATTCCCACCGTGGGCGAGCCCGCGGCGAACGTGTGGTACCGCGTCATCCTCACCGCGACCGATTCGGCCGGTCGATCAGCGTCCACCTATCGCGATGTGCTCCCGAAGACGTCGAACTTCACGCTGAACACGACGGGCATCCCGGCCGGCGCAACGCTCAACCTCGACGCGCAGCCGCGGCCGTCCGGTACGGTGACGCTCGGCGTCGTCGGCATGGAACGCTCGATCGATGCGCCAGAGACGCAGGTGATCGACGGGCTCACGTATCGCTTCGTCTCGTGGAGCGACGGCGGGGCGCGGAATCACACAATCGTCACGCCGGCAGCGAACGCCGTCTTCACGGCGACCTATGCTCTGGCGACTTCGTCTACCAATCTTGTGAGCGGCAAGGTCGCCGACTCGTCCGCAGCGGGCGTTGCCGGCGTTCGCGTGTACCTCGATCCGAACTGGAACTCGCGCTTCGACACGGGCGAGCTATCGACGACGACCGACGCCACGGGCAGCTACTCGCTTCAGTACTCCGACACTGGCGTGATGCACCTGCTGCCCGATCTGCCGGCCTACGCGCCGCAGGATGGCTACTGGTACTCGATCGCCGCGGTGGGCGATGAACGCACCCTCAACTTCACCGTGCCCACGCAGGCGCCGCCCGCGAACCGCGTGAGTGGTCGAGTCACCTTCACGACGAGCGGTGCGCCGCTCCCGTCGACGCGCGTCTATCTCGACGCGAACTGGAACTCGAAGTTCGATGCCGGAGAGTCGTCAGTGTCGACCAATTCGACGGGCGACTATGTCCTCAACTTCGACGGCACCGGCACCGTGCACGTGATGGCGGACGCGAGCACGAGCGGTACGCCTGCCGCTGCCGTGACTCCCGCTGACGGGTACTGGTACTCAATCGTTGCGCCAGGCGATCAGCGCACGTTCAATTTCACTGCCACCGCGGCCGCTGCGGTCAACCGCGCCAGCGGCAAGACGACCTACGTCGGCGGCGCAGCGGCGAGCGGCGTGCGGGTGTACCTCGACGCCAACTGGAATTCGCGCTTCGATACGGGCGAACTGAGCGTTCTGTCGAACGCGACGGGCGACTATGCCTTGGAGTTCCCCGGCACTGGAACGATGCACGTGATGACCGACGCGGCGAACCCCACGCCCGCCGACGGATTCTGGTACTCGGTCTCGACGCCAGGCGACCAGCGAACGCTCAATTTCACGCTGCCCGCGCCCACGCCGCCCGCGGTGCAGAACCGCGCCAGCGGAACGATCACGAACAGCTCGGGTGCGGCGGTATCGGGTGCGCAGGTGTTCCTCGACTCGAACTGGAACTCGCGCTACGACGCAGGCGAGTCGACGACGACCAGCGCGGCCAATGGATCGTACTCGCTCGACTTCGCAGGCACCGGCACGATGCACGTGATGGCCGTCGGTGCGGCGGTGACGCCGGGCGACGGCTATTGGTACTCCGTCGCCACCGTGGGCGATCAACGGACACTGAACTTCACGATCAGCACTGTCGCGCCGCTCAACCGCGCGAGCGGCCGGGTGACGAACGCTAGCGGCGCCGGCGCGGCGTCGATTCGCGTGTATCTCGATGTGAACTGGAACTCGCGCTTCGACGCGGGCGACCTCGTCACCACAACGAGCAGCACTGGCGATTACGCTCTGCAGTTCTCCGGCACGGGCACCATGCACGTGCTGGTCGACGGGGCGATCACCACGCCGGCCGACGGGTACTGGTACTCGGTGGCATCGCAAGGTGATCAGCGGACGCTGAACTTCGCGATCGCCGCGGCCGCTGCGACGGCGCCGGCTCCGGCGCGGGCACCGTCGCGACCGATTGCTCGGGCCACCCAGTTGGTCGTCGCGATCCGCGAGGAGCCCGATCAGGCGAGTGCTCAACGCGTGCTGCTCGAATAAGCCAGCTTCCGAGCCGAACGGTGTTCGACTCACTCAACGCGTGCGGATAGCGTACGTCTGCCCATCAACGCGTTTCACGTGGCCGCGAAGGCTGAGAAGCGTGAGTTCCTTCAGTACGTCGGAGACGGGCATGCCCGTCTGCTCGGCGAGTTGATCGACGTGCAGCGTGCGGTTCGTCTTCAGCGCGTCGAGGATCTTTGACTGAGCGGCCGAAACGGGTGGACCCTCGGGAGCCGGAGCGGGTGCGACAGCCGATGCTGGCATTTCGGTGGTGCCGGAGAACAGATCTGCATCTGACGGCTCACCGTGCGATGGCCTGGGCGTTGCTGGGGCGTCGTACATCGACTGCGGCAGCGGGCCGAGCTGATCGAGCAGGTCGCCGAAGCGTTCGACGAGGATCGCGCCGTCCTTCAGTAGCTTGTGCGGGCCAGCGCTGAGCGGGTTGTCGATCCGGCCCGGAATAGCGAAGACCGGCCGCTGGTGCTCTTCAACGGCGTACCGCGCGGTAATGAGCGCGCCGGAGCGGACGTCCGCCTCGACGACGAGCGTGCCGCGCGACAGGCCGCTGATGATGCGGTTGCGGCGAGGGAAGTTGTCGGGCGTGGGCGGCGTGCCCATCGGAAACTCGCTGACGACCGCGCCGCCGCGCTCGCGGATCTGTGCGAACAGGCCGACGTGTTCCGGCGGGTAGGGCACGTCGAGCGCGCTGCCGAGGACGGCGATCGTGCGTCCCTCGCGCGGGATCATCGCACCCTTGTGTGCTGCGGCGTCAATGCCACGGGCGCCGCCGCTCACGACGCTCGCCCCGGTGCCCGCGATGCCCGCGGCGAACTTCTCGGCGACTTCTCGTCCATAGACGCTGCACTTTCGGCTTCCGACGATCGCGACGCCGTACACATCACGCGATTCGAATCGGCCCATGACGTACAGCAGTGTCGGCGGGGCGGGCACGTGGCGCAGCAGGAGCGGGTACTCCTCGTCGTCGAGCGTGACGACGCGCGCGCCGATCTTCGCGGCCCGTTCCAGTTCGCGCATCGCGCCGTCACGCGATGCGATGAGCGAAGCGTGAATCTTCGTCGCGCGAGCGGTGCCGATTCCTTCGACGGTGCGGAGGAGCGCGATCGACGACTGTGCGGCTGCTTCGGCGCTGCCCGCCCGTTCGACGAGCCGCGCTGTGAGCGTCGGGCCGAGCCCGTCGGTGAGGGAGAGTTGCAGCCAGTCGAGCGTCGCCATGACGAGCGGCGACTGTACGCGCCGAGGCGACGCGTGTCCCGCGAAATGCGGAAGCGACTCAGACCGTGTCGCCGTCCGGCATGGGCAGGGCGTGCGCCGGAGGCTCGGCGGTTCGCCATCGTCCGTCCATGCCGAGGAGTTCGTACGGGCGGTAGTTCGCCTTGTAGCTCATCGACGCGCAGCCGCTGACGTAGTAGCCGAGGTAGTAGTAGGGCAGGCCGATGGAGCGGGCGTACTCGATCTCGTAGAGCGCGCCGAACGTGCCCAGGCCGCGATGGGCGACGTCCGGGTCGAAGTAGAAATAGACGCTCGACAGCCCGAGCGGCGTGACGTCGCAGATGCCGACGCCGAGCAGGCGGCCCGACGCATCGCGATGGCCGATCTCGATCGTGCCGCTGCTCCCGGACTCGGTCACGAGCGGCGAGTCGTACAGAAACTCGGCGAAGTCGTTGGCGGATGGCGCGTCGGCGTGCTCGTGCCAGCGCATCGCGTAGCGCCGGTACACCTCGAACTTCTCGGCAGTCGGTTCGGGCGACTCGATCGTCTGCACGAGGTCAGCGTTGCGCCGTGCGCAGCGCCGCTGCGACTTGCTCGGCGCGAACGCGTCGACCGGCACGCGCATCTGTTGGCACTCCCGGCATCCGTTGCACAGCGGCTGATAAAGCAGCCGACCCGAGCGACGAAACCCCGCGTCCATGAACTTGTGGTAGACGCCGGGCGACATGTCAGAGACGAGCGCCGCCCGGCTCGTCGATCGCTTTCCCGCAAGGTAGGGACAAGGCGTCGCCGGCAGCACCGTCAGCCGCACCCCAAACGGGACGGGCAGGTGTGGATAGTGGCTGAAGGCGGGCGATCGCATGGGACGAGCGAAATCATACGGCAAAATCAGGTGGACGGACGTTATAACCGATGTAATAATGTCTCTTCAGGAGCTGCACCATGGCGAACACAACTCACCACACCCTAAAGCTGACCACCATCGGGAACTCCACGGGTGTGATCCTGCCGAAGGAGCTGCTGGAGCTGCTGAACGTGGGGAAGGGCGACACGCTCTACGTGCTGAAGACGCCGGGCGGGATCGAGCTGACGGCGTATGACAAGGAACTCGCCGCCCAGATGGAGGTGGCTGAGGGCGTCATGCGCCGGCGTCGCAACCTTCTCAAGAAGCTGGCTGAGTGAGGTGAACCATGGACGACCCCACTTGGATCAGCAAGACACTGGCGATCGCGATCCACAGGAGCCAGCTCGCGGAGCATGGCGGACTCGACGGCGTGCGCGATGAGGGAATGCTCGACTCAGCGCTCGCACGTCCGCGCAACCAATTCAACTATGCCGACCCGACACCAACGTGGGCGGAACTCGCCGCGGCATACGCGTTCGGTCTCGCGCGCAATCATCCGTTCGTCGACGGGAACAAACGCACAGCTGCGGTCGTCTGCGAAACGTTCCTCGAATTGAACGGCCAGTCGCTCGATGCGACGGACGTCGAGCTCTATCCGGTCTTCATTGCGGTAGCGGAGGGATCGATGAAGGAGACGGAACTCGCCGAGTGGCTCGCAACCCGCGTCAAGACGAAGTAGACATCAGCTACGCGTCGCGCCTTCACATCGGGAACCGCGCACAGATCGCCAGCACGTCCTGCCGGCACTTCTCCAGCGTGCTGGCTTCGCCCTTCGACCGAAAGGCGCGGTCGATGATGCCGGCCACTTCGGCGATGTCCTTCTCGCCGAGGCCGCGCGTTGTCAGGGCGGGGGTGCCCAGGCGCACGCCGCTCGTCTGCATCGGGCTGCGGGTTTCGTTCGGCACGGTGTTCATGTTCGCGATGATGCCGACCTGTTCGAGCCACAGGGCGGCCGTCTTGCCGGTCAGCTCGGCGTCGACCGGGCGGAGGTCGACCAGCACGAGGTGGTTGTCGGTGCCGCGGCTGGCTAGCTTGTAGCCCTTCTCGATCAGCGCCTTGGCGAGCGCTTTGGCGTTGCTGACCACCTTCGCGGAATACGTCTTAAACTCCGGCTTGAGCGCCTCGCCGAACGCGACGGCCTTCGCGGCGATGACGTGCATGAGCGGCCCGCCCTGGCTGCCGGGGAAGACGGCCTTGTTGAACGCCTTCGCCAGCTCCTCGTCGTTGGTCAGGATGAGCCCGCCGCGCGGGCCGCGCAGGGTCTTGTGCGTCGTCGTCGTCACAATGTGACAGTGCGGGAACGGCTGCGGGTGTGCCCCGCCCACGCACAGGCCCGCGATGTGCGCCACGTCGGCCCAGAGGATCGCGCCGTGCTTGTCGGCGATCGCGCGGAACTTCGCGAAGTCGATCGTCCGCGGATACGCGCTGAAGCCGCACATCAGCACCTTCGGCTTGTGTTCGGCACACACGCGGTCGACCGAGTCGTAATCGAGGTAGCCCCAGTCGGGCTTCGACTCGTCTTCGACGAGCCGATACCGCACCGGCTTGAGCCACTTGCCCGACACGTTCACGGGCGACCCGTGCGTGAGGTGCCCGCCGTTCGAAAGCTCGATCGCGGCGAACGTGTCGCCGGGGTTCATGAGCGCGAACTGCACCGCGAAGTTGGCGTTCGCGCCGGAGTGCGGCTGCACGTTCGCGAACTTGCAGTTGAACATCTGGCACGCGCGGTCGATCGCGAGTTGCTCGACCTCGTCGTAATGCACGCAGCCGGAGTAGTAACGCTTGCCGGGGTATCCCTCGGCGTACTTGTTGGTGAGCACCGAGCCCTGCGTTTCCATCACCGCGTGCGAGGCGTGGTTCTCGCTGGCGATCATCTCCAGCGTGTCCTGCTGCCGCTTCGTCTCCTTGCGGATGATCTCGGCGACGATCGGGTCGACTTCCTGAAGGCTCTTGTGTTCGATGCTCATGGACGTGTGGTTCTCCGAAACCCGCGCGCTTGCGGGCAGAGAACTGTAGGGGAAACACGGGGGGAGGTGAAGTGAGGGCTTTTCAGAAGCGTCGAAGCAGCAACCCGTTTAGCCGGCTCGCTTGCGAGGCGTGGATTTCACTTGGACTTATGCTCAGTTAGCAGGCGAATCACATCGTCGTTCGGCGCATACGCTCGCGCTACATCCAATGCGGTGAGCCCCGACGACTCCTTGATTGTCGGGTCAGCACCGGATTCCAGCAGCAGCTTGACGAGTTCCGGATTCCGACTCCCGGCGGCGAAATGCAACGCGGTCTGTCCATGGCCTGCGGCGGACCCATCACCAAGACGCCGATTCACGTCCGCACCAGCGCGAATGAGCAGACGTGCGATCTCGGTGCGATCGGCAGAACCGCCTTGAAGATGGCGTCCAGAGAGCGGAGTGCCCGTTCCCATCAAGGTGTGAGGTTCGTGCCGTTCAATCCGTTGGGATCGGCACCACGCTCCAACAGCTTCTTCACGAACTCTGGCCTGGCGTGGTACACCGCCCAGTGCAGCGCCGTCTCGCCCGACGAGTCGATCGAATCCGCAGGCACCCCGCGATCCAGCGCGTTTTTCAACCCCGCCAGATCGTCGTCGTACACCGCCAACTGAAGCGGCCCGGCGTTGTAACCGCGATCCATGACGTCGCGGAGGCCGTTCACCGCGAACGCGATCCCCACGATCAGCACGCCGACAGCGACGAGCGTAAACATCATCCGCGCGATCGACGGCGTGCGCCGCCGTTCTGATTGCACTGGCGGCGGTTGCCTGGCATAGACGATGCGTTCGAGGTCCTCAGCCTTCATGCTGCTGACATTCGCTCAATGCGTGCCGATGCCCAGCGGTGCCGTGACGGTCGCATCCTGCCCGCTCTTCTTCATCTTGTACTGGTGGGCCACCGTCGGCAGTTCGACGCGTTTGCCCTCGCGTTCGACGGTGATGGTCCAGTTGCGGGCGTAGGCGTCGTGGATCTGGTTGAGGACGTCCTGCTCGCTGCTGGCGGCGGAGGCGTCGCGCATGTCGAGGGGGCCGACCTGGACGATGCGGTCGTTGGGCATGAAGCCGAAGCGGACGTCGGCCGGGCCGCCGGGGACGGTGCCGACGACGAGGAACTTGTTGCCGTCCTGCTTGATCTGGATGGTGTCGGTGACCTTCACGGTGCCCGACGAGTCCATGCCGTTCCAGACATTGCCGGTGGCGCGGGCGTTCTTGTTCGCGGTTGCGACCGTCTGCAGGTAGCTGGCGTTCCCGCCCCCGGGCGTGGCGGTGTAGAGGTACAGCATCAGTGCGACCGTGATGAGGATGACGAGCAGTCCGATGCCGGCACGCATGGGTGAATCTCCAGCACACAGTATAGTTGCCCGGCATGAGTTCGTCGTCGTCGATTTCGGCCGAATTGCGGGGCGTTTCCGTGCAGCTGGGCGACCGCTCGGTCGTCCGCGATGCGTCGCTCACGATCGAACGCCCCGGCGTGACCGCACTGCTCGGCCCGAACGGCTGCGGGAAGAGCACGCTCGCCCGTGTCCTGCTCGGGCAGATCTGGCCCACGCGCGGGCAGGTGCGGCTGCTCGGCCAAACGCTCGGCCAGGTCGACGTGCAGTCGCTTCGCCGGAAGGCGCAGCTGGTTCAGGCGACGCCGGTGTACGCACCGTCGCCCGGCATGCGGGTGATCGACGTCGTCTGCACGGGGCCGTTTGGGACGATCGATCTGTACGACGCAGTCTCCGATTCGCTTCGCGCCCGTGCGACAGAATTGCTCACCCGCATGGGCGTCGGCCGCTTGGCCGACGCGGCGTTCCACACGCTCAGTACGGGCGAGCGGATGCGCACGCTCATCGCGCGGGCGCTTTGTGCGGAGCCGGAGCTGCTCATCCTCGACGAACCGACGGCCGGCCTTGATCTGGTCGCGCGCGACGACCTCGTCCGCACGATCGACGCGATGTCGCTCGCTGCGGATGCGCCTGCGGTGCTGCTCATCACGCACCACGTCGAAGAGCTGCCTGCGGGCACGCGGCGCGTCGCGTTGATGCGCGACGGCGCGATCACCCACGTCGGCTCGATGAGCGAGACGTTGACGAACGATTGGTTGAGCGCGTGCTTCGGCGCGCCTGTCGAGGTGACGGCGCGCGAAGGGCGTTACTGGGCGAGGGCGCAGTAGTCCAAGTGGAAGGGCGAGGCTCCGGCCGAGCCTACGCGGATGCGCGATTGAGTCGCATGGAATCGCGCATCCGCAGGCTCGGCGGGAGCCTCGCCCTCCCGGCGGCGCGCATGAGAACCCGTTGCGAATCCGTTCTCGTTAAGCGTCTAAAGCAGGTACCGCGCACGACTCACACACCACTGCACGAATCGGTCCCAACGCGGCCGCTCGCGCCATTGCTCGGGGACGATCCGGCGGCTGTAGAAGATGTCGTGCATCATCAGCTTGTCGACCTGGCCGGCGAAGATTTCGTTCTTCACGATCGCCGACAGCTCCAGGTTGAACTCGATGCTGCGGTAGTCGAGGTTGGTCGAGCCGACGACGGCGACCTCGCCATCAACGGTGAGGGTCTTCGCGTGCAGGACGGCGCCTTGTCGCTCGTACACCTTGATGCCTGCGTCCATCAGGCGTTCGTAGTACGCGCGGGCGGCGACCATCATGATGTTCAGGTCGCTCTTCGACGCGAGGATGATCTGCACCTCGCAGCCGCGCTTCGCGGCGTTGCACAACTCGGTGATGATCTCGTCGTCGGGCGCGAAGTACGCCATGATCATGCGGATGCTCTTGCGGGCATTCCGCACCAGCGAGAAGAGAACCGGCCTGAGCGGCGAAGCGAGTGTGGGGCTGCTGGCCATCACGGCGAACTCGCCGTTGACGACGCTGGCGGGCACGTGTTCGAAGCCGTAGCGGCGCTGCTTTCCGAGACGCCTTCCCTTGGTGTCGCGCGGGACGTTGAGGTTGTGCGTGAAGAGCGTCCGCGCGATCCGGCCGCCGTGCTGGACGTAGCTCCACGTGTGCGCGAATGCGCCCTGCAACGGCCTCGCAGCGGGGCCGGTCACGGCGATCGCGGTGTCGCGCATGAGCCAGTCGGTCTTCGCCTCCTTGCCGGCGACCCATTCGCCGCCGTACTCGTCGCCGATGTTCAACCCGCCGAGCCACCCCGTGTCGTTATCGATCACGCACAGCTTGCGGTGGTCGCGATTCATCGGCCGCCAGCTGAACTTGCACTCCCACGGGCGGATCGGATGAAACTCGCCGAGCTTCGCGCCGGCGCGCTTGAGCTGCCGAAACATCCACCGTTTCGGATGATCGCTGCCGAAGCTGTCGTAGACGACGTAGACGCGGACGCCGCTCGATGCCTTATCGCAGAGCAACTCGACGAACCGCTTGCCCGTCGCGTCGGGTCGCCAGATGTAGCTTTCGAGACAGATGCGGTGCTTCGCGCGCTCGATCGCGCGGAACGATGCGAGCAAGCCTTCGCCGTCCTTGTAGAGCTGAATCTGCGAGCCATCCGCGAGCGTGACGGGCGGCGGGGAGACCCAGCCGTCGTCGGCGGTGCCGGGCGAAATGTTCAGGCCGAACAGCGGGTGCTCGATCACGTCGCCGCCGGGCTTGGGCGCAGTGCCGCTGCGCGCCTCGGGAACGTGAGATCCGATGTCGGGCACTGGCATCGCGAGCCAATCATAGCAGCGACTTCTCGATCCAGCCGTCCATCAGGTCGTAGAAGGTCGGATTCGGCACGTAGTCGTCGCCCACTTTGAGGAAGAGCGATGCGCCCCACACCTGCTGCGGATAGCTGCCGTAGAACTGGCTGAAGCTGAAGTAGTACGCGTTCTCGACGTTCGCCGTCACGGTTCCGCGGACGCTGTCGAGCATCGACGCCCAGCCGCGTTCGTCGCGCGGGTTGCCGGAGAGGTTCCACTCGGTCAGCACGATCGGCTTGCTGCTCAGGAGCGAGACGGCTTCGGTGAGCACGCGCACGTGGTCGGCAGCACCGTAGCCGTAGGGGTGGAAGTTCGCGTAGTCGACGAAGTTCAGGTAGCCCAGCTCGACGAGCCGGCGCACCGCGTTCGTGTCGTAGGCGACGCCCGTGCCGACGACGGGCTCGTTCGCGCCGACGCTGAAGACCTCGTACGCGGGCTTCAGCACGTTGTTCACGTACTGTTCGAGCGTGCCTTTCCAATACTGCTTCAGGTTCGCCTCGTTGACGATCTCCCACCGATCGACGGCCTCGCGCATGCCGGGCGCGTTGAGCGCAAACGTGAAGTAGTCGCGCGCCTGCTGAGGTGTCGGCACCTTGTCTTCCTGAAGCAACAGCGTGACGTGGAAGCCTGCCTGGTGGTACTTGATCGCGTACTGCCACTCCAGGCGGAACGTCCGTTGGTCCCACTCGAGGTCGGACCACATGCGGACGGATTTCATGCCGAGCTTCTTCAGCACGGGGATGACTTTGTCGGGGTCCTCGTGATAACTGAGGACGACGCCGTCAAAGGTCGAGTCCGCAACAGGCGCGGCCGGCGTGACGGCGCGGACGACGTTTGTCGGCTTCGAGAGGACCTCGCCCGCAACGGCGCGGACGCGATAGTAGTACGTCGAGCCCGCCTTGAGCGAAGGGTCCGTCCACTCGGTCGCGGTGGCCGCCTCCGTTGAGACGATCTGCCACGTCGCGCCGCCGTCCGCGGAACGCTCGATGAGAAGTTCGTCGGCGTTCGTCGCATCGGCAGGCCAACTCAGGCGGACGCTCGTCCGCGTGACGTCTGACGCAACGAGCACGCTCGGCGCGCCCGGCTCTGGGACGACGGGCGTCGAGTCGATGCTCAGCGCTTCGATCGTGGTGAAGCAGATCGCGTTCGCCGTCGCCCCGTTGCCCGAGGTGAGCGTCAATCGGCCATCGGTGACGCGGACGTCGACCGTGCTGGTGACGAATCGAGCATCGGCGCTGACGACGCCATCGAGCGCGGACGCGCCTTCGATGTCGATCGCGTAGCGGCCGGCGGTCTGCGTCGGGTCGCCCGCGACGAGGAAGACGCGGTAGTTGCCGTTCGGCACGGCGACTTCCCAGCGGTCGGCCGACGTGAACTGCGCGAGCGTGTCGCGGCCTTGCCAGTCCGCATAGGGGGAGTTGCGTTCGATGAGGTATTCGATCGGCAGGTCGCGCGACCAGCCGAACGTCGCACCGCCGGCGCGCGGGCCGAACGCGTCGCCGTGGTCGGCGAGCATCCATGCGGGTGTGGCGGCGTCGCGCGGCTCGAAGTTGACGGTGAGGACGTCGCCGGCCTGTTCGATCGGGCCGGCGTTCATGTGGCGACGCGTCTCGAGCGTTTCGACGGGCGTCGGCGAGACTGGCTGGCGAGGCGTAGCGGACATGGCAGTCGCTTTCTTTGAGGGCGTTCGGCCCGCGACTCCGCGCGAGCGATGCGGCTCCTATCCGCCGCGTCCCTAAGGGATGTGTCGGCCACCCCGAGGGCCCGGATAAGCCCCGAAGCACGGTCGGCAGCAGTGCGCAACGCTCCGGCCGCGATGTGGCACAGAACCTGCGATGACGAGGCACGATGACCCAAAAAGTGGAAAAACTGTCGAGAAGGCAGGGCGGCCGATCTGGTGTGCGTTGTAAGTGCTGATTTCGATTTGCGTTACTGTTGTCGCGTCCCGACGTCCGTGAACCCCGCCAAGTGTCGCCGAACCAGCCCCGCCCGAGGAATGCCGACTTGACACGCCCGAAATGGGTCGCAATCGTCCTGCCGCTCTGACACCGGCGAATGATGTTTTGTTGCGGCGGGTCCGAGAAGTCGGTGGGGTTCAAGCGGCTGCCCGGTCGTGCCGAAGCCCCGGCTGGACGACCACTATTAATGTATGCGTCGCGATTCGTCCGACGGACCCCTGAGCGGGTCCCGAAGTCGTCGCGACCGCGGAAATGAATCAAATGGCCAAGCGAACCGGAAAAAGCCTCGTCATCGTCGAATCGCCTGCGAAGGCGAAGACGATCAACAAGTACCTCGGCGACGACTACGTCGTGAAGGCGTCGATGGGCCACGTCCGCGATCTGCCTGAAAAGGGCATGGGCGTCGACCTCGAGACGTTCGAGCCGACGTACGAAGTGCAGGCCAAGAAGACGAAGGTGGTCACCGAGCTGAAGTCGCTCGCGAAGGATTCGCCCATCGTCTATCTGGCAACCGACTTGGACCGCGAGGGCGAGGCGATCGCCTGGCACTTGAAGGAGGCGCTGAAGCTTCCGGACGACCGCGTGAAGCGCGTGATGTTCAACGCGATCACGAAGGATGCCATCCAGGCCGCCTTCAGCAAGCCGACCACGCTGAACATGGACCGCGTGAATGCCCAGCAGGCGCGTCGCGTGCTCGACCGCATCGTCGGGTTCGAGATCTCGCCCGTCCTGTGGCGCAAGGTGGCGCGTGGATTGAGCGCGGGCCGCGTGCAGAGCGTGGCCGTGCGTCTTGTTGTGGAACGCGAGCGCGAGATCGAGGCGTTCACGCCGGACGAATACTGGACCATCGGCGGCGTCTTCGGCACGAAGAATGATCCGGCCCTCAGCGCTGCGTGGCAGAAGTTCCTCGCGACGCCGGTCAAGAACTACAAGGGCGAACTCGCCCCTCCAAACCAGAAGCAGCAGCAGAAGTGGCTCGGCGATCACGGCCTGTTCGAGGCGGAGCTGTTCGAGTACGCCGGCAAGAAGGCCGACGCCCTCGACGCGAAGACCGCGCGTGAACTTTCCGAGGCACTCGGGTTCAAGGTGACGAAGGAAAACGTCATCGAAGACCCTGAAGCGAAGGGCCCGGCGAAGCGGAAGATCGATCTCACTGGCGTCATCGCGAACGCACCGGCGATGAGCGTGAAGAGCGTCGAGAAGAAGCGCACCACGAGCCGCCCGCCGCCCCCGTTCATCACGAGCACGCTGCAGCAGGCCGCCAGTTCGCGGCTCGGCTTCGGTGCGCAGCGCACGATGCGCGCCGCGCAGGGCCTCTACGAAGCCGGCCACATCACCTACATGCGTACCGACAGCACGCACCTGTCGGGCGATGCGCTCACGATGGCCCGCGGGTTCATCAAGAGCGAGTTCGGCGACAAGTACCTCCCCGAGAAGCCCAACTTCTACTCCAGCAGCAATAAGAACGCCCAGGAAGCCCACGAGGCGATCCGCCCGACCAACTGCAACACGCTGCCGAAGAAGTTCAGCAGCGAGAAGGCGGACGAAGTTCGCCTGTACGAACTCATCTACAACCGCTTCGTCGCGTGCCAGATGACCAACGCGCAGTGGGACCAGACCACCGTGCTCATCAGCACCAGCACGAAGCAGGGCGAGTGCGTCTTCAAGGCAACCGGCCGCAAGCTGGTGTTCGACGGCTTCATGCGCGTCAGCGGCGTGAGCAGCGACGACCAGTTGCTTCCGGACCTCGCCGAGAAGCAGCCGATCTACCCGGCCGACGTGAAGCCGATCCAGCACTTCACCTCGCCGCCGCCGCGCTACACGGAAGCGAGCCTCATCAAGGAACTCGAATCCAAAGGCATCGGCCGCCCGAGCACGTACGCCACCATCGTGCAGACGATCCAGGACCGGCAGTACGTCGTGCAGATCGATCGTCGCTTCCACGCGACGCTGCTCGGCAAGGTCGTCACCGACAAGCTCATCCAGGCATTCCCGAAGATCCTCGACGTCACGTTCACCGCGAACATGGAGAGCGAACTCGACAAGGTCGAAGAACAACACACCGACTGGATCAAGCTGCTCAAGGATTTCTACGGCCCGTTCCACGACAGCGTGGGGAAGAGCATGGAGCTCCTACAACACGCGGGCGGCATGCCGAGCCCGTACACCTGCGAGAAGTGCGGCAAGCCGATGCTGTACCGCATCAGCTCGAACGGCTTCTTCCTCGCCTGCAGCGATCGCGAGTGCTCGAACACCAAGCCCGTCGACGTGAGCGGCAAGCCGCTCCTGCGCGAGGTGAGCCCGTACACCTGCCCGAAGTGCGGCCGCGAGATGATGAAGCGCAAGGGCCGCTTCGGCGAGTTCCTCAGCTGCACCGGATACAGCGTGAAGAACGAGAAGGGCGAGCCCAGCTGCAACATGATCGTCAACCTCGACAAGCGCGGGAAGCCCGAAGTGAAGGCCCGCCCCGTCCAGACCGAGGTGAAGTGCGACAAGTGCCAGAGCCCCATGCTGCTCCGCGGCAGCAAGCGCGGCCCGTTCCTCGGCTGCAGCAGCTTCCCCAAGTGCCGCGGGACGAAGTGGTACTCGAAGCTGAATGAAACCGAGAAGCCGCTCGTCGACGCGCTGATTCCGCAGATGAACCAGAACGTGGCCGACGCTAAGGAACTGGTCGCGAAGATCGCCGCGCAGATGGTGCCGACCGACGACGCCGTGCCGGTCGAGGCGACGCCTGACACGAGCGTGGACATGCCGGAGAGCGACGCGGCGTGAGCCTCGAGCTTCTGTCTACGTAGCATGACCGTCTCGGTCATGCCTGTCGCGGGACGTGCATGAGCGAGACGCTCATGCTACGAAGAGGGCCGCATGGCGACCCCCATCGACATCCTCTTCCTCGGCTCCGGCACGAGTGCCGGGGTGCCGATGATTGGATGTCACTGCCCGGTCTGCACCAGCACCGATCCGCGCGACAAGCGCACGCGGGCGAGCGTCGTCATCAGTTACGACGACGTGCGCGTGCTCGTCGATACGACGCCGGAACTGCGGCTGCAATGCGTTGCGAATGGCGTCGATCGGATCGACGCGGTCGTTTTCACGCACGCGCATGCCGACCACATCATGGGCCTGGACGACTGTCGGCGGTTCAATGCGATCAGTGGGCGCGAACTCGACGCATGGATGGACGCGAAGACGCACGAGGCGCTGCAGCAATGCTTCGGCTACGCATTGAAGGCGCCGGCCGAGCACGGCGTGTTCCGGCCGCACTTGCAGCCGCGGATCATCGACACATCCTTCGACATCGGCGGGCGCGTGTGGACGCCGATCCCGATCTTCCACGGCTCGCAGCGCATCCTCGGCTTCCGAGTGGGGGACGTCGCGTATTGCACCGACGCGAGCGGCATCCCCGATGAATCGTGGTCGCTGCTCGAAGGGCTCGACGTGCTCGTCATCGACGCGCTGCAGGTACGGAAGCACCCGACGCACTTCACGATCGACGAGGCGCTCGACGTCGTTGCGCGGGTAAAGCCGAAGCGGACGTACTTCACGCACATGTCGCACAACGTGATGCACGCCGAGGTGCAGCCGACGCTGCCGCCGAACGTGTGGCTGGCGTACGACGGGTTTCGCGTGTCGACGAACGAACCATGAAGACGACCGGCCAACTCATCGCGGAGTTCTACGACGACGAGTACGCCGACGAACTCTCGCACGGCGACGACGTCGCGCTCTACCTGTCGAAGCTGCCGCGGAAGCCGCAGCGGGTGTTGTCGCTCGCGTGCGGGACGGGGCGCGACGCGATTCCGCTCGCGCAGGCAGGCCATCGCGTGACGGGCGTCGACATCGACCCGGCCATGATCGCCAGGGCGATCGAGAAGCGCGATGCGATTGGCATTTCGCCGAAGCAACTCGACCTTCGCGTGCAGGACCTTCGCGCGCTGCGCGTCCCCGGCACGTTCGATCACGCCGCGATGATCTTCACCACGTTCGTCGTCTTCACGACGCTCGCCGAGCAGGACCGCGTGCTGACGAACGTCCGCAGGCACTTGAAGCGCGGCGGAACGATCTGGATCGACGTGTTCAGCGCGGACACGGCGCTCCGCGTATTCGAGAGGCAGGAAGACATCTCGCCGAGCGTGTTCTTCAGCCGATCGCTCGGGCGGACGGTGGAACGCCGCGTCACGCTCTGGCCCGATCCGCGGCGGGTGCAGGTGCAGCACATCCGCTTCGACTACCGCTGGCACGACGACGCGGGCACGCCAAGGCGGAAGAGCGTGCAGTTCGCGAACACGTGGTTCCATCCGCGAGAGCTGCAACTGCTGCTCGATCGAAACGGCTTCGAACTGATCGACTTCTTCGGCGACCACGACGGCGGCCCCGTCACTCCGCGATCGACACGGTTGATCGCGTGGGCGAGGAAGATTTAGTCCCCTCACCCGCTTGCGGGGGAGGGTTAGGGAGGGGGGCTTTGACGGGTCGAGCGGCTTGCGGGCTCGAAGAGCCCGCACCCCAGCCCTCCCCCGCGGAACATTATGCGCCGCCGTTCCAACCCCTTGCGCTCGCAGAGGTTCGCGCCCATGCTGTCCTTGTGTGCTGAAAGGAGCATGACATGGGACGCGAACTCTGGGCCGAACTCTCGGCGATCGTCAGTCTGATCGAACGCGACTTCGTCGACAACCCCGACTTCTCGCACGCGACCGCCGTCGTCGTTCGGTGTCACCTCTGGGCCACGCTGCACGACCGCCCGACCTCGTGGGCGTGCGACTCGCGCAACTGGGACCGCCTCACCCGGCCGCGCGTTCTCCCCAGCCAGCCGACGATGAGCCGACGACTCCGCTCGCCGGAGTTCGAGGCGTTCATGCGCGAACTCGAACGTCGCGCGTCGCACCTCCCCGACGCCGCGACGGTCTTCAAGCGACTCGACGGCAAGCCGTTGCCCATCTCCGCGCACACGACCGACCCCGACGCCCGCTGGGGCCACGGCGCCGGGCAGATGAGCAAGGGTTACAAGCTGCACGCCATCTGGTGTGGACGGGCGATGCCGCTGTGCTGGCGTGTCGCATCGATGAAGGTGAGCGAGCAGGAGATGGCGCGGCGGATGCTGCGCGAACTCGACGAGCGAGGCCTCCACGGCCACGTCGCGGCCGACGCCGGCTACGACGTCAACCCGCTCTACCACGCCGCGCGACAGGCGGGCAATCCGCTCTTGGCGCCGCGTCGCAAGCCCGGCACCGGGCTGGGCCACCGCGCTCACGCGTCGGACCGCGTCCGCGCGGTGGAGCTGACCGAGGGCGCGACGTCGCGGCTGAGCGGCATGGGCGCGAGCATCCGCCGCGGCCGCACGCAGGTCGAACGCGACTTCGGCAACCTCGTGAGCTTCGCCGGCGGCCTGAGCGGCACGCTGCCCGCGTGGGTGAGACGCCACGGGCGAGTCCGCCGCTGGGTGTGGGCGAAGCTGCTGATCATTGCCGCGCGGATCCGACTCCGCGAACGTAAGTACAGATGGGGTGAATAACGTTCCGCGAGCGGGGGAGGGAGTGAGACTACCCGCGCCACATACGCCCGGCTCGTCGCGCCGAAGTGCCCGCCGTCGTGGCCGAGGGGCTTGTCCGCTTCGGTCCATGCGTGTTGTCTCACCTTCGGCGAGTTCGTTGCGAAGCCGACGTTGCCGGCGGCTTTCGTCTTCACGCCGTCGTACGTGCCGAAGTTGCTCACGCGCCAGCTGAGGAACAGCGTGTCGCGCTCGCTGCGGAAGACGTCGATCGACTCGGCCCGCGCGAGGGCGCTGTCGAGTTCGTAGCCAGGCGAGACCGACGGGTTCATCAGCAGCACGCGGCGCACGTGCACGCCTTCCGGCAGTCGCTTTAGCGCGCCGAGCGTCACGCCGCAACCGGCGCTGTGTGCGACGACGTCGATTGGCCCGGTGGATTGCTTCGCGATCTCGTCCGCCAGCTTCTGTTCGGCGCGGTCGTGGACGCCTCGATCGTTGAAGTTCATCACGAAGAACGGCCCGGGCATGCCCCAGGTGACGGTGCGGATGGTGCGGGTCTCTCCCGCGTCGCGCAGGCCGTCATTGATGCCCCGGTACCATGTGCCGTCGCCGCCCGCGCCGGGGACGAAGAGGACGACGCCATCGCTGGTCGTGCCGCGCGAGCCGGTGCTGTAGCAGCCCGTGTTCAGCAGCAGCACGAACGCGAGGATTATGAGCCGTTGTGTGATGCGCGCCATTGCTGATACTCGGATCGACCAACCGGGAGGCCGAGTGAAGTTCGCGCTCTTGTCCGACGTGCACGTGGCGATCCCGCCCGAAGGTTTGCCTGAGAATGCGCCGCCGCGCACGACCGGCGAAGTGCCGCTCATGGAGGCAGCCGCGCTGCTCGCACGCGATGTGCCGGACGAAGTCATCTGTGCCGGCGACATGGTCGACTTCGGCACCCAGCGGGAGTTTGACGTCTGCCGCCGCATCCTGGCGACCGTTCCCGCAAAGCTCCGCTCGATCCCCGGCAATCACGACCTCGTCGAAGTCGACCTCGACGGCTTCCGCCAACGCTGCCCCGGCGGAACCGCGAACGATATCGTCGACGACGGCGCGTTCGTCCGCCTCTTCCTGAACACCTGCGTGCCGAAGCAACACTTCGCACACTGGTATGGCGAGCTGCGCACCGAAGCGATTGACTCTCTCAATCGTGCGATCGCGATTGCGATGGGCAGGCCGCTCCTGATCTTCGCGCACCATCCGCCCGCGAACACGGTGCGATTGCTCGATGCACCGATGATGACGCTCCGCAATAGCGACGAGCTGCTCGATCGCCTGCTGCCGCGTCGCGAGAGCACGGTGCTCTTCACCGGACACAACCACATGCCGGACGTGTGGCGTAGCCGCGAGCTGACGGTCGTGAGTGCGCCGGCGCTCGCGTATTGGCCGCACGCGTACCTCGACGTGCGGATCGACGCGTCGCAACTCATGCGCATCGAGACGCGGCGGGTCATCACCGATCCGCAGCGAAGTCCCGACGCGTCGTCGCGGATGATCGCGAAATTGCGGGCCAACGCCGAGCCGCGAATCGAGTCGATCGCCATCCGTTTGCACGGCGGCACGTGAGCGGGCAGACTTTGTCGCTTCCCTCTCCCGGTGCGCCGGGAGAGGGTCAGGGTGAGGGCTTTTCCGTCGCGACACGGTGGTCGCGCCGTTGAAGGAAGACCCTCACCCCGGCCCTCTCCCCGAGTACGGCGCGAGGGAGAAGTGCGATGACCTTCTTCTTCGAACGCCTCCTCACCGGTCTACACGAACTGACCACGGCGCAGCGCCGCACCGCGATGAAGTACGTCACGGTGGCGTGGGTGTTCGGCAACTTCTGGGCGGTGCTTGCATTGCCCGGGACCGTCGTGCTCACGCAGTTGTGTAGCAAGCTGGGAGCAGGGCCTGCGCACTTCGGGCTGATCTCGTCGATCCCGTTCATCGCCGCGCTATTCAGTCTGCCATCGAGCATGTGGATCGACCGGAGCGGGAATCGGAAGTTCATCTTCCTCGCCTTCATGCTGTCGCAGCGATTCGTCTGGCTGGCGATCGCGCTCGTGCCGGTATTGCTGTTCTTCGTGGGCGGACTGGAAACGGCGGCGGTGCGGACGGGCGCATTGTGGACGGTGCTGGCGCTGTTGGCGGTGGGGGGGCTCGTCGGGGCTGTCGGTTCGCCTGCGTGGGTGAGTTGGATGGCCGACCTTGTACCGGACAGGATTCGCGGCCGGTACTTCGCGCGGCGGCGTCAGCTGGGCATTCTCAGCGCGATCACGGCGGCCGTCGCGTCGGGGCTCATCCTCGATCGCTACGCGGCTCGCGGCGAATACATGGCCCTCCTCGTGATCGGCTGCATCCTGCTCGTCGCCGCGGTCGCGGGCATCGTCGACATCTGGCTCTTCCGCTACGTCCCACACGTGCCACCGCTGAGTCGCGAAAGGCCTCCCTTCACGCAGTCGATGCGCGCGGCGCTTGCGGATCGGCCGTTCATGATCTTCTGCCTCTACCTCGGGCTCATCCACTTCACGATCGCGCCGGGCGGGCAGTTCACGCTGCTCTACCTCGACGAGTCGCTGAAGATCGACAACGTCACCAAGCAGCTCATGACGCAGGTCGGCCCGATGCTAGGGCTGCTGGCCGTGCTGTTCATGTGGGGACGGCTCGTCGATCGCGTGGGTCGGAAGCCGCTTCTGGCGATCGCGTCGTTCGGCCTCGTGCCGGTCGGGCTCGGCTGGACGCTGATGGTGTTCGGCCATCATTGGCTGGGCTACGTGCTCTCGATCGCCGGCGCGGTGCTCTGGGCGGCGATCGAGGTCGCGAACCTGAATCTCGTACTCGACGCGACGACGATGTCCCGCCCGGACGAGAACGGCCAGCCGCGCCGCGTGGGCGGAAGCGCGTTCTGGGCGATCAACACGGCCATCTTCAGCATGTCTGGCATCCTCGGCTGTTGGGCGGCGGGGCAGTTCGTTGAGGCGTTCAAAGGCAGGGAGTGGCACGTCCCGTGGCTGAACACGCCTCGCCCGTTCAACGCTTACGAGGTGCTGTTCTTCCTCCTCGCGACGATCCGCTTCGCGACGACGGTGCTGCTGCTGCCGTTCATTCGCGAGAAGGATGCGCACCCGACGGGCAGAGCGCTGCGGATGATCGTCGCCGAGATGTACGCGGGCGTGGTGCGCGGCATCTCGCTGCCGACGCGGGTGATCGGGAAGCGACGGCGGACGCGTGCAGAGGCGTAAAGTTGACCAGCAGCGTCCGCTTGCACGGGGGCGGCGGCGCGTTACAGTGGCCCGTCCACCAGACGCCCCCATCGTCTAGCTGGCCTAGGACACGGCCCTCTCAAGGCCGCGACACGGGTTCGAATCCCGTTGGGGGTACTTTCCTTATTCGCGGGTCTCGGGGTTCTATCAACTGCCCGGCTGAAGCGATTGCTCTCGTTGGAACGCCCACGCTTCAGATTCCTGCAATGCCTTGAATTCGTCGTCGGAGTAGATGTCGACGACGACGGCGACGTTGAAGCCGACGATCTGCCACTTGTCGTCGCGGCGGAGCAGGTAGAGACGGCGGACCATCGCCTTATGCGCGGTTTCTGGATTGTGGACGAGGATGAGCACCGCAGTGTTCCCGCTCACGCGCGCCGCGATCACAGCGGGACGGGCGGCAGGCCTCTGAAACTGTCGGCTGATGTTCCGACACGCGCGCCGATTCGCGTTGGCGTCGGCCCGCGGCGCGATCGGCATCATGGCGACGGCTTCGTCGACCTCGCTCGTCGCGAGGTGCGATACCCACGTCGAGAACGCCTCCAGCGGTGCGTGAAGCGATTCGTCGAACCGCGAGAGATCGACCGAATAGAACGCTTGAGTGGTGGCGGGTGACGTGGCGGCAGTGCTGGGCGCGGCGACTTGCTCGGCGGGTGCCTCGTCGACGATCGCAACGGCCGACCCGCCGACCACCAGGCACGCGAGCATCAGCAGAGCGAGGATGGTCCATCGCGAAGTCACGCCAGCAGTCTAGCGCGACCAGCCAATGCCGGAAATGGCAAACCGCGCGAGCGGGCGGCACAACTGCGATGCGCGCGCAACTTCCGGGGACTGATCGTGCTTCTCCAATTGCCTGCTACGGACTACGGACTACGGACCAATCCCTCAGTTCGCCGCCCACAGGAAGCCTCGCCGCATGAGCGTCAGGCACGGCTCGCTCTCGACGATGTTCGCCTGGTGACCGAGGCTGTTGTAGAAGACCTTGCCCTTGCCGTAGTACTTGATCCAGACGACCGGCATGTCGAACGCGCCGTTCGGCACGTGCGGCCCGTCGGCGACGGGGAAGCGGGTGGTGGCGAGAACCTTCACTGCCGGGTCGACGTGCATGTAGTACTGCTCGCTGGCGACGTCGAAGTCGTCGATGCCTTGGACGATCGGGTGCGAGCCGGTGATGACGTCGACGCGGTACTTCGTGCCGTCGTTGCCGGGGTGGGCGACCCATTGGCCGCCTGTCATGAATTGCCACTCGGTGTGTTCGCGGAACGAGTCGCACATCCCGCCGTGACAGCCGGCGATGCCGACGCCGTGATCCTTGACGGCCTTCAGCACCGGGTTCACCTGCTCGCCGGTGATCTTTCCCATCGTCCAGATCGGCACGATCAGGCTAAGCCCTGCGATCTTCGCTTCGTCTTTGAAGGCGTCGAGCGTGTCGCTGACCTCGACCTCGAACTTCTCCTCGCGCAGCACGCGGGCGAAGATCTCGGCGACCTGCTTGGGCTGATGTCCGTCCCAGCCGCCCCAGACGATCAGTGCGCGCTTCGTGGTCGTGTTGCTCATGGAGGGAGAATGTTGCAGAGAAGAGGCGACTTGTCGATGTGCGAAGTCCGAGTGCGGCGACCCGGCGCGGCGCTGGGCGCCGACGCCGATGCAATCGCACTCGGACTTCGCGGATGAGATCAGATGTCGATCCGGATTACTTCGTCTCGAACACCGGCTTAGCGGTGACGGTCTTGTCGGCGTTGACTTCAACCGTGTCGGTGATGCCGTCCGCGGTCTTGTAGCGGAGCAGGTACATCTTCGTGCCGTTCTTGTAGCTGCGTTCCTCGGCGCCAATGACTTCAACGCCAGGCTTGAGATGGGCGTCGGCGAGCACTGAAGCGGGAACGGAAGCGGGGTCGATCGCCTTGGCGGACATGGCCTTCTCATTGCAGCCGGCCGAGAACGCGACGGCGGCGAGGAGGGCGGAGGCGAGCAGGGTGGTGGTCTTCATGTTTCGGGTCTCCTTCACGAGGTGGCGAAGATGGTAGAGGGGCGCGCGGGAGATGCAAGGATTGCGGGGCTGAGTGACGGGGGTCTTCACTGAGAGACGAAGAGACGGAGAGACCGGGTGATGAGAATTGACCCACACTTCGTCTCTTCGTCTCTTCGTCTCTCTGTCTCTCTGTCTCTCCGTCTCTTCCCCAGATCACTTCACCGGCTTGGTCGCCGGGTCGCCGGTGATGGCGCGTTCGGTGGCGTTGCTGGCACCCTTGAGGTCGTCGCCGACGCCACGAACGGTGTTGCACCCGACGCTGTTCAGCGCGAGGCAGGCGAACGAGAGGGCGAGCACGAGAGTGGAAGCGATGCGGAAGCGGGACATGGGTGTGTTCTCCTTCTGTTTGTGGGGTCAAGAGAAACCGGCCGCACAGCGGGCCGGCGTGGATTGCGCGAGATGCCGTTATTCGTAGCGGGTGCCGTTGAGTTCGATGTAGCCATCCTCGTGCGTGCCGCGGGGGTCGCGGTGGGTCCAGTGGACCGTGCCGCCGAGTTCGGTGTATTCGTACTCGCCCTTGAAGCGGATGGCGTCGCCCTCCGCGATCGGGAGTCGGCCGAACTTCAGGTTATGACAGATGCGGATGGTGATCGCGTCGGCACCCGGGGCGGCGGGGAGTTCGACGAGGAACTTTTGGTGCTGCTCGGAGCCGTCGGAGGTGTCGGTGTCGTCGGGAAGCATCTTCACGACGGTGCCGCTCGCGGTGACGACGACGTCGCCTCGCTGCTGCCGGTAGAGGTCGCCGATCCCGCCGTCGTCGACGCGCGGGCCGGCCTTGGCGGAGACTGGCTTGGCCCGGACCGGTGCGGGGACAGCCTCATCCCGGCCGCGGGTTTGCGTGCTGGTGCGCTGCGTCGGTGCGGGGACGTTGGCCGCGTCGTCGGAGCGAGAGGTCGTCGTCCTGCCCGAGCCCGCGCCGGACTTCTTGAACAGGCCGAACAGGCGGACGAGCGCGTTGATCAGCGTCGCGATGACCGCGATCCACGCCATCACGCCGGACCGCGACGTGCCGGGCGAGCGTCGCGCAGGAGTACCGCGGTAATTGGCCATGGCCGCATCTTGCCGCGGGAGGGGCTAATACTGCAAGCGCGGCCAACACCGGTCGTCAATTGCGGATTGCGGATTGCGGATTGCGGAATGGATTCCACATTCGTCGCGCAGCTTCAATCCGCAATCCTCAATCCCAAATCCGCAATCCCCTCACGGCTTCGTCGTCGGCTGCGTGCTCGTCGCCTCGACGTACTCCGCCGCCTTCTTAAACTTGGGCATGCCTTGCTGCTGCAGGTACGGATTGCCGGGGTTGTTTCGCGCGTAGTCTTGGTGATAACCCTCGGCCTCGTAGAAGCCGTCGAGCTTCTCCAGCGTCGTCGCGATCGGCTTGTCGAACACCTTCGCATCGTTCAGCTGCGCGATGTACGCCTCGGCCACGCGCTTCTGCTCGTCAGTCTCGTAGAAGATCGCGCTGCGGTACTGCCTGCCGACGTCGGGGCCCTGGCGGTTCACCTGCGTGGGGTCGTGCGCGATGGAGAAGAAGACCTTCAGCAGTTCGCCGTAGCTGGTCTTGGCGGGGTCGTAGGTAATGCGGATCACCTCGGCGTGGTTAGTGATGCCGGAGCCGACGAGGTCGTAGATCGCCTTGTCTTTCGAATCGCCTGCGTAGCCGCTGACGACGTCGGTGACGCCGGGCATTTGCTCGAAGACGCCTTCCGTGCACCAGAAGCACCCGCCCGCGAAGACGGCCGACTGCGGGCCGGCGTTTGGCGCGACGGCGAGGTTGGTCGTCGGCGCGGGGAAATCCTTCGGCGACACCTTCGCGCCGGCTGGACGAGAACAGGCGACTCCGACCAAGGTGGAAAGGCTCACGATTGCTCCTGTGATGATGAGTTTGCGGTTCATAGAGCGACCCAACTGTAGGCGCGTACAATCAGACACAATGGCCAAGAACGTCCTCGGCACCGATCTCGTCCCGTGCAGCATGAAGCCCCTCACCGGCTGGTTCCGCAACGGCTGTTGCGACACCGGCCCGGGCGACCTCGGCATGCACATCGTCTGCTGCGAGGTGAACGCGGCGTTTCTGGAGTTCAGCCGGGCTCGCGGGAACGACCTGTCGACGCCGATGCCTCAGTACGGCTTCCCGGGCTTAAAGCCCGGCGATCGCTGGTGCCTGTGCGCGAGTCGATGGGTGGAGGCGCTTGAGGCGGGCATCGCTCCGCGCGTCGTGCTCGCGTCGACGCACATGTCGGCGCTGGAGTACGCGGATCTGGAAGATCTGAAGCGGCACGCGATCGATGATCAACTGACCTAACTCAATGCCCAATGCCCAAATCCTAATGCCCAAGGAAGGCTGGTCCCTTGAGTCTTCGGGTCTTCTTTGGGCATTCGGGCTTGGGCATTAGGGCTTCTGCGCGGCAGGTTGCGTCGTCGCTCCATCCGCCAGCTTTTTCAAATCCGCCTCGTCGACGAACTTCAGCGACTCGCTGTTCACGCAGTACCGCAGACCGGTCGGCTTCGGGCCGTCGTCGAAGACGTGACCTAAGTGTGCGTCGCAACGCGCACAGAGGATCTCGATTCGGCTCATGCCGTAGCTGTTGTCGCGGTGATACGCCACGTTCGGCTCCGCGACTGGCGCGTAAAAGCTCGGCCAGCCGGTGCCGGAGTTGAACTTGCCCTTGCTCGCGAAGAGGGGCAGGTCGCAACAGACACAGGCGTAGACGCCTTCCTTCTTGTTGTCGAGCAGGTTGCCGCAGAACGGGCGCTCGGTGCCCTTGCCGCGGGCGATCTCGAACTGCTCGGGCGTGAGCTGCTTTTGCCACTCCTCGTCCGTCTTGACGATCTTCGGTTGTTCGACGGGCCCGACGAGCTGACCCTCGGCGTTGAACACGTGGACTTTCACAAAGCCCTCCTTCGCGGGCAGCGGCTGGGTGGACGGGATCGGCATCTCATCGGCGCCGGCCAAGCTCGAACGCGTACCCAGGTACGCGAGCGTCGCCAGTGCCGCCAAGCCACATGAAGAGATTGTTAAGACGCGGCGAATGTTCTGCATGCGTTGCATGATAGGCACGCACCAGACACGCGCCGGACAGGATCGCGTTTCGACTGCCCGCTTCAGGGCAGTACCATCGCGAGCGCGGGAAGCGACAAGGAGACCCATGAATCGACGCGAAGCGCTGCAGGCGATCGTGTGCCGACTCGGATTGATCTGCGTGGGGATGCTGCTGTGCCTGACGGGCTGCGGCGAAGCGCCGTCGGAGTCGGCCGACGCGCCGTCGACGCCAGCGGCCACGCCGACCGGGCCGGCGATCGAGTTGCTCTTCGTTTACGGCTCCGAGAAGCAGAACTGGATCGACGCCGTCACGCCGGACTTTAACGCGCGAGAGTTCAAGACCAGCAAGGGCAACGTGATCGTCGTGAAGCCCGTCGCGATGGGCTCCGGCGAGAGCAAGGACGACATCCTGGCCGGTCGCGTGCAGGCGCACGTGTGGTCGCCGGCCTCAGGGATCTTCGTCCGGCTCGCTAACGCCGAGGCGATGGCCAAGGGCGGCAAGCCGCTGCTCGACAACCCCAAAGAGCTATGCCTGAGCCCGATCGTGATCGCGATGTGGAAGCCGATGGCGGAGAAGCTCGGCTGGCCTGCAAAACCGATCGGCTGGTCTGACGTGCTCGAACTCGCCCGCGACCCCAACGGCGGCTGGCCCGCCCGCGGCGCGCCGCAGTTCGGGCGATTCAAGTTCGGGCACACGCACCCGGAGTACAGCAACAGCGGGCTCAGTTCGCTGCTGATCGAACTGTTCGCCGCGACGGGCAAGCAGCGCGACCTCACACTCGACGACCTGAAGAAGCCCGAGGTGGTGAAGTACATCAGCGACATCGAACGCGGCGTCGTTCATTACGGCCGAAGCACGGGGTTCTACGGCAAGCGCTTGATCGAAGACGGACCGGGTTACCTCAGCGCCGCCGTCGTGTACGAGAACATGGTGATCGAGAGTTACGACAAGAACCTCGACCCGCCGCTCGTGGCGATCTATCCGAAGGAGGGCACCGTCTGGTCCGACCACCCGGCCGGCGTGGTGCAACGCGATTGGGTGGACGACGAGCACCGCGAAGCGGGCGAGGCGTACCTGAAATTCCTCCGCGAGCCCGCGCAGCAGGCACGCTCGCTGCAGTTCGGGTTCAGGCCTGCCGAGGGTGCGATCGGTGCGCCGATCGATGCTGCACACGGCGTCGACCCCGATCAACCCAAGACGATTCTTGATCTGCCGAGTGCCGAGGTCATCAACGCCGCGATCGATCTGTGGCGCGAACAGAAGAAGCCCTCAACGGTGGCGCTCGTGTTCGACAAGTCGGGAAGTATGAAGGAGCAGAACAAGATCGGGGCCGCGAAGAAGGGCGCGATCGAACTGATCAACATGCTGAGCCCGAACGATCGGCTGCTGTTCGTGCCGTTCAGTTCCGACGTGCAGGTGATCGACCTCGGCCTGATGAAAGACAATCGCCAGCAGGCGATCGACGCGGTGAACGCCCTGCAGGCCGACGGCGGGACGGCGCTGTACGAGGCGATCGACGCCGCCCGCGCTGCCCTCGCCCCGATCGACGCCCGCGAGCGCATCACGGCCGTCGTCGCGCTCACCGACGGCGTGGACAACGGGAAGAAGGTCAAGATCAACCAACTGCTCGACAACATCCGCGGCGAAGTCGAGGTCGGCGGCGCGCGGGTCTTCACGATCGGCTACGGCGACCAGGCCGACCTCGATCAACTCGCAAAGATCGCGAAGGCCGCGCGAGGCGATGCGAAGAAGAGCGACGCGAAGAACGTGATCGCGGTGTTCCGGGATATCGCGACGTTCTTCTGACGGGGGAAGGCAAGAGGCAAGAGGCACGAAGGCACGTAGGTTCAAAGGAGGCTTCGCATGAAATGCCCCAACTGCGGCGACCCGAATCCTGATACGGCCAAGTTCTGCCAGAAGTGCGGGAAGGTCATCCCGGCGTCCGGCGTCGGCGCGGGCGTGAAGCTGGCGGCGCTGGTCGGCATTCTTGTCGTCGGCGCGTTGCTGCTCATGATCGCGCTGCGCGGGTCGCGGTCGTCTGCGCCTCTCGCCGTGTCGGCGGCCCCGGGCTCGCACGCCGGGAAGACCAAACTCGTCGTCGCGTTCGGCACCGAGAAGGAGCCCTGGCTCAAGTGGGCCGTCGACGAGTTCGCGAAGACGCCCGCGGGCGAGTCGGTCGACGTCGACCTCGTCGGGCTCGGCTCGATCGAGGCGGCGCAGGCGATCGTCCGCGGCGAGAAGAACATCAACGTCTGGGCACCGGCGAGTAGCCTGTATCGCGATCAGTTCGTGAAGGACTGGCAGGACCGCCGCGGCGCAGGGGCGAAGCCGATCGCGCGCGAGGCCTCGCTCGCGCTGACGCCCATGGTGCTGGTGATGTGGGACGAGCGGAGCCGGGCGTTCCAGTCGAAGCTGGGCGAGCCGAACTTCAAGCGGATCGCCGATGCCGTCACGGGCGACGGCTGGAGCGCGATCGCGCAGAAGCCTGAGTGGGGGTTCTTCAAGTTCGCGCACACCGATCCGGGCCGAAGCAACTCCGGGCTCGCGGCGCTGTTGCTGATGGCGAGCGACTACGCGGGCAAGTCGCGCGACCTGTCGGTGCCGGACGTCTCGGGGCGCGATTTCCAGCAGTGGCTTTCCGGCGTCGAACGGCGCGTCGTCGGCGCGAGCAGCGGCCTGACGCACTCCACCGGCACGCTCATGACCAGCATGGTCCAGCGCGGCCCGAGCACGTATGACTGCGTCGTCGTCTACGAGGCGAACGCGATCGAACGGCTCGACCAGGCCGCCGGCCGGTACGGCGATTTGCGCGTCGTCTATCCGCCGACCAACTACTGGAACGACAACCCGTACTACGTGATCGACGCCCCATGGACGTCGGCCGAGCAGCAACAGGCAGCCAAGCAGTTCCTCGACTTCCTGCTGTCCGAGCCGGTCCAGCGGCAGGCCCTGATCGCCCATGGCTTTCGGCCGGCCAACCTGTCGGTGACGACGAACGGGCCCGACAGTCCGCTCGTGAAGCACGCCGCCGCCGGGCTGCGGGTGGACGTGCCCGGGACGTTTGTCGAGACGCCGAAGGGGGAAGTGCTGGAATCGCTGCTTTTGGCGTGGCAACGGGCCAGGCCGTGATACGCGGTAAGCCTATTTCGGGGCGTTATTTGCAGAAGGGTTGACGTGCCGTCGGTTACGGGAGAAGGTGGGGGACGCAATAGTCGTTCCGGATCGGCGTTATGACTCGTGAAGGCCGCGGATGATGGCGAGTGCAGCCCAGCTCAAACTGAGCGAAACATCTCCGTCAGAACCGGCCTCGGAGCACGTCTCTGCAGGCGTTGGGGGCCTGACGGCACACGGTGCCGGCTCAACGGAACCGACCGACGATTTCCTCGTCGCCGCGATCCGCGCCGGCGACCGGAAGGCCGGCGAGCGACTGGTGGCACGCCATCACGATTCGCTCTTCCGGTACCTCTACCGCACCGTCGGGTCCACCTTCCTTGCCGAAGAACTGCTCCAGCAGAGCTGGCTGAGCGTGCTCGAACACCTCGACCAGTTCCGGCCCGCGTCGGACGGAGGCACCTACGCTTTCAAGGCGTGGCTCTTCCGCATCGCGACCAACAAGGCCAACGACCACTGGCGGAGCCGTGGTCGCGAACGCAACGCCCATGAAGGCATGCGACTGGTCAAGGACGACGAGGCCCCGGACGCGTCGGCCGACATCAACGCGAGCGAGCAGCACGCGAAGCTCCGCGCGGCGATCGACGAACTCCCGGAGCCGCAGAAGCAGGTCGTCACCATGCGGTACTACGCCGGCATGAAGTTCTGCGACATCGCCGAAGCATTGGGTTGCCCGCTGAACACAGCGCTCGGCCGAATGCACAAGGCGACGCAGAAGCTGAAGAAGGTGATGGAGCAGTGAGTAGGTGAGTAGGTGAGTAGGTGAGTAGGTGAGTAGGTGAGTAGGTGAGTAGGTGAGTAGGTGAGTAGGTGAATCGATCGCTACGCATCAGTTGTGTGGTGTTCAATTTCAAATCGAAATTCAGCAATCCCCGTGTCCCCTCAACCCCAGACATCCTCGCAGTCGCTGAACCCGGTCGTCCCGTTGGAACTTGGCGAGGACGAGCGGCTCCTTCTGCATGCTGCCGGTGAGTTGCCCGCCGCTGAGGCGCGGGCGCTGGAGGTGCGGCTCGCATCCGACGCCGCCCTGAAGGCTCGCTTCGATGAGATCCGCGGCGCGGACGAGTCGCTGGCGGCGCTGCTGGGCGGGACGGCCTCTCACGATGAGCTGGCTGCGTCCGAATGGGCGAAGCGGCGTGCCGTCGAGCGGTTCTCGATCGCCATCCGTGACGCTCAGACGCAGGCCGTTCGGGAAACGCCGGCACGTCGTCGCTGGTACATCAACCGCTACATGCTGGCCGGCGCCGTCGCGGCGTCGGTCGTGCTCGGGCTCGCGGTCTGGGTGTCGCTGAGCGACATCGGCACCAAGCTCGGTGGCGAAGACGTGCCCGTCGCGATCTCGACTCCCATCGACGGCACCGGCAACACCGCCGACAACTCGGCGTCTGTCTCGGCCGACGTTTTGAAGTCCAATTACGCGGTCGTCAACGCCTTCAACACGTTCGACGAGCCCACGCTCGACGACGACGCCGCCCAGGCGAACCGAAGCCTGCAGTACATCCTGCTCGACAGCCCGAACGAAGTCGCCGCCAACGCCGCGATGACTACCACGGACAACTGATCCTGTTCTGTGACCCGTAGACTCACTCTGCCGAACCTCCTTCTCTGCCACACAGCCACCCGACGGGGAGCGCGAGACGCCATGAAATGGACCCGACGAGCGATGATCCTGACAGCCGCGGCCGGCCTGGCCGTGGCGTCGGCGAAGTACGCGGAGAGCCAGCTCAAGTCGTCGAGCGCGTCGGCCCGCGACTACGGCTGCAACGCGCCGTGCGATGCGCCACGCGGTCCCGCGGCGATCGCTGCAACCGACTCAACGGCCGGGCAGGGCGATACCGCAGTTGAATCAGGCTCGGTCGTGCCCGCCTCCGGGCGCATGGCGCCGGAGACATTCGTCGGCGCGTTGAACCCCGAAGGCATGCAGCTCCTCGCGATGGCCGACCCGTCGCCCGCGAGCCCGGCAGCAGCTACAAACAACGCTGATGAACCCGCGACGCGCCCCGCCGACGGACGTGGCCCGCGCCGCGGACGCGAGCGTGACGGCGACCGCGATCGCGGCCCGGATCGCGGCCCGGATCGCGGCCCGGATCGCGATCGTGACGGCCCGCCACCGCCTCGCCCCGATGGCGGCTTCGATCCGAGCGGCCCCGGAGGCCCCGGTGGTTTTGGTGGCCCGGGCGGCGGACCTGGTGGTGGACCCGGCATGGGCGGTCCCGGCGATGGCCCGCGTGGCGGCGGATTCCGTCGCGGACCCGGCGGCATGGGTGGCATGGGTGGCATGCGTCCGCCCGTCCCCGGCATGGGCTTGCCGCCCATCGACACCTCCGATCCCTCCGAAGACGAATGGGACCGCATCGCCAACTTCTGGAAGCAGAACAGCCCCGCTCGCTGGGCTGAGTACGAACGACTTGAAGCAGACGCCAACGCGACCGACGCTTCGCCCGTCCTCGATCGCTTCCACAACATGGCTCGCCGTCGCATGGCGATGCGGCACCGCATGATCGAGCAGCTCCGCGATCACAAGCAGGACAAGCTGGCCGACCTCAGCGTCGACTCGCTCCGCGCGGAAGACGAGGCGTTCAGCGCTTTCCAGAAGACCCGCGCCGCTGTCGGCGATGCCTCTCAAACCGCCGCCGCCGAGAAGGCGTTCCGAGACGCCGTCGGCAAGTTCGTCGACGCGAGCTTCGCCGAGCGCGACGAACGCACCGACATGTTGCGCCAGGTGCTGAAGCGCGAAGAGGACCGCCTGAAGCGTGACCGCGACGGCCGCGACGAGATCATCCAGCGCCAGTCCGAACGCTTCAAACGCGAGTTCGGCATGATGACCGCCCCGCGCGGCGATGGCCCCTCAACAAAGCCATCAGACGATCGATGAAACCAACCGGCTGCCCCAGCTCCGCTGGGGCAGTCTTCGTTCGGACGAGCGCGTCGGTCACACCGCCTGCCTCAGCACCAGTTCCACGAACATCCGCGTGCACGTGGGCATCGCGTCGTCGGTGAAGTCGAACCGATCGCTGTGCAACGGCGGATGCTCCGACTTGCCTGCCGGGATCACACCCACCATGAAGAACGCGCCGGGCACCTGCTCTAGGTAATACGCGAAGTCTTCGCCGCCCATGACGGGCCGGGCTGCGGGGATGAATCGTTCCGCGCCGAGCACCTCGCGCGCGACCTGCGCGACGAAATCCGCTTCCTTCGGGTCATTCGTCGTCGGCGGATAGCCGTCGCGGAACTCGATCTTCACGCTGATGCCGTGCGCGAGTGCGACGCCCTCACAGCGACGCTGCAGTGCCGCGCGGGCCTGCTTCCGGACGGCCGGCGTGAGCGTGCGGATGGTGCCTTCGATGACCGCTTCGTCCGGGATCACGTTCGTCGCCGTGCCCGCGTGGAACTTGCCCACGGTGATGAGGGCAGGCTCGGTCGGATCCACCTCGCGCGAGACGACGTGCTGCAGGCTGCTGACGGCCTCGCTCGCCGCGACGATCGGGTCCTTTCCGAGATGCGGGAACGCGCCGTGACAACCGACGCCGCGGAAGGTGACGTGGAAGCAATCGGTCGCCGCGAGCAGGGGACCGGGCTTCGTCGAGACGACGCCGCAGGGCAGCCCGGGCCAGCCGTGCAGGCCGTAGATCGCCGACACCTTCGGCCCCACACGCCCGTCCAGCACGCCCGCCTTCACGAGCCGCTCGCCGCCCGCACCGCCTTCCTCGGCCGGTTGGAAGATCAGCTTCACGCAGACCGGCAGTTCGCGTTCGATCTGCTTCAGGACGGCCGCTGTGTTGAGCAGGTTGGCGGTGTGCCCGTCGTGCCCGCAGGCGTGCATCACGCCGGGGCGCTTGCTCACGTAGCTGGTGCCCGTGTTCTCAAGGATCGGCAGCGCGTCGATGTCCGCCCGCAGTGACACGCACCGCTTGGCCGGATCGCCCAGCACAGCCACCGTGGCGGTGGGGGCGTTGTCGATGTTCGCATAGACCCGCTCGATGCCCAGCCGGGCGAGTTCCTCGCGGATCGTCTGCGCCGTGCGGACCTCTTCGTAGCCGAGTTCGGGCCAGGTGTGGAGCTGTCGCCGGATCTCGATCGCGCGGGGCGTGGTGGCGGCGAGGATGGAATCGATCGCGGGTCGCATCGCGGGAATGGTACGCGGGATCGCGCTCGGAGACAGCAACGCCTGCATGAGGCATCGCATCCAAAGCCCGGCGTGCATTACCCGAGCCCGGAGCGGCATCATCGACCATGGAGCCTGCCAGTCTGAAAGCGCTGCGGGCTCGGGGTAGGCACCCCGGGCTTTGAAGACAGCGTCATCGATTCGATCGTGAAGCAGCCCGCCACTTCCCCGCCCCTTGACACCGTCCCTACCTGCCGTACATTGCGTTGCTCGTCGGTCGGAAACGACTGGCGAGACAGCGACCCGGGGGCGTAGCTCAATTGGTTAGAGTACCGGACTGTCGATCCGGTGGTTGCGGGTTCGAGCCCCGTCGCCCTCGCTGATGACAATCGATGTCAGTCGATGACAACCCCTTGCGAATGCAGGGGGTTGTGTCATTTGGTGCGTCGTGCCCCTCGATGGCAGCAGATGACCCATCCTGCCCCAGCGGGCCAACAGCGCGGGCGCGTTTTCGGGCGCACTCTTCTGCCGATTCGCTGATCGCGTTAGCGATGGGTTGACCCATCTTGCCAAGGGCGGGAAGTCGGTCGACACCCGGAGCGCAACTGCTGCTCGTCGGTGTGGACGTACTTCATGGTCGTCTCGATCGTCGCGTGCCGGGCGAACGCCTTCAGGTCGACGACCGGCATGATCCGGCTGCCGCGCGTGATCGCCGTATGGCGCGTCGCATGGAAGTCGAGCGTGCCTTCCTTCGTCTTCACCGCGACGTCGGCCTGGGCGAGGTCGACCCGCAGCATCTCGGCCGCCTCGCGATACCACGTGCCAAGCCAAAAGCGTGTGACCGGCCGGCTTCGTCGCCAGCCACGGCCTGAGCAGCTCCGCCAACGACGTCGGCACCGGCAGCTTCGCCTCCTTGCCGTTCTTCGTCTGGCCGGCGTCGCGCTCGACGAAGCTCTCCGGCGTCAGGCTCGTCCCCTTGGACGGAGTCGATGATCAGGAGCCCGATCGGAGGCCTACCGTCCCTTGGCGGCGTCCGCGGGTTGAAGACGAATGGCAGATCCGAAAGCCGGTGGACTTCGTCGGTCACCTCCATGAGCTGAACGGCGCGCGTGACGTTGTCGGTCGGCCATTGGCTGGTGATCGCCTGAACACGCTTAAGGAGCCGGTCGGGCATCTCCTCGCGCAGGATCGTCAACGATCGGACCCCTCGCGTGGCGGCCGAAAGCCGATCTGGGTCGCAAGTCGGGACTTGCCAGAGCCAGGCCCTCCGCAAAGCAGGATGATCCCACCCTCTGCCAATCCGCCGGTCAGTTCTTCCAGCCAAGCCAGGTCCGATCCCAAGGGAAGATACTGGACCGGTTCATTACGGTACCCAAGGAGAACCCTTCCCCTGAACCGCTCAGGTCCAACAGCGGAAACTATAGGGGACGCGTTCAAGGTACAGGTTTCAGGCGCGACTTATTCCATAATGGACTCCTCCATGAACGACAGTGCCGCCCGCGTCTTTCGAGGCGCGGGCGGCACGGCCGAGTTCGATGGCGGAAGACGTAGCTCTTCGATAAGCGTATGCCAAGGAGGAAATTACGATTCGTGGAGTGTCTGGCCTGTCACGCTGCCGTGACGAGCAAGCGCGCGTTGCCCGACACGCGATTCGGCTAGCCGAAACTTTTCGGGCGAAGTTGCTTACTAGTGAAATGTTTATGGATAAAACGGGTGGCATGTTGAAATATAGTAATCAACAAGCACGTCTGGACCCGATCCTGCTGTCTACAGTCGACGTCATGCATCTGTTGCGAATCAGCGATGACACGATCCGTCGGCTCCGTGCCCAGCGCAAGCTGAGGGGAGTTCGACAGGGCCGTCGGGTCTACTATTACTTCAATGAGGTAATGTCGTACGCGAAGCGGTTGCCGGTGGCGTAGATCCGTCTTTTTCGGGATTCGCGGAAGCTCCCCATGACAATGACCTTGCCAGTTCGCACTCGAACATGGGCAACGACCCGCGAGGGCACCTCTGCACTCGCACGGTCGGCGCGGCATTTGGCCCGCGTCGCCGATCAGCGCCTGACGACGCGATCGGCGACGCGGTGCCTTGAGAACTACCAGAAGGTCACGGCCATCGAGCGCGCCGCGAAGCTCGCCCGTGGCGATCTGCTCGTGGAGTTGATCGACGTTTACGGCGTCCGCGCGATCGACATCGCTCGTCGCACCGGCGAGCGGCCGGGCGACTTGTCGGAGATGGTCGCGGTCTGCCGCACCTTCCCGCGCCAAAGTCGCCAGCGCGACGCCATCTACAACCACCTGTTGCTCGCCACCCGCGCGATGCGGCGATTCCCGACGCTCGGGCTGACGCCCGAAGCGGCGCTGCGTGAGATCATTCGCACCGGCCTGACGCAGCATCGCGACGTGACGCGCCACTTCGATCGGCTATCGCGACGTCGATCGACTCATCTGCTCGAAGGGCCCTCAGTCGAGGCGAGCGATCCGCTTTTGGATCGATGTCACCACGCGCGCGTACAGGATGTGCTGCCGCGCCTTGCCGATGGATCGATTCAGATGCTGGCCATCGACCCTGTCTATGTCTTCGCGCGGAGCAACAGCACGTACCGCGCGCGAGCCGCACGGAGCCGCGATTGCGACGACATGCACGATCCGGCCGCGGCGATTGGAACTGTGATCGATGTCCTTCGGATCAGTCAGCCGAAACTCGCACCCGGCGGCGTGTTCTTGCTCTGGCAGCCGTGGCAATCGCTGCGGCCGGAGATCATGGCCGCTGCGGATGAACACGGTTGGGTGATCGACGGCCCGATTATCTGGGACAAAGGTCGGCCGCAGCCTGGCCGATTCGATTCGCCTTACAGCCCGCAGGGCGAGTTCCTCTGGCTGCTCCATCGTCCGGGTGATTCGCCCGTCGACTGCGATGGCGATCTCTCGCGCGAGATGATCCTCAATTTCCCGCCCGTCAGCGCCCCGTCATCCGCGCACCAACAGCTTCACGCGTTCGAGAAGCCGGTCGCGCTGTGCGAGCATCTCGTCCGCAAGCACAGCCGCCCGGGCGACGTCGTCGTCGACGCCTGCGCCTGCACTGGCTCGATGAGCGTCGCCGCCCGCAAGCTGGGGCGGCGGTGGGTGTACATCGAGAGCAGCAATGAGAATTTCGCGATCGGTGCGGGCCGATTGGCACCGCGTGATTAGAAATCCGCTCGTAAGTCGCGTTCGGCTTTACTTTGGGGCGGCGATCTAGTCAGCGGGCGTTGTCGCTCGCTGATGTCATGGACGCGCAAGGGCCGCACGTGGACGGCGACGCTGGCGACCCGTCTCGCTAACCCGCCGCACGCAGCCCCGACGCAAGACACCGAGGCGCATCGTTCAGTCCACCCGCGTGCAGTAAACGCCGAACGGCTCGTCGACGACTTGGTTGAGCGGTACCAGCGGCACCCGCGTTCCGTCTGCCAGTACGAGTCGCAGTCCATCGCGCGGCGCGTCATCGGGCTCCAGGCATGCCAGCGGATTGTCGCCGCAACGCACGTCGAGCGGGCGATCCGTCAACGCTGCCAGCACGTTCGGGCCGCGCAGGATCGCGAATCGCTCGGGGTCGCCGGGGAGCGTCTCGGTGCGAAGCGTCCACGGCATTCGGAGTTCTACCCGGTCACCATCCTGCCACGTACGCTCGATGTGGAGGTAGCCTCCGCGATCAATGCCGACCTCCTGGCCGTTCAGGGTTGCGCTCGGCGCGTCACACCAGGCGGGCACACGAATGCGGAGGGAGAGATCGGTCGGCCGCGCCGGGCGCATCGTCACTGCAAGCGACTGTGCGTCCGGGCGGCGCAGTTCGGCTCGGAGTTGCCGCTGCGTCCAGTGCAGGTCGGACGGCACGCCTTGCGCGATCCAGAGCCCGCGGTCGTCGTGATGCCAGACGCCGTCGCCGAGCCGTGCGAATGCCTCCAAGGTGGTTCCGTAGCAGCACCAGAAGGCGTCGTGCGGATTCCCGTAAGTCTTGCAGGAGCAGGCCGCCAGTGGGTGGCTGTACAGGTATCGGCCGGGCGAGGCCGGGTGTTGCATCGCCAGGACGTGGTTGCACATCGCCCGCTCCCGGAAATCGGCGTAGCGAGGTTCGGCGGTCCAGCGGAACAGTGCGTCGGTGACGCGCAGCATGTTGTGCGTGACGCAGCTCTCGTTGATCTTCGGCGTCAGGGTGCCGGCGAGCCGCCCGGCGTGTGGCCAGTGCTCCCCGCCTTTGCTTTTCTCCAGGCCTTCGGGGTGCGGGCCCGAACTGGCACCGTTGACGTAGCTGCGCTCCAGCGCGGTCTTCTCCCAGAAGAACCGGACGCCGTCGCGCAGACGGACAGCGCCCGTCCGCTCGAACTCGGCCGCCATCGCGAGCACGATCGGGATGTGCGTGTTGGCGTGAAGCCCGGTGAGCCGGTCGTCGGCGCGCAGCAGCGGTTCGACGAACCATGCCGGGCGGAACACCTCGACCAACGCCATCCAACGCGGATCGGGCGCGTACGCATGCAGTGCGAGCAGCGACTCGGCAATCCCGCCGAACTCGTTCGTCGGGTTCGGCCTGTCGGTCCGGCACATCCGTTCGATCTGCGCGGGGCTCAGTCGGCCGATTCGGTCGGCGATGCACCCAGCGAGCCGCGCAGCGACCTCGATCGCCGCTGCCGACCCGCAATGCCGCCGGACCTCCACCAGGCCTGCCAGCAGCTTGTGCAGCGTGTAGTACGGTGCCCACGCACCGTCGGCGGTCTGCTCGATCCGGTCGAGTTCGTCTCGGGGGAACGCGCTCAGATAGCCGTCGGGAGCGGCGTCCTGGCAAACGCGGAAGCCCTCGACGATCCGCCCGGCGCGATCGCGCACGTCTTCGTCGCCGGTCGACGCGTACATCTGCGCGCATGCCGACAGGTAGTGCCCGACGAAGTGCCCGCGCAGCCCGCAATCGGGCGACTCCCATCCGCCATACGGCGCCGCGGCGCTCCCCAACCCGGCCGTCACCCGGAAGCTGTGCAGAAGCCGCTCGGGATCGAGTTCCGTGAGGTAGCGCAGCGTGAGCGCCTGCCGATCCGCCTCAGGCCCGGGTGCCAGCCGTACGTCGTGAAGCGCAAACGAGTGGACCTGCATTCCCGCAGATTAGCGGAACAGCCGATGTTTGCGTCACTCGCACTGTCCCGCGCGGGCTGGCGACGACCTGCCCGCTCCCGCTCGCGGCGTCGCGGGCGAGGAACTGGTCGATCCGCTCGGCGCAGCAGGTTCGGCCCGCAAACGGTCACGCCGTCGCCAAGACAATCCAATGCTCGGCGATCTGCGAACGCATCACGGCCTCATCAGCGACGCGATTACGGCAGCGCGGAAGAAGACGAACGCTGGCCATGACTCGATGCGCTGGGCGGCAACGACCCGTTCGACGTCAAACGCGTATGCGATTTGCGCGTTTCCGTTGTCGCTGGGTCGTTGATGGCTGCGGCATCAGATCTAATGTCCAACTCCATGCTGCTGACCCTGCTTGCCCTGTCGTGTGCTGCGGTTCTCATCGCGGCGATGTCGGCGGTGTCGAACACGCCGTCGGACCTCATGCCTGGGGAAACGCCCGACGAGCGCGACGCGCGGATGGCGTGGTGGCGCGAGGCGAGGTTCGGGATGTTCATCCACTGGGGCCTGTTCGCCGTGCCGGCCGGCGAATGGAAGGGGGAGATGTGGAAGTTCACGCTCTCGCCGCAGTACTCCGAATGGCTCATGCACGACGCCCGGATCCCGGTCGCCGAGTACGCGAAGCTCGCCGAGCAGTTCAATCCGACGCGATTCGACGTCGACGCGTGGGTTCGCGTCGCGAAGGCCGCAGGGATGAAGTACATCATCGTCACCGCCAAGCACCACGAGGGCTTCGCGATGTTCAAGAGCGCGGCCAGCGCGTTCAATATCGTCGACGCCACGCCTTTCAAACGTGACCCGATGAAGGAGCTGGCCGAAGCCTGCGCCCGGCACGGCGTGCGTCTCGGGTTCTACTACTCGCAGAACCAGGACTGGCACCACCCCGGCGCCGACACCTGGCACATCCCGCACTGGGACGCGGCGCAAGACGGCGATTACGCCGACTACCTTCGCGACATCGTCTTCCCGCAGATCCGCGAGCTGTTCACGAACTACGGCCAGGTCTCCGTCCTCTGGTTCGACACGCCCGGCGAACCGATGACGCCAGACCGCGCCCGGCAATTCATACCGCTGCTCGACCTTCAGCCCGGCGTGATCGTGAACGACCGGCTCGGCGGCGGGTTCAAGGGCGACACTCAGACGCCCGAACAGCACATTCCGGCGCAGGGCTACCCCGGCCGCGACTGGGAGACGTGCATGACGATGAACGAGAGCTGGGGCTACCGCAAAGGCGACGATCAGTACAAGTCGACCGAGACGCTCCTGCGTAACCTCATCGACATCGCCAGCAAGGGCGGGAACTACCTGCTGAACGTCGGCCCCGACGCCACGGGCACGATTCCGCCGCCGCAGGCCGAACGCCTGCAACAGATCGGCCGATGGCTCGCGGTGAACGGCGAGTCGATCTACGGCACCGGCCCCACCTGCTTCGGTGCCGAGGCCGGCCGGTTCAGCGACACGAAAAACGACGACTCCGGAAAGCCGCTCTTCGAGCCGGAATGGGTGTGGCGCTGCACCACCAAGCCCGGCCGGGTTTACATCCATCGCTTCGCGTGGCGCGTGGACGGGGTGTTCGAGCTTCCGCCGGTTTCGACGAAGATCACCCGTGCCTATCTCTTGGCCGACCCAACTCGTTCGCCGCTTGCCGTCGAACAACGCGCGGACAAGGTAATCCTCCGCGCTCTCCCGGGCCCTCCGCCCGATCCGATCGCCAGCGTGATCTGCCTGCACATCGATGAGATGCCGCAGGATCGTTGAGCGCTTGGCGGACGCGGTGCGATCCGCGGGCCGCGCTGAAGCTCTGAGCCGGCGCAGGGCGCGGCATGACAGCGCATGCCCGCCCCCGCGCGGCCGGTCCTTTGTTTCAGCAGAAGTCGATCGATGCCGGCCCGGTCACGCCGGACTCGAGTTGATCCGGAGACCAGCCGTGGGTGGGCGCCCAGGACGAGTAGTGGTTCCCGAGTGTATTGGTGACGACGAGAGAGAGCGTGTGCTCGCCTGCAGCGATGTCGGTGGGCAGTTCGAAGCGATACGGTGACATGCAGCGGATGCCGAGCGAACCGCCGTCAAGGAATGCCTCGACAGTGCCGCGGACGCGGCGCAGGTTGAGCGTCGCGCGCGTGGTCGGTGCGGTTGCGGGAAGTTTCACCGTCGTCGTCATCTCCACCGCGCCGGAGTAGGAACGCAGCCCTTGCGATTCCCATGCGCCGAGGTGCAACTCGCCTGTGGAGAGTTCGTAACGCACCGGGCCGTCGAGCAGCCCGCCGCCGAGTTGACGGTGATAGACGGAGAGCACGGCACGACGCGCGCCGCGCGGTCCGGCGGAGAGATCGACGTGGCCGGCATCGCTGATCGGCGCGGGCTGGCCGTCTATCCACAGCCACGCCTGACCGTGGCCCGCGGCGAGCGGGACGCTCATGCCGATCGCGCCAGGCGGGAGCGTCCATTCGAGCCACTGGAGGCGTTCAGCGCTCGCCGGTGGGACGAGCGGCAGGTCGAGCACGGGCGACGGACGCTCGGACTGCGCGTCGAGCTTTTCAAGCCAGAGCGTGCCGGGCAGGGGATGCGGCCGTCGATACAGGTGCCAGGCCGAACCGCCGATGTCCTGCCGAAGCCGCGCACGCACGGGCAGTGCTGGCCCGTCGTCGACGCTCACGGTCCATTGCAGATCGGACACGACCGAGACCTCGTGCTCGCCCGACCGAAAGAGCGCGTCGATCGTCGCCGGCGATCCGTTGGGGGTCTGCACGACCTCCACCTCGATCTCGTGCTCGCCTGCTGCAACGCGGTCGAGGCGGTACGTCTGGCCGCGCATCTGGATGTGGTAGGGGTCGAATCCGCCTTGCCGACCCAGGAGCTGTCCGTCGAACTTGACCAACGCGATGGCATCGACGGACACCTTGAGCATTCCCTCGCTGTAGGCGGGCAACGCGAAGCGCCGACGGAAGCGAAGCAGCGCGCCGGCCGCGGTCGGCGTGTTGGGTTCGATTCGGTCCGGCCGTCGAAACGCTGCGACGCCGTCCGGCCGCAGCAGGCACCAGAAGAGCCTGACATTCCCTGCGACTTCGGCCTTGAGGTGCAATTCGATCTTGTTTTCGCCGCGGCGGAGCTCCACTGGCGCGGTCCAGAGGTAGCTGCCGTCATCGTCGCTCAGCGGCGTGCCATTCACGATCGCCCGCTTGATCGCGTTCGCACCGATCGCGAGCACCGCGCTCTGGTCGGCGGGAACGACGACGCCTGTGTGAAGGACCGTCGTCTGCCCCGCGTTGAGTCGGCCGAGGTCGATGAACTCTTCGGGCACGTGCCCCTTCGGCCCGAGCATGAAGTGATAGACCGGGTCGCGCACGATGCCGAACCGCGGCGAGTACGAGACCGGCAAATCGAGCCTCCGGCCGGCGTCCGTTCGCCACGCACGCGGGCCGAAGGTTGCGCGGACGATCTCCGCAGAGTCGGGCAGGCCGCGATGAAAGCTCGCGCCGTCGCCACCGGCGATCCAGCGGAAGTCGGTGGTGTGCGGCAGGCGAAGCGCTGGCTCCGCGGGATCGAACGTGTCGACGTACTCGGTCGGCAACGTGGGCAGGTAGCGGACCGACCATTCCTCTGGCAGCGCGATCGCTTCGCGTGCCTCACCCGCTTGCGGTGTCTCCGCCGCGAGATCATCCGTCTCCGAGCACACGAGCACCGCCATCGGTGCGTCGGCGAAATCGATGTGCACTTTCACTCCGTCCGCCGTCCGCACGGCGGGCAGGGGAGTTGCCTTGCCTGTCCACGGGTCGAATTGAGCGACGCCTCGCACTGATGCGTGCAGCGTGACTTCGGCGGAGTTGCGATAGCGCTCCGGGACGATCGTCGAGTGCAACAGGGGCTCGCCCCAACTCCACTCGACGCGCGTCGCCATCCCCGTTACGGCCGGCACGAAGACAACGTGCACGCCGCCCGCCTTGCGGTGCAGCGTGTTAACCGGCGAGGTGATGAGCCGAGGCGCATCGCTCAGTGCCTCGGCCAACTGCGCGGGCGAGTCCACGCAGACGACGTTGCGCATCGCCCGCAGATCGATCCGGCGACCCACCGGCGTCTCGATCTCAGCCGAGCCCACCGCGATCAGCCGTCCGCCATTCGCAGCGAATGCCGCGAGGCGGTCGACTGTGGCATCGCTGGCGAAGGTCACGTGTGGGAGGATGAGGGTTCGAATCGGCGTGTCGCGATGCACCAGCGCATCGCGCTGCAGGTCCGCGTTGTGAAGGGTGGGTTCGTCGAGGATGAGGTAGTCGAGCGACAGCTGATCCATCACGCCGTCCTTCGCCTCGTGCCATCGCACCGAGCCGATGATCTCGTGAAGCGTGCGATCCGCCGCGGCGGCGTCGTCGAAAGGATGAGTCGGCCCCATCGCGGATTGCACCGTCGCGGTGGGGAAGAGGACGCCCACCGACGCCTGCTGCACGCCGGCGCTGATCACCTTGGTCAGCCGGCAGATCATCTCGGCGAACGGGCGGTAGTGCATCGCGTAGGGCTGCCGGAAGCACGTCGACGGCGGAGCCCACTCCCACCAACCGTAACGGGTGCCGTAGTAAACGGCGTGCGGGTTGTAGAGGTTCGCGCCCTGCTGCATGTAGGGCAGGCACCAGTCGAACGTGTCGGCAATCGTTCCGCCCCAGCCGGTGGAATGGAATCCCTCGATCCAGACGCGCTTGCGGTCGTACATCCACGCGATGGACGCGTGCAGTTTGCCGTTGCCGTGCAGGTCGGAGCCGGGGATGCCAAACCATCGATGCGTCCGGACGTAGTCGGCGTACTTCGCCACGCACCCGATCAGACGCGCCTCGCGGGCCGGGCTCTGCTGATCAAACCCGCACGCGAGGTTCCGCTGCTCGTGCCAGTCGAAGAACGGCTTGAAGAACGCCTCCTCCGCGAGGTCGGCCCGGTGCGCGTGATACTGCACGCGCGTTCGGCGAGATGCGGCATCGCCGGGCTCGAACAGCCGATGAATCACCGCCTCGAGCGAGTACCCGTGCTTCGCCGCGAAGGTCTGCGCGAACGTCGGCCCCCACGTGGGGAGGTCGGGCAACTCGTCCTGGAAGCTGCCGACGATCGTCGTGCCGAGGTGCTGCGGCAGACGCCTCTCGAACTCGCGATGCACCGCATCGAGGAGCTTGTCGCACGCGTCGGCGGAGAACAGGTCGTACGCTTGCCGCACGCTGTACACGATCGCCAATTTCGATGGCGCGGCGGCATGAAACGCCACCTCCGGCGACGACAGCGGCAGGTACTGCACCGCGTTCGCATCGCTACCCGAGACGACATACGCAGCGATCGGCGTGCCGGTCGCCGGGAAGGTCAGCTTCAGGTCGCCGGTGCCTTCGACGGATTGATATCGAAGCTGATGCGCGAGGTATTCGGGATGCACGCGGGCGATGTCCGCCTGATAGCTCGCCCCGGAGAACCCGATCTGGTCGTAGAACCACACCGACATGCCGATCGCGCGGGCGTGATCGCACACCTGCGTGAAGATCTCCCACCACGCGTCCGACAGGAACGGCGGATCGTCCGCGTCCGAGCCGAACATCGTGCCGTTGGGCGCGAGATTGATCTGGCAGATGTTGCGGATCCCCATCCCGTGCAGGCGATCCATCTGCCACTTCATCCGGCCGATCTCCAGCTTCTCGCCGCTCCACCACCAGAGCGGCACGGGCGAGAACGCAGGATCGGGTCGGGTGTGATCGCGGAGGAATCGCTCCAGTTCCATTGGCAGCAATGTATCGATCCTGCCGTAGCGAGGCGAAGCTGCGCCATGTCTTGACCCGCTGACGCCAACGGCGAAAGCATGGCCGTTTGGCGAACCGTTCCTTCCGTCGTTCGAGGTGTCGGCGAGTTTCGACGGCGTCACGGCCGTATCAGCGCCGCGATCATCTTCTTCCGTGCAGCAGATAGAGTCGGCCACGACTCGATGAACTGGAGCAGCAGGTCGTCGTCCGTCATCATCTGATTTTCAGATGGCGCGGGCGCGTTTTCGGGCGCGGTGGAAGCGGATGATTGAGAATCGCTCGGCGTTTCCGAGCCAGAACCTGCAACCTCGCGCGGCTGTCGATCCGGTGGTTGCGGGGTCGAGCCCCGTCGACCTTTCTGATGGCAATCGATGTCAGTGGATGACAACCCCTTGCAATAGCGGGGGGTTGGGCACGCGTGAACGTCCGAGCCGAACGGGGTGCCGTTTGGCGCGAGGGTTATCTGGCAGATGTCGCAGATCGCTATCCCGCACTGGCGATCCAGCTGCCACTGCATCTGGCCCCTCTCCTGCTTTGTGCCACTCTGTCACTGCAGTTGAATTGTCGAGAACGCAGGATCGGGTCTCGATTGAAGTTGTAGCTCGTTCTTCGTCGCGGGGTTGGCTACGAGTTCGCGGTCGGTGACGGCTGCTTGAGACTCCTCGCCGATTTTCGGTCTAGATTTCACTTCGATCGCGCGCCCATATTGCGTGGTGGTTGGGAAGGGGCTCCTTGACAATCTGGACACGCGCGGCAAACCGAGCCCGCACGCGCAGGACGCCATCGGATTCTTGCCCGTGGATCGATCGGAATTGGACGAAACTGGACGTTGGGCCGATCGGTGGCCGTATCGGAGACACGTGTGGGGGTCATTGACGTGTTGTGTCGCGAACGGATCGTGCCGGCGGAGGTGTTCGGAGCGCGAGATGTAAGGTTCTGTCGGGTTCGGACATCCGGCGGCCTGCGTTCGACCCGCGGGACGTTCGCGAGTACAACGGACGGGGTCGAAACAAGGAGGTCTCTCGATGAATCGCTCATACTCTCGTTCCGTCGTGCTCGCCTCGCTCGGTGCCGCGGGTCTGCTGCTCGCCGGCTGCACCAGCCGACCGACGCTCGTGCCGAACGAGGACCCGGCCCTCAACCGCCCGGCCGAGCAACTCGCGGCCGACGCCATCAAGAAGTTCCCGTACCCGGCCGAGCTGGCCGTCAGCCCAGACCCGATCCCGGTGCGGGCGGAGATCGGCTACTGGATCAACGAGATCAGCCTCGTGAACTACGGCGACACCGACCTCGACAACGTCGACATCTGGATCAACCAGACCCACGTCGTCGGGCCGCTTAAGCTCGAGTCGAAGAAGGTGCGTAAGCTTCCGTTCGAAGTCTTCTTCGACGCGATGGGCAAACGCTTCCCTCGCGACGGCGTCCGCATCACGTCGCTCGAGCTTCGTATCGACGACGTCATGCACAAGGTGCCGACGCAACTGGGACAGTGACGCCCGAGGCACGAAGGCAAGAGGCCCGCAGGCACGAAGTAGAGCGAGCGTCTGCCTTCCCTGCGTGCCTCCGTGCCTCCGTGCCTCTTGCCTTCGTGCCTATTCCCTCAGATGTTCTTCCTCCTCGAAAACTTCAAGCTCGGACTGAAGAACCTGCTGCTGCATCGGCTGCGGTCGCTCTTGACGGCGCTGGGAATCATCATCGGCGTCGCGGCGGTCATCATCATGGTGGCGATCGGGCAGGGGGCAAAGGAGCAGGCCCGCAAGCAGATGGAACAGCTCGGCTCGCGGAACATCCTCGTCCGCTCCGAACGCCCGCCCGAAAGCACCGACGCGAACCAGCAGCAGAGCCGCGTGATGACATTCGGCCTGAAGCGGTCGGACCTCGATCGCCTTCAAGCGTTGCCGGCCGTCAGCACCGTCGTGCCCGTGCGGGATGGCGAGCAGGTCGTGCAGATCGGCTCGACGAATTACCCCTCGGTCAAGGGCATCGCGACCACGCCTGACATCTTCGGCGTCATCAATCTCGCGCTCGAACGCGGCACGTCGTTCACGCAGGTGCAGTTCGACCGGCAGGAGTCGGTGTGCGTGCTCGGCGCGAGCGCCGCGAGCAAGCTGTTCCCGTTCGCCGACCCGATCGGGCAACGCGTCACGCTGAATACGTCGAACGGCGTGCAACTGGTCCTCACCGTCGTCGGCGTGCTCCAGCCGACGGGGCTGCGGGCGGACAGCGCGAACCAGGGCATCATCCAGCGCGACATCGACTTCGACCTGTACTACCCGCTCACGCTCTCTCGCTCAGTGTTTGGCGATCTCATCAGCGTTCGCCGGAGCGGATCGATGGAACGGAAGCAGATCGAACTGACGGAAGTGTGGATCCAGGCGACCGAGGACAAGCACGTCGAGCCACTCGCCGGCGTGGTGGAGAACACGCTCAAGCTTGGCGGCAATTCGATGGGCGAGCGGAACGACGTCAGCATCAAGGCGCCGATCCAAATCCTGCGGAACGCCGAGCGGCTTCAGGCGATCTTCAACTTCATCATGGTCACCATCGCGAGCTTCTCGCTCGTGGTGGGCGGGATCGGCATCATGAACATCATGCTCGCGAGCGTGACCGAGCGGACGAAGGAGATCGGCATTCGCCGGGCGCTGGGCGCGAAGCGGAAGCACATCACGCTGCAGTTCCTCATCGAGACGACCGCGATCAGCCTCGGCGGAGGCCTGATCGGCATCGCGCTCGGCATGGGCGGGGCGTGGGGGCTGCCCATCGTCGTCGCGATGATGGGCGACGGATCGAATCAGTACCCGACCAGCATCACCGCGTGGAGCGTGATCGTGAGCTTCGCCGTGAGCGGATTGGTCGGCATCGGCTTCGGCATGTACCCGGCGCTGATGGCGGCGCGGATGGACCCGATCGAGGCGCTGCGGCACGAGTGACCGGGGCTTCACTCGACGAACGGCGTCTTCGTTACAACGGCCGGTCGCATCGCACCCTCGGCCGCGATCACGAGTTTCGTTCCGACTTCATAGGAGGGCTTCTTCAACATCACCAAGCCGATCGCGGCATCGCTTAGCACCGGGCTCATCGTGCTGCTGGTGACGACGCCGAGTTGCGTCGTGCCAGAGGCGTCGTAGACGGGCGCACCGGCGATCGGCAGGGCGTCGCCTTCCATGCGGAAGCCGACGATCTGCCGGGGCACCATCTTGCGGGCGTGGAGACGTGCGACGATTTCCTGGCCGAGGTAGCAGCCCTTGGCGACGTCTACGCCGCGATCGAACAGGCCGGTCTCGATCGGCATCGCGCCGCGCGTGGCGGGGGTGGCCTCTTCGACGTCGGCGTCGGCGGGCTTTTTCTTGCCGGGCATGCTCGGCTCGGCGGGCTCGTAGTCGATGCCGAGGATCGGCCGACCCGCTTCGATGCGGGCCGCGTTGAACGCCGCCCAGCCGATCGGCCGGAGCTTGCGCCGTCCGTAGTCGCGGCCGTCGTCGGTCGCGCCGAAACGGTCGAGCAGGGCGGTCCAAACCGTCATCGCGTCGTCACGCCGAACTGCGAGGTGATATGCGGGAGAAGGAACGAGTCGGTCCTCGCGCCAGACGGTGATCGCGATTGGTCCCCTCTCCACGTACTCGGGGAGAGGGTTAGGGTGAGGGCCGTCCGCGACTGTTGATCGAACTCGGCCCTCACCCCAGCCCCCTCCCGGAGTACCAGGAGAGGGGGCGAAAACGCCGTCTGTCGACCCTAGGTCGCTCAAGGACGCGACATCGATTCCCGCATCGGCGAGAACGCTCGCCGCGCCCGGGCCGAACATCGTGAGGACCCCGTGCGTGTCCAGCAGCGACGTCAGCTTCACCTGCTCCCCGAAGAGGTACCGATCGAACAGCTCCCGCAACATCGGCACGAGCCGCGCGTCAGTCTCGATCAGCGTGCGGTCGCCGCGCTGGATGAGATTCAACTCGGCGACGATTCGGCCCTTCAGGTTCAGCAGGTACGCGAGCTTGCCCGTCCCGGCCGCGAGCGGCGTCTTGCTGGCGGCGTCCCACGTCTTGTTCGTGAGCAGGTTGCCGAGAAACGCGTGTCGATCCTTGCCGGTGATTTCGAGCAGCCCGCGGTGCGGCGCGTCGAAGATGGCGGCGGCCTTGTGGATCGCAGCGTACTCCGCCTGCGGCTCGCCAAACGTGAGCACGATCTCGGCGGGTCCGAACGCGGTCAGCTCGGCGTGCGGGCGGGAGCGGTGGTGGTCGAGCAGGGGGGAGGGCATGCGGGTAAGAGGTTGGAGGCTGGAGGTTAGACGTTGCAGAGTTGCGATCGGGTGCCGAGTAGGCGCAGCGGCATGGCCGAGAATTATACGCAAGCGACCCTGCTTCAAACCTGCTGCCTCCAACCTCCAACCTCCAACCTCCAACCTCCAACCTCAAGCCTCGCCGTCAGGAAAGGCGTAACGACATGACATCCGCGAGCGTCTAGGATAAAAGAGTCGCACCCCGTAACACCTCGAGACAGGAGACCCGCATCCATGAAGAAGAGCCCCCGATTTGTGGAAAGCCTTGAAGGCCGACAACTCCTCGCAGCCGGCCCCCGCGTCACCAGTGTCAGCGCCGACAACCGCGGCGAAGTGCAGATCAACTTCAACGAGGCGTTGAGCGGCGTGAGCAGCAAGCGCGTCCGCATGTTCCTCGCCGGCCCGGACAACATCGTCGGCACGGCCGACGATGTGAACGCGAACGCTTCCGTCAGCTATGTCACCAAGCGGAAGCGGATCGTGATCAAGAAAGACCTCCCGGCCGGCACGGGCTACCGCATCCGCGTCGACGACACTATCGTCTCCGCCAGCACCGGCGAGAAGCTCGACGGCGAGTTCAAGGGCACGAAGACCAGCGGCAACGGCGTCGCTGGCGGCTCGTATTCATTACAGGCGAAGAACGACCGTGGCATTGCGCCAATCGTCCGAATGTATTCAAACCTCGGCGCGATCGATGTCACCATGTTTCGCGGCTCAACGCCCGCGAACGTGGCCAACTTCCTCCGCTATGTTGATAGTAGTGACAACCGTTGGAAGGACATGCTCGTGACCCGCCTATCGCGCGACTTCGTCATCCAAGGCGGCGGCCTCCGCATCAGCAGCACGGGCAACCTTACGACCGTTAGCGATTTTAACGACGTCGTCACTGGAGAACCGGGCATCAACAGTAACACCAAGTACCGTATGTCGCTCGCGCTCTCCGGCGGCAAAGACAGCGGCTCGAATCAGTGGTTTATCAATCTTACCGATAACTCACGGCTCGACGGGACTTTTACTGCGTTCGGCGAGGTCGTCGACTCTGCCAGCCGGGCCGTTGTTGATGCTATAAACAGTGTCGGCACCACCACGGCGGCGTACCTCCCTGCGCCTCCCGCGCCGACCAACTTCCAAACGCTCGACAGCATTCCCGTGACAACGCTGGCGGGCCTGACCGGTTCGAACCAGACGGTCAATTCCGGGTCCGATGGACCGGTTCAGCGATTTGTCATTTCCGGTGGCTTCCAACCTCGCACGCACGCGGTCTTCTTCGCCAAGGTTGCTCAACTGATGCGCGTTGCCGGAGTTTAAAGTCAGAGTCAGAGTTGTGGATCGATGATTACGAAGTCCTGATGACGCAAATGAATCGGCCTAGCGAGATCTCGCTAGGCCGATTCTATTGATGTCGATCCAAGGCTCACTCAACTAGAAGAACTTACAATACACCGTTGTTCAGTACATCGCCACCGTCAAAATCCAATAGGTCGCTCGCGTCATAGTACAAGGTGTCGTTCCCTGCGATGCCATCAAATGAACTCAAATAGTCCGCCCCCGCATCGCCCTGCAACTTGTCAGATCCCGACCCGCCAAAAATTGTATCGGCGTCATTTCCGCCGAAGACAGTATCATTCCCATCGCCTGCGGCGATCACCTCCAATCCGCCTTCGCCATATATTAGATCATTACCCGCGTAGCCGTAGATGTCATCGCTCTGCGGGCCGCCATAAATAGTTTCTGCTGAGTCGCTTCCATAGAGAGTGTCGTACCCTCCGTCGCCTTTGAGCGTCACCGGATAGTCGGCGAAGGTGTCTGAGCTGCTCAACTTCGACGCGTAAAGGGTGTCGTTTCCAGCGCCGCCCGTCACAGACACCGCATAGAACAAGTTTGGCCCAACAATGACATGATTGTAAGTTGCAACTACTGTGCTTCCGTCAAATACCTTGATCGTTCGTCCGCTGGGTCCGGGCGTCCACTCAATGGAAATTGTATTGTTGCCAGAATCGCCAGCAACGTAGAGAATCCCGCCAGACGGCGTTGCCGTCACTGCCAAGAGCTTTCGACCTTCCAGAGCGTCGTATCCACGCATGTGAACCACCTTGCGAGCGAAAATGTTCAGCAACCCGCGCCAGAAGTGGGGGGCTAAGCTGTGGCCGCCTTATCTCGCTCAGTGCTATGGCAGCCGTCGAGAATACTATTTGCTCTTGGGGCGATGTCAAGTGCGTTTGCTGCTAGATTGCTATATTGGACGATTGATGCTTGGCAGCTAGGTCGCGCTGTTTGCGTCTTAACACTTTCATTTCCGCCTCGCTTGCGGTCCAATTCCTCGCGCCATGAACCTCCGCGATAAGCTCGCCTCGCTCGGACTCGTCGTCGCCAAGCCCAGCGGCACGTTTGGCTCGTACGTGCCGGCCCGGCGCGTCGGGAACCTCGTCTACGTCGCGGGTCAGCTCCCGATGAAGGACGGCAAGCTCCTCGCCACCGGCCCGGTGCCGAGCGCGTGCTCGATCGAACTCGCCCAGCAGGCCGCCCGGCAGTGCGTCGTCAACGGGCTGTGCGCCGTCGAGACGCTGCCCGGCGGCATCGAGCAGATCCGCGGCGTCGTCCGCGTCGGGGCGTTCATCGCGTCCGAAGCGTCGTTCGATCAACAGCCCAAGATCGCCAATGCCGCCAGCGAACTGCTCATCGAACTCTTCGGCGACCCCGGCAAACACGCCCGCGCCGCCGTCGGCACGAACGTGCTGCCGCTGAACGCGAGCGTGGAGATCGAGTTTTTGTTTGAGTGCTGAGGAGGAAGAGACGGAGTGACGAAGAGACGAAGAGACGGAGAGACGGAGTGAGGTGCAGCCACTTCATGTTGATTAGGTTTGTGTACTTCAACTTCGTCTCTGTCTCTCTCTCTCTTCGTCTCTGTCTGCTGAGCCCATGCCCGACCTCGCCGTCCAACCTCCCCCCGCCCTCGCCGTCAGCGTTCGCGCTGCGCGGCTGACGGACGTCCCGCGGATTCACGAGGTGATCAACTTTCACGCCGAACTGGGGAAGATGCTCTTCAAGAGCTACGCCGACCTGTACGAGAACATCCGCGACTACGCCGTCGCGACGGGCGAGCTTGAGGGCAAGTCCGACGAGGTGATCGGCTGCGTTGCGCTCGGCATCATCTGGGCCGACATGGCCGAGGTGCGCGCGCTGGCGGTGGACGAGCGCGCCCGCGGCCGAGGTGTCGGCACGAAGCTCGTCGAGTGGTGTGTGGACGACGCTCGCCGGATGCAGGTCCGCAAGCTGATGAGCCTGACGTACGAAGAGCGGTTCTTCGCCAAGCTCGGGTTCGTCGTCGTCGAAAAGGACACGCTTCCGCTGAAGGTGTGGACGGACTGCGTGAAGTGCCCGAAGAATCTGGCGTGCGACGAGATTGCCATGGTGCGCGAACTGACGGACGTGCCGATCGTCGAAGCGCCGAAGGCGCTGCCGACGCCGCGGGGCATCAGCATTCCGGTGTTGCCGTATGAGGAGTAGGCACGGAGGCACGGAGGCGTTCATCAACTCACGACAGTGGCCCGTGGCAAATGACAAGGGACAAATGACCAAGGACAAGTGACTTTTGCCCACCGCTCGCCAGCTTCTGACCACTGACTACGGACCACTGACCACACATGCTCGTCCTGATCGACAACTACGACTCGTTCACCTTCAACCTCGTTCAGAAGTTCGGCGAGGTGTCGCGCGGGATCGAGATCAAGGTGTTCCGTAACGACAAGGTGACCGTCGACGAGATCGAGGCGTTGAAGCCGAGCCACATCTGCATCAGCCCCGGGCCGTGTACGCCGAAAGAGGCGGGCATCAGCAACGACGTCCTCAAGCACTTCGCGCCGAAGCTGCCCGTGCTGGGCGTCTGCCTCGGGCACCAGTGCATCGGCCACACGTATGGCGGGATCGTCGAACGGGCCGCGCGCCTCATGCACGGCAAGACCGACCTGATTCACCACGACGGCAAGGGCATCTACGCCGGCATGCCCAACCCGTTCACCGCGACGCGGTACCACAGCCTCATCATCCGCAACGGCACGCTTCCGGCAGATTTCGAGGTCGTCGCGCGGACCGATCAGGATGAAATCATGGGCGTGCGGCACAAGACCTGGCCGCTCGAGGGCGTGCAGTACCACCCGGAAAGCTTCCTCACCGAGCAGGGCGAGAAGCTGCTGGCGAATTTTCTGAAGAAGTGAATGCCATTCGTGGCCTGCGCGAATTGGGAGGGCGAGGCTCCCGCCGAGCCGATGCGGATGCGCGATCGAAGGGCTCTGTCGCCGCGCATCCGCAGGCTCGGCGGGAGCCTCGCCCTCCCGATTGCGCGATCACGCCGCTGGCGCATCACGCCTGCGGTCCATCCATTCAACCAGCCCATTCGCCGCCAGGATGAGCGACCCGCCGGCCAGCATCATGCCGGTGATGGGCGAGCCATTGATGAGCCACGCGAAGAGCGCCGCGAACACCGGCTCCAGCAGGTAGATCAACGCCGCCCGCCCCGGCGACACGCTCGGCTGGAAGAACGTCATCAGCCCGAAGCTCACGAACGTCGGCCCGGCGATGAGAAGGGCGAGATAGCCGAGCAGGTCCCACCGCAGTAGTGACGTCGCGTTAAGCGTGGGGGGCAAAAACGCCAGCGTCGCCAGGCCGCACGCGATCGAAGCGCATGCGAATTGTATCGCGAGCAGCTTCAGCGGCTCGACGCGCGGCGCAGCGAGGTTCAGCGAGATCAGATGCCACGCGAACACGAACGCCGACAGCAGCACCAGCAGCGAGCCGAGGTTGAGCGAGGCCGACACTTCGCCGCCATTCACCAGTACGGCGCCGGGAATCGCGAGCAGGATCGCCAGCAGCAGGGCGATCGTCGGTCGCTTCTTGAAGAAGATCCACATGATCGCCGCGACGAAGATGATCGCGAGGCTCGTGAGGAACGCGGTGACGGCTTCGCTCACGCGCGCGAGTCCAGCGTGCTGCAGTGCAAGCCCGACGCCTAGCAGTAAGCCCACGACGGAGCCATAGCGGAAGTGCTCGCGCGTCCAGCCCGACCGCGCGCCGCGGAAGACCGCGCACCATACGATCGCCGCGACGCCGAACCGGACTGCGAGCGTCGCAAATTGCCCGAATGAGTTCGTCAGAGGCAGCCCCGCAGCTTCGTTGGCGGCGTTGCCGAGCGTCTTCGCCAGCGCGAAGCTGAGCCCCCAGATCGCCGTCGCGACGAGCAGCATCCATTCAGCCAGCGTCACGCGGCCGCGTGCGTGTGGTCCTCCGGACAGCGCATCGTGGTGCGTTTGTGTTGTCGTCGGCGTGGCGTCGTCGTCAGGCGGATGGTCCATTCGAGGTGCGTGACTCTCGCCTCACGATGCAACGCATGCAACTAAAGGCTCAAACGCAATGCGCAGCATCGAAAGCGATGAAGCGATCTCGTCGCGGCGCTTCAGTGGCACCGCGTTTCGGTGCCCAGCGAAGGATCGAGCGCGATCGGCGGCGTCCAGTCTCAGAGGGGCAGGCCCGTCGGAATTTCGCAGGGCCCGGGGATATGATCGATGCCGCGCAGCGTCGCTTCGTAGAGCGCGACTTGCCAGGGGATGAATCGTTCTAAGTGAGAGTCTTGAGACGTTTCACGAAGACGTCGTCCATTCGTTCCTGCCTTCCCTATTCCGTCGCTCGCCACAGTTGTCGCAACAACGGTCGTCGGAGGTTCTTCTTCGTGATCGGTCGGCCGCTGCGTTTCGCGAGCCGGTCGTCACGTTTCGTCCGCTTGTAGCGCCACGTCAATGCTCGGGCTTGCGTCCGGGCTTGCGGCGGCGCTGGCCCGTAATGGGCTGTTGGCCCGGGGCGGACTTCAGGCGACTCGTCGGCCATGTCGCGGGCGAGGTCGATGCGTACGTTGCCGTCGAGCGGCTCCAGTGTGGTAAGGATCGCCGCGGGCAGTTGGCAGCGCACCCTCTCGACGACGCGCGACGGGACGCCGACTTAGGGGATCTGCTCTTCGCGCGGCAGGTGCTCCGTGAGCACGACCATCGCGCGTGATTCTTCGAACGTCAACTTGACCGGCGGCACGAAGAACCCACGCGCGATGCGATAGCCGCTGACGACGGGGTCGCGCTCGATGGGGAAGCAGGACACCTTCAGCGTGGCGACGTCGCGGAAGACGTTTCGATCGGAGGTCTCGAGCGCGCCTGCGATTTCCGCGAGCGTGATGCCCGCTCGGCCGTGCTGCGCGACGGATGGTGGCCGACGGAGAACTCAGTGCGGAGCTGCACGAACGGCTTATCACACTGCTGAGGCGCGTCGCAGAGGCGGCCGAGCGCTTCGGCAGGCGAGTGTCGCTCTACCCGCACATCTGGTTCTACATCGAGCGGATCGAGCAAGCCGTCGCTGCGGTGCACGAGGTGGGAAGCGTTTGCCTTGGCGTGACGTTCACGGGCTTCCATTGGTATGCGGTCGACGGCAAGTCGCTTCGCGCGAGGCTTCGCGATGCAGCGCCATTCCTGCGCGGGGCCAACCTGTGTGGCTCACGGCGACTTCCGGAGGGGACGCGCAGGTTACCCGCGACGATCGAATCGCTCGACGAAGGCGAACTCGACAATGCGGCCGCGCTGGCCGTGCTGCGTTACGTCGGCTTCGACGGGCCGATCGGCATCCAGGGATACTCGAACGGCGGCGACTCCCTCTCTGAAGTTGAAGCGATCGCTCGTGGCGATTTGATCGATGCGAGAGCGCGTGAAGCGCTCGACCTCGTTCGCCCGACACGTCGAGTGATCGTCGATGGCGTGATTGATACCCGTCTGCTTGTCTGCGCGACAGCGATAGCAGTGTCGCTGCTACCGGCTAACGCAGCTCAGCACCAAGACCAGAGCTCGACAGCAACTCGGGCCAACTTTGGGCCAACTGCTCAATCGACTCCGCGAAGCTCCGCCCAAACGCCGAACGGGTCGCCACTTATGGCGACCCGTTCTTCGGATGCGGAGAGGGGGGGGATTCAGTTCACCCCTTCTCGCAATGGCGGCCCAGATCTCGACTTCCGGCGCAACCTGCTGAATGCACCATCAGTTACCGCGTCCAGCCGTTTCGACGCGTTTGCGGCTACTGAGCGCGCTTCCACCCCGAATCAACGACAGTTTGACGTACAGTTTTGGGAGTCGATCGCGACCGCGCTGAGCGAGCGGTTCGACGCGCCCAAGCCTGCTCGCAGGCCTGCGCTGCGGTCGTTCTCCACCGCTTCATCTCGGCGGCGACGGCGTGATGCAACGATAGGCCTGCCGAACGACGTCGACCTGCGCAAGCTCGCGCTGACCTTCCTTCAGATCAACCGCCGTGAATGGCCTGAACTGGTCGACGTTGGGTTGCTACCGGAGCCGAGTGAGCTCGTCCTCGATTCGATGGTGGACGCTTTCAAGGCGCGGTTCCTCAGCGGGGTCGTCATTTCGCCCAGCCCTTCGAACCTCTCCCCTGGCGTCGGGCTCGCCGCCGCGTACCTTCGCTTTAGCGACGACAACTCCAACCCGCGCTCGCTCGACGACCAGCTCACCAACATCCTCGTCCGTGCGCGGCGCGATCAGCGGCCGGAGCAGGATCACCGCGCCGGCGATGCGGCGTCCGTTCGGCACCGTCGAGTACCGCTACGCGATCCACCGCAGCGAGGCGGGCGAGTTGGCGATGCCGGTGACGCCCATGCCGCCCGGCTGGCCGCCCGCGCCGTTCAGCTCACCCTTGGCCGAGGCGATGCTGCGATCGCTGACCGTGCTCGACGTGCAGGGGTTTCTGCCGGCGCTCGACGTCGCGCAGGCGGTGTCGGCTGCGCGGCAGTGCCGGCCCGTCGTCGGCGCGGCGTGACGATGCGAGCTCGCTGATCGTCATTGCGCTCGTGAACATGTCGGTCTGGTCGGGTTCGCGATCAGGCGTCGACACTGCCATTCGTTGCCTCTGGTCCGCAGGCGCGCCGCGTGTCGAACGACACGATGTGCGCGAGACGTCGACTCATCAGGGGCCCGCGGCGATCTCTGCCGCTTTGGTTCGGCCTTTCTCGCGCGACATCGTCTGACTCGCGCGCTGTAGTTCTGCTTCTCCCAATCTGTCGCACGGATTCACCGGAGCGTCACCCGACGCCTCCGTGGTGATCGTGCGCGCCGTCGTGATCTCGCCCCATCCACTTCACCCATCAACCAAGGACTCCCCATGACCCCCTTCGACTTCCCCCAGTTCCTCACCGCTCCGCCGTCCGTCCTCTCCGGCGTTCAGCTCTCGCGCTGCTCCGAGGACCCGAACGAACTGCTCGCCCGCGCGCTTTATCCCGCCAGCGACGCCGGCCCGCCGTTGCCGTCCATGCGCGTGCCGCCCGTGCCGGGGACGGTGCTGTACCGCGCGCTCTCGTTCCTCCACACGGTCCGAATGCGTCTCGGCCAGCCCACTCAGCTCTGGCTGCTGCTCGACTTCTACGGCCACTGCTGGCGGTTCTACGCACCGATCACGCAATCGACCGGCAGCGCGATCCGGGCCGAGGTGAACAGGCGCGAGCTGTGCGAGCTCGACCACCACCTCCGCCTCGCCGGGGTGATCGCCGACCTGAGCGAGGTGCGGTACGACCAGGGGCAGACGCCCATCCCGATCGAGCAGCAGATCCCGCAGTTCGACGGCTACTTCTTCGCCTGTCACACCCGCGGGTTCCTGCACGTCGGCGGAGCGTGCCGCATCGGCGGCGCCGCGTGCGCCGCCGCGATCGACTGGATGACGATGTTCAACGCTTTCGGCAGCCCAAGCGACGACTTCCGGATCGTTCGGCCCGATCCCGGCGTGCCGTGAGCGTCAGCCCTCACTCGCGTTTCTGATTCGCTCGCCTGCCCGGCGATCCGTCGTTCGCACATCGCGGACGCGGATCGCCGGCGCGAGCGGCGCGGACGATCCCTTATCCCTTGATTTAACTCAGTCAGTCTTAGTCATGTCATCAACTCCATCCGATGTCCCTGCGGGCAGATCATCGCAGCGCCCCCGAGTCACTCAATCAAACGCCGATCCGAACGCCGCCAGCTTCCTCGCGGTGCTCGCCCGCCTCATCGCTCGCTGGCATCTCGCGCAGCAGCGTGAACTCGCGCCGACCGAGATTCCCCCGGCGGAGCCGCTTGATTCCGCTCGTCCGGAGAATTCCCAGGGGCGAGCAGACGCCGCGGTACAATCGAGGAATGTCTGCTCCAGATCCGATCCGTCCAACACTGGCAGAGCTGACGCTCAACGCGAGCGCCGTCGGCGTCGGCAACATCGTTCCGACGCTCCAGGCACTTAATGTCGGCCTAACCGATGCGTTCCGGCCCGTGTTTCCGACCGAGTTGATCCGCCAGCTGCACCAAGCGGTCGACCTTCCGCACGACGTGGTCGAGCGCGAGCTGCAGTTGTTCGCACTGACGCGGGGCGATCCCACCTGCGCGGGGTTCTGCCAGGGCCATCTCGTCCGGCATCGGTACTTGAACGACCCGATCGCCGGTCTCACTGATCGCGAGTTGTACGACATCGTGGTGAAGTTGCGTCCCGACGTCGTCGCACAGGCTTCGCGCGATGCAATCGCGTCCGGTCTACGGAAGGCCCGCACGCAGCTCGCAGATACTTGGGAGCAAGCCGCCGCGCTCTGCGGCTACATGGTCGAACAGCCGGCATTCTGGGCAGACTGCCGGCAGGTTCGGCCGTGGCTCTGCGACTTCCCCGAGATCGACGCACTGCAGGGCTTCGGCTTCTGCAAGCTCACCGCAGCGGAGCTGCGCCGCATCGCGCCGAAGAGCTACCAACGCCTGCAGTGCGTGCGGGCGCTAAACCGACGCTGGCTGTGCAACGAGGTCGTCGGGCCGCTGCTGCCGGTGCCGTTCCTCCCGCGGTCGCACACAGGCGTTGCCCACTTCGATCGTCCGCCGCACCTGTCGCAGGACGTGCGGTCGGTTCACTACGGGCCGCTTCTACCGCCGCGGCCGGAGATGATCGAACGTCAGCTCGACGGACTTCGGCCGGATTTCACCGAGTGGCTCAAGGGCTCGGATTCTTCAAACCCCCGTCGCCACTCGTTCATGCAGCGCCTCGCGACGCAGTTCCGCTACCAGCACTACCTCCGGGCCGCGCTGCACGTGTTCGAGCCGTACCTGCATCGCAAGCGCGGCGAGGTGACCAAAGCCGTCGCGACTTGGATGGAACTGAAGCTGGAGACGGCCGGCGGCTACGAACAGCGCCTCCGGACCAAGATCGGCACCGGCTGGTCTGACTGGATCGAGTGATGCCCGTGTTGGGCGCACACGCCGCGCGCCGGGCGTTCGACCGCCGAATCGCTGATTGATTCGACGTCACAGTTTGTGACTGACTGCTGGGGCGCGCTTCGCGCTGCGCCGACGCTGACATTGTTCTCCGGACGCGCGGTCGCGATCGATACGGATGCGCCGCGATTCGACTTCAGGTGCGCCACGAATCCGTGGCGCATCAAGACCCACGGGCTCGAGCGTCGTACTCATGGTGCTCCGTCGTTCGCCGCCGCGTTCATCACGCGGGGAACCCGGCGAACGGACGGCTTCGCTGTCCTCGTACCCGTGAGGTTCACAACCATGTCCGCCCGTCATCCCGACCTGCCCGACGCCGCCGCCGAGTTGAATGAAGGCGCAGCAGGCGAGGCGACTCCAATGCACTCGCCCAAAGCCCGGCCCGCATCGCGAAGGCTGACCGCGGACGACATCGCGCAGATCCAGGCCACGCCGGGCGAGGCGTTCCTCAGTCCGGCAGCCTTCGCGAAGCTCGTGAACATCCCCCGTTCCACGATCTACAAGTGGATCGGCGAGGGACGGTTCGACGGCACGTTCGTGAAGGTCGGGAACCACATCCGATTCCTGCAGCACAAGGCCGTCCAGCGGTTCTGGAGCGGCTTGAACAAATATCACTGACGGCGTGATGCGTAACTCGGCACGTGCCGAGTTCCCTCGCATCGGTCGTCTTCTTCTTCCATGCACACCAACAGGTACCCATCATGTTCGTCCTTCTGCAGCCCGATTCCGATGCGAGCACTCGGCCGTACGCGGCTGATGCGCTCGCCCAACTCGCTTCAACCGACGCGACGATCCGCTTGGCCGACACCGCGGCGATCAATTCGCCACAGCGCAATGCCAACCGATCAGTGAACGGCTCAACCAAGGCGGGCGGCTCCGCCCGTCGCGAGCGCGTCCACGACCTCGTCTCGATCTTCCTGCGCGGCCGGGTCTACTGGGCGGAGTACCGCGTGAACGGCAAGCAGCAGGCAGTCTCCCTTCGCACGCAGCGGAAGCCGCAGGCCCGGCTCACCGCCCAGCAGATCGGCGCGAAGCTCTCCGCCGGCGACTACCAGTCCCCGAAGCCCAGGGTGGCCATCCGCGACCTCGTCTGCGACCTGCTCGACGTCAAGCGCGGCGACGGCGCGGGGCGGTCGACGATCGAGAAGTATGCGCAGCAGCTGGAGCGATTCTGCGGATTCGCCGATCGTCGTGGCATCGCGTCGATCGACGCATTCCGCGCCGTCGACTTCGACGCGTTCCGGTCGGAACTGCGCGAGGTGCTTCACCCGTCGACCGCGCACGACCACGCCGTCGCGGTGAAGATGCTGTGCAACTTCGCGGAGTCGCGCGAGTTCGTGGATCGCAATCCGCTCCGCGGCGTCCGACTCGTCGAACCCGTCGCCGAGCGTCGGCGGTACGTTCCGACATCCGATGAGATCCGTCGTCTCCTCGACGCGGCGAAGAAGGGGCCGCCGGTGGTCCACCAGCTCCTCGCGATGCTGGCGTACACCGGCGCTCGCGCGAACGAGGCCTGCGCGCTCCGCCCGAGCGATGTAGACCTCGCTCGAAGCGTCGTCTGCGTACCCAACTTCAAGCGGCTGCGCCAGAGCGGCGTTCATCACCGCGTCGTGCCCATTCACCCAATCCTTCGACCCACGCTGGAAGCAGCGTTGAGCCGGGCGGGTGGGGATGCGTACCTGTTCATGTCTCGCACGCGTGCCGGCAAGCCTCGGCCGTTCAACGACCGCACGCTGCTCGACCACGCGCTGAGATTCGCGGCGGCGGCGGGCATCCCGGTCGGCAGACTTCCGTCCGAACACGGCGGCAAGCACCGGGGCGGGTCGACCCGCACGGGCCTGACCCCCGCGCGAGCCGTCCAAGCCGAGACGACCACGCCGCGCAAGCTCGGCCGGCCACCGCTCCGCGCGAAGCGCAAGGTCGACGAGCCGGCTCAACAGGCGTTCGTTGTCCACTCGCTTCGCCACGCGTTCGTCACGATCTGCGAGTCGAGCGGCGTCTCGGAACGCGTCTACCGCGTCTGGGTCGGCCACACGGGCGACCGCGGCGCGACCAGCGGCTACTTCGACCTCAAACCCGACGTCAGCCAACGCGCGATGGCGACGGTGCAGTTCTGACAAGTTGTAGAGGTCATCACCGGCCGTCGGCGTTACCTGCCGGCGACCGGCTTGCTTACTGCCCAAGCGACGTTCGCTCGGGCAGCCACAACGTCACCATCGAAAGGACAGCCATGCGTCACCCACTCATCCACCTCGCCGCGTCCCTCGCGATCGCGCCCACGCTACTTGCCGCTAGCTCCACAACGCCGGGCGCGCAGGCATCGCAAACTGCCGATGTGCTCGGCCAACGACAGTTTAACGTACAGCCCGTTGCGCAAGCCGAAGGGCCGCTCGTAAGAGCGGCCCTTCGCAGGGTTTACAATCGCGACTATTCGCGAAGCGGAGAGGGGGGGATTCGATTGCCCGCCTCTGCGTAACCTGTTGGCAGAGCTACTCTTTCGCTGCTCGTCGTTGTCAGAGCGTGAGTTGCGCAGTCTCCATTCCTTACTACTCTCGCACGGCCTCTCTCCATCTCGCGGTCCTGCGTGAGGGCAATTCGAGGGCAATCGTGAGCGATGGGCCTTCATTAGCTCACGCACTTGCTCCTACGGACCGCTGTAGTAGGGAATCAGGCTCGGATCGCTCTCCGTGCCGGCGAGATGCCGCTCCTTGAAGCTGGCCAGCTCGACCACCGGCTCGACCAGATCGGAATCGATGAGAAGGAACTGCGTAGATTTACCTCCCGGCACTGCTGCGAGCCGGTAAATCTCCCGATATAGCGACTGCACCAGTTCGGGGTTCTCGTCATCGCTGATGTTCTTCGTGGGGCTATCGATCACGAGCACATTCGGCACAGGAAGGCCAATCCCCCGGGCCGCCTGCTGAATGGCCAGCGCGAAACAGACGTTGAAGAGCGTCTTCTTTCCACCGCTGCCGGCATCCCAGAAAGTCCAAACCTGCGAGTCGTGCAGGATTCGTGGTCGCCAGTCCCGTGGGTCAATGACCACTTCATCGCTTTCGACTACGCCGGGAAAACCGACTGCAATCATGATAGCCTTGAAGTGTCTCGCGATCGCAGCGAGGTTCTGATCGGCTTGGCGCAGGCGACCGCGTTCTTCTTCTAGATCTGTCCTGATGCGATCGATCTTTCCCTGTAGAGCACCTGCCTGCTCCTCAAGGTCATTGATCGCGCGGGGCATCTCTTGGAGCTTTGCCAGCGATCGCATCCGCTCGGCAAGCGTCGCGATCTCGCGGTCGAGCGCCCTCACTGTGTCGACGAACGCAGAGTCGTACCGAGCAAGCTCACGCTGTAATGTCTGATCAAGCTTGTTCTTCTCATCCCTCAGTTGTTCAAGTCGACGCTTTGACTGCAAAAGACCTCGCTCGCGACGACCAATCGAGTCCGCGATCTGGTCAATTCGGTCGTTCAGCTCGCGGCGAACCGCCTCAAGTTCGAGGCTCGTCAGCGGACTTGATGCGGCGAGCGTGCTGCAACAAAGCGTGCATGATCCCGCGGGCACCGTCCGACGCGTTACGTCAGTCCCACACTGCGGACACCGAGCATATCCAACCCCCTCCAACAGCCTTCCCGCCTGTTCGGCTCGGTCTGCTTTGATTTTTGTCGTGATGAGTTCGGCTCGGAGCGCCCGCTGCTCTGACACTGCATCTTCCGTAGCTCGGATCGCCGTCAACAGGTCGTCGATTTCAGCTCCCAGCTTCCGCAGTTGCTCGCGCATCGGATCGGTGGGATGCACCTTCACTTCTCGGGCGGCTTCAAGCTGCGCGCGCCTAGCTTCCGCGTCGGCGAGTTCGGTGCGCGCCTGTCCAATCTGCGCTTCAACATCGATCTCTGAGCCGAGTTGGAAGCGGGCCATGAACTGCCGGATCTGGCGAACGGCCTCGCGTTTGCCCTGCTGCTCGTCCACAGTGCGATACAGCTCCGTCTCCAGCTGGCTAAGCCGCTCCGAGTGAAGCCCTGTGAAGAACCGCAAGGCGTCCTGGCTCTTGCGGCCGCGGAATGGGTCTTCGAATCGGAAGAACGACGAATCGAGATGCGCTTGATCGAGGTAACAGAAGTGCCACACGTCTCGAAAGCTCAGGCGGATCATCGGGGAATCCGGATCGCGTGCACGCTTCCGCACCTTGATCGGCTCGACCCCGCATAGGTAGAAGATGAGGTCGCTCAGGTTGAAGACGCTCTCACCGACAATCGGCACCTCACCGGGATCGATCGGTGCGATGATAGACTCCGGCGTACTCGTCGAGCTCGACCACGTTGCGCGCACCCCCTGCAAATCGACCGATGCTCGCTCCAGCTTGCAGCTGTGAACACCAAGGTCGACGAACAGTTGAACGGACACGAACTCCTGCTGGATCGCCGGCGTGCGTTCAAGCTCGCCTCCAAAGCAGTAGTCGATCAATCGGGCAACAGTGGATTTGCCGGTGCTGATCGGCCCGTACAGGAACGTCACGGATTCCGAGAAGTCAATCCGTTCCACGGTCCGGCGTGTGGTCACGAGCAGTTGGCGAAGGCGAATGTTCATGTGGGAATCGCCTCGTTTGAGCGGAGCGTGACAAGTTCGGGGAACGTGTCGTAGATGAAGCGCATCAGGTTGGTCGCGGTCATGTCGAAATGACGCTTCAAGATCTCCGATCTGCGCGCGTAAGGCTCGAAGAGCGGCTCCGCGGCAAAACGCTGTGCCAGCTCACGCCCTGGTGCTGTGAGCGTGATGACATGCGTACGACCCTCGATGCTCACCGCAGCAAGGTTCTTTGCGACGAGGATGTTCAGGAACTCGCGGTAACGGTGGTCCCATGGACCGAATCGGTATCGCACCATCTCCGACTCAACGCTCTGCTTCTCGTGCTCCAGCAGCAGAACATCACGCACCGACTTGCCCTTTGCCTGCAACGCACGATCGAGCATCACCGGGTAGCGGAGCAGGAAATCCAGCTTCGCCAGCTTGGTGAGCCCTTCGACCGGGTCCGTGCCTTCGGTCCCGGCGAATGCGTCCAACAGCACAAGGAGCCTTGCGATGTGCAACTCCGGGGCTCCGTCCAGAGCGGCGACCACTTCGACGACATCCATCACGTCTCCTCCCACGGTCGGTTGATGCTCCATTGCACCTTGCATTGCGCCGTCAGCGCGTAAGCGAACCCTTCAAGATGTTCGTCGCTGCAGTCGAACAGTCGTTCACTAGCCGAGCGGCGAGCGATGAATCGCTTCCGCAGACTCTCACGCATCGCCGGGCCGAATGGCTTCGCGTCGTTCTTCGTCTCTTCGAAAGCTCTCGCCGCGTCGCTCAGTGCGATGGAACGAATGTGGTTATACCGCTCAAGTCCCTTGGACTGGCCGAGTTTGTTCATCCACGCAATCCCCTGGTACTCCGCCTTGTCGCGCAGGTCCTCTGCGGAATTGAGCGACACCAACGAGAATCCGCCTGCATCAAGCTTCTTCTTCAGGAGATCTGTACTGCCTTGGCCCGGCGCGACGTGGGTGTTCGGCTGGCCAGTCAGAGGTGCGGTGCTATCCAGTCCGGCCCGCAGTACTGCAGCAACCCGCTCTGCGGTCAGCCGCTTGCCATTGATGCGCGCCGCGATCGATGCCTCCGGCTGGTGGGTGGCCGCAAGGTATGCGGGGAGAAGTTGCTCGTGTCCCAACGAAGCCGCTCGTCCGCATTCGTCGATCAAGGCGAGCGCAGCCGAGCGTACTCGGGAATGGGATGCCTCAGCCGCGCCGTCCCAGCAGTTGCTCAGCGCGTCGATCAGGCGCATTAGGCAGTCTGCTGTTTTGGGCAGTTCATCCGTGGCAGTCGTCTTCTTCATCGCCTGAAACGCGGTGGTTTCAGACTGGCCAGCCTTATTCGCAACTGCACAGAGCCACTTCGCAACTGGAGCGGGAAGGTCGGCAAGGGTCGGGGCAACCGCAATCTTTGCGAGGTTGTGCTTCAAGCACTGTGCATTCGCAGCAGTGTGCAGCGGGTGGTTGGTCACGAAGCGAAAACATCGGAAGTGGCCGGGATGATCGGCTTCGTGTTGGACAAAGCGCGCGCACGAGGCGACGACTTGCTGCTCGTTGGCCTTCCACACTGGCTGATTGGAATCGCGAGTCTTGACTTGGTGTCCGGTGAACGTTCCGTCCCGATGCTTAAGGAGCACGTCTTCCAACTGCTCGCAAAACACTTCGAGCGTGTCCTGCGTGTCATCGAACAGTACGCATGCCACGATTGCGGACCACGCCCACTGAAATCTGTACCGCGACGCCGTGACGTCTCCCGGATCGCTCATCGGACTCATTTGTTCCGGAAACTGGCTTGGTAGTGCAGTCATTTAGATCTCTAGCACTGCCTCTTAAGCATTTGCACACGATCGCGCTAAATACCGGCAATCGCTCCAGGTGCACCCACGCATGCGAGAAACATCGTGACTACGACGAAAGGATGCCGACCGAGTAAGAACTCCTACAACTCGCCGCTCAGATCAGTGCTCTAGATAGTGGGGTTAGGATGCCCGAAGCTGATTTCATGGAGTACCTGTGGATCGTTCGGGTCTCCCGCATTGCTGCCAAAGCTGCTGAACTTACAGAGCATCGACACGTAGTACACATTGCGCAATCGGGACCAACGTGCATGGACGCGGCGACCTGTAGCTCGATGACTGGGTCAGCAAGCGCAACCGATCTTCGCGAAGTCGCTCATTCGCCTGCTTCGCTTTCTACAGAAGGGTAGGTGAGGATCTCAATTCCCATCAAGTTTCCCTCCGTATCTATGTCAAGATAGAGCTCCGTGTCTCCATTGGCGTAGACGAAATGGTCTACAAGTCGGATCGTTTTGGCGACTTTAGAAGACCCACGCTTGTGTGGCCACAGTTTAACATATGCCGCGTCGGCAGACGACACGCGAAAGCTAATCCGTTCTGGAACATCAACAGTCATGAAGCAGCCTCCAAGATCACAGTCATTAATTTAGCAGTACCATTCTTAGCAATCTCATATACGGCGAAGCCGTTCTCAAACGGAACCAATACAGAATCCGCGCGCTTTGGATCTGGCAACGTACCGTCTGGGAACGTTTTATTCCTAGTTATCCATTTCGTGAGTTCCTCGAGCCTCTCGCGAGCTACGGTCGCCTCTAGTCCAAGTCGCTCAACTGCTCGTTCAGTAGCATGAACAATCTTCGTATTGATTGCCTTCTTAATATCACGCCAGTACGAGTTGTGCGTCAGCGTTTCACTGCTACCAACGTAATATACGTGATCGGCTTCAACGCTTAGATTGAATACGGGCTCGATTCGCGTCTGACGGGTAAGACCAATTACCACCATTGGTCCTTCCTTACCGCGGACTGTCTCGCCTTCCAGTAGCTCCTGCGTCTGGACCCACCCTCGCGCTTCTGAGTAGAATCGGTGTGGGCCGGTTACGCCGAGCGTCTCAGTCTTGCCATCTTCACCCTTTAGCGTCAAGCGGAAGATTGCGTCGCCAAGGTGCATGATCGTGGATAGAACGACCCTGCCCGTACCGCTCTGGATCGTGGGCGATGGCTCGATCGCCTCGACCTGCCCAAGGACGTCGCCCTCGACGCCCAGTTCATCGAAGCTGAGGAAGCTGAACTCGCCCGCGTTCACAAAATCGCCCACGTCAACGTCCGCAGCGACCAGCTTGCTCACGGGGACGAGCGTCTGAATCTGCCACGGGTCGTCCGAACCGTTATTGAGCTTGCCATCGACGCGAAGCGTCAGAAGACGGTAGTCCGCCAAGTTGATCTCGGTCGCGTTGGGGTTGTCAGAGACAAACCCGTGCTCACTCTCACCGCCATCCGTCGCCACGCGCCAGCCCACCTGCACGTCCTCTATGTTCACCAACGTCTGGCCATCGCCTAGCAGCACCGGTGTGCCGCCGACGAAGCAGAGCGTGCCGATGATACTACGGGCTATTATGTGAGCCTTCCTCAAGGCTGCTTCACCCGCCTCGCCAAAAGCGAACTTCACGGACTTGTTCAGCGCCTTTCCTCCAGCACCCAGTGCTCCCTTGACACCGGCCTTAATTCCGGCCGACGCAGCGCCGAGCGAGACGATGTCCGCGACTGCCATGATCGTAAAGAACAGACCCGCACCCATGTTCCCGTTGGCGAAGTGAGCCCCGGCCGTCTTGCCGTTGCCCCAGACGGGGATCATGCCTTCCCAGAACCCAGGTCCACCCTCGGGGCTCATGAAGTCGTTGACGGCCTGAAGCCCGTTCATGAGCCCCGCAGTGACGGGATCGATCCACTGCTGCACACGCACGGGGTTGGCCGCGGGCGTGCCGTTCATCAACAGCAGCCATTCCAGGCTCTGTGCCGCGTCGACTCCCTGGTTGGACCCGAGCAGGAACCCGCCCGCCATCCAGCTCATCGTGCCGGCGATGAACAACTGCCCGCCGAGCGAGAAATCCGCCGATTGGCCGGTCGGATCGGCGTAGTAGATCGGGTTCTGGTGCCCGTAGCCGAACTTGTGCAGCGTCTGCGGGTCGTTCGGGTCGCCCGCGTAGCTGTCGAAGCTGTTGAACCGCCCGAGCGACGGCACGTAATACCGATCGCGGAGCCACTGCAGGCCGAGTGTTCGGTCATGGTTCTCACCTCGATAGCCGAGCGGCGTAAGGATGTAGTCGGGGATGGTGGCGAGATTCACGTTTTGGTCGGTGACCAACATCGTGGTTCCGGCAAAGCTGACCGGGTTGCCGAACGCGTCGTAATTGTAGGTCTGGATGACAGTCGTACCTGTACTTGCCTCGGTATTGGTGATCCCGCGGACGCTTCCTCCGACGTCGTATACCAGCGTGCTATTGTACGTCGACGCGGTGTAGCCGTATTCGGGATCGAGGTGATACGCCATGACCTGATCGGAACGGGTCTGCGCGATCACGTCCTGGCCGATTGTGAAGCCGGTCGTGGCGAAGATGTTCTGCGGATCGGCTCCGGACTTCTCGTGCTGCTCGACCACCTGAACATGGCCCGTCGGGTTTAGCGCATCGAGGTGATAGTAATCTGAAGCGATGGAGCCACTCCACGACCCGAATCGCCGCTCGCGACGGAGACCCGCGTCGTCGTAGCGAAGCAGGACGTCGGCGTCGTCGAGCAGGTCGTTGTCGCCGTTACCGTCGACCGCGACCATGTCGCCGAACTCGTTCCATTGGTTGACCGACCGCGCAGTCTGCGTGCCGCTGTCGTTCTGGACCAGCTTGACGGTTTGCGAGCCGTTCCTGTCATAGGAGAACGTCGTCGTCCGGGAGGTCGTGCTCAGCGGGCGTGTTTCGCTGATCAAACGATCGCCTGCGAAACTCGACGCGACGCTGTCGTTGATGCTTCCATCGATCCCGACGTCGCGGGTGTATCCGACGCGATTGCCGGCGAGATCGAGGTAGAAGTAGTCATGGTGACTGGAGCCGGCGATCGTTGCACCAGAAGCGTTCAGTCGAGCGAATCGCTCGCGGAAGAGCCGATTCAGCGCGTCATACTCGAACTCAACTTCATTTCGTCCTGTCAGCGTTCCACTCGCGTTATAGCGCCAATCCTTGACTGAAGTCGCTTGCCCGTCTGTGCGAAGCGTCAACTCCTGTTTGAAGATGTTCAGGGCTGCGGTGGGCGAGGTGACTTCCTGAGCGAGAACCTCGGTCCTGCGTCCTAGCGCGTCGTACTTGAATGCGTGCTGGATGTTTGTGCCCGTCGTGAACTGCTCGACGAGTTGGCCGGATAGGTCGTAGGAGTAACGCGTCTCCTCGCTAACCGGGAGGCCGAGCCGCTTCACAGCCGTTACCGTGTTGAGCTGTCCGATAGAGTTGTAGCGATAGGCGGTGTCTTCTCGGATGACGCCGGCAGCGGTCTTGAGGTACGCCCGAGTCTGCTCACCGGTTGAGGGGGAATACTCGTAGTTCATCGTCACGTCGTCGGTCGAAACCAACGGCGTCATGTCTTCCTCGATTTGAGACGGCTGGCCGGTGACGGCGTCAAACTTCGTGCGACTCTCGAACACGAGCGTATTGCTGCCTGAGGAACGTTCAAAGCGCTTTACGCCGACCCGTCGACCTAGGTACGTACGTTCCTCGGATGCGAGCGAGGAATTGTCATCGTACATGTACTCCGTCAGCCAGCGATACGATCCCGAAACAGCCGGAGACTGGCTTGGCGGCGTATCGACCGGCGTTGCGGGTGCCGCGACGCGGTACTCACGATAGAGGCGTCCCGCGCCGACGACGGAGTCGTCGTACTCGTTAAATGTCCAGACGCCGTTGAAGTCACGCTGCCATTGAACGCGGTCGCGTGTGTCGTAGACGAACAGCTCTTTCTCGCCCGTGGGCAGGATGCGCTTCGTACGGCGGTCTAGCTGGTCGTACTCGAAAGTCGTCTTGTAGCCGTAGGGATCGACCTCGGCGACTTGATTGCCGCGAGCGTCGTAGGCGTAGGTGTAGTGGGGATGGAGCTGTTCCGTGCTGGTCGTCGACTTGTCGTCCACCGCAGGCAACCAGACGTGAAGCAGTTGACCGTCGGCAGAATAGACGCGATGCGTCGCGACGGGATCTTCGCCTGGCTTGCGCTGGGCGATGTCGATGACGTGCGTTCGTTGAGCGGGCACGCCTTCAACACTGCTGAGCGGGTTCGAGGTGCGCGACATTGCAGACAGGACGCCCACACCGGCATAGGTCGGATCACTTGTACCTGACCGATTCGTGCTGCTCGAGGCGTCGGTGGGAAGGGTCACTCCCGGAAGCTGCGCGAGCTGGCCGACCGGTGCATATACGGTCTGCGTGAAGGAGCCGTCTTGGAAGGTCGTCCGGACGACCCTTCCCTCGGCGTCCAGCTCAGAAACCGTGTTGCGCCAAACCTCGCCACCAGACTCCACTCGAACGAGTTGACCAGATCGGTTGGCGCGCAGTGACGCAACGTCGAGATTGGAGGCTTCTCGCTTCACCTTGACGGTGTACGCTTGGTCGTCAGTTACAGAGAGAAGCCGAACACGACCATCAACAACAGTTGCATGCAGGTGCTTGGCGAGGGAATCGCCACCGGTCGGTGCAGCCGCGTCGAACGGCGAGGCCTGCGTTGCGAAGCCAGCGGTGGAAAACGACGCAAGCGTGGCAGCGAGATTAGTCACGGCGACGTTGAACGTCTCGCTCCGCGTCGTGCCGCCTGGCTCGTTCTTGGTAACAGTGACTTCGTACGTCCCGGTGGCATCGACTGAGAACTCAAAGGCATAGCGACGTCCCGCTGACGTCCGTTGCCCGGCCGAGGTGGTCGTGCCCTGCACGGTTCCGTCGGTGCGATAGCTGTACGAGGTCCACGCGCCGGTGGTGGAGGTGGATTTCGCGAGTCTCGCGCCGTCGTACTCACTGGTTGAGCGGCTCAGTGGCGCGGAGAGCGTGCCGATCTGTTCGATCTTGTAGAAGGTAACGCCCGCCTCAGACTCTTTCGTGATCTTGAAGGTCACATTTGCATGCCGACGAGTCTCAAGTGCACGACCGCCGTCGTCGTAGAGTGTGAACGACGCAAATGGAGCGGTCACGTTGACGGTGCCCGACGCGCCGGCGATCGAGTTCGTGCCCGAGGGCGTCACCATTCGCTCAGTCGTCCAGATGGCATTGCCCGCTGCGTCGAGGATTGAGAGCGATTCGGTACCGTCGGGGTTGAAGGTCCTCAGTAGGTTCCCGCGTCGGTCGTACCAGCCGGTGGTCGCCGTGGACACATCGGAGCCAGTCGTATCAGCTCCCCAACTGAACTGAGCCCGGCCAAACGAGTCGTACTGTACCTTCGAGATTCGACGGGACGATGCAGGTGTCGCGGATGTATCAAACGCTGGCTTTGCTGCGGTCGAAGTGGTGACAACTCGCTCTTCGAGCGACTCGACAACACGCGACGACGCGCCGTCATACATCAACTTATTGACGACCCAGAATCGCGACTCGCCAGAAGTCGAGGGCTCGACCAGTGTCGCGGAGTGCGTGAGACGGCGCTGCGAGTCGTAGACGTTTCGCGTCAGGGTGCCGGAGGAATCGACCGACTCGGTAGGCAGACCAGTCTGCGTGTCGAAGACCGCAGTGCTGGCGTTGCTGGTTGGCTCTCCCGTGGAAAACCTCCCGTCGCCATTGGTATCGACGAAGTTGAAGCTGGCGACAATTCGTCCGTCTTCGATTGTCTCGCGAATGCCTTGCTTGCCGGTACGAACAGTGTCGACGTTACGCACGTCGAGGAAACCATCAGTGCCCCGGGTGTCAGTGAGTTTGACGGTGGTTTCGACGCCATCCGGTGAGATGATCCGTGTCGGCTTGCCGTCCACGTAGCCCGCGTAGTAGGTGGTGCGTGCACTGCCATCCGCACCGTAGGCTGTGTCCGACACGAGTTGGTGGAGGTCGGTCAGATCGGTCGGCTCAAACGGCTTGAAGATCTGACTGCGCACCATCGTCGACTGATTCCAGCCGTCATACGCCCGCGCAAGCGCTAGAGAACCCAGCGCGATCGACTTGTGATACTCAACTGCGAAGAGCTTGTCCTGGTTGGTATCGCTGTACGCGACGGTGTCGTTGAGGCTTGGATCAACGCCATAATATTCGACCCGCAGCGACGTGAGGAACTGGGTTGCGCCGTTGCTCGTCACCTGCTGAATCATCTGAATGCGGCGCGTGATCTGCCGCGATCGACCGATTTCGTGAGACTGATCGACGGTTCGCACTTCCAGGATGGCACCTGAGCTATCGCGAGACCGCTCGACGCGTGTAGTGCCGTCCCAGCTCGCCTCTTCGGTGAACACCTTTTTGTCGGAAGCGTCTGTGAGTTCCTTGACAGTCCGCTTGAATGGGTCGTACTTCACGCTGACTTGCCGGATTCCGGTCGCACCGGCAGCCGCGTCGAGCGGCACTTCTCGAACAGCTGTGAGCAACCGTGAATCCGGCAGTGAGCTTCCCGTTCCGTACTCGTACTGGGTTCGAGTTCCTTCGAGGATTCTCTTGACGCCAGTGAGTCGGCCCGTGGTGTCGTAGGAGTACTCCAGGGCGTTCCCGGAGACGCCAGAGAGAGTGATTCGGTCTACACGAAACTCGGAAGCGCCAGCTCCCGAGCCGCGGGACTCGTACAGGGTGAGTGTACGTCCATCACCCAAGGCCATTGCGGTGGTCCGCTGATTGCCAGCAACAGTCGGCGTCCCAAACTCAGTTACTTGCCCGTAGGGCGAGGTAATGCGAGTAACTCTGCCACTGAGGGCTTCGATGCGATAGCGAGTGCCATCCTGCTCGACGACTTCGACAAACGAGTTCGGCCGTCGAAGCGTGTACGAATCACCGAGGTCAAGTCCGTTGGTACCACTGGGCTTGACGCGGACTAGGTACTCCTTCGAGAAGTTGTCGAGGATCACCTTCGTGCCTACGTCGGCCACGAGCTTGGCGTGCGAGCCGTCTACCGACAGGAACTGCACATCGAGCTCGCCGTATGGCGAAGCGCCATACGGCACCTTGGGACCAAACACGAACTGCCGCTTGCCACGTCCCGGCAAATAGAACGTGAGCGCATCACCGCCACGGAGCGCCGTAGGCGTAGCGCCGCCGCCACCACGCTGGCTTTGCCCCTCACTCGATTCAAATCGGCTCTCGTCGATTTCGAAACGCCAGCCCCAGCCTGCGCGCTGATTCTTGTAGACGTCGACGGAATCGTAAACCCTGCGCACGACGACCGGATCTCTCCCGGGCAACTCCAGCGTCAAGTCGACCTGCGGCAACGTGAAGTTGCCAAGCTTGACATCGGATCGCACCTCGACGGTCTTCTCGACTGTCACCTCCTGATTGGCTCCGTCTTTCGCCCACAATCGAAGGATGTAATAACCATTCGGCAGATTGCTCGCGGGGACCTGAGCAACAGGGCTTCCGTTATCCGGGCTCGATCCCACCAAACCGGTGCCACTGCCCAACGTCAGCTGCATGGTCGAGTCATCGCGCGCAATCAGATCGAGCTTCCACTGGCTGATCTGCGACTCGGGGTCATCGACGACCACCTCAACATCGGAATCGTGCTTAAGGATGGCAGGTCGTCCAGCCGCGCTGTACGCGGGCGAGGTGATCGCCACAGACGGAGCGCGATTGGGCGGCTGGCCAACTGCAAACTCAGCAGTTCCGAGACTTCGCGGCGAGCCAGCGTAGATCACGCGAATGAGCGCGTAGCCATCGTCGTTGCGCGCCCGGAATGTGACTGTCTGATCTTCCGGCACCGTCAGAGAGTTCACCCAACTGGACCCATTCCAGAACTCCCCAGCCGGCAACTGATAGTTGCCATTGAAACGTGAGCCCCACGTTACGCTGTAAGCCGACGTTCCGGTACGCCGAGGTGTTGACAACAGGCTTCCAAACTGGTCTCTCCAACCGATCTTGAATTGCAGCCCGGCCTGTCCCTTGTTAACGCCCCCCGTCACATCTTGAAGCGGAATGATCTCCGTACGATCCGTGTGGACCGACGGCACCGCAATCGAGAAAGAAGCACCTCGCGCGTTGAAGTCTACCCCGTTCGTGCTGACATGCGCCTGCGCGCGGAAGTACCCTGCCGCGGATGGCGCAAGTCCCGCCTGACGGCTGCTAGTCCATTCCGAAAGCCCGCCTTCGCCTACACCCGAGTAGGGCGTATATGAGCCCGCACTACCGGTCGGCGAGTACTCGATCAGATACCGAACGAGGTAGAGGTTCCGACTTCCGGACAACGACTGCCCAATCGGATTGCCGGCGGCATCTTTGATAACCGACGACACATTGAGCCACCGTCCAAGATCTTCCATATCAAAACGGCCGTCTACTGATGCCACATCGCTCGGCGATCCCGACACAGTCGAGTTGGCACCAGCTAGGAAGATGAACGAGGTTCTCTTAAACCCACTACCATCATCAAGTTGCCCGTACGAAACGTCAGCCGTGACCTGCGTGTTCGCCGGCGCAAGCGTTCCGATGTCGAACACACCGCTGCCACCACCCTCGGAAGTGGGAATGAGCCGCACGTAGGTGTTAGGTGAAACAGTGCCTGGGTACTCCACCGGACGCATTGCGATGCCGAACTGGTCGAGTATGTCGACGCGATACCGCCGTAACACGCCGCGGGTCAGTGTAATGGGCGAAGATGTTGTGACTGGTGACCAGGTGCCCGACTCACCGCTCAGAAGCCGGACGTCAGATTCGATCCGTACGGGGGAGATGAACGTCGTCTGCGCGGAGATGTATTGAGGACTGGCTGCACCGGCTAGCCTGGCCCGTGCCTCGAAACGGTACGATCCGGGCTGGGTCACCCGGGCCGTCAGTCTGCTGCTCGTCGTACGCACCCAACTTGACGCATCCGCCGAACTCGAGACACCAATTGCACGACCCTCTGCCACAAACTCCACCGACGTTGCAGTTGTTGCGCCAGCCGCGGGTGTCATCGACACGAGTCTCCACTCGTACTCGACTGACTGCGGAAGGCCCGCCCCAATGACTTGCGGCAGTGCTTCAGCACGGAGCTTAATCCCGAAAAGCGGCTCGGGCTCGCCAAGAGTGAAACCGTAGCCGGGGAAGATCGAGAACCGGAGTTGCGAGTTCGCCGCCTGATTGGCCGCCGTCGCCTTGATGGTCATGGTCGATGTGCCACCGGCCGAATCGGTTGCTTCGACGACAAACGTTGCTTCCGACATTGACGTCGTCGGCGCCCAACCGGTCAGCACGCCACCCTCAGCGAGAAATGCCCCCGCGGGCCCGGACACAAGTCGATAAACGATGCGATTCGAATCCCCGTCAGGATCTACGGCCTGCAGCCGGTACTGCAGAGTCTGAAACGCTGTGGCATACACCTCTACCGCCAAGCCTCCACCTGCGACCGTTCGCGCAGCCGGCCAAGTGGGCACCTGATTGTTCAGTCGAACTTCAATGACGTTCGACCACTCAGATGTCTCCCCCTCGTCGCGGAGCGCACGCACTCGATAAGCGATGACCGCGTCGCGCAGCCGTGCCATTCCAGGATCGGAGAACACAATCGTGTCGTTCGCTCCTTGAACTGTGCCACTCACGGAGTCAAGGAGCGCGAAACGAGCAAACTCGCCGTCTCCAACGCGGCGTTCCACCTCGTATGAAGTTCTGTTATCTCCTTGGTGATCCCAAGACAACTCCACGACGGACTGCGTTGTCACCGCATTGTCGACGTGAGCGCGCAGCCTCGCTGGTGTCGCAGCGGCGAGCCGGTAGATCTCCACGCGCAACGGCGATCCGCCCGCGAAGTAAAGATTGTCGCTGTACTGACTATCCCAATACTGAAGTGTCAGCGGGCTCCCGTTTCCGCGATGGTACACGGTGTATGAGTGAGATGCGTCAGCCTCTCCCCACCGTGGGTAACGCGTCTGCATCGCAATCGGGTCGCTTGGCAATGTCTGACCCAAGCTAACGCCAAACCGTACCCGCTTGCCTGGCATAAAACTGTGCGACGTCGGCTGCGGATTCCACCGGCCCCACGCGGCGTCAGAATAGAGCCCAAGCGGGTTGAGTTGGAAGTAACCCGTGGCGCGCACCTTGTACACCGCGCCGTCGTCTAGCGTACCAATTGTCTGCCGGATCGAGCCACTCTGACTCTGCAACTGCGACTGCGTCCACTCGATCGCTTCCTGAAGAACCCACGTACCATTCTCAGGAACCGTCGTCACCGTGACGGTTGGACGAAGCGATGCGGGTGGATCATTCGTCTTATCTTCCCCGCGGAAGGCAATTACTTTGTACTCATAAGTCTTTCCCGGCTCTACAGCTCGGTCGACGAAAATCGGATCGTCAGCCCGTGAGAATCCGATAGTCGCAGGCGTCTCAGCCGAGCCGACGAGCCGCCGCTCAATTCGGAAACCATCTTCGCCCTTGCTGAGGTCACTCCACTCTAAAGCAACGCCTCCATCAGCTTGCAGCGTGGCACGAAGATCAGCTGCGCCGAGTTTGACCTCGGTGTAACGGTGTACCATCCAGTTCGTTCCCTCGTCAGCAGGATCGGCTACATCCGCACTATCGTATGGATCCCGGCTTGATCCCCGATTCTTGGCCTTTTCGCTGGTGCCGAACACCAAGTACCCGCCGTCCGGATGCGATATCACTCCGTACGCGTACTCGCGCTTGTCGTCGGCCGCTCCTGTTCCAAGCGTATCCTCAGGCCGCGAAAACACGACAACGCCGTCGAGCGGTGCTGACGCCGAGCTTGCAGGATCGCCATCGTGAAATGACACGTCCGGGCTACCCGAAGACGTCAATCTCAACAGACCCGCACGCTTTCCAATTACACCGCTCGGGTCCCTCACCGTCACCGGCAACACAATCGCCCCGTCGCCCTCCACAATGAGACTCTGGGATGAGAGTTCGACGAATTGAGAGTTTGACCAGCCAGTCTTCAGCTCCGCATCGACGGGCCGATAGACGCCAAACATACCCGCTTCCGGTCCGATTCCATTTCCAAAGCTACTATCAGGCGACCAGTCACCGTTCGTGGTGCGAGCAAACCTAAACACCGCCGGCGAGGTCTCTCCTTGAGTCGCCGCTTGAACGTGCATGAGTTGCCCGCCAATTATGATGCGATCATCGCGGATCGCTATGCTGTTCCCCATCGCACTTGACGAGTTCCATCCATAACCGAGCCCGTCGTCGACGTTAAACAATAAAACGCCTGGTTCTGATGACACAATCGGATCATAGAGTCGACCCGGAGCCGTTGGCGAAACCTTTCCGGTCGATGTAGCCACGAATGAGGCGTCTCCAGAAAGATCTTCATTCAGCTTAATCACTGCAACGTTGCCATCAATCATACCTGTAGCGTAAACGGACCCGGCCTCGTCGGTAGCGATCGCGCGGATTACAAAACCGAAGTGATCCCAATTGCTCAAGGAAGCAACATCATCGGCGTCTCCATCGCCGCTCCGAGAAGAAGAAAGTCCGTCGGCGATACCATTCGAGTGCATAGGTGTCTCACGCGGTACCGATAGCCAAAGCGACCGCGATACGATTGATGATGTACCTGACGCAGTGATTGTTTCGCTTAAGCGGCCAATCTCGGCGCGTCGAGTGAATTTGCCGCCGTCCCGGTACTGGTGCGTAACAGCGTACAGGACACGACCGTCACTACCTATGTGCAGTCGCGCACCCCACATGGTGGCGTAGTGAGTACCGCTCATGCTTCCGTTTTCATTCGAGTCTACGTCGTCATACGGACTCGCGAATGAAGCTACTCCAGTGCCATTGAAGGAAGTGTCCAGAGACAAGTTTGGAGTAAACCGCGCGATTACGAGCTCAGGAAGTCCAATCTGCTGCCAGTTATGTGCCTGGTTTTGGTAGGACCACTGTCGTACGCCCGCCACGTAAATACGACCCATTGCGTCAGTTCGCACATCATGAATCTGATGGCTAAATGCTGTCCACGTGCCCGGGCTTGCCGTGAACGGAACATAGCCTCCGGCCTGGCCTGCGGGACGATATCTGCTCGCCGCCCCGACGCTTTGGCCGCTGGGCCCAGATATTGTAGAACCGGCATCGACATTAAAAGCTCGAACGAGCCATTCACTCGAATCGTTCGGTCCTACTCTGTAATCACGCCCGTCGCCCAAGCCGTTCGACGTGTAGGGATAAGCCTTGTATGCTTCCTTTATGAATCCGCCTCCGATTAGCGTTGTTGTGCCATTCCGGAGCGACAGGTCAGCAGCGTAGAACTCCTCGTCGCTCCTATAAGAATCTGCAATAGTGCCCGACGGCGCATATCCGATCATTGAGGGCCGAAGTGCGGGCAACGACTCATTGGGTGAATCAATTCGAAATAGCCCACTTCGCGGAACATTAACAAGCTCTACTTCTCGTGACGCACGCAGTGAGCTGTGTCCGTCGCCCGCGATCACCTCAACCTCGTAGCCGACGACACCGCTGGGCTGAGATAACGGCGCAATCAAGCGGAAAGTACTCAAAGCGAGAGGCGAGTGTTCAACGGGTCGTTGAACGGCGACCCGGGTGCCGTCGCTTCTGATCTCCGATACCGACCATTCGTAGCTCACGCGAGACGCAACTGTCTGTAGTACGTTAGCCGTAAAGACTCCCGCTTCGCCTAGGCGCAGGCGGCTCGGCCCGCTGACTTTGACGTCCTCGATTCCTGGAGTTGCTACGTTCAGGGTAGTAGCCGCCCGAAGCTCATGCGTGCTCCCGCCGATCTGCATCGCCGCTTCGAGCGTGATGGCATAGCGGCCAGGCCGAGTCAGATCCGGTCGCCAGGACTGACCGCTTCCGGTGGCCAGCACTTCGCCATTCAAGCTCGCTTGCCAGCTGTACGACGAGATCGGATAGGACGTCAGCGGGAGCGACGACACTGCAGTAAGCTGCACGGTGTCTCCTCGCCGCACCTGCCCCGGTCCATCGATTGTCACGGCGGCCGTGCTTGCGTTCAACACCGTCGCTGAGTCTCGGTCGCTATCGCTTGAAACACGCGAGATCACCGTGAACGCGTACTCGGCTCCGGGAGTGAGGCCGGTGATGGTCGCCGACGTTGCGCTACCGCTCAAGTCGACCGTCTGCGTCGATTCACCAGCGGCTAGGTACACGACGCGTATGGCATCTGCAGTGCCCGACATGTTGCGCCAGTCGAGGCGAATGGACGAACCGCTAATCACGGTCGAACGCAGGCTCGTTACCGCCGCAACCGGCACGACTTCCCGCACCTTGTTTGTTGCTATGCTTACGCCACCGAGCCCATCGACCGCCCGAACTCGGTACCAGTACCTGCGCCCTTCGCCAATCGTTGCGTCCGAGTAAGAATAGGTCGAAGGATTGGACGGATTCAACGACACCGCGCCGACCTCGACGAAGTTCACATTGTCCGTCGAGCGTAGCACCTTGAACTGCTCGATCCCGGTTAGCGTTGCCGGCGGCGTCCACGTCAGATCAACCGCACTGCCCGATCGGCTCGAAACAAGCGAACTCGGGGCAGAAGGCGGGGTAGGCAGCGTGCGATTGTAGTTTGCTGCTAACGCCAATAGGTCGGAGAAGTCGACCTTGGTGTCATATGTAGAATCTCCGTCCGCCCATGCCTTTCCTGTTGAATTGTAGTTTGCGGCAACCTTTAGGAGATCGTCGAAGTTTGATACGCCATCCAGATTGGCGTCGCCGTACAGAAGCGAGAAGACCAATCGCGCCTCATCGTCCGCCAACCTCACACCGGACGAACTCTCAATGGAATATCGAGACGACGAAAGTTGCTGAGACTCAATGATCGCTTCATATCGGCCAGACTGTGGCAGATAGGTGTACTCTGAACCTCGCTTGAACTTGAATCTCACTGTCCTGCTAGTAGCGTCGTATGTGCTTTCAACGGTCACGCCGTCCGGAATCGCGCTGCCATCGGTCAGGTTTGCCAAGTTGAGATCTACTGGCCTGACGCCGGTCGGTACGAGATCTGTCGCAAGTGGACTGCTGAACGTGAAGCCGATGTTCTGCGGAGCCTCGACGGGCGTGAAAGTTCCTGTCGCCGTGAGGCTGAGCAGTTGACGCGGTTCAAGCTTATCCAGCGAGAAATCTGCCTCGCGAAGCCCAAGTTTGACCGATCGGACAGCGCGACCCAATTTGACGTGAGCGAATCCGTTTTTCATGACGCTTGAAGTTCCCGTTGAACCCTGGACCCACCGATCCACTCGCCAGCCGTTGCGGACATTCCCTTCAGTCCGTTTGAATCAGCGGCTGCCGACGGCGCGTAATCTACCGTAAGGGGCTGTACCGATTGCAAGGATAATCCGGAATCTACGGCCTGAGCATGCTGTCGATCCGTTTCGAAGCAGCCCATTGCTTTGTCTAACGCCATTGACAGCATCCACTTACGCCTACATCCTGGTCGTGACAGCACCCCGTCACCGCCTGTCGTCTGTCTCTTGAACGAAGGTTCGCGAGAGGGCGAAGTAAGCACGGACGCCCGGTCTAGCGGGTTTCCCGTTTTCCCTGCGTCGCGGCGGGCGATGAGCACTGAGTCGGTCGCCCGGGCGGAGTACTCCACGCAATCGCCACCCACCGTTCCGCCGCTGGCGCGATCGGACCGGCCCTCGCGAAAATCAGCTGTTTGTTCACAAGGGTCGGCGCGACAACTACAGGTAAAGGACTATAGGTAAAATTATAGGTTTCGGGGTGCCAATTCAGCGTACTTCGGGGGTGCCGATTCAGCGCACAAGGGGATGCCAATTCAGCGTGGACAAGTTTCGCCATCACCCGGCTTGTCCACAGGGGCCTCCGACTTCTTCGACGCTGGCGGCTGTTGCAGGAATGACACAGTTGTCTTGGCCAGCGGTGCTGGCGAGGGGTACAGAATCAGCCCGCCGATCACCTCGCTCACCCGTGCGTTAGGGTAACCGACCTGCACCTGCCGTAGGGCATCGGCGAACTTCCGCTTGAAGTTCTTCGAGTCGTTGTACTCCTCGCCGAACTGGTCGCGGAGGTTCTGCCAGCTGACCTTTGTGCCCGTCGGCTTGTTGATGCGGCACAAGCGGTGCGCCAGCCACGTGTAGATGTCGAGCGCGAGCGCGGAGTGCTTGAGCGCGCCGAGGGCACGGTAGTCGAGTGGTACGGCGTGTTCCTGCAGCGTGTTGAAGAAGTCGGGAGAGAGCTCCAGTACGCCCGGCCACAGCGTGCGCTGTGTCCCATCTTGGTGCAGCCATGCCTCGAAACGCTTGATCGGCTTGGCGTCGACCGTCACCACTCGGCCCTGATCGTGCATCCCGAGCGTGAGCCGGCACGCCGCGAGCGACTCCATCTGGCGTTTGAGGGCGGTGTAGCCACCGCGTGCTCCACCGCTGGTGGGCATTCCGAGTTGCGTGAGGAACTGTCGCATGCTGTCGCCGATGTCGACGGTGCGGCTGCCGGTACGAATGGCTTCGCTGCTCACGTGTACCAGGACGAGACGGGGCGTCGTGCCGTACGGCAAGGGGCGGTCGACGAAGTGTTCTCCATCGAAGAGCTTGCCGGCTTCGAGAAGGATCGACATGTGGCCGTTGTGCCGCTCGAACGTGCGCTCGGGCGTATAGCTGCGCGGCAATCCCACCTGACACATGACGGTGTGAAGGAAGTCCATGCGATCGGGCGGATCACTGGCGATGCGACTCGATGCCTCCATCAGCCGCTGCTGCGTCCGGGTGAGGTTTTTGTGCGCGGAGTCAGTGGGTTGCGACGGGATGAGAACCGAGCCATGCGCTGCTCTCGCATCCTTCTCGCGTGCGATCCGTTCGACATAGTCGTCGATCGACTCACCGGTCATGGTAGATATCCGTGCGCCTTCAGCCATGGCTCAAGGGCATCTTCGAGGATGTCGCGGAGCGTGTTGGGCTCGATGCCGTTGAGCTTCCGTTCAAGGCTCGCACGCTTCAGCAGCGACACGAAATCGGGCCGTATGCGCGTCGACAGGCTCGCGCCGCTCGCGTCGGTGGTCGCCTTGCTGAGCGCGGCGAACCCGTTACTGCTCTTCGCGCCTTGGACGAATTGCTGCTCGTCGGGCGTGTACGGCTTGATGCCGTCGATGAGGTTTCTGCGGTCGGCCATGGGTGTGCTCCTACTTCGGATTCAAGATGGATCGGCGCGTGCGCTTAACGGCCCGTCGTGCCGCATCGGGCAACAGCTCTTCGAAGAGAGATTCGATCTCGCCCGAGGCCTCACCGGCGCGGCTGCCGAGTTGCCAGACGACAGCACCCTGCCCCGGCGCATCGGCGTACACCTGACGGAGCGTGACAGCCTTCGTCGCTAACGGAAGCTTCAGGGCCGCCGCGGCGTCGCGCATGTCCTTCGTCAATCGGTAGTGCTTACCGACCATCGACAGCACGACGGTCGCGTGCGGTTTGCCCTGGCGGATGTGCTGCGCGTGGCGCAGCGCCTCGGTCGCGGCGGCGAGTGCCCGCACCTCCAGCATGGACGCCTTGGCGGGCACGATCGCGAGATCGGCGAGCAAGAGCAGCGCCCTCGCCCGATCGACGTCCGACCCTGGGCCATCGGCCACGACGAAGTCGGCGTCGTTCGCGAGTTCAGTCAGGTCGTTGTGGATCTCGCTGGTGGTGGCGAGGCGGACGAGCTTCACCTCTGGGAGCGCCTCGCGAATCCAGTGCGACGACGATTCCTGCGCATCGCAGTCGCAGAACGTCACCCGGTGGCCTTGCTCGACGAGCCAGGCGGCGAGGTGAACGGCGATGGTGGTCTTGCCCACCCCGCCCTTACTGTTTGCGACGACGATAATCATGTGCTAGCGATAGCACGGTTCACTGACCTTTGACTACTACTAATTGATGTCAGTGGTGCGATTGGTGAAGCGCTGTGACTTGCGCGCAACAGTGCCGCCGCTCGCTAACGCGCCACCGCAACAAGGACAGCACAAGCACAAGCGCCAGCGACAGCAGCGTTGACTGCAATCGCGAGAGCGAAAACGACCGCTTGCATGCAATCCTGCAATCATGCGTGCATGCATTCCTGCATGCGGTCGATACCGCAATCGCGACTTGCACCGTGCAAGCGCTGCCGATGCAACGCATCGGGGAGACGTCTGATGATTTTTACTTGGGCAGGTGAACCAGTCGGCACAGGCTTGCAATGCCGCCTCGGGGCTAGCAGCAGGCCTTGATTCAACGCATGGTAGGTATCTACCGGGACCGTTTGTTCAGCGTTCAGGAGTGGTTGTGTGTTCGATGGCGAGGGCGTTCTACGAGAAGGTTGCGGCGTTCTTCTCGCGAAGGGCCGCTTCGTACAGTTCGTAGGCGAGGCGGCGGGTCGTCTCGGCGTCCGGCGTGCGCTTCTGTCTGCCGGCCACGTCAATGAACGCGGCGAGGGCGCAGGCGTGGAACAGGTCGTCCAGCGGATCGCCGATCGGAGGCGTTGGACTTCGGTTGGTCATTGTTGCAATCGCTGATCGACCGATGCAGGTTCGATCATCTGCGGCAGCACGCCGAGCACTTCGACGAAGCCGCTGGCGAGTCGGTAGTGGACGGCATAGGGGAATCGTTGGAGAAGCTTTCGACGCGTGCCCCACGGCTGGGCCGACCCGATCTCAGGGTGTCGACCGATCAACTGCAGACACGCTTCGAGGACCAGCACAAACTCGCCGCTCAGGCCGGCGCGGACCGACTCGTACCAGTCAAGGGCCGAGCGGATGTCGTCCCGCGCGAGCCGCGTGAACCGAATCGGCACGGTCATCGTCTGCCCGCGAAATCTGCGACGAGCTGGTCGAAGCTGAACCACTCGGCGTCGAGACGGTCGGCGTAAGCGATGCGATCCTCAAGCCAGCGAAGCTCGGCCTCGTTCAGCGGGATCGGTTCCGCCACCTCGACGAGCGAGTCCCACAACGCCTGCACGAGCAGGAGTCGTTCGGCACACGAGAGCGAATCAAGGTCAAGGTTGTTGTGCGTCATGGGGTTCCTCCCTCTGAAAGAATGTCGATCCGACTGTGGCACGTTTGTCGCGACGTGTCCACCGGAAAGTGACGGCGGGCGCGATCGAGCGCCCGCCGATGCCGTCAATGTTCGCTCGGCAAGTAGAGCGTCCAGTGGGTGCCGTCGAACCCGGCCCAGATGTCGATCGACTCCAGCGGGAAGTCGGTGAAGCTGATCTGCTTGCGGTACGCGGGCGGCTCGCCAGTATCCGCGAAGAGGATCAGCTCGGCCGAGCTGTCGGCCTTCACGCGCAGTCGCCAGAACTGCAACTCGTTGAGCCGAAGGTCAGCGGCGATCTTCCGGCGGATGCGATTGCTGCCCAGCAGGATGGCGATCTCGTCGAGCAACCAATACGCCCCGGCGTGTTCGGCGAGGTACTGAACGCCCGGCGTGTAGAGCACGCGGCGGTTAAAGGCATGGCGGAAGCGTTCCAGGTCACCGGTGAAGTGGGCAAGGTCCGCTCTGGTGAGAGTTGAATCAGTAATGGAAAGTCCCTTTCAAAGTGGATGTGAACGACTTCAGCGCTGCGAGGTTGCATGCAGTGGAGAACGAAGTGACGCATGGAGTCATACGCCCTCCACGACGGTCGGAATCAGAAACGACTCCGAGTTCGTAAAGTGCGATCCAAAGGCTGTCCCCACGGCGTAGCGGGCCCCGGCGATCGCGACGGCAAGCTCGCTGCTGACCTTTGAGTAGTCGATCGCGGCCAGCAGTTTCATCAACGCGTCCCGAAGTGTGGGTGCGGCGGCCAGTAGCCGGAACGTGGATTCCCGCCAAGCGTTCTCGCCGGGTTCAAGGTTACCCCAGAACGCGATCTGGGCGAGGATTCGATCCGAGGGGAGCGCGACGATGCTGAGGATCTCGTCAACGCCGTCGCGGTCGTAGGTGACGATGTAGGGGCCGGGCTCGGCTTGGGGAATGATTGTCTGGGTCATTGTGATGTCCTTTCGGGTTGATGGGATTGAACCGATGCGGGGCACCGGCCGCGAGCGTTCACGACCGATGCCCGCAGCGGGGTCAGAGTTGGATTTGTTCCGCAGTTGCGGCGTCGCCTGCATCGGCTGCGGCTTCCCGCTTTTCCGTCGCCTCGCGGAGCGAGATTCGCCCGTCCAGCGGCATCATTTCCAATTCGATGTTGAAGCCCTTTCCATCACGGTGCGCCCATGCACCGCCGCAGCGGGTCCAGAAGGATTTTTCGCCCCGGTCGACGACGTGATACGCGATGTGAGTCGGCTTGTTCGATGTGGATTGAGTCATAGTCGTTCTCCTTTCAAGAGAGTGATTTGAAATCAGGTCCGCGACCATCGCAGGCCTGATGGAGAGCAAAAGGCCCCGATCCAGACGTGGCCACACCCCTTCGGGGTTGGCGGACCCGTCAAGCGGAATATGGGAGGGACCCGTCGCGATGCGTGCTGTCGCATCGCGATGGCGAGGAACCGGGATTCTGCTTTACGGGCACGACGGCATCGGGCTCGCTTCTCCCATCAGTCCTGCGTTGTTCGCCCCGGTCCGTGAGGCTCAATTCACTTCTCTTCCTGAACGGAGAACGCCTTCGCCCCCCTCAATCCGCGTCGTACAACGCCACGAACGTGCTGAGCGTGTCATCGGCGTCGACAGAAACATCCCTGGACGCCGCTCGCCGCATTCATTCGATGATTGTTCCCTACACAGTCATCGCAGGTGCAGATGCTACCGGCGTCAACGGACCCAACCGAGTACTGCCGCTGCCAGATTGTCAAACTGGGGTTCGATGCGTTCGATCTGCACGTCGATCGCATCGGTCTGATGGCCGGCCGCGTCGAGGTCGTCACGCATGAACTGCATGCGATCAAGACGCTGCGCGAGCCGATCGATCTTCGGCCCGACCTTCGTCGCCATCGCTGCGGTCCACGCGCGGTACTCGGCATCCGGCGCGTCGGCGATCTTCGTCAACGGCTGCGACCGACATCCGCTTCGGGTCCGGCGAACTGCTGGGCGAGTTGATCGGAGAGTTCACGGGTGACGGGCGTCGCCTGAACCGTCCAGCTTTTCTCTTCTCCGCGGTACTTGAATCCCGCGGCTTTGAGCGCATCGATCACGTGGGGCCCTGGCTTGTCGGTGAACTTGAAGACGCGTTGCTTCCAGCGGCGATCCTCGCCCAACTCGAATCCCTTGGCGGCATTGGTGTAGATCGCCTTGTACGGCGGACCCCAGTTCTTCGGCGTCGGCTCGCCCGATGCGTCAAGCTGCGCGTCGTGAATCGCGGGCTTGCCGTCAACCATCTCCGGATCGATCGTCTCGGCAGCGGGCGTCGGCGTAGTCGCCGGTTCGGCGACGGCGGTGGTCGCGATCGTTGGCTTCTCAGTGTTGTCGGTCTTCTTGCGTGGCATGGTTTGTTCCCCTTTCTGGTTGGTTGTGCACGAGTGAAGTCCGACCATCGTGACACGCAAACGTTGAAGAACCGTTAACGAATCCAAACAAGAACCCCGCCGCGGGTGAGGCGACGGGGTCAGTGAACGAGATCTTGAACTGTGCCTGGAGTTACACCAGAACGTCCTCGACCAGCTGACGCACGTCGGACGCATCGCCGTAGAGCGTGTCCGTGCCGGTGTTACCGTTGATCGAGTCCCGTACGCCATCCAAGGCGTAGAAGAGGTCGTTGCCTTCGCCCCCGTCGAGCGAGTCGGCCCCGGCTCCGCCGATCAGCACGTCGTTGCCGGCCTGACCGAAGATCGAGTCGGCGTTCGCGCCACCGATCAGCGTGTCGTTGCCCGCGCCGCCCTCGATGCGAACGCCGCGCACGCCCGGCCCGACCGTGACGAGGTCGTCGCCGTCGAACGCCTGCACGAGAATTGAGGTGATCGCCGAGTTGGAGAACGCCTGGCTGACGGTGCCGACGCGTGCGGTGAGCGTCGTGCCGCTGAGCGTAAGTCGGACCGGATCGGCCCCGCCCGTGCCACTGACCGTGAGCTTGCCGGTGGCGGCGAGGTCGAACACCTTCGGCGTGGTCGCCGTGGCGGGGCTGCTCGGCGCGGAAGTCGTCGCGCCGTTGACCGCACGCACGCGAACGTAATAAGTCGTACCGGCCGAGAGACCGGTCAACGCAAGGCTCGTCGTGTTGGCCGCAACGCTCGCGCTGACGACGCCAGCGGCGAACGTGCTTGAGGTCGATCGCTCGACGACGAAGCCGGTCTCGTTGCCGGAATTGTCGCGCCACGACACGTTGAGTTGATTGGTCCCGGCGACGACGGCAGCGAGGTTCGACGGCGCAGCCGGCGTCGGCGACGCACCGCGGGCGACCTGTTTGACGCCGCGACCGAGCACGTTGCTCCAGCCGTTGTCCTCCGTTCCGTTCGGGCCGCCATTGGCCCAGGTGCGGCCGAGGAAGACGATCGGGAACCGGTTTGCGTACGGGAAGGCGGCGACCGTCGTCAGAAGCGCGCCGTTCGAGTGGAACTCGTTGTTCGGATCGGCATAGAGGGTCTTGGCCGTAGGGACGCTCGACGCGAGGTCGCCCAGGACGAACGCGCCGCTGGAATCGCGGATGGTGAGCGGTCCGCCGGCGAAGGCCGTGCCGGTGGCTGCCGCGGAGCGGTACGTCGCATCCCAATCCATCTGTCCGTAGTAGGCACCCGACGGCGAGATCGCGGGGAACTGAAACAGAGTCGAGATCAAGGTCGAAGCCCGGGCACCCGTGTTGCCCGCGATGATCAGGCCGCCGCCACCGGTGATGTAGGAGCGGATGACGTTCTGCGCGGCATTGGTGAGCGAACCGACGAGCGCGCCTTTGGCCAGATCGGGAATGACCAACGCATCGGTCCCCGCCAGGGCCGTGGTCAACGACGCGGCGTCGATACCGCTGAACGGCTTCACGACGTGGCCGAGCGTCTGCTCCAACTCCTGCCTCAGGTTGAGCGCAGATGGCGGCGTGCCGTCGCTGGTGACGGAGTCGACGAGCGTGGGCGTGGACAGCATCGCCAGGACGGCGAACAGTCGGCGGTTCTCCAGAGGTTCAAGCGAAGGATCGGTGACGACGGCATGACGAGAGCGGATTGCAGACATGGCATTTGCCTCCAGTAGAGAGAATCGGAACACGGGTTGGTGAACGGGGAAGAGTCGGGGTTGAAAGAAGGTGTGACCCGCGTCCGTCGTCGCAACCCCGCGACGACGACGCCAAAGAACCACGTTGAGCAAGCTTGCCGGCGAGACCATGCCGAGCGCCGAGCGCAGCGTCAACGGCATCTCGCTGCCCCATCGAGTGCACCCCTTCGCGCGGCGCCGCGCGGGCGCATCGTTCAAATGGTCTGAAAGAGCCGTGCTGTGGCACGCGATTGGACGCCGATCGAGGAGCGAGCGAGACGCGATGCGATGCTCAAATGAAAATCGAATGTACCTGCGCATCCCGATTCCCCGATCAGGCGATGTTGCGGACGAGTGAATGTTGGTGTGCGCGTGTGCAAGCGTGCTACGCTGCCATCGGCCGTGGGCAGTCCCTGACGAAGTTCCCCCCCCCAACTTCGCGACCCACGGCTCTTTCATTGGCTCGCCGCGTCCAGTTCATCACCCAGGCGGCGCGAAGCGCCGCCCGCGACCTCGGCGCGCGGGTTCGATTGAGCGTCCGCGCGACAACGCGACGCGGGCGGACCGCGTATACGATCCACTTGGGCGTCGGTTGAGTTGTAGATGTGCCGCTCAGAACAGCAGCAGCTGGACGTCCCGCTTCGGCTGCGTCCGGCTTCGCTCGTCGAGCGCTTTCTGCACCGCGTAGCGGCGGGCGAGTTGCCGGTAGAGCATCGCCAACGCCTCGGCCCACACCGCGATCGGCGTGGCTCCCGTGTTGAGTGCCTTCGACTCGTCGGGCAAGGCGAGCGGCCCCTCGTCGACGAGCGCTAGATAGCGTGATTCGATCGCGTCCAACTCGATTCGATGCGTGCGGGCGAGGGATTGCCAGTCGATCGGCGAGCGGCTGCGGGTGCGAAACTCGCGGGCGAGTTTGTCGTCATCGCGGATCAGCTTCGCGTCGGCCTCCATCTGTACCGTGCCGATCGGCCTGCCCGCCCGCTGGTAGTAGAACGGTTGGCCGGGGTCGTAGTCGCCGGGCTTGCGGGTCGACGCCGCCGGATACGGTCCGAGCCGGTCGAGGTTCCATACGCGGACCATCGGCGTCCAGATCACCGGACACTGCGCATCGAACGCCCGCACTCGTCGCCGCTTCGATGCATTCGTATCCGCGAGCGGCCGGGGCAACCGCAATTCGTCGGCCCGAATCGTCACGAGCATCACGCCCTCGACGACCGCGACGCAGAACCGCCGGAGTGCCCGGCCCGCCTCGACGCCGAACGAGCCGTCGTAGTCGCTGAACGCGAGGGCGAACGCCCGCCATGCCGTGCGGAGGCGATCCGGGTATTCGGCCAGCACCTTCGACCGGTGCCGCTTCGCGATCTGCTTCCCGCTGGTCGGGTGCAGGCCTTCCCGTCGCCTGCGATTCAGTTCGGCGATCTGCTGCAACCGCTCGACGCCTTCGCGGATCAGTTTACTGTGAATCGACTCGATCTCGGTGACAGTGAGGGCCACGCCGTCGCCCGCGTGCAATCGGCCCGACGCCACGACGCCGGGGAGCGGCGAAGGGAACGAGCGGACGAAGTCCCACGGGCCGGACGGGTAGACGCGGCGGCGATAGTCGACGTCTTCATGCGGCATGACGCAACGCCTTTGCGTTTGGGGTCGCGATGTGCTGATCGCAGGTCTTCGCGATCGCGGCGAGCATCCGCCGGGTCCGCTTCGCGTAGCCGGTCGGGTTGCAGACCGGACAGAGCCGCGAATGGTGCTTCTGCTTCTTCAACCGCTTCTCCAGCGGTTCGGCTTGATGCTTCCACACGCGGACGAGCACGAAGCCCGCGGCTTCGATCATCGGTGCGAGCGAAAGCGTCTGATGGAGTCGCGACACATCCGCGGCGGACGCATTCACGACGGCGAGGCGGTGGCGATGGTGCCCCTGCACGGGGCGCTTCAGGTGGACGAGATAGACGGCGTGCATGATGGAGAACCTCCCCACGCGGACGCGGTCGAGCATGTCGCCCGCCGCGTCGCGTGGTGTGGTGTAGTTGGTGTGATTGAGAGTGAAGCGAACGAGCGACAGGCAGTTGCAGGTCATGCCGCGATGACGGCATCGCCCGCACCGGGCAGGTAGACCCGTTCCGCCACAAACGACAACCGTCCCGGCGTCGGCTCGATCAATGCACCGGTGGACGGCGTCGCGGGCGTCGGTGACGTCGCTTCCGTCAGGGTCGACGTGGTGTCGTCGCCGTCCTGCTCGTAGCGTTCCCCAAGAATCCAGTCGGCCGCGCGTTGGGCCGCACCCGCTGACGAGACGATGAGCTTCTTGTCCTGTTTAAGCGTGTGAATCCACCCGTCGAGATAGGCTGCCGAGTTCGCGAGCGTCGCCGGCGTGATGCCCGCATGCCCGCAGAGGAACGCCGCACACAGTTCCGCGATCAGTTCTTCCTTGCCGTAGTCCGGCGAGCCGAACGGCTTCGGGTCGGTGTCCAATCCGCGATCGAGTCGCGAGGAATGCCCGGTCGAGTGGGCCAGCTCGTGGAAGCGGGTGCCGTAATACTCCTCGACAGATGCGAACCGCGTCGGCTCGGGAAGCTGCACCGCATCCGTTGACGGCCGGTAGTAGGCCTGCGATCCGCCGTGATGGACGGTCGGCCCGTTCGCGTACCCGTTCGCGATCTTCTCCGCCGCTTCGATCGGGTTGAAGTCGATGGGCGTGAACGTCGCCGTGTCCGGTGCCGCGATGCCGTCACACTGATTGACGTTGAAGACGTTGTAGTAGCGAAGGACGAACGACTCCTTCTTCTCGCCGGTCTTCGCGTCCACCGACTCCAGCGGCTTCCAGAACACGACGAGCGAGGCCTTCTCCCCTTTGCGAATGTTCCCGCCGCGTTCGTTCGCCTGCTTCATCGTGAGCCAGTGGGCCGATTCGTATCCCTTGGCGTACGCGGTGAACGCGAGCAGAAACACGTTGACGCCGCGGTACTTCTTCCCGCTGGCAAGGTTCTTCGGATACCCGGCGGACTGACGCCCGAGGATCGGCGACCGCCACGGAACGACGCCCGATTCGAGCATCGCGACAATCAGATCGGTGACGACTTGGTAGAGGTCGAACGACGACGAACGACGAGACGAGGAAACAGCAGCCATTGCACGCACTCCATGCATAACGAGATTGCAGGCCGCTGGTTGGTGGCGATTGCCACACCCCGGCCTTCTCCTGCATGGCGGCAGCTCTGACAGCGACCCGCGCGCAGCGGTCAAGGTGGAACCTACCTCGGAGAGGTGGGCCCCTCTGGGGGTGACCTTGACGGCGAGCACGAGCGAAGCGCATGCGAAGCGGGGTCGCTACAATATCCGCGGAACGGAAAGGCCGCGTGGGCGGTGTCGCTCCTCGTTGTGTGCAATCGGCCAAGCATTCGGAGTAAACGTTATGGTGATCGGATCACGTCGGGGAATAGTCACACCTCGACCGTTGCCCGCGGTGCAATCATTAGGGCAACTGCTAGAACTGGAATCGCAGCTGTTGCGCGAACTGGCCAACATCCCTCAAGACAGACTGCTTCTCGGACTACGATGGTTAGCGGAGACAAAGCAAAAGCACGGCTGGCACGCGCACATGATCGCTACAGCGGCTGGCTTGGCGATGCGTGCGGGTGGTGCTGCCGGGCCAATTGCCTCAAGCGTCCGCGTACCTCTCACGACGCTCGAACGCCTTCGCCCGCTGGTTGCCGCGTTCGCCCATGCCGACCCTTGTGTGTGGTTCGAGCAGCAGTCGGACCAGCTGCTGGGACTGCTTCTTAGGATCGCCGGAAATCAGCACATTTATCAGGTCAACTTGCCTGCCAAGTGGGCGCGGGCAGACCTGCTGTTCAGGCAACTCCCAAAATCGGAATGCATGAGCGCTGCAAGCGAAGGGTTCGACTTCAATGCTCATTTTACCGAGGCCAATGGATGCGCGATTGACGAATTCATTGACGTTGCGCTAATGGGATTCGCAGCGGCGAAGTCGAACAGCGCCCTCGGATTTGAGCGGAGCTACTTCGAAAAGGCCAGAGCGGACGGCATCGCGCTACCCTCCGATCTCGTTATTGACGCCGCTTTATCCCGACTCGCTGCCACACCAATTCAGCATGCCGACCTCGCTCGACGACTGCGGCAGCCGGATAGGAGCTTCGCAGCCTACGACTACAATACGCTGCGCGTTTACCCGCTGGTCCGCCCGTGGCCTGAATTGTCGGGGGCCGAGGATCGCTTCTTGGCACCGCTGCCCGATCTCCTGTTGTCACGGTTGACCGAAGGGGTCTTCCACCAGATGCGCGACAGATACGGTGAGCCCTTCGATCGGTACTTCGGCGTGCTGCTGACGCAATACGTACATAGCATTTTGAAGGCGACCGTCGATGCACATTGTCTCTTTGACGAGTCAACCTTAAGGCGGAGATTTTCCGAAGACCGCGGCAAGCTACCGGATTTCGTGATTTTAGACGGAACCACTTCCATTTGCGTCGAGGTAAAGATCGGCCGGGTTCCGCAAGTGGTCTACGCCAAGGGAGACATGGACAAGTTGAGTCAGGCGCTGAGCGGTGTTCGCAAGGGCCTAACTCAAGTGTTCGAGTTCGAGAAGGCGTGCCGAAGTCGATCGCGCGGGCTGGAGCCCTTCGCGGCTTGCACGCAATTCATACCTGTCATTGTCACGTGGGAGCGCGCCCACCTTGCAAACACCCCGCCGTATCGGGAGCTGGTTGCGTCAAAGCTGGATTCGGAATACGGAAGTCGTCCTTGGGTCACGCTCTCGGTCGAAGATCTCGAATGGTTCCAAGTCCATCTGTCGGGCGGGGACCTCTCGGTCAGTTCAATGTTCAAGCACGCATTATGTGCTCCTGTCCACGAAGTGATTGACTGCGCTGCACGATTGTCACAAAGGTCGTACCGGCATTCGTTCCTGCAAAGCACGGAGGCGGCGATATCACAACGACTTCGTTTGCCCGAGTAGCCGCGGCCGAATGCAGATGGTCGTGAAATCTTCAGCACACGACAATTGTTGGTTCAGAGGTGGTGCCATTCTAGAGTTGTTCGGCACGCGTCTGAACGTGCAGTGCCTCCTCGGTGAGGGAGCGCGAGGGCGTCAAGCCTTCGCACGTCACGGTAGCTCGACGATCTTCGACACACTCGGTCGATGAGGCACTCTACGAGGAACGGCTGAACGATCGCCGGAGCCTCGCTCCAACGCCAGAATCACTTAGACGAGCTATCTGGTAATTTGCGGTTGTCCCGCTGGGTTGATTCCAGACTACCTTCGGCGCGAGTGCGGTCTCACGTACGTTCCATCCTTGCGGTAGTACCCTCGCACATATACGCGGCCGCCACCGGATGACGCCGAGCGATTGTTCGTCGAACTGCCACCGGAACTGCCCGAATTACGCGCGCCGCTCGTCGATGATCCGGATGAAGATGCGCTACTCGAACGATCCCGTGCGCGGGCCAGGTCTTCGTCACTCCAATCCGGCATCTCATCGCCAGCCAGCGAAGCCGCTGGCGGGCGCGTAGCAGTGCGCGGTGCCGACGAGCCCGCTGGCCGTGGCGTAGGCCGCGCGACCGTGATCTGAGCAAGCTCAGCCTCACTCGCGCGCGACGCGTCGAGTTTTTCCTCCTGGTAGATCGACACCCACCAGCCACCGTACGCATCCGGCGAATCCGGCGGCGTGATCTCGATCGTGAGTCCATCCCGCGTGATCAGGTCTTTCTGACGGTTGAGCACACGCAGAATCGATGCATCGACCGAATCGCCGAGCGAGGCCGCGATGAGTTCCACGCAGTGCGCCTTGGCTTCGTCACTCGTTAGAAGTGATCGGTAGATGCCGATCTCGATGGCGACCGGCGCGTCCGGGTCGCCGTAGATGTTGATCTCGTAGTCGTCGCCGCACTGGTAGCTCTGATAGGGAACGGCGCGCATGACGCCGACGTCGATGACGGTGGCCGGAATCTGCCGGACGGTAGACGCCCAGGCCGACCGCCCAAGCTGATCGACGATCGTGGACCACGCGGGCACCCGGGGGCCCGCCGCAGGGCCAGGCTGAGTGGTCGGCTTCGCCTGGGTAGCGACCGCCGGAGTGCGGCGGAGTTCCTTGATGAGCGAGCGCGGGTAGTCCATCACGCCGTAGCCATGACGGACGGTGACGACGTCTTTGCTCTCCCTGATAACGACGCAGTCCACCTCTCGGCCCGATGTGAGGACGAGCGTGTCGGCGAACAGCGATGTCGTGAAGAGGAACAGACCCAAGACGAACGCGAAACAGACCCGCATGAAGCCTCCTGAGTGAGTGACGTGGCATCCGAGAACGTAACGCGCCTGAACGCTGCCGCAAAGGAAATCCCGCCCACCATTCATCCAGTACTGTCAAACACGTGAAAGATCGCGCCTGCTGGCATCAATGTACTAACGTGCGCTGTGCACCGAGTGCCGCCGGTAACGCAGCGCTCTTCCCGTCCACGGATTCTGCCGTCAACTTCCTCGGAGTCGTCATGGCCGTCTTCGGCGCGATCGCCTTCGTCGTCCTCGTCGCGATGCTCTTCCTGCGCCTCGTGAACCCGTTCGGCTGGCCGGACGACCTCGCCACGGCGGCGATGAGGGCGAACGGCTCGTACCCGCTCGGTTTGACGCTCTCGCTGAGCTTCTGCGTGGCCAGCATGCTTTGGCTCTTGGTCGAATTGCGAAAGCTCCACCGCGCCAAGCGCCACCTCGGTGCACTCAAGGCAGAGCTCGCCCTTATGCAACGGAGCCGAGCGCGAAAGGTCAGGCAAGAACGGTGCAATACATGAACGAGCGTTAACCATTCCGCAACCAGTGGCGTGGTACGCTCGACCATGCTTCGCATCGTCCAGAGCAACTCCAGCGGTCGCGCCCGCTCGTACTACACGACGGCCGACTACTACACCGAAGGCCAGGAGCTGACCGGCGTCTGGCGCGGCGAGGCGGCGCGCCTGCTCGGCCTGAGCGGCAACGTCACCCGCGAGGCGTGGGAACTGCTGTGCGAGAACCTCGACCCGCGATCCGGCGAGCGGCTCACCGCGAAGACGATGCACAACCGCCGGGTGGGCTATGACTTCAACTTTCACTGCCCGAAATCCGTGAGCGTTCTCTACGGGTTCACCGGCGACGAACGCCTGCTCGACGCGTTCCGGTCGGCCGTGAACGACACCATGAACGACGTCGAACGCGACGCCGCGACGCGCGTGCGCGCGAACGGCCGCGACGACGACCGGAATACCGGCAATCTCGTCTGGGGCGAGTTCGTCCACACCACGAGCCGTCCGGTGGGCGGAATCCCCGATCCCCATTTGCATGCCCACTGCTTTGTCTTCAACGCGACGTTCGATTCGAAAGAACAGCAGTGGAAGGCGGCGCAGTTCGGCGCGATCAAGCGCGACGCCCCGTACTACGAAGCGCTCTTCCATGCCCGGCTCGCAAGCAATCTGCGCGACCTCGGGCTGGAGATCACTCGATCCGCGAAGAGCTGGGAACTCGCCGGCATCGACGCGGCGACGATCGCGACGTTCAGCCGTCGCACGAAGCTGATCGAGAAGCTCGCGAAGGCCGAGGGCATCACCGATCCGGACGCGAAGAGCGCACTGGGCGCCCGCACCCGCGAGAAGAAGGCCAAGGAGCTCAGCCTGCCTGAGCTACAGCAGCACTGGACCGCACAGGTCGACATCGCGTCGCTCGCCAACATCGCCGCCGCCGCGCACGCGATCGGCAGCACTCTGCCTCCGTTCGAACGACACGCGCCCGAGCAGTCCGTCGACCACGCAGTGGATCACAGCTTCGAACGGTCGAGCGTCGTGTCCACGCGTCAACTGCTGACCTATGCCCTGCGACGGGGGACGGGGACCGCGACGGCCGACGCGATCGTGGACGCTTTCCGGCGTCGCCCCGAGTTCATCCACGCGCGTCGCGACGGACGAGACGTGGTGACGACGCAGAAGGTGCTCGACGAGGAGCAACGCATCGTCCGCTTCGCCCGAGCGGGCCGTGGCGCGGCGACGCCGCTCGGCAAGGGCGTACCGGCATCGTTCGACGCGCCGGGGGCGTCGATGTTGAACGCCGACCAGCGTGCCGCGGTTCGCCACGTGCTCGAATCGCCCGACCGCGTCATCCTCATCCGCGGCGCGGCCGGCGTGGGCAAGACGACGATGATGCAGATCGCAGCCCGGGCGATCCGAGAACACGGGACGAACGTGTTTGCGTTTGCCCCCAGTAGTGACGCGAGCCGAAACACCCTCCGGGAGGCGGGGTTCGAGGACGCCGAGACGGTCGCCATGCTGCTCTCGAGCCCGCAGATTCACGAACGCATCGACCACGCCGTACTGTGGATCGACGAGAGCGGCCAGCTCGGCACCGAGACGCTAGACAAGGTCTTCGCGCTCGCCGAGAAGCACGGTTGCCGCGTCACCCTCTCGGGCGATACGCGCCAGCACGCATCGGTGAGCCGCGGTTCGCCGATGAAGCTGCTGGAGACCGAAGCGGGACTGAAGCCCGCGGAGATCCGGGAGGTCCTGCGTCAAACCGGGAGCTACAAGCGTGCGGTGGAGCTGCTGGGCGAGGGGAACACGATGGGCGGGTTCGACCAGCTCGACCGGCTCGGCTGGATCAGGGAGATCGACGACGACCAGCGTTACCTGCTCCTCGCCCGCGACTACGTCGACGCGACGTTGAGCGGGACGCCGACGCTCGTGGTGTGTCCGACGCACGTCGAGGGGGACCGCGTCACGCAGTCGATCCGACAGCAGCTGGTCGAGCACGAGAAGCTCGGACTCGACGAGCGGGAGTTCCCCGTGCTGCGGAACGCGAACCTGACGGTCGCCGAGCGGTCCGACCCGGTGAGCTACCTCCCGGGCGACGTCGTCGTCTTCCACCAGAACGCGAAGGGTCCGGACGGCGGGTTCAGAAAGGGCCAGCGGCTGATCGCCGGCCGCGACGAGATTCCGCTGCACCTCGCGCCGCGCTTCACCGTCTATCACCGCGACGCGCTGCAACTCCGCGTCGGCGATCGCATTCGCATCACCTCGAACGGCAAGACCGCCGATCAGGCCGCCGCCGTCTACAACGGCACGCTCGCGACGGTGGCCGGTTTCACAAGGGATGGCGACATCCAACTGGACAGCGGCAAGACCATCGGCCATGAGTTCGGCCACCTGGCATACGGCTACACGGTCACGAGCCACGCATCGCAGGGCAAGAGCATCGCGAACGTGCTGGTGGCGCAGGGCAGCGAATCGTTCGGCGCCAGCAGCCGCGAGCAGTTTTACGTATCGCTGAGCCGCGGGAAGCGAAAGGCGACCGTCTACACGGACAACAAGGCGAGACTGCTCGAAGCCGTCCTGCACAGCGATGAGCGGACGAGCGCAACGGAGCTGGTCGAGATGAAGCGAGAGCGAGAGCGCGAACGCGAGCGGGAGGCGGAACGCGACCGCGTCGAGCAGATGCGCCGCACGCTCAGGAATCAGTCGAAGGCGACGGTTGAACCGCCGCGGGAACGCGTAAGCGACGAACGATCGAGGGACCGGGCATGAGCACGACGAACGCATCGACCAGTGGACCGGGCGAATCGATCCTGGACCGGCTGCGTCAACGGTCGGCCCCGGCGGCGCTCGGCCACGATGCACCCGTGGTGAGGGCCGAGGACGAGGAGTCGCCGATCGATTGCGGCGCGTTCGGCTGGCTGCGCGGCGTGAAGGATCAGGCGATCATGCTGGAGCTGCGCCTGCGCACCGGCAACGTCGTCGCGGTGAGCTATGCGTACGTCGAACGGGCGGAGTACGACCCGAGCGAGGGGATCACGCTCCACCTGGGCGGCGGCAAGCGCGTGCGAATCGAGGGCGCGAACCTGAACGCAAGCCTGCCCACCGGCGTCCGCCTGTTCGACGGGATCGTCCGTCGCCGAGTGACGTTCGTGAGGGAGCTGAACGAGGGCGACAAGGCGTTGCCCCGCGTCGCGCGCATCGAGTGCTGATCCAAAATCCGCGAAAGACCTTCCGCTTCTCCGGCAAGTAGAGGTGTCCGCGTCACCCGTCCGCGCGGCACGTCACACCTCAACCCCGGAGAAGACGATGAGCACGCAGCCCACGCCCGCCCCCGACGCCGTCGCCGTCGCCGTCGCCAAGCGCGATCTGAAGCCCGCGACCGAAGTCCCGATCGAGTCCCTCGTGACCGAGCATCAGGTGCGCCAGCACTTCGACGCCGAATCGCTTCAGGAGATGGCCGCCTCGATGCGCGAGGTCGGCGTGATCCAGCCGATCGTGGTCCGGCGGAACGATGCGGGCCAACTGGTCGTCGTGGACGGCGAACGCCGACTCCGCGCCGCGAAGCTTGCCGGACTCAAACAGGTTCCGGTGACGACGCGGGACGGCACGCTGGACGACAGGGAGATCCGGCAGCAGCAATTCATCGCGAACGTCCACCGCGCCGACCTCAACGACGACGAGAAGGCGGAGGCGCTGGACCAGTTGATTAAGCAGCGCGGCTGCACGGCCGCCCAGGTCGCGAAGCTGGTGGGCATCAGCGCATCGGCGGCGTCACGGTTGCTATCGCTGCTCACCGCCACCCCCGAGCTCCGGCTGGCGGTGCGATTGGGCCAGGTCGCGTCCAGCTCCGTCTATGAAGTCACTAAGGCGCGGGATCCGGCGCGTCGCGATGCGATGACCACGCTGCTGCTCAACGGCGCGGCGAGCCGCGAGGAACTGAAGATGGCCCGGCGTGCTGCACCGGATCGGCATCGCATCGCACCGAGCGGAAGAAAGCGTCGGTGGAGCTTCCCGGTCGACGACGACACGGAGTTCGTGGTGGTCTCTCGCACGGTGAGCGACACACTCGTGCTCGGCGGAATCGTGGACCTGCTCCGCGGGTGGATCCGCAAGGCGGTGAAGCAGGGCCTGACGCCCGACACGTTGGCTAAGGCGATGAGGGACCAGCTTCGCTCCAGGGCCGCAGCGCTGCCCCGGGTGCTCACCGAATCACGCGACGCCGCGGTCGCGACGTGAAAGTTGGACGCGGCATCGATCAATACACCGTTATGTCAGTTGCGCGTAGGCGGTGTGACGTGTCGTCGCACGCCTCGTGTTCCCCCAACCCCGTCTGGAGGTCCGTATGCGAGATGCATCAAGGTTCAGCGTTCGTTCCCTCGCCCAGCGAGGCCTGTCCGTCCTCGGCAAGACCGCCGTCGTGGCCACCCTCGGTCCGCAGCTCGGCACGACGACGCTCGTCGCCGCGGGCTGGATCAAGGGCCGCGTTCGCGCGGCGACCGACGCCGTCCGCGACGTCGCCGGCCGTGCGATCGACGCGGTCACCAAGCCGGTCGCGATCGCCACCGAAGGAGGTGCGCGATGAGCTGGTGGTCCCTCGGTGGCCGAAAACGCCACGCCGAGCCGCCGCCGCTGCCGTGGGACCTGTCGATGCCGGTGCTGGACTGGGATCACCCGTCCACGCCGGCGTCGGCGCTTTCGGCAAAGCGAGCGTCGAACGACCGCTTCACGCTCGGTCACGCCGTTGAAGGCGTGCTGGCCCTTGGGACGACGGGTTCCGGCAAGACGACCGGCATCGGCGCAGCGCTCGCGCTGGCCTATCTGCGGATGGGGTTCGGCGGGCTCGTCCTGTGTGCCAAACCCAGCGAAGCGGACCTGTGGCACAGGTACTGCGAACAGGCCGGCCGTGGTGCCGATCTGTGCGTGTTCGACGCCGCGGGCACGTACAGCCTCAACTTCCTCGACTACGAGCTGAACCGCCCGGGCGACGGCAAGGGCCACACCGAGAACTTGGTTGAGCTGCTACTCACGGTGCTCGAAGCCGCGAAGCGTGGCGCGACCAGCGGCGGCCCCGGTGGCGGTCGGGAAGACGAGGGGTTCTGGCGCGACACGGCGGAACAGCTGCTCCGCAACCTCTTCGACCTGCTGATCCTGGCGGGCGAGCCGCTCTCGGTGCCGGCGGTGTATCGCGTGCTCGCCAGTGCGCCGCGATCCGCGGACGAGGTGATGGACGGCGCATGGCAGACGAAGAGCTACTGCTTCCAGTGCATGGAGAAGGCGCTGCGATCCGCCCGTGCAGGGAATCGACCGGAAGACTACGAACTCGTCGAAGCGTACTTCCTGCGACAGTTCCCGACACTCAGCGAGAAGACGCGGAGCATCGTCGAGGCGAGCCTGACGTCCACGTTCGACGTGCTGCAGCGCGGCATCTACCGCCCACTCTTCAGCGCCGTCACCAACCTGACCCCGGACGATTGCCTGAAGGGCAAGGTGGTCGTCGTCGCGCTGGACGCGATGGAGCACGGGAAGGTCGGGCTCTTCACGAACGTGCTGTGGAAGACGCTGTTCCAGCGCTGCGCGTTGCGGCGGAGCCTGCGGAGCAACTGGCGACCGGTGTTCCTGTGGGCCGACGAGGCGCACCTCTTCCTGACGGCGGAGGATCAGAAGTTCCAGACGGTATGCCGCGGCAGCCGGGTGGCGACCGTGGTTCTGAGTCAGACGATCTCTAATTTCTACGCAGCGTTGGGCAACGGCGAACAAGGCAAGGCGCAGGCCGACTCGCTCTTCACGAACCTGGTCACGAAGGTGCTGCACGCCAACGGCGACAGCGTGACGAACGAGTGGGCGTCGAAGTTGCTGGGCGACGAGCTGCGGATGATGACGAACGGCAGCGTCAGCCGCGGCGAGGAGGATTGGGCCAGCGCGCTCGGCTTCGGCGGTGGAGAGCGCGGCGGGAGCACGACGGGTGGGTGGAGCGAACAGTACCAGCCGATCGTTCGGCCGGGCGAGTTCCTCGGGCTCCGCACCGGCGGACGACAGCACGACGGGCGGATCGACGCGGTGGTCTTTCGCACGGGCGCGCCGTTCGCGGCGACGGGCCGACACTTCCGCGTGGCGACGTTCGAGCAATCCGCGTTGAGGTGATCCGCGATTCCCGGCCCGCGAATGAAAGGTGTCGGGCCGTGGAATCAATACATCCTCGGAAAGCACAGGTGACACGATGACGATGGCAGACCACGACTCGCCGCACGAGAAGCCCGGCGATGGCATGAACAAGGTGATGCTGCTGGTGTCGGTGATCGCGATGTCGGTCGAGCCGTTCCTGCGGTACGGGTTCGGCCATCGATACTTCGACCGACGCGCGCTGCTGGTGATCCCATGGATGATGCTCGTGACGATGTTTTGGGTGAAGTACGACGTCACCGGCCTGAACTGCATGTTCGGTGGCTGGTTCGCGATGTGCGCCTGGAACCGGCTCAGCGGACTCTATCGGCACTATCGCCGCGGCGAAGCGATGCCGCACAGCTACTACGACGGCACGCCGCGCCTGATGCGGTGGTTCGCCCGCATCCCCGGCCTCGGGCGATTGAGCGAACGCGTCGTCAAGCGAGCTGCCGAGCCGACGGTGGTGTTCGCCCTCGCGATGCTGCTCCGACCGTTCGACGCACCGCTGGGCGGTTACCTGCTGCTCGTGGCGTTCGCGCTCTTCGTCAAGGCCGTGGCCACCGCGATCGCCCACTCCAAGCACCTCGACGACTACCGCGATGCGGTGATCGAACAGCAGTACCTGCGCGGACGGTATCAACAGGTCTATGGCACACGATGAGTTCATCCGTCGGCCGACGAGACGGCCGCGAACCACAAGGAGAGTCCGCATGGCAGAAGCACATCAACAACGCGATGCGCCGGCGAAGATCGGTGCTGGTGCGCTGGGCGCGATGGGTCGACTCGGCCTGAACGAGTTGCGCGCGGCATTCGTGATGCCGGGCTCGAACATCGCTCAACCGACGGAGCTCGGCACCCTCGGTACCGCGACGCCCGGCGAAGTGATGGAGGCGAGGCAGTCGGAGCCCCAGGCGCCTTCGCTCGCCGACCGGATCCGAGAGATGTACGGCCCGCGCGAGGAAGCGCCGGCCAAAGAGGAGAAGACGAAGTCCCCCCAACCGGTTCGCGAAGCCCGCGAACCAGAAAGAGAGTAGCCCATGTTCGCGATGTTCCTCGTCACCCTGGTGACCGTGTTCGTCGTCCTGCGCTGGAGCGTGAAGAACCCAGCGCGGGCGAACGACACCTACACGTCGATCGAGAAGATGTTCACGCGCGGCGAGCGGACGTAACCCGTCGGCTCGATGTCCCGGACGCACCACGCGGCGGACGCGCGACCCTCAACCGGGTCGGCGTTCCGTCGCGTGGACGCGTCGGTTCACCGTGGACGCCTCGACTGCCTGAGTACACCGTGCATCGATCAGTTCGCCCAGCGCCTCGTCACCGATAAAGGACGTTATCAGCGACGAGAGGTGCACGCAGATTCCGCTTGCGCACGGTGCGTGATCGTGCTACGTTCAATCGTTACGTCAACACATTGGGGAGCATTCACATGGCAGAGATTCGGGTACGCAACGTCGACGAGAGCATTCTGGCGACGTTCAGGGACGTCGCGCGACGGCGTGGGCACACGGTGCCGGAGGAAATCAGACGTCTCATCACGGACGCCGTCGTCCGGCCCAAGCAAGAGCTGATTGCTCGGCTGGACCGCCTGCGCGAGAGCATTCGCTCCGAGCACGGCACGCTCGACGACTCCACGCAGTGGATTCGCGAAGAACGCGATCGGCTCGGATGAGCGCCGTCGTCACACCGCCGCTGGTGATCGACGCGAGCGTCGCGGTGAAGTGGCTCTTCCCCGAAGTGGGCGATGATGCCGCACAGTCGTTGCTCCTGGCTGATGCGCCACTGGTGGCCCCGAGCCAGATCGTGCTGGAGGTTGCCGGCGCGATCCTGAGGCGGCACCGTGACGAGACCATCACGACGGCGAAGGCCCGCGAGGTTCTGACGGAGTGGAGGTCGATCGTGAGAGATGGTCCCATCACGATCACGCGAAACGAAGTGCTGATCGAAGAGGCGATCGAACTGTCACTGGAGATGCGCCATCCGCTGCCGGATTGCCTGTACCTCGCGCTCGCCGCGAGAACGAATGCAACGGTCGCCACGTTCGATCGGAAGCTGCATCTCCGCGGCGGTGAACGCGTTCGAACCAAGTTCATGGCGTCCGACCATGGCTGAGCAGATTGTCGCGCTGCGGAGTTCAGGTCGGCTCGCAGCCGTTGACGTAGCGTCAATACCGCGGGTGATTCGGGACGCCGGGCCAATCGCGAGCGAGAAGTACATTGAGTTCTTCACCGCGACGATCCGCAATCCGAACACGCGCCGGGCTTACGCGATCGCCGTTAATCGGATGCTCGGCTGGTGCGAGCAGCACGGCATTGAGCTGGCGGCGCTCCGACCGACGATCGTCGCGACCTACATTGAGGAATTGATGAGCACCGCATCGCCGCCGACGGTGAAGCAGCACCTCGCGGCGCTACGGGTCTTCTGTGACTACTTGGTCGTGGGCCAGGTGTTGCCGACGAATCCCTGCCACGCGGTTCTCGGTCCCAAGCACGTCGTGAAGAAGGGGAAGACACCAGTGCTGACGCCGCAGCAGGCGAGAGAATTGCTCGACTCGATCGAGGTGGCGACCGTGCATCCGCTCACGGGAGCGGTGACGCCGAACCTTGTCGGGCTGCGCGACAGAGTACTGATTGCGATGATGATCTTTTCCTTCGCGAGAGTCGGCGCAGCGCTCGGCATGAACGTCGAGGATTATTGGATCAACGGCAAACGCGCGTGGTTCCGCTTGCGGGAGAAAGGCGGAAAGCACCACGAGATTCCAGCGCACCACAAGGCTGAGGAGTACATGGACGCTTATCTGAAGTTGGCGGGCATTGCCCGTGATCTCAAGTCTCCGCTCTTCCGCTCCGCCCCCGGTCACGCCGGCGTGCTCACGTCAGAACGACTCACCGCCCGCGATGCGCTGGCGATGGTGAAGCGAAGGGCCGCTGCGATTGGCTTGCCGCGGGGCATCTGCAATCACACCTTTCGCGGGACGGGGATCACCGCCTACCTCCTCTCACCCGGAAGTACGCTGGAAAAAGCTCAGGCGATCGCCGCGCACGAATCTCCGAGGACCACTGCGATCTATGACCGTCGTGCTGATGGCGTCTCGCTCGATGAGATCGAGCGGATCATGATTTGAACCGTTATCAGTCGACACGACCGCAGGTTGTCCAGCACCCGATGCGGTCAATCATTCGTGCGCTGACCATTCCTCAGCCATTCGTACTGCGCCCTGAAGGTTGCAGACCTCTGCAACGCAACGTTGACGAACATCTCAGATTCCAGTGAGGTCGCCTCCATGGCGAAAGGGAAGGACCGATCGGCGAGGAATGGGCGGAGCACATAAAGGCGCTCCCGAATCGGCTCTGACGAAGTCCCGTCGTTACGTTCATAGGCCAGATAGAGGAACGCCAGCATCTCGCGCTGCGCAAAACCATCCCCTGCTAGAGCACTGCCATTTGTAAGGATCTCGATGTTTGTTGGCGGCTCGGCGCGGCTGCGCTTGCGCAGGGGAGCCCCGGCCCAGTCTTCCCGAAATCGCTCTTCTGCATCAGCGTCTCGGCGTATCGCGTCCTCAAGAGCACTTCGCTGCCCTTTCTCACGGCGATCACCGGTGATCGTTGGCAAGAACAGGTGAACTTTGAGGAGCTTGGGCCGCTCCCGGGCTGCGAAAGCGGCGCGCGGGCGGATCAGCTTCGGATCGAAGAGCGCCTCGGCTGTCCGCAATGTGGGGCAGAAGAATGCGAGGTACGCCCGACGATTGTTTGCCTTAACGTGTCGACGTACCCATCGAATGGCGGCTGCGAGTTCCTCTCGGTCGAATGGCGCGGGCCAGTGGCGACGGGCCAAGTCGAAATAGGGCTGGGCTATCTCGGTCTGAAAGTCACCGCTCTCGGGGAAGAAATAGTCGGCAATGTCCTCTGCGTAGCGCACCACCCAGAAGTCATCCAGGCCGGCCGGATTGCTAAGGAGCTGCGGAAAATCTCGCGTTAGCGTCCACGCACGTCGATGCGAAACGGCGTACTCGGCTGCGGTGCGCTCAGCACGATTTCCGAGGAACATCCACTGGACGCAATGGAGCAGACGACGACGCAGGGACGAGTGGGCAGCGGGCCATCGCTTCTTCTCGGGATCGAGCATTGCGGCGATTCGTGTCGAGTGCACTTCAAGTATATGGGCCAGGCCCGTTTTGGGAGCATCGGTCCATTCTCGAAGCTGCGCCAGAATCGCCGACAGCATGCCCAGTGTGCAGGCCTCTTGATCGCCTGATACGCCACGTGAGAAATTCGGGCGATTGCGAAGCTGACAGATCGCATTTCGACATTCGCGGGCGCGAGCCCGAAGGGTTGAACCGCCTTGGGCCTGCAGGCCATTCCAGTCCATGGCAATTCGGCGGCTGAACGCCTCATCCTCACCATTGCCTTGTTGACGCTTCCGCATGCCGCGAGTGTACCACTGAAAAAATTGAGTTGTAAAAACTGAATAACCTTAATAAACTTTGCAGACGACCAACCGCCCTTACCGGACCTCTCTATGAGCCAGACCCAGCGAAGGAAAACGCGAACCAAGACGACCACCGCAGCGCCGGTGGAACGCGGCGGTTGCGTGACGGCACTTCTTCGGCGAACGACGCGTCGCAACATCCGTGGCGCGTGTCGAGAGCTCGGAATGGCTGTTTCGGGTGCCAAGCATAGCGGTAAAGGCCCGGCAGACGCGGAGGGCCCCAGTTGCGGGCCGCTACCGCTCGTCACCGTTCCAAAGTGCCTTCGCGATGTCGATCGCCTGACCGATAGCGCATCGAGAAGTTTTCCGCTCGGATCGGCGCTGGGACGACTTGCAGATGTGGCATGTTATGGCTCCAGCCTTCGCGTCTTCTACCGTGGGCCTGACGTGCCACGAATCGAAACCGACCGCTCTCAGCAGCTCCCGGTCCTCGGTCTGCGCTAAGTGTGGCAGGCACGTCAGGTTCGCTTGGAAGGCTCAGCGAAAGCTTCAGCTCCCTGAGCCACTGATTCACGGTTCCAGCAGCCTTCTGTTTGTCGTCGAGCGTCTCTATCGGCAGTGATTTCGCTAATTCGTTAAGCACCGGCTCGAACTGCGTGGCCAGCTCGTGTTCGATCGCCGCGTGCAGTCTTTGCAGCACTGCAAGACGATCCTCGGGCGCGTCCGGAAGCCCCGCGAATAGTGATTGCAGGCTGCGAATCCGATCGGTCCATCCGGCTTGCCACTGCGGCAGGTCCAAGCGCTCGGTCTCCCCTCGTTGAGTGATGCATCGTTACGGCATCATTCTTGGCACGGATCGCGTGAACAGACAAGCAAATTCATCGTGAACGTGTGTTGGCGCTTGCGGCAGGTGCCCAGCCGAAGTCCATCCATGTCCCAACTACCTAAGGAGTGATCGTCATGATCCACATCCACCCAATCAATCTAGTGCGACGTCAGCGTCGCGAGTTTTCGTTCTCGTCGCTCCCGCTCGATAAACTGTCAGTGCTCGCCGCGTCCGTTGCACACGTTGAGTCGAAGCGGCTCGGCGCGAGCATCGAAGACGCCGAGGACTGCAGCCAGGATGCTGCCGCAATCGTTCTGCGTGGCCTCCGCAACTTCGATCCGGCACGCGGAACTGATCCGCGCTCGTTCGCCGCAGGCGTTGGAAAGCGTCACGCACACGACAATTACCGTAAGCGCGCTGCAGCTCACCGTCGCCGCCGCCAGATGGCAGAGTCGACCGACTTCGAATCGGTCGAACTGAAGGCCAGTACGGATTCAGACCCCGTTGCCATCGCGATCAATCGTGAACGCCTCGAACGCGTCCTGCTTGCCGCAACTTCGCTACGGCCCGAGCAGCGGGAAACGCTGACCCTGGCGCTCGCGGACATCCCGATCAAGGAACAGGCCCGGCGTCTGAATGTCACCGAGAACACGGTCATGATCCGGAGAAGCCGGCTGTACGACCAGCTGCGAAAGCAGCTGAGTCACGACGAACTCTAAGGTCCCACATGATGCTGTAAGCGGACTGCCGTCCGCGTCCAAGCCGGAGCGGCGATGGGCGCGGACGGCTTTCGTTGGAGAGTCGAGGGCTACTGCTGTGAAAGGTTGTTCGCTCGCGGAGCAAGTGTATTTCGATGGCCCGGCACGACGTGCCCACGAATGTCGTGAGCCTCGCGGTCGGGTCCCCGTCATGCGTGTCATCGTACACGAAGGAGTCAGTCGTCATGTTGATGTCCCTCATCATCTTCTTCGCCGCAGTGGGCTACCTCCTCTATCGCGGCGGAAAGTTCGCCAAGGAGAACCCTGGAACGGCAATCGCTATTGGGTCCAAGCTTCTTGGGCGTTGAACAGCGACGTCGGATGTTCAACGCGGCGGGCAGGCTCCTCTACGGTTCCTGCCCGCCGTGACTTTTGGTCGTTTCAATCGACGTGTGCGTGATTGCCGCGTACTCAACCTCCGCGAAATCCGATGAACAGGAAACTCACCATCGATGAGATCGCCGCCGCGCCCGGCGTCGTCACGCTGCCGCCCATCATGACGCCGGAAGAAGCGGCGCAGCTGCTTCGGCTGAAGCTGAGCACGCTCTACCGAAAGGTCAGCGAGGGCTGCTTCGGTGCAGCCGTGAAGCGCGGGAAGCCCCTCCGATTCTGGAGGGACAGGCTCGTTCAAGAATTCATGCGGTAAAGCCGCCCCGCGCGGATAAATCGCCTTGGCCGCGCGGTTGGAGGCGATAAGCTCGCCCGTCATCGCGAACCGAGGGACACCATGAAGCTGATCGACCGAGAACGCATCGAGGGGACCGAGATCACCATTGGCCGTCGCGTGCAGTACCGGGACGGCGTCGCCGCCCCGAGTCCGAAGTACGCGGCCGAGTACCGCGATGCCACGGGCCGGCAGGCGACGGAGTCGCTCAAGACGCGGAGTCGCCTGGAGGCGCGGAAGAAGGCGTTGGAAATCCACGCCCGGTTGCAGGCCGGTGAAGCGCGGGTCGTCGATGTGCGCGTGTCGGTGGACGAACTCGTCGACGACTACTTCGCGATGGTGAAGGCAAAGGGCGCAGCCCCGAAGACGGTGTCGAAGTACGACGCCGACCTGGGCAAGCTGAAGGCGTTTGCGTCGGAGAAGAAGATCGCGCTCGCCTCCGGCTTCACTCGCGAGCAGTTCTATCGCTTCCGCGAGTGGCTGGTCGCGAAGCAGTACGCCGGAAAGACCGTCTACGGGGTGCTCACGGTCACCAAACAAGTCTTCAAGTGGGCGTGGCAGGAGAAGCGCCTGCGCGACTACGCCCTGGCGACGGCATCGCTCGGAAAGGCGAAGGCGAAGCCGCAGGCGTGCTTCACGACCGCGCAGGTCGAAGCGTTGATCGACGCGACCTTCGGCGTCGAGCGGGCCGCGATCGCGACGCTTGCATATGCGGGGCTGCGGATCGGCGAACTTGTCCAACTGGAATGGTCGGATGTCGTCAAGCTGTCTGAGACGGGCGGCACGCTGCACATCCGCCGCGGCGGGTCGAACGGAACCACGAAGGACAAGGACGAGCGGTTCGTGCCCATCCACCCTCGCGTGCGATCGCTGCTACTCGGACTGGACCGCTCGACCGCCACGGTCTTCCCCAGCATCACCGAGCGGAAGTTCTTGAAGCGGGTGAAGGCGCTCTGCGTGACGCTGAAGTTCCCGAGCGCCCATGCGTTCAAGCTGCACAGCTTCCGGCACCACTTCGCCAGCCTATGTGCCAATCATCGGGTTGCGGAGCGGAAGGCGCTGGCGTGGCTCGGGCACTCGGACAGCGACATCCTGAAGCTGTACTACCACTTGAGCGACGCGGAGAGCCAAGCTGCGATGGAGTTACTCGCGACGCCCGAGGTTCCGCCGGCCACGACGGTGATGACGCCCGTCGTGGAGGTGAAGCCGGAGGTCGTGGTCTCGCCGTCCCCTGAAACGGCCGATGCCCTCGATTCGCCGGTTGAGGGCGAATCGAGGGCATCGGGCCAGTCAAGAATCGAGAGATTCTCGAAACAGCAGGTCGAACAGGCACTTACGATCCTGTTCGGCCCGGAAGCGGAGAGGGGGGGATTCGAACCCCCGGTACGGGTTTGACCCCGTACACCGGTTTAGCAAACCAGCGCCATCAGCCACTCGGCCACCTCTCCGGCGCAGCGAAGTAGACTATCCGCGACCTCGCAAAATACAAGCCGCCACGATCGGCGTGGCCAAATGAGCTGTACGTCGGAAAGGCTGGTCCCCGTCGTCGGGGGCAGGCGAGCACGGGGATCGGGATTTCACCCCCTCGCGAAACCCTGCCGTGACGCCTACAGTATCGGCCCAGTGACGCAGACCCCGACGAAGCCCTCGGCACCTTCCACTAGGCCATCGCCCGCACCTTCCGCGGAAACCCGCAAACTCGAACCCGTGATGCGGGAGACCAGCACCCGGCGGATCTACGACGCCCATGCCAAGGTCTACGACATCACCTTCGGGCGACTCGTCGAGAAGCGCATCCGGCGTGCCATCCAGCAGTTGAAGATCGGGCCGAGCGATTACGTGCTGGACCTGGGCGTGGGGACGGGCAACGCGCTCAACTTCTACCCCGACGCCGGCACCGTCGTCGGCGTCGACATCTCGCCCGGCATGCTCGAGAAGGCGCGCGAGAAGATCGAGGAGAACGGCTGGCATCGCTTTCGCCTCGCGCAGTGCGATGCGTTGAAGCTGCCGTTCGCCGACAACAGCTTTGATCACATCTTCACGAGCCATGTGATCAGCGTCGTCTCCGATCCGGTCGCGTGCATTCGCGAGATGCAGCGCGTCGCGAAGCCGAATGCGCGCATCGTCATGCTCAACCACTTCCAGAGCACGAACAAACTCGTCGCCGGCGTGGAGAAGCTGCTGAGCCCGATCTGCACGAAGCTCGGCTGGCGGTCCGACCTCGCGCTGGCCGACCTGATCAAGGCGACCGGCATCGCCGTCGACTACCGCTACAAGCTGAGCACGCCCGACTTGTGGGAGACGGTCGTCTTCACGAACAAGAAGTGAGTTCGCCCGCACGGTTGTGCTGCGGCATGCCGCCGTTCGCGAACTGCGTGGTCGCCGATCAATGCTTCATCTATGCTGCCGGCAGGAACTCTCAGGGAGCCGCGCATGTCGAAGCGAAGAACCGTCCGGGCGGCCAGAACGACAGGGTGGCTGGTGGGCCGGGCCTCGATGCCGTCGATTACTCCGACGCGACGGGCCCCGTCAGCGTCACGCTCGATCGCATCCCCAACGACGGCCCGGCCCTCGGGACGCGCCGCGGCATCGTTCAGGCGGACGTCGAGCGCATCGATGGCACCCGATTCGACGACGTGATCGCCGTCGGTTCGATCGTAACGGCCGTGCTCGTGAATGGGATGTCGGGCAACGACACGCTGACGGGCGGCGCGCAGGAGACCCTTGCCTCGCTTGGACTCGACCAGGTCGCGCGGCGACACGTGACCCTTTCGGGTGGGGAGGGAAACGATGTGGTGAGCGACACCGACATCGCCGAAGGTGGCCCCGGTGACGACGTGCTGCGCGGGCGGCTCTCCGTCGTCGGCGGTGACGGAGCGGACGAAATCACCGGCGTACTCTTCAGCTTCGAGCATCCACTCGCCTACCTCGACGGTGGAGCAGGACCCGATCGCATCGGAGGCGTCCGCGCTGGCACCGTGCTGGGCGGCGACGGGGACGACCGAATTACCTGCGGCACCGTCGACTTCCTCGACGCCGGCGCAGGCAATGACACGATCAATCTGAGCGACGGACGAATCGGCCGCACTCCCACGATTCTCGCCGGCGCGGGCAACGATTCCTTGGGGGGCAGTGCCGCCGGCAGGATCGACCTCGGCGATGGCGACGACGTCCTCGCCCGAGACGTCACCATCAATTGGCCGCTCGAGCGCCTCGAGTACGCGTCTGTCGGCAGAGCGACGATCGATGGCGGCGCCGGACGCGACTCAATTTTCGCGTTTCCCGCATCCGACCTGCCTGACGCCGAGCGCTACTCTGCCGTCATCATCCGCGGGGGCGAGGGCGACGATCACCTCGGCGGGATCTGGATCGACGGTCAGGCGGGCAACGACACGCTCTACACCGAGATCGTGCTTAACGAGGCGGTCCTGATCCGCGCGATCGGCGGTTCGGGAGACGATACATTCGCGCAGGCGAGATATCCTGCCGATCGAAACCGCCTGCCGACCTACATCTTCTACGGATCGGACATCACCTCGTCGCTCCTCATCGATGCCGGCGACGGCGATGACGTCGTCTATGGGTATCGCAATGCCTTCGAACCCTACATGGGCGACCTGTTGCAGATTCGCTTCGGCGGCGGGGCGGACCGATTCATCAGCGTAGTCCAACCGCCCGCGACCCCGGGAATCTGGGCGCCCGGCGACGACCCGGAGGCCGTGACAATCGTTCCCGATCGGTGATGGCTGCTTCACTACTTCGCGGGCTGCGTCGCGGGCAGGCCCGCGTTCGTCTGGGCGCGGAAGTCCAGGCCGCGCGAGATCAGGCCCTTCGTGTCGGGCTTCGCGTCGGCGGGCTCAAGCTTGAAGTGCATCGACTGCCGATCCGTCGCGCCGGGAACGAGTTCCGCCATCAGATCGAACGGCACCCACTGCCACCACGGTGCGATGATCCGCTCTCGCGTGATGAGCGTCTTGCTCCCCTCGCGCCGCACCTCGACGTCGTAGAAGCCGTACCAGCGGAAATCCGTGGTGAACGGCGTGCGACCGGCCTCCTGGCCGTTGAGCGTGACGAGCGCGCCGCTCGGCTCGCTGGTGACGGTGAGCTTCCGCTTCACGCAGCCCGAGGCGACGACGAGAAGCAGGCCCGAAGCGACGAAAAGCGAAAGTCGGCTCATGCGTTGGCGATCATAGCGAACGCATCGCAGCGTGCGAAGGTGCTCTACGGCGCAGGCACGCGCGTCGGCGTGGAGCCGTCTTCAAAGCCCGGGGTGAATACCCCGGTCCGGGGCGGCGCGACTCGAAGTGCGTCTTCGGTTCCCATCGCGCTCGGGGCCCGGGGTGTGCACCCCGGGCTCTGCCGACGAACCGTCACGACTCGGTGCGCCGTTCGTCCTTCGCTTTCACGAGCGGCCGCGCAAACGCGTCACCAGCGCCAGCGCGAGCGACGTCGTGCCGGCTAGGGCGATTGGCACTGTCAGCGGCGCGCGACTTTCGCGCGCAGAAAATGACAAGACCGGTTGCTCGCCCGGCATGACGACGCGATCCGCAGTTCGGACCAGCGCGGCAAGGTCGGTGCCTACGCGATCGAACTCCGCGGGAAAATCGCCCGGCAACGACGTGACGTCGACGAGTCGGCCTGATTCCATCAGCTTCGCGGTGGTCGGACGAGGCACGCGATCGAGTCGTGCTTCGTACTCGCCCGGCGCGGTTTGCAGGAACTGCGTCGCGACGCCGGCGCGATCCAGCGTGAACAACCGCGCGTTGGAAGGCTTGCCGTCCGCGGTTCGTGCCGAGATGCGAACGCGGTCGCGTTGCCACTCGACGTCGACGAGCGGATCGCGCGGCGTCGCGGCGACATCGCGGCCGAGCGATTCGACGACCTCTCGCGGTGCGGCGAACGCCACCGTCGTCACCCGGCCGAGCCCGACGTTCCACGTCGCGGCCATCGGCTGATCGCCCGTGGAGGTGCGCGCCGATCCGATCGCCATTGCCCGGTCGCGCAGCCACGTGCGGTTCCACGCCGTCGTGCGTACACCCCACGGTGACACGTCCACTGGGGTCGTCTCGACCGGCGTCGACGCAGTCTTGCCGACGAGTGCGGTCAGCTCACGTTGCCAGTCGGCAGGGCGATCCGCGGCGTCGGCAGTCGTGGCGATCGCCCGGAGCGGCGCGTTGGCAGGCAGCGGGGCGAACGAGAGCAGGCGGACGTTGATCCGCTTCGCCGCGAGCGTGTCCCGGAGAGAGTCGACGTCGCCCAACTCGGCTTGCCCATCGGTGAGCAGGACGAGTTCGGTGGGCAGCGCGTCCGGTGCGTTTGCGTCTGCTGTCGCGGCGACGGCTTCCAGCGCAGCGCGGAGATTCGTCGCACCGCTCGCGGCGACGTCGGGCGCGGTCCAGTCGGAATTCGCCGATCTGCCGCGGGCTTGCCATGTGATGCTGCTGGCGAAAGTCGCGAGGTCGTGCTGATCGGCGTCGGGCAGCCGCGCGGCGGACTGGCCGACGGCATCGAGCGCGACCGCGAGCCGCGATCGACCGTCGATCGCCGGCGCGCTCATCGAGCCGCTTGCGTCGACGAGGTAGACCCAACGCCGCCGCGGCGTGGGCGGGCTGCTCGCGAGGGGCGAGATCGCGTCGAGCGGCGTGCCGATGTATCCGCCCGAGCCGAGTGAGCGATCGCCGCCGACGATGACGAGCCCGCCGCCGAAGTCGCGGACGTATGCGGCGATGCGGGTCGCATCGACGGCGTCGGCGGACACGTTGTAGAGGACGATCGCCGACGCCCGCCCGACGTCGGCCGGCAGCGACGCGTGCGGGATCCAGCCGGCCGGTGCGCCGTCGCCGATCCACCACCGCTCGGTGGCGCGCGACGCCGGCGCGGCGAGCGTCATCGCGTCGTTCTCCGGCCAGCGATCGGCGGCGTTGAGCGCCGCGGTCACCTCGCCCGTCGTGGTTCGCTCGACGCGCCGCGAAGACGACAGTGCGATCGCTTCGCCGTCGATCGTGAGCGTGCGCGGCCCGCTCGCGCGCAGGTCTGCCACGACGCGGTCGCCGATGCGCTGGAGCGAAGCGATCTGTCCGTCGGGCGGATCGACGAGTTGCGGATCGACGACGGCGATGACTTTCGCGGTTGAGCCCGCGCGGTCGAACTCGAGTCGGCCGTCGGTGAAGAGGATCGCGGCGTCGAAGTCCCGCTCGGCGGATCGCGGCAGGGCGAGTCGCGTCCGATCGGCCGGCACGTCGCCGAGCGGGGCGTTGACCGACGCGTCGATCGGCTCGGCGAGCGTGCCATCGGCGAAGCAAACGATGCTCAAGTCGTCTCGGCCAAGCAGTGATCGAAGGCGTTCGCGCAGCACGGCGGGGTCGCGATAGGCAGCGCCGCGCGTGCTCGGCGAGACGTCGACGAATGCGACGATGCGCGGTCGATCGATAGACAGCCAACTCGGCGACGCGGCGGCGAGCATCAGCAGCCCCACGCCGATCGCGGCGAGCGAATCGATCGCGAGTTCACGTCGGCGCGTCGCGGGCGGCGATCGCCTCGTCCGCAGCGCACGGACGGCGATAATTGCGACGGCGAGCGCGAGCGCCGACAAGGCGAGGATGGGTGATTCGACGGACAGCGGCAGCGAGAATAAGCTGCGGGTCACGGAGATCGAAGCTGCGATGAATGCCACTCACGACCAATCGGAATCGGGCAACTCGGACGCCCGCAGGGTTCGCTCGACGACCATTCTCTGCGTGCGCCGCGGCGCCGAGGTCGCACTGGCGGCCGACGGGCAGGTCACGCTCGGCGAGCACATCCTGAAGAGCGATGCGATGAAGCTGCGCAAGCTGGCCGGAAACAAGGTGCTGCTCGGCTTCTGCGGCAGCACGGCCGACGCGATGCTGATCTCGGATCGGTTTGAATCGCGTCTGTCATCGAGCAACAACAACCTGCGCAAGGCGGCGCTCGATCTCGTCAAGGAGTGGCGTAGCGATACGACGCTGCGCGGCCTGTCGGTGACGCTCGTCGTGGCCGACTATGCGAGTACGATCGTCGTCACGCCCGGCGGCGACGTGATCGAGCCGACGGACGGCATCGCCGGCATCGGCAGCGGTGGGGCGATCGCGGTCGCCGCGGCGCGGGCGCTGCTTGCTCACACGCCCATGCCCGCGAAGCAGGTCGCCGCGGAGGCGATGAAGATCGCCGCGGAGACGTGCGTGTACACGAACGCGAACATCCGCATCGACACGCTGTGAGTTGTGCGGCCGGCCGTTGGTGGGGCACTCAGAAAAATCGTGTGGCCCTGCGCAGCGCGCGCACAGGCGCGCAGCGCGGACGCTATAGGCAGAGGGACCGCGCGTCTGCGCCGGTTCGCTTGTCTCGTCGTTGCTCACGAATGGGGCGCAATGCAACACTCTGGGGCGCGCGGCCGCGAGCGCTGCGCGAGTCAAGTGACGGCCGGTGATCGAGTTGTGCGAAGAATCACGCCGCCTTCGCGCCCGCGGGCGGAAGGGTGAACACCTTCACGTTGTTGCGACCGGAATGCTTCGCCTTATAGACGGCGAGATCGGCGGCCTTGATGAGGTGGGCGGGTTGTTTGAACGGAACGGTGAGGTCGAACGTGGCGACGCCGATGCTTGCAGTCACAGGGATCGCGTTCGCGCCGGCGCTGATCGGTCGCGCGGCGATCGCGCGGCGAAGCGTCTCGGCGAGCTGCGCTGCGAGCGAGCGGTCGGTGTCCGGGAGCACGATCGCCATCTCCTCGCCGCCGTACCGCGCGGCGAGATCGCCCGGGCGGACGCTGTCCTTCAGCAGGCTTCCCACGGTCTTTAGCACCACGTCGCCCGTCGGGTGGCCGAAGCGGTCGTTGATGCTCTTGAACTTGTCGATGTCGAGCATGAGGAGCGAAAGGGGCTTCCCGCGCTGCTGGGCTTTCGCGAACTCTGCGCCGATGAATTCGTCGAACGTGGCGCGGTTGGCCATGCCGGTGAGCTTGTCGGTGGTGGCCTGGACTTTGAGCTGCTGGTTCTGCTCCTGCAGCACGGTCGTCTGTTGCTGCATGCGGAGCGTGAGATCGACGAGCGCCTCGTTCGCGCGCTTCATGATCTCGGCGAAGTTCCCGCCCGCGCCGAGGTTGATCTCGAACAGCGTTGCGACTTCCCGCGTGACGGTGCCGATCTCGGCGATGAGGGCGTCGGCCTCCTTCTCGGGCATGTTGAAGTGCTTCTTCAGCCCGTCGCGAACGTCGATGATCGCTTGCGCGGCTTCGTCGTCGCAGTACACGTCGGCCACGCGCCCGCCAAGCCCGACTGCGAGCGTCATCCGCTTCAGCGCCGCGTCGGCAACGCCGTCCGGCGTGTGGTGCTCCTTGATCGGCGTGACGAGCAGCGGCGGAAGCTTCCACATCTCGGCGAGCATCGCGCCGACCTCGGCGTGCGTTGTGCCGAGGGCGCCTTGCTCCGCGCCGGCGAGTTGCGCGTGCGATTTCAGGTTTGCGTGGACTTCGCCGTACGCGTCCTCCATCACGCGGTCGAGCACGAGGACGCCGATGTCCATCAGCAGAGCGGCGAGGAACGCCTCTTCCTGCTGCACGAGGCCGACCTTCGTGCACAGCGTTCGGGCGGCGGTCGCGGCGTAGATGCTGCGACGCCAGTACTTCATGTGATCGAAGCCCTTGCGGCGATCCTTGCTCAGGTTCGTCACGAGCGAGAAGCCGAGCACGAGCGTCTTCACGCTCTGGAGGCCCATGATGACGAGCGCGTGACTGACGGTGCTGACCGCATGAGCGCGGCCGTAGAAGCTGCTGTTGACCGTCTTGAGGATCTTCCCCGCGAGGGCGGGGTCGCGCGTGATCGTGCGGGCGATCTCGCCGAGGTCGACCTCCTCCTTCTGCGCCAGCTCGAGCACTTCCATCGCGATCGTCGGAAGCGTGGGCAGCGAGGGGCAACTACGAATCTGCTGCTGGAGTTCGTCGGTCATGGAAGTGTGGATGAGTCGAAGGGGAAACGCAGTGAGTCAACCGAACGCGAACTTCGATCGCCGCCACGCGGAATCGCCAGCAATCAGGCGCGCACGCGCGACGGAGCCGCGAACCATCCGCCAGGGGCGCGGGCGGTCCTGCATGAGATTCATCGGCGCGAATGTCGCCCGGCTAAAGGTGGGGACACGCTACGTTCGTGCTGTGCGGATGGGCGCAGTCCGATCATTTCGCGGGTTCCGCGATTGCCGCCTCGATCGCCTCGGAAACCTTCTCCGGTGCGAGCCCGACGATCACGCTACGCACTTTCCCGTCGCGACCGATCACGACGGTCTGCGGGATGCCCTTCACGAGGTAACGGCCCGACGCGGCGTTATCGGTATCGAGCACGACGGCGAACGTGTACTTGTTCTTCTCGATGAACGTCTTCACGGTGTCGGCCTCTTCGCCGACGTTGACGGCGATCACCTTCAGGCCCTGCGGCGACAGCGAGACGTGCTCCTTCTGCAGGCCCGGCAGGGCGGCGCGGCAGGGGCCGCACCAGGTGGCCCAGAAGTCGAGCACGACGACCTGGCCGCGGAGCGTATCGAGGTCGATCGTGGCATCGCCCGCGAGCGTGGGCAGGCCGAGCGCGGGGGCTTCGGCACCGACGAGGGCGTTCGGCCCTTCGCCGTCGCCGTCATCGGCGAGCAGTTCGCCACCGCCGCCACGCGTCTCACGAGCGCCGGCGGGCGCGAGGAATGCGAACGCGGCATCGTCGGCCGAAAACGACGCGGGCGCGGCGAACGTGAACGAAGTCTTCGCCGAGCGGACGAGCGACGGATCCACATCCTTGAAGAGGGCGGCATGATCGAACGTCACCGAAGCCAACGCACCACTCGATTCGACGAACCGGACCTGTGCGACGACGCCACCTGCAAGCGTCGCGTCAAAGCCGCCGGCGACGGGCTTGGCGTTCCCGTCGGCACCGACGAGGCCGGTCGATTCGCCGTCGACGAGGATCGACAACGCGGGGTTCAGCAGCGCGAGTTCGTCGCGCGACAGCGAGCGAGGTCGGCCGTCCTTGAGGTCAGCGCTCTGAAATGTGTTTTCGATCGGGCTGTACAGGTGCGACTTCGTGCCGTCGCTCAGGAGGAGGAACTGCTCGGGCACTTCGTAGCGCCACGTGTTGGCGGCGCGAATGGACAGCGCGAACGGCGCGTCCTGCTTCCGCACGAGCGAGGCGACGTCGAAGTCCACCGATGCAGCGCCTGCGACGGAGACGGACTTCGCGCGATAGGCAGCGATTGCTCGATCGAGCATCGCCCGCACGGCTGGGTGCAGCGTCGGCGCGGTGGCGGCGGGCTTCGTCGCAGCAGGGCGAGTGGCGGGCTTGGTCGTCGGCTTCGCGGGCGTCGCGACGACCGTCACCTCGGCGGGCTTCGTCGTCGGCAGTCGACGCGCGACGGAGTCGGCAACCGCGATCGAGGTCGTCAGGATCGCGCACGCCGCAGTCGCGGTGCGGAGGAAACGTTGACGTCGGTCAGATCGATGTGCCATGCGAGCCCACTCCCGTTCGCGAGTCGGCGAATGATAGCACACGCGGTGCGCTCACGCCCATGCGATCCGCCGCTCGTGCCGACCGGGTCCGAGCGGCTCGTTCCTTCGCGGCGAGCCGTCCCGCGTCGGCAGCAGCAGATCCGCGGTCGTGTTCGGCGGCACCTGAACCGTGACGACAAGTTCGCCTCGTTCAATCTTCCAGCCCGATTCGATCTTGCCGTAGAGCGAGTCAAGCGTCGCCCGCGCGTGCGTGAGTCCGCCGCCGGGCGTGGGGGTGAAGGTGATGTGCTTGTACGCGGGCGAGTTCTTCGCGAGGTCGATGCCTGCGATGCGTTGATACATCCACGCGCCCACCGCGCCGAAGGCATAGTGGTTGTAGCTGTTCATGCCGGCGTCGTTGAATCCCTTCTCAGGCGTCCAGCCGTCCCAGCGTTCCCACATCGTGGTCGCGCCGTGCGTGATCGGGAAGAGCCAGCCCGGGAACGTCTTCTGCATGAGCAGCGCGAACGCCACGTCGTCGCGACCCGCATCGGTGAGCACGTGTGTGAGGTAGGGCGTCCCGACGAACCCGGTCGACAGGTGCGTGCCTCGCGCGGCGATGTCGTCGACGAGCGTCTTGATCGCGATCGGGCGATGAGCTGGCTCAAGCAAGTCGAAGTGTAGCGCGAGCACCTGTGCCGTTTGCGTGTTGACGGTGAGCGCGCCGTCGGGCTTCACGAATCGCTTGCGGAAGGCGCTGCGGACGTCTTCGAACAGCGCGCGGTACTTCGATGCGTCGGCGTCGTTGCCGAGCACACTCGAGATGCGGCTCATGAGGTCGCTGCTGTGCGCGAAGAACGCGGTGCCGATGAGGTCTTGGGGCGTGAACGCGTCCTGATTGAGCCAGTCGCCGTAACCTTTCCACTTGCGAGTCTCGTCGCAGCGGATGCGGGTCGGGCCGGTGTCCTTTTCGAGCCAGTCGAGGAACCACGTCATCATGCGGTAGCGGTCGCGCAGGACGCGCGTGTCGCCGTAGCACTGGTAGAGGGTCCACGGGCAGATGATCGCGGCGTCTGCCCAAGCAGGCCCGCCCTCGTGGTGGATGCTCTTCACGCCGGGCACGACGCTGTGGATCCGGCCGTCGCCGTGCAGCGTTTGCGTGTCGGCCATGTCCTGCAGCCACTTCGCGAAGAAGTTGGCGACGTCCATGTTGAACGCGGCCGTGCGGATGAAGACCTGCGCATCGCCGGTCCAGCCGAGGCGTTCATCGCGCTGTGGGCAGTCGGTGGGGATGTCGATGAAGTTGCCGCGCTGGCTCCAGGTGATGTTGCTCTGAAGCTGATTGATGATCGGCTCCGAGCATTCGAACGTGCCGGTCGGCGCACAGTCGGAATGCAGCACGACGCCGACGAGGTCGTCGACGGTGGGGTTGCGACCGGGATAGTCGCGGACTTCGACGTAGCGGAAGCCGTGGAAGGTGAATTTTGGTTCGAAGAATTCCTCCGCGCCGCCGCGCGTGGTGTAGTGGTCGGTGGCGCGGGCGTTTCGGAGGGCAGTCGTGTACGGCTTGCCGGCGGCGTCGAGCATTTCGACGTAGCGCAGGTCGATCGTCTGTCCGGGCGGCGCGTTGCGGATGCGCAGTCGGACGTGGCCGACCATGTTCTGGCCCATGTCGAAGATGTGTCGCCGCTTGTTTGCGGACACGGTGGGCGGGCCGACGGGGCGGAGCGTCTGGGTGACGCGCGTCATCGGCGCGACGGCGGAAACTAGCTGCGTCCCCGTATCCTTCATCACGATGACGGGTCGCCAGATGCTGTCGTCGAAGCCGGGCTTGGCGTAGTCGGGCTGATCCATGCGGGCGTCGACGTCTTCGCCCATGAGCAGATCGCTCGAGCGGATCGCGCCCTCGCCCGCGCGCCAGGTGCCATCGGTGACGATGGTCTGAGTGGAGCCGTCGGCGAAGGTGACTTCGAGTTGTGCGAGCAGTCGCGGACGATCGCCGTAGGTTTGGCGCGGGTCGGAGTGCAAGTGCCCGCAGAACCAGCCGTCGCCGAGCGTGACGCCGATGGCGTTGTCGCCTTGCTTCAGGTGCGAAGTGACGTCGTACGTGTGGTAGGGCACGCGGACGGCGTACTCGGTCCGCCCCGGCGCGAGACGGGCATCGCCGACGCGCTCGCCGTTCAGCTCGGCGTCGTACAGGCCCAGCGCGGTGATGTAGAGCCGTGCGCTCGCGATCGGCTTAGACAGCGTGAACGCCTTCCGCAGCAACGGTGCCGCGGGACTCGTGTACGGCCCGCCGACGATCGGGCTGGCGATCCAGCTTCCCTTCCAATCGGCGCGGTCGAGCAGCGCCAGCTCGAACGTCGCATCCGCGCTCCACGGGCTCGGCTTGCCGTCCTGGTCCCACGTCATCACGCGCCAGGTGGCGCGCGTGCGCGACTTCAACGGCGCGCCGGCGTATTCGATCTGGATCGATTCATCGCTCGTCACCTCGCCGCTGTCCCAAAGGTTGTCGACGACGATGCGGTACTTCGTCTGCCGCGCGTTCGAGCGCGGGTCGGCCGATTGCCAGAAGAATCGCGGCTTCGGGCAGTCGAGGCCGAGCGGGTCGACGCGGTACTCGCACTTCAGGTTCGTGGGCGCGTGCATGTAGGGAAAGGAGAACGACGGCGCGAGTCGCATTCAACGGTTGATCGCGTTTGTGCAATGAAATCAGAACGCGCCGGTCGCTACATTGCGGTGATGTTCGGACTGCACCAGGGCGTCGTTCATTCAGGCTTCCTCTACGAGAGCGCACCGTTCCCCAGTTGCCACGCGGCCACGCTGATCGAGCGGCTCGACGGCGGCGTCATGTGCGCTTTCTTCGGCGGAACGCACGAGCGACACCCCGACGTGTGCATCTACACCTGCACGCTTCCGCGCGGCGCTACGGAGTGGAGCGAGCCGCGAAACGTCGCTGATGGCGTGCAGCCGGACGGCTCGCGGTTGCCCACGTGGAACCCGGTGCTGTTCCGGCCGAAGGACGGACCGCTGCAGCTCTTCTACAAGGTCGGCCCGAGCCCGCGCGAGTGGTGGGGCATGCTCAAGATCAGCCACGACGACGGCGCGACGTGGGGCGACCCGATCCGTCTTCCCGACGGTCTGCTCGGGCCGATCAAGAACAAGCCGGTGCAGCTCGCGAGCGGACGGATCATCGCGCCGACGAGCGTCGAATACTCGATCGATCCGAACGACGACGCCAACCCCGCGAAGGGCCCGCCCGGCTTCGAATTGCCGAAGACCGGCAAGGGCGGCTGGAGCGTCTATTTCGAGTTGAGCGACGACAACGGAAAGACGTTCCGCGCCACGAAGCTCTGCGATCAACCCGAAGGCGTGAAGGCGATTCAGCCCAGCGTGCTTGTACACAGAGATGGACGTTTGCAGGCGATCGGCCGAACGCAGGCGAACTGGCGTCTCTATGAGGTGTGGAGCGACGATGGGGGTTCCACGTGGGGGCCGATGACGCTCATGGACATGCCCAACAATAACAGCGGAACAGACGCAGCAACGCTGTCCGACGGAAGGCATCTGCTGGTCTACAATCACTCCGACACGAACAAGGTGCGCTACCCGCTGAACGTCGCGGTGAGTGACGACGGCAAGCGGTGGAACGCCTTCAGTGTGCTCGAGCACGAGGGGCCGGAACAGTACTCCTACCCGTGCGTGATTCAGACGTCGGACGGACTTGTACACGTGGCGTATACGTGGAAGCGCTTGCGGATGAAGCATGCGATACTGGAGGTATCGTCCCGGTTGTCGCTGCGGCCGATCGAGGCAGGCCAATGGCCCGCGTAGATGCGATTTCGCGTGGTTTTTCCGGATTGGATCGGTTGGAGTGGTCGTTGCGCAACCTCGTAAGACTATTCCGCAAAGCTACAACGTGGGGTGTGTCGGGAGTGGTAATGTCTGATGAGTTGGCGTGAGTCTGTGCGGCGCGACGCGAACCATGGAGTGCGGCGGCTGCCCGATCGACTCACGCGGCGGAAGCACGAGAGCGGAACCTGTCACAACACGAGTTGAACGAGTCGCACGGCCAATAGTCATTGGCTCGCGCACCTGACGCGGAGGTCAGCATGGAACGGATTGATCGACAAATCGTTCGGACACGAAATCGGTCGGCACGCACGTCGGCATTCACACTGGTGGAACTGCTCGTCGTGATCGGCATCATCGCGGTGCTGATCTCGATCCTGCTCCCCGCGCTGGGCCGGGCTCGAGAGAGCGCGAACTCGGTGAAGTGCCTGAGCAACATGAAGCAGGTCGCCACGGCGATCATCGCCTTTGCCAACGACAACAAGGGCCGCATGCCCACGTCGGCTGGGTCGAGCGTTCGGTACATCGACTCGGGCGGCACCGTTCGGAGCATCACGAGCGCGACGGACCCGATGCGCACGAACAGCAGCGACTGGATCGCGTGGCAGCGTCTGATCGACCCGGTCACGGGCGCGACCACCACGGGTGCCGACATGAACATCACCTACAGCGCCATCGCCCGCTACATCGGCGCGAAGCTGAAGGAGACGACAGGCGGCGTCGCCGCCAATCAGGCGAGCGCCGGATACGAGAACGTCTTCCGTTGCCCCTCGGACATCCTTGAGTCGCGTCCGAACATGATCAGCGGTGATCGTGGCTATCGCTACAGCTTCACGATGAACTCGTTTATCGCGTACGATTCGAGGAACTCGAGCTATCCGGCTCCCACCGGGATCTCTGGTGCCACGTACGTCCAGGCTAGTCCAGGACAGCGCGTGAACTTCATCTTCAAGGGCAAGATCTCAGACATCCGTCAGCCCGGCCAGATCATTCTGCTCATCGATGAGGACAGCAAGACGATCGATGACGGTAACTGCGTGTCGAAGTGGGAGATCTGGATCACGAACACCAGCGTAAACACAGTCGCGGATCGTCACGAAACCAAGGTCAAGAGGGCTGGTACCTCTACCAATCCACAGCCAACGCAGAACGCTCGCGGCAACGTGGTCTTCGTCGATGGACACGGCGGACAGCTCACCCGCAAGGAAGCCGTCATGTCCCGCTACACCGGCAACCCGTACGTCGAGCCGGCCGGCTTCTGATAACCACCGCCCACCAGATCGATCTTCCTCCCCGCCCGGCCCGCAACGCCCGGCGGGGACTTGCCTGCCGACAACTTGTGGTTTCTACGAATGCCTCGGGACTGCGGCTCGGGACGGGCGTCGTCTGCCCTCGGTCCCGTCGCTGCAATCGTTCGAGCGCATCGTGCAACACCGCTCGGTCGGCCCGCTCGTTTCGCGTGAGGTAAACTCAGCGGACGAGGAGTCAGTTCACGTCTGAATCCCCGGCGACCAGCGCGGCCACGCGATGCTCGCCGTTCGAAGAAGGCAACACCGCACGCGATGCGCCGAAGCGGATCGGCCAGCGCGTGTCGTCCCGACCGGAGGAAACGAGAGATGCGTTCCACGCACAAGAAGAACACGCGCGCCATGGGCGCGATCGTCGCCGCCACGGCTTCGCTGATCGTCGCCTCGCACGCGAGCGCCGTCGATTACACCTGGACGGCGCTCTCGGGCGGTTCGCTCGACTGGAACACCGCCGCCAACTGGGGCGGCGCCGGTACCCCGAGCCTCGCCGGCGATACCGCCAACCTTGGCGTCGCTCTCACCGGCAATCTCAACGTCGGACTCTCCGCGCCCGTCACGGTTGGCAAGATCACCCTCGGCGCGACCGGCTTCACCACCACCATCGGCGCGGCCGGCGGAAACGCGATCTCGCTCGACAACACCGGCGGCACCGGCAACCCGGGCTTCACCACCGTGGGCACGGGCACGAATGCGATCAACGCTCCGCTCGTCCTGCTCGGCACGCCCGTCGAGTTCGCCGCTGCCAGCACGAGCGGCCTGACGCTCGGCGGCGGGCTCACCACGAGCGGTGGGCAGCGCACCATCAACAACCTCTCGACCCAGACGCTCACGATCAACGGCCCGATCTACCTGTCCGAGGTAGGCACCACCACCGGCCGAGGCATCTTCATCAACAACGGCACCACGTTCGGCCCCGTGGTCCTCGGCGGCGACATCTCGAACCAGAATGGCGCAACGCCGAGCGGCTTCGGTTACGGCTCCGTCGCCGCGCTCGCGATCGGTCAGAACAGCACGACGTCGGTTCGCTCGTTGGTCACCATCAAGGGAAACAACACTTACACCGGCAACACGCAGATCAACAAGGTCGACCTCGTCCTCGACACGGCGTCGACCTCGACGCCGCTCGGCACGGGTCGCGTCATCCTCGGCGGTCCGAGCAACACGGTCAGCTCGCGTCTTTCCAGCACAAGCGATGTCACGCTGAACAATCCGACCGCGCAGTGGCAGCAGTACACCGCGTTCATCGGCAATAACTCGTTCAACTTCACGGGCCTGACGTTCGCCAGCGCGAGCCGCGGCATCGGCAACCTGCTGCCCGCAGGCAAGAGCGTGACGCTCAACCAGCTCTACCTCGCCAACGACAGCACCGCCCGCACGCAGGTGATCGACGGCTCAGGTCTGACGATCATCAACGGCACGATTGGCAACGCGCACAACGGCACCACGGAGTTGACCGGCGGCCTGAACGGCGTCGAGAAGCGCGGCACCGGCGTTCTACGCATCAACGGCACTGCGAACACGTACACGGGCGGAACACGCGTCCGCGGTGGCGTGGTCGAATTCGCCGCGATCGGTGGCGCGGGTGCTGGTGGCGTCACCGTCGACGGCGGCGGCACGGTCAGCCTCGCGACGGGCACGACGAGTTCGGCGTTCCTCGCCCTGATCAACACCGGCTCGACCGGCGTCTCGGGCCCGACGCCGGCTCCGTTCGTCTCCACGGGCGCGCTCGGCCTGGCCACGCCGGACGCGGCCGTCAACCTCGACTTCACCTCGGGCGACCTCGCCAACCCCAACAGCACCAAGATGCACGTCGGCGCGCAGCTCGCGGGCCTGACCTACACCGGCACCATCACGCCGTCCGACAACACGTACCGCCTCGGCGGCGGCGGCGACCTCACGCTGCCCAACGCCAACCAGCTCACCGGCGCACGCAACGTCTCGCTCAACAACGGCGGCAAGGTCGTCGTCACGGGCTCGAACAACTACACCGGCGTCACCACCATCGGCGGCGTCTACATGAACCCGACGCAGCGGATCTTCGAGCAGGCCGCTCAGTTCAACGCGGTCAACCTGGCCAACATCGCGAGCGCGACGAACCCGATCGCTCTCCGCGCCAGCTCGACGCTCACCGTCGGCTCGATCGCGAATGGCGGCGTCGCGAGCGGACTCGGCAGCGCTTCCTCGGCCGCGTCGAACCTCGTCCTGAACGGCGGCACGCTGCAGGTCAACGGCGCGGGCGGCACGAGCGATCGCGGCTTCACCATCCAGCCCAACGGCGCGACGCTCGACTCGTCCGGCACGGGCGCGGTCAGCTTCAACGGTGCTGTAGTGCTTGCCGATGCGGCACCCCGCGCCGGCACGATCGAATCGACGACCAACCGCGTCATTCGCATGGACGACGTGAGCGACCTCTCCGTCGGCATGACCGTCACCGGCACCGGGCTCAACACCGGCCTGACGATCGTGGCGATCCTGCCCCCGAGCTTCCAGAACATCGGCGGCACTGCGGGTGCGGCGTCGCCCTGGCAGATCATCACCAGCGCCACGCCGGCCGCTGCGGTCGCGGCCGTGCCTGACCTCACGTTCGGCGCGCAGAACCGCACGCTCACGCTCACCGGTTCGAACGCCGGCGCGAACGCCGTCGGCGGCGCGCTCGCCGACAGCGCGACGGGCAAGCTCGCCGTCCGCAAGACCGGCACCGGCACGTGGAACCTCACCGGCGCGAACACCTTCACCGGCGGCATCGCCGTCGATGCGGGCTGCCTCGGCGTGAAGAAGCTCGGCGTCAACGGCAACGCGACCGTCGCCGCGGGTGCGACGCTGCAGGTCGGGGTCGGCGGCACCGGCCCGTCCGACACCTCGACGACCTCGCTCATCGGCGAAACGACGAACACCCTCACGCTTGCGGCGGGCGCGTCGCTCGACGTGACGAAGTCAGGTGTCGTGTTCGACTTCACCACGACCTCGCCTGAGGCGAACATCCGCTCGCTGCTCACGTCGGGCCGCAACGGCGGCGCGTGGAACGGCGTCGGCATCAACTCGTCCGCCGTGGCGTCCAACCCAGGCAGCGCGGTCGGATACGCCTCCGCCGCCGACGCTGCCGGGCTCGGCGGGACGCTGCTCGGCCAGGCGTTCGATGCGACGAGCGTCCTCGTTCGCTACACCCGCCCGGGCGACTCGACCCTCGACGGCACCGTCAACTTCGACGACCTGCTGAAGCTCGCTGCCAACTACAACTTGACCGGCGGCGGCACCTGGGCGAAGGGCGACTACAACTACGACAACACCGTCAACTTCGACGACCTGCTGCTCCTCGCCGCGAACTACAACACGAGCGTCACCGGCAGCTTCGGCGGCGATTGGGCCCTGGCTCAGTCGGCCGTCCCCGAGCCGACCACGCTTGCGACGATCGCCGTCGCCGGCGCCGCGATGCTCGGCCGTCGCCGTCGTCGGGCCTGATCGACTCGTCGGTCGGTTCGCACAACTCAATACTCACTCCCTCGGCCCGGTCAGCCAATGACCGGGCCGAGCTTGTTTCTACGACCGCTTCCTTAACTCGCGCGCGGTTCGGTCCGATAGCGCCAAGAGATGTCCGTCGTTCTCGATCGTCCCGCTACGCGTACCGTCCTGCCTGACGACGGCCTCTTCCGCGCGCAGCCCTCATGGTCTGCCCGCGCGCTGCTCGCGATCCCGATGCTCGTCATCCTGCTCGGTACGCTCTCGCGTTGCCTGACCGAGCTGCCCGCGATGAACGCCGCCGACGAGGCGGGCTACTTCGCGTGGCAGCAGTCGTGGCTTACCGATCGCGACCTGAACCCGACCGACGATTGTCTGCTCACCTATGCCGGCGGGTTCGAGCGGTGGCATACGACGCCATCAGGCGACCGCATCCTCATCAACAAGTACAGCACCGGCGTCTCGCAGGCGATCCTGCCCGTGACGGCACTCGCGCACGGCGGATTGCTTCTCTGCAATCGTCTTCTCGGCACCACGATGCCCGAGGACGGCTTCGCGCCGGTCAACGTGTGGAGCGCGTGGTTCGCCGTCGCGATCTGGAGCTGCTTCGGCGTCTACGCGACATATCGCACAATCCAAACATGGACGCGCGACGCCACGGTCGCGGCGACCGCCACGCTGTGCGCCTGGGCGGGTACGGCGGCGTTCGCGCACACGTGGAAGATGTCGCTGTGGAGCCACGGCATCGGTCTCTCGCTCGTCGCGATCACGACGTGGATGTGCGTGCTCGTCACGCGCCCGGGCACGCGGTTCGCGCGGAGCTTCGCCATCGCGGCGACGATCGGCCTGCTTGGCGGGCTCGCGATCGCGGTTCGGGCGACGAACCTCGTCATGCTGGCGCCGATCGGCCTGTTCCTCATCGCGGTGCTCGCGTCGCGCGGGCGCGCGGGGTTGATCAGGCTCGCGAAGATCGCCGCGGTGGCGATCCCCGTTGCGCTGCTGCCCATCGGCATCGAGATGTTCTCGCGGTGGGTGAACTACGGCTCGCCCACCTTCAACGGTTACGCCGAGAACGGCGAAGGCTTCTTCTGGCCGCCGCCTTACGTAGGAAAGGTCCTCTTCCACGTCGACTTCGGCCCGATGGACGGTGGTCGCGGCGTGGTGCCGTCGCATCCGGTGGTGATCGTCGCGGTGATCGGCCTCGTGATGATGCTGGCGACGCCGTCCCGCGCGCTTCGGCTGTACGCTGGCGCGTCGCTGTTGGTGATCGCGGGCACCGTGGTGATGTACGGCGCGTGGTGGTTCTGGGATCTCGGCTACAGCTTCGGCGCGCGGTGGAGCGCCGACCTCTACACGATCTGGGCGGTCGGCATCGCGATGTTCGTCGTGCACGCGCACAACGCCGCGAAGCGATGGCGCTGCGTGTACTACCTGCTGCCGATGGCGGTGTGGTCGATCGTGTACTGCTCCGGCGCACTAGCGGCGGCAGACGCGCCGCGTCCGCCGCCGCAGTACAGGCCGATGCCGCATCAAGGGTAGAAGTGAAGAAGGCGAGCAGGCGAGTGGGAATGCCACTCGCCCACTCGCCCACTCGCCCACTCGCCAATTCATGCCTTCGCAGGCACCACCTGTGCCTTCAGCACCTTCTGCTCCGGTTGCTTCCCTGCGCCGATCAGCAGCAGCGGGGCGGCGACCGCGACGGAGCTATACGTGCCGGCCATGAAGCCGACGAAGAGGACGTACATGAAGCCGTGGATGGCTTCGCCGCCGAGGCAGTACATGAAGAGGATGGTGGCGATCGTCGTGCCACCCGTGAGGATGGTGCGCGACAGCGTCTGGTTGACGGCATCGTTGATCACGGTGCGATCAATGTGCCCGCGTTGTCCGCGGAGTTCGCGGATTCGGTCGAACACGACGACCGTGTCGTTCATCGAGAAGCCCATGATGGTGAGCATGCCCGAGACGAGCGTGAGGTTGATGCGGAACGCGTCGATCATCAGCGCCCGTCCGACGAGCGACTCGGCGAGCAGGTGTGCGAAGCCGATCGCAGCCAACCCGAAAAGCACGTCGTGGAACAGCGCCACGATCGTGGCGCTACCGTACTTGAAGTCGCCGAACCGGACCCAGATGTAGATCACGATGCCGACGATCGAGACGACGAGCGCGCCGATGGCCGAAGTCTGCGCTTCGTTGGCGACCGACTTGTCGATGCCGCTCACGCGCGCGAACTCAGCAGGGGAGGTGAGGCCCTTCACGATCTTCTCCCAGACAGGCCCGGCGAGAGGCTTGAGGTCTTCGCCGAGCTGCTGGCCGCTCGTGTCGACGGCGAGCACGACGATGCCCACGCCGTCGCGGAGCTTCTGCACCGCGAGCTTCCGCTGCGACCCGCCGGCGTCCTGCAGGCGCGCCTGTTCGAGGCGTTCCTGGATCTGCCGTGCGTCGAGCGCGGGACGGGCGTTCTCCAGGACGAACGCCACGCCACCCGCGAAGCCTTCCAACCCGTCCGGACGGAAGTCGCCGTCGACGGTTTCGTCGCCGGTTCGGATCGCGATCACGCGCGTCAAGTTGTCGCTGGCCGGCCGCTGCAGGAGCTGATCGATGGTGAGTCGGTCATCGTCGAAGCGGACGGGATCGACGACGTTCAGCTTGCCCGCGAGCGCAGCGCTGACCGCGCTCATGACCTTCGCGCGGTCAGTGTTGGGGGTCACGATTTCGTAACTGGAGTAGATGGGCTGCCCGAGTTCCTTCGGGTCGCCGACGCTGGTGACGTTCGGGGCGGGCAGCGCCTCCTTGTCCTTCTCGGCGGCGTCGCTGATGAGCTTGCGGAACTCCTCGATCCGCATGGGCTCCTTCAGTTCGGCGGTCAGGCTCGTGCCGCCGGCGAACTCGATGTCGAGCATGTTGCCCTGTCGCCAGTAGTAGCCGAACAGCGCCAGGCCGCCGATGACGAACGTGACACTGAAAGCGACGAAGATCGGCGTCAGGCGCATCCAGTCGACGTCGGGCCGAAGGGCGCGGTCGAGCTTCGGGAAGCGAAGCGGCAAGCTGCTGAGGTTATCGACTCCCCAGTGCTCGGTAAGGATGAAGAAGACGGTGCGCGTGACGTATAGCGCGGTGAACATCGAGCTGACGATGCCCAACAGCAGCGTCAGGCCGAACCCGCGGACCTCTTCTGTGCCGATGAAGTAAAGCACGATCGCACTGACGGCGGTCGTCAGGTTGGAGTCGACGATGGCGCTGAAGGCACGCTTGTAGGCGTTGTGCAGCGCGACGCGGACGCCGAGCCCGCGCTGCTGTTCTTCGCGCAGTCGCTCGAAGATGAGCACGTTCGCGTCGACCGCCATGCCGATCGTCAGGATGATGCCGGCGACGCCCGGCAGGGTGAACGTCGCGCCGAACATGCTCATGCCCGCGAGGATGAGCAGCAGGTTCAGCAGCACGGCGATCGTGGCGACGACGCCGGACAGGAAGTAGTAGCAGATCAGGAACGCCGCGACGACGACGACGCCCGCGGAGCACGCGATCAGGCCGCGCCGGAGGTTGTCGGCACCGAGCTGCGGGCCGATCACGCGTTCGACGATCGGCTCGCCGTCGAGCTGCGCGGGAAGCGCGCCGGCGCTGAGCGTCTTCTCGAGGTATTGGGCCTCGGTCTGGCTGAAGCCGCCCTTGCCGCCGCCGCTGATGGTGCCGCGGTCGCCGATCTGAGCGTTGATGTTCGGGGCGCTGAGTACCTGGTTGTCGAGCACAGCCGCGACCTGGTACGGCGCGCCGGGCGTGCCCGGCTTGTGCCGGCCGGTCAGGTCGGAGAAGAGCTTTCCGCCAACCGGGTCGAAGGTGAAGGAGATTTCCGTCTGCGCGGTCTGCGAGTTCATGAACGCCCGCGCGCCGGCGAGCGCCCACTTCTCGGCACCCTCGCGGTTGATCATCGACTTCTCAGGCGTGATCCAGAGCAACTGATAGAACTCGCCGTTGTACTTCGCGACGGCGGGCCCGAAGCCGCCCTCGCCCTTGCGTTCCTTTTCCAGGTGTTCTCGCTGTTCCTGTTCGGCGAGCTTGTACCAGCGGAACTCGTCGCGCGGCTGCGGACGCGGGCCGTTTTCGGCGAGGCGCTTGCGGTAGATGTCGAACGTGCCGGACGGCAGGGCCGGGTCGGCTGGGTTGGCGACGACGTGGAAGCTCAGCACGCCCGAGCCGCGCAGGAGCGCCTTCAGCTCGGCGACGCTGTCGATGGAGTCGCGGACGGGTTCGAACTTCTTCCACGCGGCGATGTAGTTGTCGATCGCCTTCGTGCGGGCTTCGAAGCCTGAGGTCGCACTGCGGATCTTGTTGAGCCGCGCTTCACGCTCGGCCGGGTTGTTCAGCGCGATCGCGTCCTGCACCGACTGCTGGTCGACGTTCGTCGCGGCGAGCTTCTCGCCGACGCTAGAGGGTCGCAGGGCATCCTCAGCGGCGTTGTAGGCGCTCAGTTCGGCCTCGGGCGTAACCGCGTTTGCGGGCAGCGCCTTCCACTTCGCGTCGAGTTCGGATTTCGTCTTCTTCGCGGCAACGAGCTGATCGACGAGTTCGCGCCGCGCGGCCGATCCCTGCACGATCGCGTCGAGCTGCTGCTGACGCAGGGCGGGGTCGCTCACGTCGAGCACGGCGAGCAACGTCAGCGCGTTCACGTTGACGTCGCGCAGCGCCTTCTCCGCAGCGAGGTATTCGTTGCGAATGCCGGCCGCGTCGGCGTTCTGCTTGCCCGCGGGAAGCTGGATCTCGATGCGGTCCGCGCCCTGCGGACGCCAGACGAAGTTGCGGACGCCCGTCGGGTCGACGCGCTGCTTCAACGCGGTGAGCACGCGCGTCGACAGGTCGGCCGACGGTGCCTCGCCCGGCGGGACCTTGATCTGATAGACGAGGCTGACGCCGCCCTTCATGTCCAGACCTTGTTCGAGGTTGGGCGAGAGCGTCTTGAATGGGTTGGGCCAGAGCGCGAAGAGCGCCAGGAGGAGGACTGCTGCTATGGTGAACAGTCTTCCGGTGATGTTGTGTTGCATGGGGAGGGGTGAGAGGGCGAGTGGGTGAGTAGGCGAGTAGGCGAGTAGGCGAGTGGGTCAGCGGGCAAAGGTTTACCACGCTGCGACGTCACTGGTTTCGGTGAGTCGGTGAGTCGTTCGCGATGCGACGAGTTGCTCGATCGACGCGAAGGCGTCCGATGAGCGCCGCCGGAGGCGGGTTCGCTTGCGTCGTCGCGGACCGTGACGTCTAGAGCGCGACGGCGCGGGAAGACGCCGTCAAGGTGCCGCGGGCAGGCAACTGGCGTGTTCGCCAGGCTCGGGCGATGCGCCGCGCTTCACCGCGTCGCAGTGCGGCGAGTCGTCCGTCGGACGTGCGAACCATCCTCGAACGACAACGTCGACGCGAACGACCGGCAGCGCGTCCGACGAGCCCGAGGTGCGGTCACACGCGTCTCCGCGAGGCTCGGTCGCGGCGCGGATCGCAATGTCGCGCTTCGGTGCCGGGGTCGAGGACGGCAGCGCGGACGAGTGGACGAGTGTGGCGGCGTCGATCTGTGGCCCGGCCGGACGCGATTCGGACTCCGCTCGACGGGGCGACTGCGCGCACACCGCCGCGCTGGGCAGCAGGGCTGCCGTCAGCATCAATAGGGCGAATCGCCGGACGATGTCGTAGAGGGTCCTCACGCCGCGAATCGCGAAGTTTACCGCCGCCATGGGGGTCTGTCAGCCGCCATATGCAAATAATCGTGTTGTCCGGTCCGGTAAACGGAGGCACAATCTGGTCCTCCGCGGCGCGGCAGTGGTCGCCTCGGCGCGGTCATGTCTTTGTGTTGAAGTGGTCCAATCCATCCGTTCGGAGGTGAGTCATGTACAGGTCCAAGCGTTCGGTTCGCGGAACGGCGTCCATCGGTCTGGTCCAGTCGCTTGAAAGTCGACGGCTGCTCACGTCGCTCATCTTCGAGAAGGTCACGGGGGCGAACGCTACAGTTCTCATCAACACCGACCTCGCCCCGGGCACTTACGGCGACCGCGTCACCGCGACGTCGATGCCCTCGGGCACGGCTGGGACGTCGTTCAAGTACGGGTCTGACTTCGGCTTCACGCCGAACGTGCTCGCGAGTTACGGCCCGACGACCACCGGAGCGACCTCGCCCAATCTAGTCGGCTGGCCCAGCGCGTACGGCGACCTGGTGAACAACCTGTACGGCAATACCAGCAAGATGGAGATCACGCTCACGGCCGACACGGCGTACAACGTGCGGTTGCACAGCTTCGACCTCGCCGGCTGGTCGAACGCGGACTACGTGATCAAGTCGGTCCAGGTGTTCGCCGGTTCGACGAAGCTGTTCGAGGCGCTCAACTTCAAGGTCGAGGGCGACCTGACCGGCCCGCGGCGCAGCGTCGTCAACTTTCCGACGCCGCTGCAGGCGCAGTCGCTCAAGATCGTCGTCGACGCCACGACCACCACGCCCGCGGGAGGCGGCGCAAACATCGGCATCGACAACGTGAAATTCTCGCAGGTGGCGCAGACGGGCAGCATCTCGCTCGCCAGCGGCGGCGTGCTCACGATCAACGGTTCGGACGTCGCCGACACGATCACGGTCACGCCGAGCGGGACGAACCTCATCGCCAAGGTCGGCACGCTGCAGCAGACGTTCGCTACAAGCGCCGTCAACGGCATCTCAATCGATGCGAAGGCCGGCGCGGACAGCGTTTCCATCGCCAGCACCGTGCTGAAGCCCGCCACCATTAAGGGCGGCGACGGCAACGACACCCTCACCGGCGGCGGCGGGAACGACGTCATCGACGGCGGCGCCGGCTCCGACGTCATGACCGGCGGCAATGGCAGCGACACGGCCGACTACTCCACCCGCACCACGCCGATCTACGTCTTCCTCGACGACCTGCAGAACGACGGCGCGGTGGGCGAGAAGGACAACGCACTCGTCGAGAACGTCACCACCGGCAGCGGTAACGACGTGGTGTTCGGGAGCAGCATCGCCAACAAAATCGACGCGCGCGGCGGGGCGGACTACGTCGTTGCCGGCGCGGGCAACGACACCGTCCTCGGCGGCGATGGCGACGACAACCTCATGGGTGGCGACGGCAACGACAGCCTCGTCGGCGGCAACGGCGTCGACCAACTCTTCGGCGAAGCCGGCGACGACTTCCTCGACGTGAAGGACCCCGTCGCCAGCAGCGTCCCCGACCTCGCCGACGGCGGCGCTGGCACCGACACTGCCCGCAAGGACGCGGCCGACGTGCTGCAGACCGTCGAGTCGACCGTCGTCTGAGTTACGCGTTCACCGCATCAACTTGATCGCCCACGTCGCCGCGACAATCGTCGCGGCGACGTTCGTTATGCCGGCGAGCGTCGCGATCGTAACGGCGACGAGCGCCCAGTTCCGCCAGCGCAGCGACGACTGAACCCGCTCATCACGGGCTGAGTCGGCGCACTCGCGGTAGAACTTCCACGCGCGCGATACGAACAGCAGCCCGACGAGCGGCACCACCGCAAACAGGATCGAGACCAGCGTCGCGACGATCGTGAAGATCGCGTAGGTCTTCGCGTAGAACCGCATGCCGTAAAGTGATGTGCTCACGTCCCAGCCGCACTCGGGGCAGCGATCGCCGAGCGAGTTGCCGCTGAGGTTGTAGCGGCAGTTGACGCAGGTGAATCCCTGCAGTCGGACGGGCATGCGGGAGGGCGCGGGCACGGTGAACGGATTGTACGTCCGAAGCGTCGTCGCGACCGCGATTCATTTAGTCCCCGGCTTGCCGGGGGTAACGAGGCGTGCGGTGAGCGACCATCGTCACCCCGGGCAAGCCCGGGGCCAGGGCATTTTCAATGAACACTTAGCGGATCGAAGCGCACACCCTCTCCCGGTACGCCGGGAGAGGGCAGGGTGAGGGTCTTCGACTTCGTGAGCGATGCTCGGCGCGCAATCCGATCGACCCTCACCCTAACCCTCTCCCGGAGTACCGGGAGAGGGGACCAGAGGCCTCTTCGCGTTGGGCCGATCGTCGCTCACTGATACGTCACCTGCGCCTCTTCGCCCACGTTGCCGACGCCTTGCTGGGCGAGCGTCTTGCGGTGCAGGACGAGTAGGCCCGTGCGGGCGTCGTAGCCGCGGGTGATCTCCCACGTCTGGCCGCGCTCGGTGAGGAAGACCATGCCGTTCTGCGCGCCGGCGAAGGTGAGCGTGGTGCGCGTGAATTCGTCACGATCGATCGTCGCGCCGGGCTGAAGGTTCGCGTAGCGGCCCGGGTTGATCGCAGCGCCGAGCAGGCTGTTGTTGCTGATGAGCAGCGAGTTGCCGTCGGCCCAGAGGTTCATCGATGCCTCCTGCAGGTACTTCGACGACACCAGCACGCTCTGCTGCCCGACCGATTCGACGCGGAGCTGCGCCGCGTAGGGCGAGCGGAGTTCGCCCATCGGGCCGGGCATGATGCTCTGGCCGTTGATAGTGATCTGGGTGCCTTGGCGCAGCGTCGGCGTGACGTTGACGGGCTGGCCGAGGTTGAGGTCGCGGATGCCGAGGAACTGGCAATACGAACTCGTCTTGCCGCGGCCGCCCTGCGTGACCTGGCCGGTCCGCGGGTCGACCTGTGTCGTCACTTCGCCCGCAGCCATCGTGGAGCGGACGAGCAGGATGCCCGACTCGAGGTCGTAGATGCGGTTCGTCCAGCCGCCGGGGATCTGCGTGGCGATGGAGATGGCGTTGAACTCACGGCCGGAGAGGGTCATGCGCGTGCGAGCCACGCGGATCTCGATGCCGCCGTCGCCGGTGATGCCGTCCTGCATTGCGGCGAGGTCTTCCGGGCGACGGAAGACGTCGTCGTCGCCGGACAGCTTGCAGTAGCGACCGAGGTTGACCGACGGCGCGGGCACGAGGTTGTCGAGCTGCGCGCCGGTCGCGAGGTAACCGGTGACGGCGACGCCCATCGAGTCGCCCTCGATGCCGACGATGTCGCACGAGATGATCGCGACGCCGCCGGAGCCGCGGAGTTCCTTCTCGCCGTAGGTCTTGCCGGTCTGCGGGTCGGTCCATTTGCCGTTCGCCTGCGGGGTGAGCGTGGTGCCCGCGCCGGGCGAGACGGAGTCGGACATGTAGTAGCTGAGCCGCACGCCGACCTTCTGCCACGGCAGGAGTTGCTGCGCGCCGGGCTGCGCGGGCTGCTGGCCGACTCCGCCGCTGCCGAGCGGATTGCTCCCGCCGGCGAGCGGGTTCTGATTGCGGGCAAGCGGGTTCTGTTCTGCGGTCGACGGGGCGGTGGTCTGCGCGACCGATAGGCCGGCCAGGGCGAGCGTGACAGCGAGGACGAGGGGTTTCAGCGGGGATTTCATGGCGATTTGACCTTTGTGTGCATCGGGTACCGACATCGGCCCGACACACCCCATGCGACGACCGACCGGACGACGGGCCAAGCGACGGGCCAAGCAGCGGGCCAAGCGACAGGCGCGACTTTACCCGAGTCGTTTGCACAATGTTCGAGTTTTGCGTCAGCATCCGCGCCGGCGATCCTTGTGCCCGGCTTCGTGCGACCGAGCGTATGTCCGTCGCGGACGCGATCGCCGGATTCGACGGTTCACGGCGATTTTTCGGCTTGAATCGGCGATGGCGGCATGATCTACAGGACGGTGCGAGTCTTCTGCGGCGAGTCGGTCGGCTCGAGATGGCGAGCGGGCATGCCGGGGAGCCAGTTGTGAGCAGGGCTAATGACGAATAATTGCGTGGGAATCGATCAAAACTGAGCGCAATCGAGCGCTTGGCCGAATGGCGGGCAGGTCGTGGACGACTACTGCGGACTCGCGAGTTGGCTCTCCGAAAGCGCGATAGAATTAGCAGGTGCTCCATTCGGCGCATGATGCATGTCGATATCGCCCCGTGAGTGCGACACGCATGGGATCGGTTTGATTCCATGGCAATCGTCGATCCTGCACCTCGGTTGCGGTGTGGATCGCTGGGGGTTTGTCCGGGTTATCAACTGAAATCTGGCGTTTTACGGGGTTCCGCTCATTGCGCGAAGTTGCAATCGATGCTCGCGGGTTCGTAATTCGCTGTCGGAAATGCTGTGGCATATTCCTAGCAGCGGATTGGCAGTTTTACACGTCTCTTGAGCAGCCGTCCCGGACGGCAACGCGGAGGAAATGCAGATGTCGAAGCACCGTTCCAATTGGATGTTGTCGGTCGCGGTTGTCGCAGCGCTCTCGCCCTTGGCGCTCGGTCAAAGCACGTGGACGGGCGGCAGCACGACGACGGCCGGCACGTTGAACTCGGGTGCCGCGACTGCGCAGTCGGTCAACTACCTCAGCTGGAACACGACCGACGCCGTCAATTGGAATGGCGCCGCTTACGTCCAGGGCAACGTCGCCAACTTCGGCGCGGCGAGCGGCACGTTTGTCATCGTGCCCTCTTCGAGCATGAACCCCGCCTCGATGAACTTCGACGGCGGCGCGACGTACGACTTCGTCCGCGCCAACACGAGCATCGCCAACAGCTGGGCCAACTCGGGCACTGCCGTCGCGGGTGCGCTGGCAGCGGATACCTTCTCGACCGCGACCCCGTTCGGTGCCTTCGGCACTACCGGCACGCTTGGCAACTACCCCCTAACGACTGCTTCCACCTTCACCGGTAAGGTCTACCTGGGCGCTCGAACCAGCATCACCAACTACGGCGCGCCGACCGGTGGCGGGACGCCCACGTCGAGCAACGGCACTGTGAACACCATCGCCGGCGGCTACGTCGAATTCCGCGATCAGGCACCGCTTCGCGCTGCGACGGGCTCCACGCAGAACGCCATCCGTGTCGACATGACCGGCGGCGAACTCGCCATCAACATCGGCTCGCCCGCGGGCTACAGCTATCGCGCCGTCAGCAGTGGCCCGACGATTCAACCGGCGTCGTCCGGCCTGGTCGGCCCGCTCAACGTCAACGCCAACGCGACCTTCACGAACGCCGGCGTCGACATCTACGGTCGCGCCAGGCAGGCCCAGAACCTCTGGCAGGGACCGATGACCGTCGCGAGCGGCGCGACGCTCACGATCAACACCGGCGGCGGCGCCCAGTTCGGCGGCAGCGTCACCAACACGACGAGCGGCGGTCACGGCGTGGGCGGCCTGTTCGGGAACGGCACGGTCAAGATCGGCTCGGCCGCGACCAGTTCGAGCGGCTCGAACCGCCTCCGCCTCAACGGCAACTACGCCACCGGTAGCGCGACCCTCACCTTCGACCTCGGCAGCACCGGCATCATTCAGACCACGCAGGGCGTCGGCTCGACCGCGCTGAACCTCGGCGCGATCGTGGCGCCGGCCGGCACGTTCATCAACGGCACCAACGGCGCACCCACGGCGTCCGTGAACGAGATCCCCGTCTCCATCGGCGCGGTAGGCGGCAACTACACGATCGGCGGCACGATCACCAACGGCTACGCGAGCAGCACGGCTGCGGGCGTCTCCGGCGCGGCACCGCTCGCGTCACGCATCGTCGCGAATACCGCCGTCACCAAGGTCGGCGCGGGCTCGCTGACGATCAACTCCCCGCAGTACTACGGCGGCTCGACGAACGTCAACGTCGGCTCGCTCGTCACGGGCAACGCTGGCGCGCTCGGCAGCAGCGCGAACAACGTCACCGTCGCCAGCGGCGCGACGCTCGATACCGCCGGCGTCACGCAGACCGCTGGCAAGCAATACGTCCTCAGCGGCGGCTCACTCGTCAACAACACGACGACCGCCGTCACGCTCGGCAGCGGCGCCAGCGCTCACCTCGCCCCGACCACGTCCGCTGGTACCGGCTCGTGGAGCGGCACGGGCAATACGCCCACCGTCTCCATCACCGGCGGTGGCGGTTCCGGCGCGACGGGGCGCGCCCTGTTGCAACTCGGCTGGATCAGCTTCGCCGCCGCCGACGGCGCGACGCTCGGCACGGGCTACACCAGCGAGCCGCAGATCAGCTTCAGCGCTCCCGACCTCGCTGGCGGCCGCGCTCCGAAGGTCGTCGCGGGCCTCGACGCGACCGGCAACATCAACATCATCGACGTCGTCGACCCGGGCTGGGGCTACACCAAGGTCCCGACCGTCACGGTCACGAATCCCTCGGGCTTCGGCGGCACGACGCTCGTCCCCGTCATCGCGATGACCGCGTCGGCCATCGACATCACCAACGCGGGAACCGGCTACACGTCGGCTCCGACCGTCACGCTCGGCGGCTCCGGTTACGTCGCGAACAGCGCGACCGCCATCGGCGGCTTCGGTAGCGTGACGCTCACCGCGTCGACGAACAGCAACATCGGTGGCTCGGGCAACATCGTCGTCAACGCGGTCGTCACCGGCTTGGGTAACCTCGTCAAGACCGGTGCGGGCACCGTGACGCTCACGGGCGCGAACACCTACTCCGGCACGACCGCCGTCAACGCGGGCACGCTCCGCGTCAACGGCAACAACCAGGGCACGGGTGCGGTGAGCGTCGCGAGCGGCGCAACGCTCGGCGGCAGCGGCACCATCGCCGGTGCGGTGAGCTCAAGCTCGAACTCGATCGTCGGTCCCGGCAACTCGATCGGCACGCTCACGGTCGGCTCGGCCACGCTCGGCGGCACGTTCCAAGTCGAGTACAACGGCGCGTCGATCGACCTGCTCAGCGTGATCGGCTCGCTCGACATCACCGCCGCGACCGTCGACTTCGACGCCCTCGGCGCTCCGCCGGTGACGCCGCTCGTGTTCGCCAGCTACGGATCGCTCACGGGCATCTTCGCTGGCGTCCTCGACCTGCCCAGCGGCACGTCGATCGACTACAACTACAACGGCCTGAAGCAGATCGCCCTCGTCCCCGAACCGACCACGCTGGCCGGCCTGGGCGCGGTCGTCGTGATGGGCCTGCGTCGTCGCCGGAAGTGAACCGAAGCGTCGCCGCCCGACAACTGTGATTGTGGACTGTGTGTCCCGAGCCCGTCCCACGTTGGGACGGGCTCGGGCCCTTTTCATCCGAGTACGATTCGCCATCGGAAGTCAGCATGCCCCTCGACGTCCCAGCCGCCGTCATGCAGCACGTGTACGAAGCCGTGCGAACCCCGCACAAACTCGGCCCCGTCCTGAACCCGCCGAAGGGGACGTACTACGACTGCCCGAGCGTGTTTCGCTTTCGCGACAAGTGGTACATGGTGTTCGCCGTCACGCAGAACCTGAAGGGGTACGAGACCGCGATCGCCGAGAGCGACGACCTGGTGAATTGGCGCGAGATCGGCAAGCCGTTGCCCTTCGCGACCGATGACGCCGCGTGGGACCGCTGGCAAGCCGACGGCGGGATCGCGCTCGCCGACACGGAGTGGGGCGGGCCGTGCGGCATCCAGCAGTACGACGGCCAGTACTGGATGACGTACCTCGGCGGCGCGTTGCAGGGCTACGAGACCGATCCGCTCGCGATCGGCATCGCTCATGCCGACGACCCGACGACCGCGCAGCCTTGGACGCGCCTGCCGACGAATCCCGTGCTCGCGCCGTCGCAGCCCGACGTCCGCGCGTTCGAGAGGAAGACGCTCTACAAGAGCTTCGTGCTGTGGGACAAGCAGAAGACGCTCGGCCACGAGTTCGTGATGTTCTACAACGGCAAGCAGGAGGGCCCCGGCACGGAACGCATCGGCATGGCCGTCAGCGACGACATGCGGACGTGGAAACGCTGCGGTGATTCACCCGTCATCGACAACGGCCCGAAGGGAATCAGCGGCGACCCGCAACTCGTCCGCATGGACGACGGCGCGGGCGGCAAGGTGTGGGTCATGTTCTACTTCGGCCACGTCTGGAAGCCGAAGGCGTTCGACACCTTCGCGTGCAGCTACGACCTCGTCACGTGGACGAAGTGGGACGGCCCGCACCTGATCGAGCCCAGCCCCGCGCCGGCGTTCGACGACGTCTTCGCGCACAAGCCTTGGGTGATCAAATGGGACGGCATCGTCTATCATTTCTACTGCGCGGTGAGTAAGGAGAACGTCCGCACGATCGCGCTGGCGACCAGCGCGCCGCTGAAGAATTGATCCACGAGTGAGGCGACGATGAACCTGAAGGTCGGCTTGTTCGGCATCGGACTCGACGCGTATTGGCCGCAGTTCGCGGGGCTGAAGGAGCGGCTCGAGGGCTACCTCGCCCGCGTCGCCGCAAAGTTCGGCCGGCCCGGGGTGGAGGTCGTGAACCTCGGGCTTATCGATACGCCTGAGCGGGCCCAGCACGCCGGCCACGCGTTTCGGCAGGCCGATGTCGACCTCATCTTTCTCCACGTCACCACGTACGCGCTGAGCAGTACGGTGTTGCCCGTCGTGCGGCGCGCGAAGGTGCCTGTGATCATCCTCAACCTCGCGCCGTCGCCCGCGATTGACTATGCCGCATTCAACGCGATGGGCGACCGCACGAAGATGACCGGCGAGTGGCTCGCCCACTGCGCGGCCTGTCCGGTCCCGGAGATCGCAAACGTCTTCAATCGGTGTCGCATCCCGTTCCACCAGATCACGGGCATGATCGACGACGACCCGCAGACCTGGCGCGAGGTCGACGACTGGATCGACGCCGCCCGCGTGGCCCACGTGATGGAGCACAACCGCCTCGGCGTGATGGGCCACTACTACGGCGGCATGCTCGACATCTACTCCGACCTCACGCAGCAGTGTGCCTACTTCGGCGGGCACATCGAGATCGTCGAGGTTGACGAACTCGCATCGCTGCGTCGCGAGGTAGACGACGAGCAGATCGACGCCCGCGTGACGCACTTCCGCGAGCAGTTCGACGTGCAGGCAGACTGCTCGATCGACGAGTTAAGGCGTGCCGCGCGGACCAGCGTCGCGCTTGACGAACTCGTGAGGCGTCACGCGCTGGGCAGCATGGCGTACTACTACATGGGCACGGGCGTGGCCGAGAACGAGGATGCGATCAGCAGCATCATCCTCGGCAATAGCCTGCTCACCGCACGAGGCGTGCCCGTCGCGGGAGAACTCGAGATCAAGAACGCCCAGGCGATGAAGATCATGGACAGCTTCGGCGTCGGCGGGAGCTTCACCGAGTACTACGCGATGGACTTCGCCGACGACGTGGTGCTGATGGGGCACGACGGGCCCGGGCACATCAAGATCGCACAGGGCAAGACGAAGGTGCGGCCGCTCAAGGTCTACCACGGCAAGGTCGGCCGTGGCCTGAGTGTCGAGATGAGCGTGAAGCACGGCCCGGTCACGCTGCTGAGCGTTGTGCAGACCGCCGACGGCAAGCTGAAGCTGCTCGTCGCCGAGGCGGAGAGCGTCGCCGGGCCGATCCTCGAGATCGGCAACACGAACAGCCGGTATCGCTTCCCGATCGGCGCGCGGCGTTTCGTGAACGAATGGAACGCGCACGGCCCGGCGCACCACTGCGCGGTCGGCGTCGGACACATCGCGTCGAAGATCGACAAGCTCGGCAAGCTGCTCGGGATGGAAGTGGCTCGAGTCTGCTGAGCCGATCACGGCTGTACTTCGAGCCGTATCGCGTCGTACATCACGCTGCCGCGCGGGCGTTTCGCCTTGATTCGCTCGGCTTCATCTTTCGGGAAGGGGACGGAATGCGAGTGTTCGAACGTGATCTCGTTCGCTTGTCCAGGCGTCAGCTTCGAGGCGTCGAACGTCACGGTCTCGACGATGTACGGGCTGTCCTGCGATGCGCTGCGATAGCCGGCCGCGCCGGTCTTACCGCCGGTGAACGCTGCGATCTGCTCGCCGTTCAGGCGAACGATCAACTGCCCGCTCGACTTCGCCCGGTCGGCCACGTCGGTTGTCGGCTGGCCGTTGGCGTACTCGCGCGAACTGATGCCGACGGTGAGCGTCGCCGTGCCGGTCTGCGGCTTGTCGACATCAAACCGGATCGTCCGGCGCGGCGTCTTGTTGAACCAGTTCCACTGCGCGTAGTACCAGTTGCGCTTCGCGTCGCTCTTGCCGATCGTGAACGTGACGTCGTCGGGGAACGCCTTGAAGTAGCGGAGGTACGTCTCGTAGTTCCGCGGGTTGTCGCCGTCCATGAACTCTTCGGTGGACCGATCGGCGATGCCGACCTGCCACAGGCGCGTGCCGTGCGTGACGGGCGTCCAGGTGAGCTCGCCGATGTCGTTCGGGCCGGCCTTCACGTCGACGGGCGACTTCTCGTAGTCAACGAACTGGTCCGCGCCGGAGATGTGCAGCTTGTATGCGCCGGGCCTGACGCGCGGGATCTCGAACGATCCGTCTGCGTCCACGCGCGACCAGAACTGGTAGCCGCGCGCGGTGAGCGAGTAGTCCTTCGCATCGGTCGGCGAGAGCACCGCCCACGCGCCCTTCGCGGACGCGCCGTCGGCCAGCTTCACCTTACCGCGGACGACGCCGCGCTCGAGCGGGTAATCCGCATGCTTCAGCCACTGGAACGGCCAGGCTTGCTGGAGCGACTTCGTCTCGCGGACGGCGTCGTTCCACATCGCGCGTGTGTCGGGTCCTTCGTTCACGTAGTACACCACCGGCCCAGCCAGCTTCGTCCAGCGTTCGCCTTTCTCGACGCGGATGATGGGCGCGCCGAAGTGCCCGCTCTGGAACATCGCGAGCAGCGCGCCGTCCGTGTGCACGGTCAGGTCCTGCCGCAGCGGGCCGCCGTTGCAGAACTCCACGCTGGGCCACAGCACCCACAGGCCCAGGCCGTGGCCCGTCATGCCGTGGGCGATGTAGTCCTTGGTGAACGCCGTGTTGTCGTACTTCGTGTAGACGCTGCCGTCTTCATAACGGCTCGTCGAGTCCTGCACGGTCTCGATGATGTTGCCAGTGGGAATCGGGTTCTGCCGTACGTCGTCGACGACGTGGTGCGTGAACAGATTGGTGACGGACGGCGCGCGAAGAACGAAGCGCGTCTGGCCGATCTCGCCGCCGGGCATGTCGGGGTCGTGCGAGTAGAGCACCCACGCGTAGAGCTTCCGCTCGCCGCGCGCGAGGCGCAGGCTGAACTGCACCTTGAAGGCGAAGTACTCGGTGGGCCCGGCGTCGACGGTCACCGTCGCGGCGTCGTCGGTCTTCTCAGTGATCGTGACGCGGGTCGTCTTCGCGTTCGGCCCGCCGTAACCGGCGCGGGGGGCTTTTGCCTTCTGCTCTTCGGTGGTGGCGTCGCTCGTGCCGTTCCAGTCGAGGTAGAGGGCGTTCTTCGACTTCGGATCGGCGAGTTGGAGGAACGATCCTCGCACGTTCGCTTCGAAGGACGTCAGTCGCCCGTTGGCCCGATCGAGCACGACGCGGAGTTGGCCGTTGTCGAGCGTGACGGAGGCGTCGCTCTCGGTGACGACCACCGGCGGCGCATCGCCGCGCGCGAGCGAGGTGATCGTCAGCAACGCGAGCACGAAGAGTCGCAGCATGGACTGTCCTCCGAATCAGATCGCTGGAAGCAGGTTCTCGAATCGCACGTCCCACCCGCGCGACGGGAAGCCCGGCGCGTGGCCGGTCGAGCCGTCCCAACCGGCGGCCATCATCGCGACGGCGTACAGCAGGCCGCCGTTGCCGGGCAGGTAGAGCGGCAGGCGGGCGTCCTGGTAGTTGTGGCCATTCGCGAGGTAGGTGTTCTTCTGCACGGGCATGAAGAGCGCATCGATCGCCGCGTCGGGCCTGCCGAGCCGGGCGGCGGTCATCGCGAGGACCGGGTAATCCCAGCCCCACGTGCTCGGCCAATCCCACTTCGCGACGACGTCATCGAACGTCCGCTGCATCGTCGCGGCGTCGATCAACGGGCTCGGCGGACACCAGCCCAGCGCCATCAGGTGCGAGGGGTGATCGCGATAGGTGAGGAATGGCTCGCTCGCGTGCGACTGGTAGACGCCGTCCCGCACGGGCGGCTTCGCGAGGTGATCGGCCACCTCGTCCCACGCATTGCTGCGCGGCAGGGCGGCGCGCTCGCGCCACGCGTTCGCGGTCTTCAATCCCCAGTGCCAGTAGGCGAGTTCGTACGTCGGGTTCTTGATGGTGCGGAAGAATTTTCCATCGCACTCCTGCGCGGGAATCAGCGGTGGTCCAAGAGAGAAATCCCCGCTCGTGTCGTCGCGCGTCGCGAAGCTCGCCATGAACTCAGCCGTCTCGAATAGCAGGTCAGAATAGTCCCGCGCGATCGTCGTCACACCCGCGCGGCGCAGCAGTTCGCAGTACGCGATGAAGTGCGGCTGCTGCCACGCGAGGAAGACGCCGATATCGCTCGGCGTCTCCGGCCCGAAAGGCCCGAGCATCTTCTGCCACCGCACGCCGGCGTAGCCCTGCTGCTTCGCGAACGCCCGCGCGTGCCCGCTCACCTTGCGATACCATGGCAGACTCCGCTCGAGCAGTTGCGGCCGGCCCCACAGCGCGAAGTGCGCCGCGTGCCACCAGTGCATTTCGAGGTGCATCTTCCCGAACCAGCTGTTGACGACGAGCCCGGTCTCCTGCGGCGGAACGGAGCCGGAACAATTGACGGCCGTCTGGTACTGCGAGAGGACGATCCGCCGTTCGAGCTCGTGGGCGCGCGGGTCGGAGGAGCCGGAGAGGTCGATCGCGCCGCCGGTGGACCAGTGAGACGACCAATACTGGCTGGAGTATTCGCGCAGTGCGTCGAAGGAGTTGAACATCGACAGCGTAGTGCCGAGCTCAGCAGCAGCTGGCTCGCTGACTTCGTTCGTCGCAAAGGCGACTTCCATCGCGACGCAGTCTTGATTCGACCAATGCAGGTGCACACGGTGCTGCGACTGATTCCTGGCCTCAGGTACCTTGTCCCACACGCATCGCAGGATGTAGTTGAACTCGTCGATCTGCCGCAGGCACTTCATTCCGAAGTTGCCCGCAGAGACCTTGGTCCCGTGCGATACACTGTCACTCCACTCATACCCGCGCCGAAACTCCCCGCACGGCCCCGCAAACTTCACGCTCACGCCGAGCCGTCCATCGCGCAGCAGCGGCGACTCGATCCGCACGCCGATCGCGTCGACCGACGGATGACACACCGTTCGAACGTGCACCGGCTCGCCGTCGAAGGTGAATCGACTCTCAATCTCGCCGGTCCACAGGTGCAGTTGCTGGCGCACGTCGCGCAACTCTTCGATCCGGCCCGGCGACCCATCGCGATGCTTCAGCACCAGCCCGATCCGCCCCAGATCGATCCGGTGCGGATTCTCCCGCAGGTACTTCATCGCCTCTCGCGCCCGTTCCGGCACGCGGTCTTTGCCGCCGAAGCCGTCGGCCAGCATGCCGCGGTAGGGCACGTCGCGGCCGCGGGCGTCTTTGAAGGTGACGGTGCAGTCGTCGAGGGTGTAGCCGTTCGGGTTGGGGAAGCTGTGCCAGCCCCAGTTCGACTGCGTGCCGAGCGGCATGCCGGCCTCGTGGAAGTCGTCGAACGTCTGCAGGCCCGTGATGTCGACGGTGAAGGCGAAGTCGCCGTTCCCGACGGTGAGGGGGCAGAGCGGGTCGGGCTTCGTCAGGACGACGTCGTGCCGCGAGACGAGGGCTCGCCGATCGATGGGTTGTGTTCCTCCAGCCACGAAGGGGAGTGATACCGCGCGCGGGGTACGCAGGCGCGTTGCACCCAACAGCGAAGCGTTGTGATTTTCGGTCGTGCAAAGAATGAAAACAGCGGTTCTATCGGACGTCGGCCGGAGCGGCTTCGGAACTGAGTGCCCCCGGCGTTCAAGCCGATAAGACTGCTGTAGGGGTCCGCGCTCAGATCGGGCGTGGGCTCAGATGTGTCTGCCTGACAGGACCGACCTCGGACGCGTGCACCATGAGCGACAAAGCGAAAAAAGAAGAGGGCAAAAAGGACGAGAAGGCCGGCGAAGGCAAGAAGGGCGGCGGCATCATGGCGCTGCTGACGAAGCTGCCGGTGCTGGTCGGCGGGGCGATGTTCATCCAGTCGATCGTGCTGATCGGCGCGTTCAAGATGCTGGGCGGCGGCGCGTCGCCGGCCGGTGCGGACACGACGCTTCACTCGGCCGAGGCGGGCGCCCACGGCGAAGCAGCGGCCGAGGGCGGCCACGGCGAGGCGAAGCCCGAAGGTGGTCACGGCGAAGGTGGCGAGGGTGGCGGCGAGGCCAAGCCCGCCGTCAAAAAGGACTGGGCAGAACTGCCCATCGTCGAGTTTCGTGCCCCCAACAAGCTCTCCGGGAAGACCTACATCTACGACGTCATCATCGTCGCCAGCGTGAAGGGGGCGAAGGAAGACGCCGCGAAAGCCGCGATCGAGCAGCGGAAAGCCTTGATTGCGGACCGCGTTCGGACGATTATCGCGATGTCCGATCCGGAAAAGCTGGGCGGCGGCTCCGAGCCAGGCTTGGAAACGCTGCGCCGGCAAGTGAAGTACATGATGGACGAGGTGCTCGGTCCGGGACTGATCGACGAAGTGCTGGTCCCCAAGTGCATCCCGATCCGCACGGAATTCTGATCCGATCAGCGTTCCCATCCGGCACATCGCGACCGCTTCGACAGGATGTCGTTGCGAAAGGACTGGCCCGCCGACCACGGATGGCAACATGGCCGACAACGATCCCTCAGGCGGCATCACAGACGCCGACATCGACGCGCTGCTCGCGGAGATGAACAAGAGCGCCGAACTGGCCGCCAGCGCGGTGACGCCTGCCGTCGCCGCTCCCGCCCCCACGCCTGCACCCGCAGCCGCCGCTGATGCGGGCGGCCCGGTGGACCAATCCGACATCGACGCGCTGCTCAACAGCGCCACGTTTGCCGACGCCGACTCCGGTGGTGATGCGCCGCCCGCGATGCCTGTGCCCGGCGCTCCGCCGGCCGTCGGCCTCAACGCGGCACCGCTCGATCTGCCCGACCTGCAGCGCGCGATGGTCGATGCGCAGGTCAGCAGTATTGACCTGCTCCGCGACGTCGAGCTGAACGTGAAGATCGAGCTGGGTCGCAGCAAGATGCTCGTCGAAGACGTGCTGAAACTGGCCGAGGGGAGCGTCGTGGAGCTGGACAAACTCGCTGGCGACCCGGTGGACGTGTACGTCAACGAACGACTCGTCGCGCGCGGCGAAGTGCTCGTGCTGAACGAGTCGTTCTGCGTCCGCGTGAACGAAATCGTGGCCGGCGGTCGGGAAGACGCCTGATGCTCAGGGGGCGGCGCGCGATGCGAAGGGCAACGTCACAAACGAGGTGCTGGCGCGCGACACCAATGCTGATGGTGTTGCTCGTCTGTGCGTTCGCTTCGAGCCTATTCGGGCAGGCCACGCAGCCGACATCGGCGACCGGCTTCGAGAGTCGGCCTATTCGGCGGGCGGTTGAAGCAGGCACGGCTGCGTCGACGGCAGGAGCGGCTTCACCTGCATCGGCCGGCGGCGAGTTGGCCCGCATGCTCGCGTCGCTCGGCATCGTGCTGGCGATCATCGGCATCTTGTGGTGGATCGGCCGGCGCTACTTCAATCCGAAGGGCAACGTCGCCCGCGCTCGTGGCGTGCGCGTGCTGAGCAGGCAACCGATCGCGCCGCGGCAGCAGGTGCTGTTGCTGCAGGTCGGCCAGGGCAGGGTGATCGTCGTGGCCGACTCGAGCGGCACGCTGACCACGCTCGCCAACATCGATAATCCTGACGAGGTCGCTCAACTGATCGGCGCCACGCAGCCCACGTCGGCCGCGCCGGCCGCGAGCGACGAGCGGGATCTTGAGAATGCGACGCCACAGGAGTTCGAGGCGGCCCTCGGGGCGCAGCAGTCCAGGTTCCAGTCCGACGACGCAGGAAGCGCCGCTGGACCAGGCAACCCAGCCGAGCCCGAGTCGGCCGTTAGAAGCGAAGTCAGCTCGCTTCTGGACAAGGTGAAGTCGCTGCGAGCGCAGATGCAGCGGCAGTAGAACGAAGCGAAGTCCTCACAAGAGAATGGAGTCTCGCGTGAGCATGAGAACGAACCAAGAGACAGGACGGGTGCCACGACTTGTACCCAAGTCGTGCTGGCCGCTGCTTGCAGGGCTAGCCGTCCTCGTTGCGCCCGCAATCGCCGCAGCGCAGTCCGGCGTGCCCGGCGTCAGTGAGTCGTTTCGCCTCCCTGATCTGACCAGCCGGGAGAATCTGTCGTCGTCGATGCAGATCCTCGTGCTGCTGACGGTGCTCTCGCTCGCGCCGGCGATCGTCATCATGACGACCAGCTTCACGCGGATCGTCATCGTGCTGTCGCTGCTCAGGCAGGCGCTCGGCACGCCGACGCTGCCGCCCAATCAGATCCTTGTTGGACTCGCGATGTTCATGACCTTCGTCGTCATGGGCCCGACGCTGAACGAGGTGAACTCGAAGGCGTTGCAGCCGTACCTGCAGGGGACGATGAGCCAGACCGACGCGCTGCGCGAAGGGCAGAAGCCGATTCGCGCATTTATGATCGCCCAGGTGGAGGCAGCCCGGAACGAGGAAGATGTCATCCTGTTCCACTCCTTCCACGGCGCGCCGCCGCCGAAGGACTGGGTGGAGGTCGATACGCTCACAATCGTTCCCGGCTTCATGCTGAGCGAGCTGAAGACCGCGTTCCTGATGGGCTTCAAGATCTATCTGCCGTTCCTCATCATCGACATGGTGATCGGCTCGGTACTCATCAGCATGGGCATGATGATGCTGCCGCCCGCGTTGATCGCATTGCCGTTCAAGCTGCTGCTATTCGTCATGGTGGACGGATGGCGATTGATCACGCAGTCGTTGATGGGTAGCTTCGTCGCGTCGACCGGCTAGCGGATGGATTCGCTCGACTGGTCGGATTCGTCTTTGCCGCACGTCTGACATCTCGCTCGATCGCTCACGCGAAGCACTCATGGAGGAGTGCCAGCATGACACTAGAAGCCGCCACAGATCTATTGCGCCACAGCCTGCTGCTCGCGCTGCTCATCGCAGCGCCGATGCTCTTCATTGGGCTCGTCGTCGGCATCATCGTGTCGTTGGTGCAGGCGCTCACGCAGATCCAGGAACAGACGCTCGTTTTCATCCCCAAGATCACCGCGATGACGCTGGCCGCCATCCTGATGTTCCCGTGGATCGGCATGCGGCTCATGGAGTACGCGACGACCATGTTCGGACCGGGGCTCGCTCCCTGAACAGTGGGCGGCGTGCAGTGGGCAGTGAGCAGGAATACACCTGCACTGCTTACTGCCCACTGCCCACTCCCACTGATCCATGCCTCTTCCCGATCTCGTCCAACTTCAGCTGCTCGTGCCGGGCTTCGTGCTGACGTTTTTCCGCGTCGCCGGGTTGATGTTGTTCGCGCCGATGTTCGGCAGCACGCGGGTGAGCCGGCGCATCAAGATGATGGTCGCGCTGGTGATGTCGATGGCCATGCTGCGCGGCGGCGCCGTCGACCCGACGCGGGCAGTCGTGCAGGACGACATGATGTACATGGCGGTCGCCATCGCGGGCGAGATGCTCATGGGTGTCGCGATGGGAATGATCGTGAGCTTGGTATTCATCGCCGCCCAGTGGGCGGGCGAAATGATCGGCCAGCAGGTCGGGTTCAACGTCGGGCAAGCCTTCGACCCGCAGTTCGGCGGCGGCGGGAACGTCGTCGGCGACGCGTACTTCATGTTCACGATGGTCATCTTCCTCCTCATCGGCGGGCACCGAGTGCTGGTCGACGGGGTCTTCGACAGCCTCCGTGCCGTCCCGCCCGGCGCGCTCGTCTTCCACAACGAGATGCTCGAGCCCGTCCTCCACTTCATGACGACGACGACCACGCTCGCGCTGCGGCTGGCCGCCCCTATCTTCGTGACGATGCTGATCGTCGACGTGGCTATGGGTTGCCTGAGCAAGACGATGCCGCAATTCAACATCATGACCACCGGCATGTCCCTCCGCGCCATCATCGGTATGGGCTTGCTTAGCCTCGGCACACTGGTGGTCGCCAGCGTGATCGAGGCGGCGCTGGGCGAGTCGCTGCTGTCTCTACCCGTGTTTTGGATGATGCCGAGTTCGTGACGTCTTACTGACAACCGACAACTGTCAACTGACAACTCCCAAGCATGGCCGACCAAGACGGCGACAAGACCGAAGCACCCACACCACGACGTCGCCAGGAGGCGATGGAGCAGGGGAAGGTCGCGCGCTCGCAGGATCTTGTCGCCGCATCGCTGCTGCTGGCGATGATCGTCCTGCTCGGCTGGACGGGGCAAAAGCTGTTCGCCTCGCTCATGCTCGTCATGCGGCAGATGCTTGACGGCGAGGCGATGCACGACCTCGACGCACGAAACGTCTTTCAGCCACTGTTTGCGCCGATGCTCGTTGTCGGCCAGGCCCTGCTGCCGCTGTTCCTCGGGCTGCTGGTGATCGCCGTTCTCGTGAACGTGGTGCAGGTGGGGTTGCACGCGAATCCGGAACGGCTTCAGCCGAAGCTGGCGGCGCTGAATCCGTTCAAGGGCGTCTCGCGCATCTTCTCGGGCGGCCGTGGTGTCGTGACGATGATCCTAAACCTGTGGAAGCTGGGCCTCGTCGGCTTCGTCGCCTACACGGCCGTCCACGGGAAGCTGTCGGACATCATCAGCGCGTCGCAGCAGTCACACCTGCAGATCCTCTCGCTCGCGTCGACGGTCGTTTACGACATCACGTTTCGCATCGCGATCGTGCTCCTCGTTCTCGCGATCATCGACTGGGCATGGCAGAAGTTCCGCTTCGAGCGCGACCTGCGGATGACCAAGCAGGAGATCAAGGACGAGATGAAGCGCATGGACGGCGATCCCATCATTAAGCAGCGCCGTCGCCAGATTCAGATGCAGCGGGCCATGCAGCGCATCCAGAAAGATGTGCCGAAGGCGGACGTGATCGTGACGAACCCGACGCACTTCGCCGTCGCGCTACAGTACGACGCGGGCGAGATGGGCGCGCCGCGCGTCGTCGCGAAAGGCGCGGATTTCCTCGCGCAGAAGATTCGCCAGATCGCCGTCGAGAACGGCATTCCGATCATCGAACGCCCGCCGCTCGCGAGAGCGCTGTACAAAGATTGCGACATCGGCCAGGAGATCCCGGAGCAGTTCTACGCGGCCGTCGCGGAGATTCTGGCGTATGTGTACGAGCTGACAGGAAAGAGGCACGCAGGCACGCAGGCACGCAGGCACGAAGTGCAGGCAGGTGCCAGATGATCGCTGCTGTCTGGTTTTCTCCTTCGTGCCTGCGTGCCTTCGTGCCTGCGTGCCTCGCCTGATCCATGTCCACCGCCGCCGCCACAGCTTCCACCCCCAACCCGATCTTCGCGTTCTTCGCGAAGAATCGCGATCTGCTTTTCCCGATCGCGTTCATCAGCCTGATTGTCGTCATCCTGGTCCCGCTGCCGACGCCGATCATCGACCTGCTGCTGGTGATGAACATCACGCTGTCGGTGATCGTGCTGGCGACGACGATCTACGTGAAGAGCCCGCTTGAGTTTGCGGTCTTTCCGTCGGTCTTGCTGGCCACCACGCTGATGCGGCTCGTGCTCAACGTTGCCACGACCCGCGCGATCCTGACGGCAGGCAACGGCGAGCAGAACCCGGAAGTCGCCCTGCACGGTGCGGGCGAAATGGTCCGCGCGTTCAGCCTCTTCGTCACGGGTGATTCGCTCGCGGTCGGCCTGATCATCTTCGTCATCATCTTCGTGATTCAGTTCGTCGTGATCACGAAAGGTGCGACGCGCATTTCGGAAGTGGCCGCACGATTCACGTTGGACGCCATGCCCGGCAAACAGATGGCGATCGACGCCGACCTGAACGCGGGCGTCATCAACGAGGGCGAGGCGCGGAAGCGTCGCGACGACGTGGCGCAGGAAGCAGACTTCTACGGCGCGATGGACGGTGCCTCGAAGTTCGTCCGTGGCGATGCCATTGCCGGCATCGTCATCGTCGTCGTGAACGTGCTCGGTGGGTTCTACATCGGCATGGTCGAGCGCGGCTGGCCTGCCCTGAGCGTAATGAAGCTGTACACCATGCTCACGATTGGCGACGGCCTGGTGAGCAGCGTGCCGGCATTCGTGACGTCGCTGGCGGCCGGTTTGATCGTGACGCGATCGTCGGGCCGAAAGGAACTCGGCGGCGAAGTGGCGGGGCAGCTGTTCGGGAAGCCGCAGGCGCTGATGATTGCATGCGCGTTCCTCGCGCTGATGAGCGTGACCGGCCTCCCGGTGTTGCCGATATCCCTCATGTTCGCGACGTGCGGCACCGGCATCTGGTTCCTGAACCGCACGAAGAAACGCACCGAGGCAGCCGTCGCGAAAGCATCGCAGGAGAAGGCCGCCGCGGAGAAGCGTGAGCCGGAAAAGGTCGAGAAACTGCTCGACGTCGACACGATGAGCCTGGAGGTGGGCTATGGCCTCGTCCGCCTCGTCGACACCAAGCGCGGCGGCGACCTGCTCGACCGCATCTCGAACATCCGCAGGCGCCTAGCCGTCGACCTCGGCATCGTCGTCCCGCCCATCCGCATCCGAGATGACCTGCAGCTCGGCCCGAACGACTACGTCATCAAACTGCGCGGCCAAGCCGTCGCACGGGGCGTCACCTATCCAGAGCAGTTCCTCGCGATGGACTCCGGTGCCACCAGCGGCCCGATCGTCGGCGCCGAGATGACCACAGAGCCCGCGTTTGGCCTGCCCGCGTACTGGATCACCGAGCCGCAAAAGGCCGAAGCCGAGCTGATGAACTACACCGTCGTCGAGGCGAGCGCGGTCCTCGCGACGCACCTCACGGAAGTCGTGAAGCGTCACGCCCACGAACTGCTGAGCCGGCAGGAGATCAAGAACCTCATCGAGAACCTGAAACAGAAGTCGCCGGCGTTGGTGGAAGAGGTCATCCCCACGATCGTCAAGCCCGGAGAGCTGCAGAAGGTGATGCAGAACCTACTCCGCGAACGGGTGCCCGTACGCGATCTCGAATCGATCGTGGAGACCCTAGGGGATTACGCCACGCGGACGAAGGATCTCGACGTATTGACGGAATACGTGCGAAATTCGCTCGCCCGTACAATTTGCAAGCAATACGTGGATGAAGATGATAAGCTCTGGTGCGTCACGCTGGACCCAGCCATGGAAGAGCTGATCGGCGGACACCTTCAGCGCAGCGAGTCAGGGACGACGAACAGCATGCCCCCGCGCACGCAGTCTCAAATCCTTGAAAAACTTGCGTCGAAGGTGAACGAGATCGCTCAGGCCGGGAAGAGTCCCGTGATCCTGTGCAGCCCGCACATCCGCGCGGCGGTACGTCGGTTGATCGAAGCGGCATTGCCGGGAACGGCAGTGCTCGGCATCAACGAAGTGGTGGCCGACGTGAACGCGGAGGTGGTTGGCTTGGTCGGGCTCAACGGATGAGCCCGGCGTAGTCCCGGCTATGGCCGGGTTATCTCGAAGATGCCCACGTGCGAACGGATTCGCGCGACATGAGCAAGATGCAAGTCGAAAAGATCACCGCGCCGACGATGGCCGACGCGATGAAAGAGGTGAAGCGGCGACTCGGCGACGAGGCCGTCATCCTCGAGACGCGCACGCGCGTCGCTCGCCGTTGGTGGGGGCTCCGCAAGAATGAGTACGTCGAGGTGACGGCCGGTCTGGGCGTGAACGTCCCGCCGCGCCGCAGCAACGCCGCCGCAGCGCCGACGCGCAAGCCGCCCGCTCCGGTGCAGCGGTCGGTGCAGGTGCCGCCGAATGTGGTTCGCGATCTGACCGGGGCAGCCCGTGCCTACGGCACGGCGCGAAACGGGAATGCGGGTGCTGGTTCGACCGCTGTGGCTGAAGCGCCCGCGCAGGCGCCTGGGAAGGCGCTTCTCCAGACGCCCGCGGCGCAGTCCGTCGCGATGATGAGCTTCACCGGGGAACTCAACGAACTGAAGTCGATCGTGAAGCAGCTCGTCGGCGAGGTGCGTCATCGATCCACGCCGCAAGTGCCGGACGAGTTGTTCGAGCACTACATGGAGCTCATCAACCACGAGGTGAGCGAGGAACTCGCCACCGACGTGGTTCGCCGGGTGCAGCAGAACGCGAAGCCCGAGCAACTCGCGAACGCCGAATGGGTGCGCGAGCGGATCGTCGAACAGATCGAGAAGATCGTCCCCGTGAGCGGCCCGATCGAGCGCCGCAAGCCGGTCGGCCCGCACATCGTCGCGCTGATCGGGCCGACGGGCGTCGGCAAGACGACCACCGTCGCGAAGCTTGCCGCCAACCTGAAGCTGCGCGAGCGGAAGAGCGTCGGGCTCATCACGATCGACACGTACCGAATCGCCGCGATCGATCAGCTGCGGAAGTACGCCGAGCTGATCGGGGTCGTGCTGCAGGTCGTGTCGAGCCCTGAAGACATTGCAGCCGCAATCGAGGCGATGAGCGACTGCGAATACGTCCTCATCGACACGGCCGGCCGGAGCCCGTCGGATGCACTCAAGCTCAACGAACTGAAGCGTTTTCTCGACGCGGCCAATCCCGACGAAATCCACCTCGTCCTCAGCACCACCTGCGGCAAGGCGAGCGCCCAGATGGCCATCGAGCGTTTCGGCCCGCTGGGCGTGGACAAGGTCATCTGCACGAAGGTCGACGAGGCAGCCCAGCTCGGCGTGCTGTTGAGCGTGTGCCGCAAGCTGAACAAGGGCTTGAGCTACATCACGACTGGTCAGGACGTGCCGGACGACATCGAAGTGACGCAGGCGAAACGACTGGCCCGGCTCATCCTGGGAGATCGTTGACAAGTGCGACACGAAGACTCTAAGGCGCGAAGGAGGACACGAAGCATCAAGACAATCGAAAGACATGCGATCGGGTCGTGATGGAACCGAGTTCATCCTTCTTCACGCCCTTCGTGCAATCTTCGAGCCTTCGCGTCTTCGTGTCGCATTGACGACGGCCTCATGCAAGCCCAACTCCGCCAACCTCCCTCGCACGTCACGCCGTCGCCGGCGGTGATTCTGCGGCAGCCGGTCTACTCCGACCAGGCGGCGAAGTTGCGAGCGCTTGCCTCACAGGCCGAGGCTGGCCCGCGGGCGAACGTGCTCGCTGTCACCAGTGGGAAGGGCGGCGTCGGGAAGTCGAACATCTCGGTCAATCTTGCGATTCAGCTCGCCCAGGCCGGCAAGCGGGTGATCCTGCTCGATGCAGATCTCGGTCTCGCGAATGCTGACGTGCTCTGCGATCTGCCCGTGAAGAGCAACCTCGCCCACGTCGTCGCCCGGCAGAAGGAACTCCGCGAGGTGATGGTCGACGCCCCCGGCGGCTTCAAGCTGATCGGCGGCGCGTCGGGCCTGGCGAAGATGGCCGACCTGAGCGACCTCGATCGTCAGCGGCTCATCGTCGCGCTCGGCGAACTCGAGACCACCTGCGACAACATCATCATCGACACCGGTGCCGGCATCAGCCCGAACGTGCTCAGCTTCACCCGTGCGGCCGACCACGTGCTCGTCGTCACCACGCCCGAACCGACCGCCATCACCGACGCCTATGCGGCGATCAAGGTGCTCACGAAAAACATCACCGGCGAGGCAGTCGGCGCGCACGATCCGCACAACCGCCAGATCAGCCTGCTGGTGAACCAGGTCCGCTCGGCCGACGAGGGGGCGTTCGTCTACGACCGCATCTCGAAGGTCGCTCGCCAATTCCTCGGGCAGACCGTGTTCGACGCGGGCTATGTGTTTCACGACGACGTCGTGAGCGCTGCGGTCCGCAGTCGCACGCCGTTCTGCCTCGGCGCACCGCGCTCGAACGCTGCGCGATGCGTCGCCCAACTGGCCGGCAGGATCGACAAGAGCGTTTCGCTGGCGGTGCCGTCGAAGCTGAGCTTCTTCGATCGGCTCCAGCGGTGGTTCAGGAAGTGAAGCATTGCCTGCGTGAAGCATGTCGAGTCAGGTGCAATCGTCTCCGCCGAACGTTCGGCTCCCCGATCCGGAGAGCGCGAAGATGCCGCCGCGCGTGGCGGCGGTGCTCGGGTTGGTGGCGTTCGCGTACACGCTGCTGGCCGGGCTCATGCAGACCGATAACGCGTTCACCACGATCGTGCTCCGCGCGATCGTGGCGATGTTGGGAACGGTGGTCGTGGGGTACGTGCTCGGTTGGGTCGCGCAAGCGATGCTGAACGAGAACGTCCGTGCGGCCGAGGAAAAACTGAGAAAGGAGTCCGAGCCAGAAATTTCGTCAAAGGAACCGACCACGGATGGTCGATAGGGTCCAAGTGGCGTTCAAGCAGCAGCCGCTGATGCTGCGCACCCGTGTCGCGATGCGTTTTGCGACTTGTGAATGCGTTGTATCGGCAGTGTGACACGCACGTCTGCAAACTTGCTGTTCGCTTGGTTGAACCAAGTTCAACGCTGTTGAACCCCGCACGCACATCCCGGACTTCGCAGTTAGGCAGTACCCCCGAACGCTTGGTTCAGGTTTGGCTCCGCACACCCTTTGACGAAAGGCTCGGCCGTGATGCTCGCGACACCAAGGAACGGGAGGTTCGCAATGAAACCCGCGACCGCCAAGCACGACGCCGACTCGATCAAGAAGTTCTGGGTCGACTACAAGAAGTCGAAGTCCGAGAAACTTCGAAACATCCTGATGGAGAACTACCTCCATCTCGTCCGCTACAACGCCGAGCGCGTGCACGCCAAGCTCCCCGACGAGGTCGAACTCGACGACCTGATGTCGGCTGGCGTGTTCGGGCTCATGGACGCGATCGACGCGTTCGACATGGACCGCGGCGTGAAGTTCGAGACGTACTGCGCCCCCCGCATCCGCGGTGCGATCCTCGACGAACTCCGCTCGATGGACTGGGTGCCGCGCCTCGTCCGCAGCCGCGCCCACAAGATCGACGGTGCGACGAAGTCGCTCGAAGTCGAACTCGGTCGAGCCCCGACGGATGACGAACTCGCCAAGCGGATCGGCGTTCCGAAAGCCGAGTTCGACAAGATGAAGCGCGATGCCGACGCGGTCGGCGTCGTCAGCCTCAGCCGCAAGTGGTTCGAGACCGACAGCAACAAAGACGTTCGCGAGATCGACGTCCTGGAAGACAAGAAGGGCACCGATCCGGTCCGCGTCATGCAACGCAAGGACCTGAAGGAACTCATGACGCGCGGCCTGTCCCGCGCGGAGCGTCTCATCATCATCCTCTACTACTTCGAAGAGATGACGATGAAGGAGATCGGCGCCACGCTCGACCTGAGCGAGAGCCGCGTCAGCCAGATGCACAGCAGCATCCTGGCACGACTGCGAGCCCAGATCAGCGACCGCCGCAAGGAGATCGCCGAGACGGCCGCGGTCTGATTCACCGATAAATCCAACCCACGATTCACGTGGCGCGAACCCCTGACGGCTGTCCGTCGGGGGTTCTGCATTTCGGGTTGTCGCAATTGAGTGGGTACGATCACGGGGCGGATGGAAGAACGATCGCACGAAGCGACTCGGTTGCACACCCTCTCCCGGTACGCCGGGAGAGGGCAGGGTGAGGGTCTGCGTCTTGCTTCACGCGAGCGGCCCTCACCCCAACCCTCTCCCGGCGTACCGGGAGCGGGGGCCAGACGTCGCGGCCAGATTCCGCTTCGCATCGCCGCCGTCCTTGCGTTCATCGTCTTCTGCCTCGTCGCTTGGTGGAGCTATCACTCGCGCAGCCGCGACGTTGCCGACGACGGCCGAAAGGTCATCGTCTTCTGGGGGAACAGCTCGCTCGGCGAGGACATCTACACCGCGCTGCACAATTTTGAGAAGAAGAACCCCGAGTACAAAGTCATCTGGGGGCCTGCCGTCGCGCGCGATCTGACGGGCGATGCGCAGCGACTCCTCAGCAGCGTCGCGGGAGGCGTTCCGCCCGACGTCGTGTGGTTCGATCGGTTCGCGACGGGCGAGTGGGCGTCGCGCAACGCGCTCACCGATCTGACGCCTTACCTCGAAGCGCAGAAGACAGACGATCCGTACCGCATCGATCTGAACGAGTACTTCGCCTGGGCTGTAAACGAGGCGAGCTACGCGCCGCCAGGCTCGACCGAGAAGCCTCGCGTGTACGCCATTCCGACGAGCACCGACATTCGCGTGCTGTACGTGAACAACGACCACCTGCAGGCCGCCGGTGCGAAGCCGCCTCGGACGTGGGAGGAGCTGCGCGACCTCGCGAAGAAGCTGACTCGCTACAACGAGAAGGGCCAGATGACCCGCCTCGGCTTCGCGCCGAACTACGGCAACAGTTGGCTCTACATGTACGCATGGCAGGCGGGCGGCGAGATGCTCGACGCGACGCGGACGAAGGTCACGATGTCGAGCGACCCGGTCGTGCGGGCGCTCGCGTTCATGACCGACATCTACGACGACCTCGGCGGTGCCGCGAAGGTGAACGCGTTTCAATCCGCGTTCCAGACCGGCGCGCTCGACCCGTTCGTGAGCGGGCAGGTCTCGATGAAGATCGACGGCGAGTGGTACCTCCAGACGCTCGCCGATTGGAAGCCTGACATGAACTTCACGGTCGTCCCCGCGCCGATGCCGGCCGACCAACTCGAGAAGGGACGCGAGCCGATCACCTGGGCGGGCGGTTTCTCGCTCGTCATCCCGACGACGAGCCGGAATAAGGACGGCGCGTTCAAGCTCATCCAGTTCCTCAACAGCTGGGAGACGACGAAGCTGCTCGAGCAGGGCAAGCGCGAGCAGGCCGAGAGCCTCGGCCGGTTCTACATGCCGCGCGGACAGGGCAACCGCGTGCAGTACGAGCGGCTGCTGGCTGAGTCGATCGAAGGCAACGCGAAGATCCCGAAGAACATTCGCCAGGCTTATGCGGTGCTGAAGGAGATGTACCCGAAGACGCTCATTCGCCCGGTGACGCCGGTCGGACAGCTCTTGTGGAACCAGCACATCGCGGCATACGAAGCGTCGATCGACGAGAACAGCCGTGTCGCGGGGCAATCGACGATGGACCGGGCGCGGCTCGCACTTCAGCGCGCCGAGAAGCCCGTGCAGCGCCAACTCGACGAACTCACGAAGCCGCCGCCACCGCACGTGGTCAGCTGGACGCCTTACTTCGTCCTCTACGGCGTGCTGCTCGTCATCCCGTTCGCCGCGATCTACGTGACCTACCACAGGCGTCGCCGCACGCACGGCTACCGAACGGGCGAAGTCTGGAGCGCGATGATGTTCGCCGCGCCGTGGTTCATTGGCTTCGCCGTCTTCACGGGCGGGCCGATCCTGTTCAGCATCGTCATGTCGTTCACGCGATACGACGTGCTGAACGAGGCGCGCTACGTCGGGCTGGGCAACTACGCCGAGGTCGCTCGCGATCCGCTCGTCTACACGTCGCTCTACAACACGGCGTTCATGGTCCTCCGCATTCCGATCACGATGGCGATCGGCCTGTGCATCGCGATGCTCTTGAACCGGCAGATCCGCGGCATCGGCTTCTATCGCACCGCTTTCTACATGCCCGCGATCGTGCCCGTCGTCGCGGCGAGCCTGCTGTGGATCTGGCTCCTCAATCCGTCGTACGGCGTCATCAACACGTTCCTCAACTGGCTCTTCGACACCTTCCCGTTCCAGTGGATCGAGTCGCTGATCGGCACGCAGATCAAGCCGCCTGATTGGCTTCAGGATGCGAACTGGAGCAAGCCGTCGCTGATCCTGATGAGCGCGTGGGGCGCCGGCGCGGGCATGATCATCTGGCTCGCCGGACTGCAGAGCATTCCGCAGCAGCTGTACGAGGCCGCCAGCATCGACGGCGCGGGCAAGTGGCGTCAGTTCTGGAACGTGACGCTGCCGATGCTGAGCCCGTACATCCTGTTCAACCTCATCGTCGGCGTCATCGGCACGCTGCAGATCTTCAACGAGGCGTACATCATGACGGCCGGCGGGCCGAACAATTCGACGTTGTTCTACGCCTACCACCTTTTCCGCGAAGCGTTCCAGTACTTCCGCATGGGGTACGCCAGCGCGCTCGCGTGGGTGCTGTTCGTCATCGTGCTGATGCTGACGCTGCTGCAGCTGTACCTGAGCACGAAATGGGTGAATTACGATCGGACTTAGTCATTGGTCACTTGTCCCTTGTCACTTGCACAATGGGAAACCAATGACCAATGACCAATGACCAATGACCAATGACAAGTGACAAGTGACCAGTGACCAGTGACCAAGGACCAGTGACAGCTGACCGCCCCAACTTCCTGAAGCGTTACCTCGCCGGCTCCGCGTGGGCACATGCTGCGTTGCTGTTTGGCACCGCGATCTTCGTCATCCCGTTCATCTACATGCTCAGCACGAGCGTGAAGGTGGACGAAGAGTTGCCCGAGCAGCGGATGTTGCCGCGCGTGCCGACGTTTGTGGCGGCGTCGCCCTACGTGCGAACGGTAGACGCGGTCGAAAAGCCTACCGATGCGCCGCGCGACCGCTGGGCACGACACGAGGCGGACTTCATCCGCCGGGCCGAGCTGCGGGCGGCGAAGGCGCCGCGGAGCGAGGTGGCGCTGAAGGTCGATCAGACGGATCTGTCGAAACAGGCGGGCCGATCGCTCGTGAACGACCTGGCCGCGCGCGTGCCGACGGATGCGTGGAATGCGAAGGAAGACGGCCCCGCAATGGAGGCGTTCGATGCGCTCCTGACCGACGACGCTGCGAAGAACGCCGTCGAGTCGCGCGTGGCCCGGCTCGATCTCTACCGACTTCAATTCCGCAGCACCGATGCACACGTCGAGACGATCGCCGACGCGACGCAACTGGGCGTCGGGCTGAAGATCGAGTCGGGCGATGCGTCGCTCGTAACGAGTCCGGACGGCGTCACGCTCGTCTACAACTTCGCCAGTGGTTCGGCAAAACCGGTCGTGTTGAGTTACACGTTTCCGATGCCGGCCGACTTCCAGCAGTTCCACAAGCTCACGCTCAACCTGCGGGCCGACGACACGTGGCATGGCGTCGAGGGTGAACTCGAACTCGGCGGGGTCGTTTGGCGGGGCACGCGCCGGACCGAGCTCGCGCAGAACCGCCCGCTCAGCATCACCTTTCAGCCACCCAGCTTTGATGACGAGACGAACAAGGCGCGGACGTGGGTGCCGCTCGAAGCGCAGTCGACGCCAACGCTGGCTGCGCCGAAGGGGAGCATGGCGACGCTACGCCTGACCCTCTCGCCTGCCAGCACGGGCGAGGCGGTGATCGCCAAGGCGACGCGCAATTACAAAAACGCGTTCTACTCTGTGCCGTTCTGGACGTACACGCTGAACAGCGTGCTGCTGGTCGCGCTCTCGATGGCCGGCGCGCTCTTCAGCGCGAGCTTCGTCGGCTACGCGTTCGCACGCCTGAACTGGCCGGGACGATCCGTGGCGTTCATGCTGCTCCTCAGCACCATGATGCTGCCCGGACAGGTGACGATGATCCCGTCGTTCATGATCTGGCGCACGCTCGGCTGGTACAACACGCTGAACCCGCTGTGGGTCGGCTCGTGGTTCGGCAGCGCGTTCTTCATCTTCCTGATGGTGCAGCACATGCGGACCATCCCGAAGGAACTCGAAGAGGCCGCCCGCATCGACGGGCTCAATGCTCTGCAGACGTGGTACTACGTCATCCTCCCGCAGGTGAAGCCCACGCTGGCCGCGATCGCGGTGCTGACGTTCATGGGCGCATGGAACGAGTTCATGGGGCCACTCATCTACCTGCGCGACCAGGACAAGTTCCCGCTCAGCCTGGGCTTGTTCGGTCTGCGTCTAGATCAGAACGGCGACTGGACGCTCATCATGGCCGCCAGCATGCTGATGACGCTGCCGGTGATCCTCGTGTTCTTCCTCTGCCAGCGGTACTTCATTCAGGGCGTTACGCTGACGGGCATGAAGGGGTGAGGTGGAATTGCGGATTGCGGATTGCGAATTGAAATCGTGGACGAGTGGCTGACGCATGCTGTCATGCTGAGCGCCGCGAAGCATCTGGATGGATATGGAAGGTGCACTGCTACGCGCAGCACGGCAACCAGCCCTAGCCGCTGGCGGTGCGCGCAGCAGCACGTATTCGCCCAATGGAAATCGGGCGAAACCAAGATTTGACTCAATCGCGCGCTGTTGGCGCACGTGAGATCGATTGATTGAATTTGACCGAGAGGTCGCCGGAGATCAGGCCGTCTTGGCCATCTCGACTTCGGCGTACTCGAGGCTGAGGTTCGCCTGGCTCACCGGGGCGGCGAGGTGGGCGCGGCCGAGCACGTTGGCGGCTGCGTTCAGTTCGGTCACCGCGCCGCGGTCATCCGCGAGCGAGGCGATCGAAGACACGGCGCGACGGGTCGAGCGGACGGCGTTCGCCATCCGCGCGGCAGCGGACATTTCCGCAAACAGTTCGTTGAACGGGGTCATGACAGTTCTCCTTGTCCGACCGCATCACGAGCGCCGACGTGCGGATTACGAGCCCGCTCGCCAGACGGATTCACCACGTTCCAATGGCCGATGGCTCGGAACGCTCGTTCACGCATCGGCAACGACGCCGGAAGCGCTACCCGCGGGTGCTTGCATCACCCGCACGAGCGGCACGGAAACCCATCGACCCGCGGCGAATCGCTCGGGGTCAGACAGCTATGCTAAAGCCGGACTGCTCCAGATTTAGCGCTGCCATTGTAGGGCCTGAGAAGCGTGATGCAATCCTTTTTTGCGTCGGATTCGCGTTGGTTTTGCGTAAACTCGAGGAGCGCTTCGCTCGGCGTGCTTCTACTCGCGTAAGTGTCTATCAGAAAATCGCTTGCTAACTTAGAAGCCAGTCCGCTTGAATTGCTTCTCAAGGTCGCGAAGCGTCAGTCGAAGCGTCGTCGGTCGACCGTGCGGGCAGTTGCTGCTCCGGCTCACCAAGTGTCGCTGTGCCAGCAAGGTTCTCACTTCTTCAGGCGTGAGCGGGTCGCCCGCCTTCACGGCCGCTTTGCAGCTCATCATGTCGAGCGTCTCGTGCAGCAGCGTCTCATGGTCGACGCGTGCATCGTCATGTTCCGCCCGCGAAAGGAGGTCCCGCACGAACTCGGCCGGGTCAAGACGGTCCAGAAAACTCGGGAACGCGTGCAACGCCACCGCTTCCGGCCCGATCGCGCGCAGGTCGATCCCCAGCTTCGTCAGCACGGGCTGCACGCGGTCCACGCCCTCCACCTGCTGAGGCGTCGCCTTCACCGTGAGCGGGATCAGCATGTGCTGACTCTCTAGCGGCCCGCGTTGCAGACGCGCCAGCAATTGCTCGAACAAGATCCGCTCGTGCAGCGCGTGCTGATCGATGATGAGCAACCCCTCATCGCTCTCGACGACCAGATAGCTGTTGTGAAGCTGTAGCGCAGCCGGAAGCGGTTCGAACGAGTGCGGTGCATGAGCGGTGGGGGACTCGACCGTCGGTGCAGACGAAAGTGGCGTACTCGGCGCGTGATACGTCGGGATCTCCGGAAGATAGCTCGCGCCCGAAGCGGTTGGCGGTGTCGCTTGCGTCGTCGCGGAACTCTGTCCAGCACCAGCGCGAAAGAACGCCGCCAGCTGCTCACGCATGTCCGCGCGCGGCGAGTTGTACGCATCGCGAGCGGGGCCCATCGCGTCGTACGACGACATCGGAATCGCCGCATCGGGTCGAAACGTAGCCTTTGGGACGAGGTCGTGCGAGAGGAGGACTTCACGCACGCCCGACATCACCAGTCCGTGAATGCGCGAGCTGTCGCGGAAGCGAACTTCGGATTTGGTCGGGTGGACGTTCACGTCGACCGCGTCGGCTGGCAGATCAATGAAGAGGATCGCCGCGGGGTTTCGTCCCGGTTCGGTCAGGCCGCGATAGGCTTCCTTCAGCGCGTGGCCGACGTACTTGTCCCGCACGCATCGGCCGTTCACGTACAGCTGCTGGTGTTTCAGGTGCGGCATCGCCAATTCGGGCTGGCCGATCAGGCCGCGGATGCGGACGCCTTCCTCGCGCAGGTCGATCGAGAAGCACTGCTCGGCGTATGCGTCGGGCCACGCAGAAAGCCAGCGGTCGCGCTCGTCGCGCGAGGGCAGGTCGAGCGTGACGCGGTTCGCGCTGACGAGCCTGAACGACACGTCAGGCCGAGCGAGCGCGATCTTCTGAATCGCGTCGGCCACATGGCCCGACTCGGTGCCCGAGCCTTTGAGGAACTTGCGCCGGGCGGGCACGTTGAAGAAGAGGTCGCGGACCTCGATGACGGTGCCCACGTTGCATGCGGCCGCGCGGACGTCGGTGATTTCGCCGCCGCGGTTCTCGATGCGGAATCCGCCCGTCGCGTCGCGCGTGCGCGAGGTGATCGACGCGAACGACACGCTGCCGATCGAAGCGAGGGCTTCGCCGCGGAAGCCCATCGTGCGGATGGCGAACAGGTCTTCGTCGGTGCGGAGCTTGCTGGTGGCGTGCGAGGCGAACGCGAGCGGAAGTTCGTCGGGCGGAATCCCGCCGCCGTCGTCGGTAATGCGGATGAGCTGCTTCCCGCCGTCTTCAATTTCGACGACGACGGACGTCGCCCCGGCGTCGATCGAGTTCTCAACGCACTCCTTCACCACGGAAGCAGGCCGTTCAATCACCTCGCCCGCCGCAATGCGGTTGACGAGGTTGGCCGGCAACTGCCGGATGGGCTTCCGTTCCACGATCGACGACGACATCACGCCCGAGTATACGGCGAGCGCGGGGGCTTGCATCAATACGACCGATGGACTACAGTGTTCTGTCCACAACACGGGCCTTTGGCGCAGTTGGCTAGCGCGCATGCATGACACGCATGAGGTCACAGGTTCGAGCCCTGTAAGGCCCATTCTTTCGATCGCAATTCGCCGCGAGCGATCGCATCACGCAACATTTCAGCGATTCTTGAGGAGTCCTGCAGCCTTGCTGCCGTGTCCTGCGACGTGCTGCCGCCGCTTGCTGCATCGGATTCTGCATCGGATTTCACCTCCACGACTGAAGGGGGCTCCACCTCTTCGCACGCTTTCGCGAAGTGGTCGTCCGTCGTCTGCAAATAGTGACGTCTCGCGACCGCCTCGCTGTTGCCGATCCAGTCGCACACCACGTGGGCCGGAAATCGCTCTGCGAGGTCGGTTTGGCAACTGGCTCGCAAGTTGTGGAACAGCCTGGGCCATGGCTCCAGGCCCGCCTTGATGATGAATCGAATGAGCTGAGTGCGGAGGTTGCAGCTCGCTGACCGGTAACGCGTGATCACGAACTCCGACGCTTGGTCGCGCTCTCGAAACACAGGCTCAAGGTATGCGCGCAGCGTGGGGAAAAGCGGAACCAGACGGATGCCCTTGTTTGGGTGATGCTCAGTCTTCGCTGCGCGAACGGTGATCCTTCCCTTCGTCCAATCGATGTCGTGCCACTTCAGGGCAAGATGCTCGCTTGGACATCGAAGTCCGCCGTAACGCGAGAGGGCCAGAAGCAGTTTCCACTGCGGGTCAGTACAGACTGCCATCACTCGCTCGACGGTTGCAGTATCGAGGTAGCGATGATTCGCAGTGTTGACCTGGGAACCAGTAGGTACTCGCGCGAACACGTTCTCGCTCACCCACTTCCGGTCTACCCCATCCCGCCAGATCGTTCTGGCTCTGCTAATCAGCTTCGCGGTGTAGGCCTCTGAGTAGTCTCGACGGACGGCCCGCCGAAAGTCTGCCGCCTCAGCTACGGTGATATTGGCAAAGGCTCGGTCTCGCCCGAAGAATCGGACCAGATGCCGTCGAACCTGCTCGAAAATCAACTTCGTGCCAGGCTTCACGTCGTCGCGGCGTTCGATGTATTGCCGAAGCATCTCGTCGAGCGTGACGACCCTCGACTGGTCGCTGACGCGCGGCATGCACAGCCCTGCGCGTGCAAGCCGTTCATGATGCCGCGTGCCGAGCGTCTTGAGCCACTTCGAGGTGGACGGGGACGGAGCCTCGCCGGTGTCCTGAGCGCTTCGAATATCTTCGATGCGCACCCGAAAGGTCTCGGCTGTCTTCTGATCAACTGCGCCGAGGCGGATCGTACGCCGTTTCCCGTCTGCACCGATGAATTGGACCTCTCGAAACCCGTTCGCCTGTTTGGTGATGCTGGCCATCGCATGATCTCCCGTTCAATCTGATTTGTGCGGTACCTGCCTCGCGATTCTATCCCCCAACCACCGCTTCAGCTCATCGATTGGATAGAGAATCTTCCGACCGATTCGCACGTGCGGAACCAACTCAGCCTTCGTCCATGCCCAGAGTGTCCGCGCGGATACGCCAAGTGCCCGCGCGGCTTCCCTAGGATTGAGGGCGAGGGATTCGACCTTGTCATCGAGCATACGTTTCTCCTTTGCCGATTCGGTTGGTTGGCACGATGTGGTCTCACTCGGGTGTCGGAGGTGATCTGGTGATCGCGAGACACTCCTGCATAGCTCTCTATCTGTGTTCTTGTTCCAGGGAGGCAATACCTTTCGTCAGTCCATGCTTCTTGACGGCAGAGCAGTCAGTGTTCGCGTGCGGCCGGTGTAGCAGACAGCGAGTCGCGTAGCGGGGCGAGGTTCGTACGTTTGTCTGCCTCACGGCCGATCCAAGGCGGCCTTCGCTCACCCTGCAGTACAGCGGGCTGACCTTTACACGCAGCCATCGTGGCACCTCCTCGGGCGTCATGATCGTCGGTAGGGCGGCGATGCCGAGTGCAGCGGCGACTTCGTCGATGGGTAGTTTGCGGTTCATACTCGTTTCTGAATTGAGGTCATCGACCCGTTTCTCTCGCTGATTCGCTGTGGTCTGCGCGCTGATCGACAACGTGCGACGGGCCGCGACTTAGATCTCCCGTTGTCGATGGCGACGCAGATTTTGCGCTACTTCGATGCTGGAACGTCCGAGTTTGTGAATCTAGGAATTTGTTGCAGATTCGCGTGGAAGTACTGCTCCAAACTCGTCATTAAGGAGTCGTGGGACGGGAGTTTAATGATCGCGTGTGCTCGCGATCGAACCTGCCCCTCAATATCCATGGAGAAGAGAAGATGACGAACGAGCACTCCATCACCGACGCGCAATCGCCCGAGTCTGTGGACGCTGCGCATGACGCTAAGAAGTACAACGCTCGGCCGCGGGCGAGCTTCGCGCTCGACGAAGCGCTTGCGCGAGTGCTGAGCGTTGCGCCCCGGCACCTTGGCGATTGCGGAGCAGAACTTGAGCTGATCCACCGCTACTGTGTGTCAAAGGCGCGCAAGTGCCATGCCTTTGGAGGTAAGGATCAGGCGGAGGACCTGTCTTCAGAGGTACTCGTCGAGCTTCTGAAGGCCAGGCCCCCGGTCTACGACCCCGAACGATCGGCCAAGCCGCTCTTGAAGTTCCTGCTGCGGACCCGACTCTACCGAAAGACGAAACGCGACGTGCGCGAATCCTCGGAGGCTGAGTCGGTCGCACTTCACGCAAACCTGATCCGCGTGATGGAAGCTGAGCCGCTCGACGCGATGGTGCGCGATGAACTCCAGCAGGTGATCGAGCTCGCGCTGTTTCAGATGCCGGCGAAGCAACGCAGCGTGCTCGACCTCTACGCGTCGTCGATGCCTTCGCTCAAGATCGCCGAGTTGCTCGGCGTTTCGACCGGCGCCCTTCACCTGCACTTCATGCGGGCTCGCGATGCCTTCGCCAAGTCCTTTCGGGAGATTTGGCAGGAGTGCGGATTTGCGCTTGATATGCTCCCGTCTCGAATGCGGGCCAGCCGGAGCCGAGCGCGCTCTGGACAGGCATCCACGCGGCGCCGCCGCTCGATTCGGTCCGCCGCTCGGCGTGCGGGTTCGACCGCTGCTTCCGCCGTTTGCTAGATGCTGATCTGCTCGATCTCGTCCATGGTGATCGCCTCACTCCTCCGGTCGTAGAGTTTGGTGGTCGAGGTAGAGCTATGTGCCGCAATGGTTTGCGCGTGTTCAATCGTCCCGCCGTCTTGCAGATAGGTCGTGATTCCGGTCGCTCGAAACGAATGGCAGCACGTGTTCGACGGAAGGCCGGCCAGGACTGCTCGGCGCTTCATCATCGACAAAGCATCCCGACGATCCATGCGACGTTCGGAGAGCGTCCCACGTTTGCCGACGATCGTTCTGAACAGCGGCGAGCGGCCGTCGCCGGAGATAGATGAGAAGGTCAGGTATGCATTGAGGTACTCCTCTGCCCGCCGGTGGCACGGCACGGGGTGATCCTTGCCGTTCTTCTCCCGCAATCGCACCGACCAGCGTCTTCCGTTGTCGATGATGTCGCCGACGTCCATGCCAACGATCGCACCGATCCTGGCGAAGCTGTAGACCATCACGCCGATGGTCGCTCGGTCACGCAGACCAATCAGAGAACTGGTTTCCATCGAATCCAGGAGATGTCTGGCCTGCGCGGCGGTGAGCACCGGCGTCTTTCCGCGGGCGATCGAGTATCGCGGGCCCTTCACTGCACCACAGGGGTTCGCACCTAGAACCTGAGCCACCACTAAGTAGTCGAAGACCATCTTCAGCGCGGCGAGGTGCTGTTTCACTGTCGGCGCGGCCTTCTGATGAGAGAGCAGCTCGACATACGTGGCCACGATCGTCGGCGTCAATGATTCCAACGCCAGCACTGATGCCTCTCAAGCCTCTTGGGAGGCCGGGTGGGTTCGCGTCCGCCCTGGGTGTACCTAATCAGGTGTGTTGCGAAATCATCTTCTTCTTGCCAGTCACAAGTATCCCTCAGAAGCTTGGGTGACGTAATTCGAGCCGCACCTCACGTTCGTCTGGAGGAAAAGTGCAGACCTCTCGTGTCACATCGTTGCAGGTTTCAGTGGAACAGCTTCGAGATGTGGTCTCGCGACTACGGGTGACAGCCCACAACGTGAAGACCGGCCTTTCCTCCACTCGACATCGCGATGCACGACATTCGGCAAAGCGCGGCTTCCTCCATCGCCTGCTGTGTCGTCCCATCGTTGGCTGTATTGCATTGCTGGGTGCGCAATTCGGATGCTGCTCAGACCCAGTCAACCGGACCACCACCGGCCATTTCGAGCCCGCAGAACCGGAACTGCGGTTGCTGGTCGACGGACGCAACAGCCGCCTTCTTAAATCCTTTGCGTATGTCAGCGGCGACGACCGGTGGGTCGCACCAGAAGGTGAGGTCGTCGATGGCGCAACGATCCCACGACTCTTTTGGTCTCTGATTGGCGGACCCTACGAAGGTCGTTATCGATTCGCATCGATCATCCATGACCGGTACTGCCGTGTCCCGAACGGGCGCACGTGGCGTCAGACGCATCGAATGTTCTATGAAGCATGTCTTGCAGGCGGCACCGATCCAAAGCTGGCCAAGCTGATGTACGCCGCCGTCTACCACTTCGGACCGCGTTGGGACGATCCGCCGTCGCCGAACTCGATCGGATCGCTGCTCTTGCCTGAGCACGTGCGCATCGCCGACGAACTCGCGCAGCGCAGCACCGTCCGGTTATTGGCGACCGATCCGCGGCCGCCCGAGACGGTCTACATCGACGCGGTGCTTGCGCCGCGCCCTCCACGACTGGGAGTGGCGGAGCAACCGCTCGATCCTGCACTGGAGAAGTGGGACCGAATCAGAGCATTCGTGCGTGAACATCCCGCCGCCACGCTGGAGCAAATAGAAGGGGTCGACTGAGACGACGGGCAATGTCCTCGAATGCACTCCCACACGTGAGGACTGCGGATGTTCCTCGGGCACCGAGTCGCATCGGCCCAAGCCTAGCTGCGATTCCAAACCCGAGTCAGAAAACTAAACGGTAGCTCGACGACTACTCAGCTGATGCGTATCAGCCGATCGCCGCGCTTCATGTCCTGCGAGTCACGGACTCGCGGTCTCCAGAATGAGGTACATACCATGCGTCTCACCCATCAGCCCGCGATCGGCCATCGTCAATCCGAGGAGTCGGCGCATTGCGCCGTCGCGGGTCATAGCGCGGACTGTTGCTGCTGTTTCATAGTCCCGCTCGACGTAATCCTGAAGTTCTCGCGCGACAAGAAACTGTCGGCCGCGCAGCGTCAGCAGTTCGCCAATCTCGCCAAGTTCGAGCGAGAGTGGCGCATCACCCGCGAAGCGCAGGCCAAGCTTTCCATCGCTGCCCACGCCATCCTGCCGCGCGGCGCGGCTCCGGCGATCGCAGCCCCGGCGACGCCCGTCTACGACTGCAAACACGGTACGACGCTCCCGGGCACGCCGGTCGGCAACCCGAGTTCCTCCGGCGACGCCACAGTCAAACGTGCCTATACGGAGACCCGCGCAGTCGCGGCGTTCTATCGCAAATGCTTCGGCCGAAACTCGGTCGATGGAAACGGCAAGACCCTCCTGTCGTCCGTTCACTACAGCGTCGACTACAACAACGCCTTCTGGAATGGAACCCAGATGACCTACGGCGACGGCGACGGCCGTCTGTTCGTCGATTTCACGCGATCGAACGACGTGATTGCGCACGAGCTCACGCACGGCGTTACCCAGTTCACGTCCGGTTTCGGCTACGCCGACGAACCCGGAGGCCTCAACGAGAGCATGTCCGACGTGTTTGGCTCGATGTTCAGACAGTGGCGGGGCAAGCAGACGGTCGCGCAGGCAGACTGGCTCATCGGTAGCGCAATCATGGGACCCGATGCCATCGCGCGAGGCTACACGTGCCTCAGGGACATGGCCAACCCCGGTGCCGCACACTGCCTCGCGCCGCAGCCCGCCCACTACTCCAAGTACAAGCCTGGAATGGATCCGCACTACAGCAGTGGCATCCCGAACTTCGCGTTCTATAAGGCCGCAACCGCCATCGGCGGAAAGAGCTGGCTCAAGGCTGGAAAGGTCTGGTACTCGGCGCTAGCCGATTTCCCCGCCAAACCCAACATGACGATGAGCCAGTTCGCGGCAAGGACGCGGTCGGTCGCCGGATCGCTGTTTCCGAACGAACCAGCGGTCAAGAGCGCGATCGACTCGGCTTGGAAGGCTGTAGGGCTATAATCCGAGTGGCGGGCGCACCTGGCTGCCGGGTGCGCCCGACCGATTGCTCCTGTCTCATTCTGAAAGGACCCAGCCAGTGCCCAAGATCAATGTCGAACGCGTCGGAGGCATCGCTGGTTTCGGCGGCCCGCAATCTCGGGTACGGAGCATCGGCGAGGTCGAGACCGAGTCTCTATCGAAGGCTGACCAGCGGATCATCGACAAGGCTTTTCGCGCGCCATCCTCCGACGAAAACAAAGATGTTCGTGACGGTTTCCGATACCGCCTGTCTCGCTCATCAGCCAAAGGTGTAGAGGAGGTCGAAGTAGCCGAATCTAGGGTTCCCGCGTCGGTGACACGATGTGTGCGCGACGTCCTCGAATGACATCTAAGACGGGTTCACTCAAACCGCTCCTCTCCCGAGCGTTCGGTCCGCTTGGACCGGGAAGGCCAGCAGCCCGTGTGTCGTTTCAAAGGCATGCGGGCAGCGCCCCGGCTCGTTCATCTGTCCAAACCCTCTCGCTCTTGCGCTCCAACTGGTTCATCGGTATGGCCTAGCGACGTCAGTTTCGACGAAGTCAACTGATCGCCGTGATGGCCGCGCGCGACGTGGCCGAGACTTTGGTCAACGTCGGGCGTGTACTGGCCCGGTCCGTACGGCACGAACGCCGAGCCGTTGCCGAGCAACGCGCTCGCCAGCTCCATCGAGCCCTGTGTGGCCAGCCGTGACAGCTCGGCCTTGAGTTCCGGCCCGAAATTCGCAAGCCCGGGCGCGGCGGAGTGCGCAGCTTCACGGATCGCGCGAAGGCCGTTGAAGAGTTTGTTTGCGGTCTCGCTCATTGGATGTTCCTTTCTTGGGTGGCGATGTTTGTGACGATGGCTTCGTGGGTGACTGACGTGCCGGCGCGGGCGGTTGCTCGTACTCGTAATGACGCGGACGAGCGTTTTCTTGCATCCGTTCGAGCGCCGCGACCGTCGTGCCGCTTGCGAGCAACCCGAGCGGCAACGCGATGAGCATCTGAACGAGCAGCGCGCCGACGCCGCGACGGGGTCGACGGACCGGCACTGCCAGCGCTTGCCAGTCTTCCGGCCGGTGTTCGAAGTAGCGGATCAGCTTGGTCAGCACCGGCGGCACGCCGGGCGTGAACGTGATCGCGAGGCGCGGCGACAGTGCCGCTACTTCTTCCGGCTTCAGCAGTCGGCGTGCCTGTTGAGACCAGCTGTCGTTCGTCGACCAACTCTCACTCGTGCCGTGGGCTTCGCCGCCCGTCCCGCTGTTGTACGTCCGCGAGTAACCCGTCCCGCCGCCGGTGACGACGATCGTCTTCTCACCCAGACGCGCGCTCACGTAGTCGGCCGTCGCGTTGTCGTTCACGCCGAAGAACACCTGGGTGGTGTTGCTCATCACTGTCTGCTCTGCACCTTCCGGGAAGCAGCGGCGGAGTTGGCCCACGCTCTGGTAGTAGAGCTGGAGCCTGACGCCGTAGCCGCGGCCGATTCCCAGCGCATCGTCCACGCCCGTCATCGGTCCGAGTAGCGCGGCTTCGTCGAGGATGAAGTGAACCTGGCTCATGTCGGCATCTCGTGCGTGTCGTCATTCAGGGCCACTTCGGTCGAACCGCTGCCGTCATTGCGGGTGAGCCAGTCCGGACTTCACGCACGACCTCAGCATGGACGCCACCCACATCCGTAGCAGGCCGGTCTGGGCGCTCGCCCGGTCGGGCGGCAGGATCAGGTAGACCGTCATTCGCTCCGTACGCAGGCGTCGCGGGTCGAAGCTGCTCTTCGACGTGCTCTCCATGATGGCCGGCGTGCCCAGGAACCGCAGGTGCCGCATGGCGCTCGACAACACCGACGCCTTCTCGCGATCGGCCAGGTGCAGCAGCTGGCCGCCCATCGGCCGCAGCGCGCCGTTCCAATGCGCCGACTCCAGCATGAGTTTCACGGAGAGGTCCAGCATCGACGGCTGACCGATGATCTCGCGCAGCGTGTTCAGTGACCGCTGACCGGACTCTGAGTAGCCGACGACCGTCGCCGCGACCGCGGCGATCACCGATTCAGCCGAGTCGTTCCAGTGCGGCTCGGTCTCCTTGCCGGTCCGCACCACCAGCGCATTCGCGATGTCGTTGCAGTCGTCGAGCGCGGTCGCGCTGGTGCGGTCGATCGAGTCCAGCGGGTTCAACGTGTCAGGCGACTTCGTGACGACGCGATACGGGTCGACGAGCACGATGCGGTGGCCGAACGTCCGCTCGCGGTAACGCGCGGCGAGCGTGGCCAACTCCCCTTTGAAGTCCAGGACGACCATCGACTCCGGATTGGTCATCAAGTTCGGGATCACCAGCGACACACCCTTGCCCACGCCGGTCGGCGCGAAGACGGCGGTGTGCACCGCGTTCGGCAGACGCACCAGCTCGCGGGGGCGTGGAACGCTTCTCCGTCCAAAGCGCCACCAGCGACGTCGCCAATCGGCGGTGCCCAGTATCAGACCGCTCGAAGCGCCGAGCAGGCCCGCACTCGTAAGGTCGCCCTGATCCGCCCAGCGGGCGCTGCCGAGCGTGGTCAGCTGCGGACCGCGGCGGCGCTTGCACAGGTACACGACGACCGCGAACAACCCGAACCAGAACAGCGCCGGCGCGATGCACGCGACGAACGCCGCCGCCGTATAGACGGCGATCCGCCGGTTGGTCGTGCTGAGCGTTTGTACAAGTCGATCCATCGGGCGATCCGTTGGCTGAGCGATTCGGGTCAGGTCACACGGTCGACCTGATTCTCAAGCCCCGCAGGCTCGCGTTGACGGGCCTGGGGGTGTAGGTGTCGAGGAGCCGCGATGAGGCGCGGACGAGTGCCTCACTCCAGCTTGCGTTCGCCCGGGCGGACGAACAGCTTCTCGATCCGCGTCAGCGTGTTGCTGGCGCGCTCGGGCTGGCGAACCGACCAGCGGAGCGTGGCGAAAACGGCGACGATGAGAATGAATGCCGTGAACAACATGAGCGGGTACTCCTTCGGGAAAGGGTGAGGGGAAGAGGGATCGATCAACGGAATTGAATCACGCGCACGTCGCCGGGAGTGGCGGCGGGCCCCCGGGGCCGGGCGGGTCCTTGCGCAGGCGATCGATGGACTCGCGCAGCGCCTGCAGGCGGTCCTTGCCGTACTTGGCCGCGGTGATCGCCACCACGCCCAGTTGCGGGCCGAGCGTGGCGACGACGGCGGTCTTGGCGACGACTCCCGCCGCGCGATTCACGAGCGAACGAAAAAACGATGGCTTCTTCTCTGCGGACATGTTGCCTCCCGGGTTACGGGGTGTGGGGGAACGACACGGGAACGACACGGGAACGGACGGGAGCGGCCGATCACGACCGATCACGAACTGACGCACGATGCGTCGTGGGCTTGCATGGGCCGTTCACAACAGAGTTGTCTGATGGCCGCCGAGCCTTTCGGGCGTCGGCCGGAATTGTTCAGGTGGCGTGCGTGGGGATCGGTGCCGACGTCGCCGAACAGGTCGGCGCGTTGGCCTGCTCCTTCATCAGCTTGCACAGCGTGGGGAGCGACATGCGTTCCGCGATCGCCCTGCGCAGCCGGGCCTGCAGCACATCCAGCACGTGGCGGAGCGACTGCGCCGTCGTCGATCCGCGCGCGACGACCGTGACCGTCGTCCCATCGACGTGGAACGTGTGGCGGCTGGTCGAGTCGATCGGGTCTGCGGCGGACTTGGCAGCGGCGGACTTTCGCAGGTTGAAGAGGTCCTGTTTGGTCAGTTCGCCGTTGAGGAGCAACGTCGTCATCGCCTCTCGCCGCTTCCGGTCTTTCTCCTTCGTCACCTCGCAGACGCTGCTCGCCGGCACACGACCCGTTCTCACCGCCAAGCGCAACTCGGGCGGCGCGGTCAGCAAGCGAAGGAGTCGCGACACGGTGGACGCGCTCACGCCGACGCGCGCCGCGACTTGGGCCGCAGTGCAATTCAGCGCCTTCATCAGCTGTTCCAGCGCGACGGCCTTCTCGTCGTCGTTCAGTTCGACGCTGTGGAGGTTGGCGATCAGCTGGCGCTTGATGATGTCGCCCTCGTCGAGCGGTCCCTCGTGAACCCTCACCGGCACGGTCCGGAATCCGGCACGCTTGGCCGCGCGCAGCCGACGTTCGCCGTCGAGGACGACGAGACGACCAGCGTCGTTCCGCCGGACGAGGATCGGCTGCAGGATGCCCACCTCGCGGATCGACGCGGCCAGCTCTTCGATCGATTCCGTCTCGAAGGTCTGCCGGACCTGCGGCTGTGTGACCAGCGTGTCAATCAGAGCGGTGCTCGGCACGCCTGCATCCGACAGGGCTTCGTTCGGCGAACTCGCATCCAGCGGAACCGCGTCCAACTGAACTGCATTCGCGGCCTTCGTTACGGCATTCTCACTCATGGTCATCTCCTCGGGGTGAAGGGTGTGTGATCCACTCACACCTACTTGCATCCCGGGGGACGACTCTTTCAGTCACTCACACGTGAATCTGCTCGACGCGACAGCTCTGGCGATCGCTACGTCCGCTGTCCGTCGATTCGCCCACCCACGGCACCCGGCGTCGAACGATGCCGTCGAAGAGCCGAACGCCAGTCGCGGTCGGTGCGTTCAGGTTCGCGCCTTCGATGCGGGCGACCTTGCCGCCGCCGAGGTGCAGCGTGATCCCTTCGCTGGGGTCGTACTCGGCGCGCTCGACGTACGCGTAGCTCACGGCGATGACGTTGCCGCTGCGCAGGCGGAGTTCGAGCATGAGCGCGTGATCCTTCACGCCGCGCAGCCAGCCGAACGTGCCGAGGTCGAAGGGCGAGTCGTCGTCGGTTCCCGCGGACGACGATTCACCGGCGGATGACGACTGGGTCAACGGGCCCATCGCGGCCGGTCCGCGTTGCCGCAGGCGGTCGAGGATTGATTCGCCTGCGGGCGTTGCAGTCGGGGTGCTGGTGGCGGTGATCATGCTCGGTGCCTCTCTCGGTCTTCGTTCGTTCGTGCGGGTGCTGTACCCGGCTGCGGAGCGTGCTCGTTCAGCACGATCCGCCGCATCTGCTCGACGCGGGCGCGCTCGGCTTCACGCTCGCGCTGGTCGCGTTCGCGCTTCATCTCGACCAGTTCGGTGGCGCTGGTTCGCGCGTCGCTCTGAAGGATCGCGTCGAGCAGCCTCATCTTGTTGTCGGTGTAGACGGTGGCCTTTCGCTTGCCTCGACTGAGGCTCACGTAGAACTGTTCTTTGCTGCTCGCGCCGAACGACTCGCTGCCCTGCGCCACCAGCACGTTCGCGATGCTCTTGCCCTGGCTGGCGTGGCTGGTGACGACGTAGCCGTAGGCGAGGTGGCCGAAGCTGCGGGCGAGCGTCTTCCCATCCTCCAGCTTGATGTCCCCGTCCTTCGTGAACCCGGCCACCGTCGCCAACGTGCCGTTGTACACGGAGGCGGTCTTGTCGGCGGTCTTTCCGTTGGCGGTGATGCGGATGCGGTCGCCGGCACGGAGTGGAATGTCATCGCGGCGATAGACCGTGAACCGCTTGGCCAGATCGAACGGCAGATCATCCCGGCCGGCGATGAGCCGCTGGCCCTTCTTGAATCCCCCATTTGATCCCTTGGCGTTCTGGTGGAACACCACCACATCGCCAGGGAGATAGTTCACGGGGTCCGACCGCTCGGCCTCGGTCAAGTTGGCGCTGCGCAGCACGGGGACGGTCTCCTCGACCAGCCCGAGCTTTCGCGCGTCCATGAGCTGCTCGCGGATGGACTGCGTCACCCGGTCCCCCTCGGCGTGGGTTGGGCAGACGACGAGGGTCGGCGTTCCGGACGTCGTCGCCGTCACGTAGTCGCGAGCGAGCAGCAAGTAGCGTTCTTCATCCTCCACTTCCTTGATCCAGCCGAGCCGGTCGAGTTGATCGAACCCACCGAGAATGTTCCCCTCGCCCAGCATCTCAATAGTGCGTTTGTAGTTGCCGGTCTGACGCAGGATGTGTCGGATCTCGGCGGGCTTCAGGCCAGCCTCGGTCTCCAGCAGCTTGAGCGGCGAACCGCGGGCGACGCTGGCGTGCTGGCGGGTGTCGCCGGATAGGATGACGCGGCAGCCGTGTTCCTGCGCGAGCGTAAAGACCTTGTCGAGCGTCTCGCTCCCGAGCTGGCCGGCCTCGTCGATCCACAAGACGGCGTCTTTGATCTGCTCCTGAATCTGCGGGCTGGAGAGGAGCATCGCGACCGTCTCTGCGTCCTCAAACCCCGCCTCTCTGAGGGTGTTCCGGCTCGCATCGGAACTCGGTGCGAAGGCGAGTACCTTCGACCCGTTGGCTTCGATCGCGCGGGCGGCCACCTGCATCATCGTCGTCTTCCCTACGCCGGCAGCGCCGCGGATGAGCATGACGCGGTCGGGCGACTCCAGCACGTGCCGAACGGCAGCGCGCTGGTCGTCGTTCAGGATCGAATCATCGGGTGCATCGAATGCGATCGGCGTGCCTTTACCCAGCGGTGAACACGCGCCGCGTCCGCTGCGGGCGAACAGCAGGATGCGTTGCTCTTCGTCGAGCACCTTCTGTGTGGTGACGACGGCCCGGCCGTCGCGCTGGGCGTGGATGAATTCGTGGTGACGCTGAAAGGCATTGAGGACGGACTCGGCCGACGTCGTGCCGACGCCGCGGCGAAGGGCCTGTGTCAGCAACTCGCGGCTCGGAACGACACTCGATCGCTCGAAACAGTGGGCACTTGCGTGCTCAACGGCCTGCGCGGGGGCGTTCGGGTCGTTCGCCAATCGATCGGAGCCGATTGTGTTGCGGGTGGACTCGATGGATCGGCGTTCCGCGTCGGTCAGTTGCTCGCTCCAGCGTCGCTGCAGCTCGCGCAAGCCCAGTTCCTTCGTCTTCTTCTCACGCGTTCGCGCTCCGAGCTGGCTCTTTTCTTCGGCATCGGTGATGCCTTCCGCTTTCGCCAGTTTGTCGATCAACTTCGTTCGGCGGGAGAATCTCGCGATGCTTGCCGCATCGATTCCTGAGAGTTCCCAGCTCTTGGTGGAGCGGGTGATCTCCAATCCGAGACCGCGGAGGTTGCTCGCGAGCCGGGCGTGGAAGAGTGCTTCGTAGTACGGGGCGTCGCGCTTGATCGCGCCGAACTGGGCCGCCTTCCACTGATGTTCTTTCGAATCGAACGTCGCGTTGAAGACGAAGCAGTGGGCGTGCAGGTGCGGATCGGGAATGCCATCCACCGGACGGCTCGTCGTGTGGACGAACTCACCCCAGACCAGATTGCCGGTAGGTCGGTCGTCGTCGCGGCCGTTCGTGCGGACCCGCGTCGCGGCATCGCGTTCAACGTCGTTCATCGTGTCGTTCACGGCGCTACGGAACGCGTCGAGCAGCCGGTCATCGCCGGTGAACCCGTACAGCACGCTCACGGACTTGGGGCAGTGGAAGTTGAAGTCGTAGCCGACCCGGCGATTGTACAGCGTCTTCGCGGTGAGCCGGTCTCCGCTGCGCGGGTCGCGGTTCTCGCACAGTGCGTCCCAGGCCGGCTGCTCTACCTCGCCGCTCAAGCCGAGCAGGCGAGCGCCCTCGCCGCGCCAGATGCCGGCGAGTTCTTGGCCCTCGGTGTAGTAGTCGGACCTGGCGTAGTAGCCCTTCGTCTGACCAGCGGAAGTTGATTGCACGATGCGGAGCATGTGCGAGCCTATCACAGGATGGGTTGACGAATGGTTAACGACCGTTCACGAATCACGTGAGCGACGTCAGGCCGTGAATCTCAGTTCTCGAAGCCGGGCGCGATGAAGTTCGCGGCGAGCGGTGAGTTCGGCCTGCAGGCGGGCGAGGGTCTGTTTCGCGTGGGCGAGTTTGCGGACTTCGTAGGCGAGCAGTGCGAAAAGGCCGACCAGCACGCTCAGGGACAACGTCATCGCATAGGGATACGTCCCGTTCGCCTTCGAAGCCGCCGTCCAGGGGTCATCCGGCCAACCGAACGGGTTCGCGAGGCGTAGGAACAGCATCACGACGAAGACGACGAACGAGATTGCGCCGAAGGCGGCCATAGGGACTCCGAGGTAGAGGACTGCAGCGCTGATCGAGCGGAACGCCATGCGGTACCGACGGTTCGACGTAGGCAGCACTCTCCATCACATTGATGCGAACGGCCCGGACCTTTCACGTGTTCGAACGACTTGGATGAATGGTCACCGGGACTATCTTGGCGGCCGCGATCGGGCGCGTTACGTTCCTCGCCGTCGAATCGTTCAATTCGGAGGCTTCATGCGGGTCTGTTTCGCGTTCGTCTTGGGTCTGCTTCTCTTCACCACATCGCTGTGCGCCGACACGCTCGTCCTCACGTCGGGGCGAGAGGTGGACTGCGTAGTTCTGCGGGAAAGCAAGGACGTCGTCACCATCCGGCGTGGCTACGGCGTGATGGACTACCCGCGTTCCGTCATCAAGGAGCTCCGCCGCGCACCGGCGGTCGCCATCAAGGCGAAGCCGACGACTCAGCCTGGCCTAGCCGCCGGACCCCGGGTGCCAGCATGGTCCACGATTGTTGATCAACTCGGCCGATCCGAGTGGGCGTCGACGGTCCGGCAAATTCCGGCCACCGTCATCGACGTCGGCGTCATGCGCGCGGTTCCCTATCAAAGCTACCAGTGCGGCGACGACTACGAGATCAACATCTACGGCGACCCGGACGCGCCGGTGGCCATCGAGATTGGCATCTATCGTTCGCTGCTCACCAGTGACGAAGCGAAGGATCACTGCGTGGAACTCATCGCGTCCGCGCTGGGCGATTCGGTAGACGCGTCGATCTTGCGTGTCCTCAACCGTCAGAAAGACCTCATCACGCGGGACGGGCTGACAATCGAGATCACGCCGCCAGAGTCGCCCGATGCGTACGGTGGCTGGTGGGTGTCGATCTATCAGGATGAGAAGCTCGACGCGTCGCGCGCGAGCGAGGCTGAACTCGCGCAGATCACGGTCGCTCGGCCCACGCCACGGCCAGCGGGCTCTTCGGCTCCGCGCACCGCTGCGCGCCCGCCGGCGGCTTCGTTGGCTGGCGATGAGATGCCGGACTGGAGCGAAGAAGACCTGGCCCGTGCACGCGATCGGTCGAGCAGCGCATCGTCATCCGGATCATCGACCGGCGGTGCGCGGAACTCGGGAAGCTCGACGAGCAATCGCTCAGCTTCATCGGGGGGCGGCCGCGTGTATGTGCGAGGGTACTACCGCAAGGACGGGACGTATGTGAGACCGCATTCTCGGCGACGGTGAAGAGGCTCTCGGCAACGGCGCCACCGTGTGACGTAGTTTGGCCGCCTGTGCTTCAATGGCGCACGAGATTGCCTACGTTCTCGCAGTCACGTTTCACCCACAGGTGCTGATGTCGTCCAAGACTTGGTGAGTCCGGCATTTTTTCAATCGCAATGCGAGGGCGCAGCCCCCGCGCTCCCGGAGCTCCCGAATCTCGAACGTCAATCGCGCAGGGCCAAGGGCCGACTAGCGATTCTGCGCGCGAACGAATGACAGGAGTCTGTTCGCGAGCGACTCCGCCTCTTCACTCATCTCCTCGACTCGCCGCAGCGCTTGGACGGCCGTTTGGCAGAAGTCGAGCTTGAGCGAATCCTTCACCTTGTTCTTGCCTGGTTCAACAATCTCGCGCCTCAGCGTGCTTCCCAAGGCCTTCTCGATCGCGGTCTTCAACGATGCCGTCGTACGGCGATCTACCTCGCCACCGCTTGCAGGAACGGTAACGCCATTCATGACTGCAGCAACCTGGGCCACGACCGCGGGCGTCAGCAGGTGCTCTACCTCTTTGCAATTCAATTCGTAGAAGCGATCGCCAAGGCGCTTTCGAAGCATCTCATGTCGTTGCCGTATGCCGGCGCGTGTACCCGGGCTATCGGCGACTAGAAACAACTTGGCGCACAGACGCTCCACCTCGATCCGGGGCTGGTCATCCTTCTCGTTGAGAAAGGACCAGTGGTCGATGCCGGACCCGCCGTACTCGACGAACGAATAATGGACGTCCTCGCGCATCCTCTCCTTCGGACTGACACCGATCTGAACCAGTTCGAGGTACCTCCGCAGATACAACCGATCGGTGATGCCTTCCACCCAGATCGTCGCGTTCGTTAGTAGCGTGGACGAGTTAAGCACGCCAATCGACGCGAGCAGCGTGAAGTCGTCGTGCGACCAAGGCGTGATCTTGAACGTTGGCACTCGCTCGTCGCCGCCTTCAGAAGGCAGCGACTTGTCGATCCGGAAGACGCGGATCGCGTCGATCTCAACCGTTCGATCCAGGAAGTGATTGGAGTGCGTCGTGGCGAAGAACTGAACCTTTGATCCCGCGTTGATCCATGCGTCAAGCAGGGCGCGCTGTTGACCGGGATGAAGGCACTGTTCAGGTTCCTCGACAACTACCACGAGAGGCTGCTCTTCAGGTACCAGAAAGAGTGGAAACGTAAGCACCAGGAGCTGTTGTAGGCCATCCCCAAGATCTTCAATCTTCTGCTCTCGCTCGTGCCCGAGCTTTAGCTTGACAAAGTGGTTCTTCCTTTCGGGAATCAGCGTAACGCTTTGCCCCTCGAAGAATCTGTCGCTCAGAAATCGCTGGAATTCAGCGATGCGTTTCCTTTGTTGAAGCGTCCCGAGCAGATAGTTAGTCAGGATGTCATGCAGCTCTTCACCAGTCAGCAGGTTGACCTCGCTCGGACCGTCATCGGGGAAGCCATCGACGCGGACCGTTTCCCGACGAGCGGGAAGGTACGCATTGACAAAAGAGTGTCTGAGCGGCATCGCGGTGATGTCCCGAGTGCTCCCGTAGTAGTTCTCCACGACAGTCGCTCGTTCGATCCGACGCAGCGATCGAAGAACTGGAACATAGATGACCACAGGAGATGTAGCGCGCGCGGTGCCGCCCACTACTTCGCCTGCGGGTAACCCGGCGCACGCCTCGCGAAGGAACTGCTCGACCTCGACTGGCCGAGCGTTCGGGTACCGATGCGCCTCGTTGTATAGGCTCCGCTGAAATCGCTGTAAGCGCGACGCATAGCTCTCGTTACTGGGTTCAAACAGGTCCCATGCCGTAGCGAACTGCAACAGCCCGGCATACTTGGAAGGATCGGCCTTCGCGAGTTCGATGGCGCTTGAACGAACGCGTTCGAGGGCGCGGCACCAGACGACGTCGTCGTTCGTTTCAGGAAGCTTTCCGAGGAATAACGATCGTAGCAGTCTGCTCTTCCCTGAGTTGTTGGGGCCAACAACGAAATTGACTTTCGAAAGCCCGGTGAGAAGGCGTTCGGTTGTAGAAGGCAACGGCACCTTCGAGGGGTCTAGCCCTGGGAACTCGCTGACGCTGTAACCCTCACAACCCTGAGCGGGAAGCCTCAGCTGTCGGAACAACGTTTGGAACTGCAGCATGGCCCGCCAATTCTTAGAGCGTCAAGCAGATTGGCAAGTGCAGCAATGCTTATGAAGCGATATCGCCCCGGGCTTTCCAGAGAGGCGGGATTGTAGCGACCACGCTTCGCCTGCGCTCCGCTCGTGCTCGCCGTCAAGGTCGCCTCCCCAGAGGGGACCCCTCCCTCCGGGCGATCCACCTTGACCGCTGCGCGCGGGTCGCTGTCAGAGCTGCCGCCATGCAGGAGAAGGCCGGGGTGTGGCGAATACGCCACCACTCCAGAGGCCTGCAATTCCTCTTGCACGGAGTGCGTGTCATGGCTGCTGTTTCTTCCGTCTCGTCGTCGTCTCGTCGGTCGTCGTCGTTCGACCTCTACCAAGTCGTCACGGATCAGGTCGTGGCGATGCTCGAATCGGGCGTCGCCCCGTGGCGTTCGCCCATCCTCGGGCGGCAGTCCGCCGGATACCCGCGGAACCTCGCCAGCGGGAAGAAGTACCGCGGCGTCAACGTCTTCCTGCTCGCCTTCACCGCGTACGCGAAGGGGTACGAGTCGGCCCACTGGCTCACGATGAAGCAGGCGAACGGACGCGGCGGGAACATTCGCAAAGGGGAAAAGTCATCGCTCGTCGTCTTCTGGAAGCCGCTGGAGTCGGTGGACGCGAAGACCGGCGAGAAGAAGGAGTCTTTCGTCCTTCGCTATTACAACGTCTTCAACGCCGACCAGTGCGACGGGATCGCGGCACCGGACGCCGGGACGTTCACGCCGATCGACTTCAACCCGATCGAGGCGGCGGAGAAGATCGCGAACGGGTACGCGAACGGGCCGACCGTGAATCACGGCGGATCGCAGGCGTACTACCGCCCGTCAACGGATGCGGTGCAGCTTCCCGAGCCGACGCGGTTCGCTTCGCCTGAGGAGTATTACGGCACCCGCTTCCACGAACTGGCCCACTCGACCGGGCATTCCTCGCGACTCGGTCGCGGATTGGACACCGACCCGAAGCCGTTCGGCTCGCCCGACTACGGCAAGGAAGAACTGATCGCGGAACTGTGTGCGGCGTTCCTCTGCGGGCATGCGAGCATCACGCCGGCGACGCTCGCGAACTCCGCCGCGTACCTCGACGGCTGGATTCACACGCTGAAGCAGGACAAGAAGCTGATCGTCTCATCGGCGGGAGCGGCCCAGCGTGCAGCCGATTGGATTCTCGGGGAACGCTACGAGCAGGACGGCGACGATACGACGACTACCGCTACGGAACCCACATCCACGACCCCCGCGACGCTGTCGAGCGGTGCATTGATCGAGCCGACGCCGGGCCGCGTGTCGTTCATGTCGGAACTCGTCCGCCTGCCCGGTGCGGGGGATGCCGTCATCGCGGCGTGACCTGTAGTCGCGTGTCGCTCGCTCGATTCATTCTCAGTCACACCCACACCAGCACAACACGCGACGCGGCGGGCGACCGGCTCGACCGCGTCCGCGTGGGGAGGCTTTCCATCATGCACGCCGTTTATCTCGTTCATCTGAAACGCCCCGTGCAGGGGCACCATCGCCACCGCCTCGCCGTCGTGAACGCGTCCGCTTCGGACGTGTCGCGGCTCCATCAGACGCTCACGCTCGCACCCATCATCGAAGCCGCGGGCTTCGTGCTCGTCCGCGTGTGGAAGCACCAAGCGGAACCGCTGGAGAAGCGGCTCAAGCGGCAGAAGCACCATTCGCGGCTCTGCCCGGTCTGCAACCCGACGGGCTGCGCGAAGCGGACCCGTCGGACGCTCGCAGCACTCGCGAAGGCCGCACACCCGCATTCGTCAACCGAACGGAAGGCGGTGCGTCATGCCGTCTGATGCACCGATCCGCCCGCGTCTTGCCGAGCGTGGCCCGTGGGACTTCGTCCGCTGGTTCCCGTCGCCGTTGCCCGGCGTCGTCGAGTCGGGCCGACTTCAATCTGCCGATGGCGGCACGCTCACACCCGCGGACGTCGAGTCGATCCACCGCGAGCTGTTTCGGGAAGGCGTTGCGCTCCTGCGTCACGTCGCCGAACTGAAGCGCCGCCACCGCGACGGCCTGCACCCGAGCAGCGGGAAGAAGCTTGCCGCACGGACCGCGGCAAAGGCAATGGCCGAGTATCCGACGCCGATCCGCAACGCGTGGCGGTCGTTGGTGCTCGCGTTCGGCGAGTACGAGGCCTGCTTCGGCCGGGAGGCGAACCGGGCGTTCAAGCGGTTCTGCATCGCCAGCTACACGGGCGTGATGCTCGTCACCGTTCGCGGGAATGAACTCCGCCGACCGCGTGACCTGCACGACGACGCCGACGGGAGCGCATCGCGGGAACGTCGTATTCGATACTTCGATCTCAACTGCCCGTCGGTGTGGGTCGCATCCGCCCGCGTGTGGAACCTCGACCGCGTCGGCGGCTACCACGCCAGCGGACGAGCGCACGGTTACGACCCCGGCCACCCGTTCTACTACCAGATGGGCGGGACGCCGATCGATTGGAAGCAGATCGAAGCCGATGCCGAGCCCGCGACCGTCGATCGCGTGCACGACGCGATGCGGACACGCTCGCCCCATGCGGACGATTGGCAGCGACTCGCCGAGCGGACCGAGCGGGAACTCGCCGACCTGTTTGCGAAGCGGGAATCGCTCATGATGCTCGGTCCGATCGCGTTGCCCGATGGGGTGAAGCATCTGAACGCCGGGCAGCTGCCCGTGAGCGTATGGGCCGAGGCAATGGCGATGCTGTACCGGCAGAGCGTCGGACAGTTCGCGATCGCGAACACGTGCAAGGCGTGGAGGCGAAGCCACCCGACGGCGGGCGTTCAACTCACGCTTTTCGCGTAGCGTCGAGCTGTTCAACTCAGAGCCTAGCCGAGGCGGATCGCGAAGGCGGCCCGCCCGCTCGCGTTGACATCCGCCGCGCGGCTAGAGGGGCATCTCCGCGCGCCGAGGTCGCGGGCGGCGCTTCGCGCCGCCTGGGTGATGAACAGGAACATCCACGCCAGCACGCACACCAATGAAAGAGCCGTGGGTCGCGAAGTCGGGGGAAACTTCGTCAGGGACTGCCCACGGCCACCCGTAGGTTAGCACGCTCGCACTCGCGCACACCCACAATCTTTCGTTCGCAACATCGCCTGATCGGGGGCATCGTGATGCGCGGGCGCTGTCGGATGTTCAGTCGAGCATCGCGCCTCCTCTCGCGCGCTCCTCGATCGGCGTGCAATTGCGTGCCACAGCACTGCACTTTCAGACCATTTGAACGATGCGCCCGCGCGGCACCGCGCGGAGGGATGCACTTGATGGGGCAGCGAGATGCCGTTGACGCTGCGATCGACGCTCGGCATGGTCTCGCCCGCAAGCTTGCTCAACGTGGTTCTTTGGCGTCGTCGTCGCGGGGTTGCGACGGCGGACGCGGGTCGCATTCCTTCCCAGCCCCGACTCGTTCCCCGTCCCCCAACCCGTGTTCCGCTTCACTCACTCGGAGGCATCTGTCATGTCTGCTGCGCTCTCTCGTTCGTTCCGTTCACGTTCCCTGTCCCGTTCTTCGTCCGTACGGCCCGGCGTCCAGTCGCTGGAGTCGCGGCGGCACCTCGCCGTGGTCGCGATGCTTTACGCGCCCACGTTCGTCGACAACGTCACCAGTGACGGCACGCCCGCGTCGGCGCTCAACCTCAAGCAGGAGTTGGAGCAGACGCTCGGCCACACCGTCCGCACGTTCACCGGCGTCGACAGCGCCTCGCTGTCCGCCGCGCTCTCAGGTGCGGATGCGCTGATGATCCCCAGCCTGGAGAAGGGCAACCTGGCCGTCACCTTCACCAATGCCAGCAAGGCCGTCATTCGCTCGTTCGTGGCGGGCGGCGGCGGGTTCATCTCCACCGGCGACCCCAACGGGTTCAACACGACCGTCATCTCCGACGTCTTCCTCTTTCCCGCCTTCACTGCGCGGCGGGTCATCGACAACGACATCGCGCTGACGGACGGCGCGGGCACGCAGTTCAGCACCGGGCCCGCCTTCGTTCGCGACACCGGCGGCGTCTACGCGGTTGACAGCTTCGAAGGATCGATCGGCAGCAAGATCCCCGGTGCGAAGAACGTCTACAGCCGTGACGTGTGGTCCAACTTCGACCCGGAATCGGCCCTCGTGCTCCTGCCGTACAGTGGGCGACTGTCGGTGGCCTTCCTCGGCCGCGACTGGGCCCGCGGCGGACCCAACGGCACCCAGGACGGGAACTGGGCCGAGGCGCTCAGCCAAACGGTGAAGCAGGTCGCCCGGCCCGCACCCGCAACACCGGCAGCGCCTTCAACGCTCGTCGCGACCATCGCCGGCACGAATCAGGTCAACCTCGCCTGGAAGGACAACTCGGCGAACGAGACGGCCTTCATCGTCGATCGCTCGGCGATCAGCACCTTCGGCAGCGGCGTGATCTCGACCTCGCTGCCAGCCAACACCAAGAGCTTCGCGGCGACCGGTCTCGTCGCGGGCACGACCTACTACTTCCGCGTGCGGGCCGCGAACGGCTCGGCGGTGTCCACGCCGTCGAACGTCGTCACGGCGAAGACGCCGAAGGTGATCGACGCGGTGGCCGGCAAGCTCACCGTCAGCGGCACCGGCGGGGCCGATCCGATCCGGCTCACGCTGACCGGAACCCAGCTGACTGCCCGCGTCGGCAATGTCAGCCAGGCGTTCTCCACCACGGCGATCACGTCGATCCTTATCCAGGCTTTCGACGGCGACGATCTCGTCACCGTCGGTCCGGGCGTGCGCGGGGTCCGCATTGAAGGCGGCGTCGGCAACGACACGCTGATCGGCGGCGCGAACGCCGACTCGATCTTCGGGCAGGCCGGTAACGACGTGCTCATCGGCGGAGCCGGGGCCGACTCGCTCGACGGCGGCGACGGCAACGACCTCTTCTACGCCCTGGATGGCGTGACGGATTCCGTGATCGGCGGCAATGGCACCGATACGCTCTACGGCGACTCGACCGACGTCCGCTCGCTCGTCGAAGACGTGCTCGTCTGAGCTCGGTCCATCCAGCATCACCATCTGATCTCACACCGGCCCCGTCGCCTCACCCGCGGCGGGGTCGTTTTGTTCTCATTCGTTAACGGTTCTTCAACCTTTGCATGTCAGGATGGTCAGGATTCACTTGAACCAACCGAAGGGGGCCACACATGCCACGCAAGAAGAACACGTCAACACCATCAATCACCGAGGCGGCAACCGTCGCCGTTGCAGCCGCAGCAGCGCCAACGCAGCGTCAGGAGGCGATCGATCCAGAGATGATCGACGCTAAGCCGGCGATTCACGGCGAGCAGACGGATGCACAGCAGCCGAAGAACTGGGGGCCGCCGTACAAGGCCATCTACACGAACCCGTCGAAGGGATTCGAGCTCGGCGAGGACCGCCGCTGGAAGCAGCGCGTGTTCAAGTTCACCGACAAGCCGGGCCTTGACGTCATCGATGCATTGAAGGCGGCCGGCTTCAAGTACCGGGCCGAAGAGAAGGCCTGGACCGTGCAGGCGAGTCCTGTGACGCGCGAACTGTCCGATCAGCTCGCCCAGCAGTTCGCCGGCGGCGAGATCGATCGCGGCCCGTCGCGGTAGACTGACCCACGATCATTCGATCCGTACGACAGGCCGACACGCACGGCCTATCGTGCTCTCACTCTGCGATCTCAGCGGCGTGATGGTCGCGCCCTGGATCAACGCCGGCTACGAAGCCGTCAGCCCGTTCTCGTGCGATCCTCGCCCACGTTCGCCCGGAGTTGGTTCGTAGGCTCGAGTTGGCAAGGCGTGCTGGCACTGACGCCTATCGCCCCTAGCTTTCGCGACGAGCGCAGACGGCATGCCTGCCAAATCAGTGATTGCAAACAAGCAGCTCGATCGACTTGGTATGTCGGTCGGTACTGCGCAGAAAGCCAACGATCGGCTCGTTGTTGGGTCGCTCACTTGGGTGCTCATAGGCCTTATATCCCAACGATCGGGTCAGCTCCCGGGAGATCAGGGCAGGCTCAGTGCGACGCTACCGACGAGTAGCACTCCGTAGCACACCGCGCGCCGTTGTGCAGCTATCACAAATTCGCAACAGTCCGAGAAATCTTATGTAATCACGAAACGTGGTCGATATCTCGATAGCATGTCTGCGAAGTCGCAAGACAACGTCTTTCATCGAATCGGTCAAGCGCGAATGAAGTGGGGCTTGGACCTTCCTAGTGATTTCGCGCCCATCTACAGAGAGATTTTGCCGTCATTGCGCGCTCACGAGATGGAGCAACGGCTGAATTCATGCCCAGTTGGAGACGGAGACCGATTCGAATGCGTCGTTGCCGAGCTGTTTCTCCGTTTGCTGGCACCTGGGGTTGATCCGCTCACTTCCGAACGGAGGTACAAGAACGCGGGTGCGCGCGGTGATTTGCTTCTCCCATTCTCTCTGCTGGGCGACGAGGTGCGAGTCTTGCGAGAGTGGAAGCAAGCTCACGGCCTGCGTTCGATCTTGGTCGAAGCGAAGAACGAGAAGAAGAAGGCGAGCGTTGAAGACGTAAAGCAGGTCTTCGTCGATATGCAGACGGCATGCGCGGGAAATCTGGCGTTTCTCGTGGCAAGAGCCGGATTTACAAGCGACGCAATTCGAGAAATGGCAGCGCTTTGGCGCGGGAACAAGGGCTTTATCTACCCCGTCGATGAGATGCTTCTCTTAGAGTTATCGCGCGCAACGCCAGCTCAAGGGCAACAACTCCTCTTCAGGCACGAGGAAATCGCCAGAAAGAAGTTCCGATCTGCATAGAGCAAGGCACTAAGGCTCTACGACAACACTGACCTCAAACGGTCCGTCAGCGCCTGAAACACGCGCAAAGTAGACCTTGCGGAACTGCTTCGGATCGATGACTGATCCATTGCGTAAGTCGATTAGCAAGGCCTCATCCCGGCCGTCGAAATTGCTCAGACTCACTTCTTTGTTCTGTATCAACGAGAAACGAATGCGATCGGGATGCTGTGCGCCACTGACGACGAAGACAAGCCTCGATGCTCCGGCCGGGTTGATGTCGAAATCGTCAGACGCGCGGGAGTCCTGCCCGGGCTGAGGGCCGTTATTGACGCGAATTGGTGGCACGACAGCCTTGCGCAAATCTGGAGTAGCGGCTGGAATTGTCCGCGGCGCGGATTCGGCAGTAGCTGTGCTGCCGACCGGCGTGCGCGGAACAACAGATGACGGTTCAACGGCAGAGGGCGTTGTCGTCGGTGAAGATAACGCACGAGTCAGCCACGAGTACACAAGAACAGCCGTGGTTGCGACGACGGCTGCTACCACCAAGCCAATCTTGACGTTTCGTGTGCGCTGCCGCTCGGCGAACCTGTTGTAGCCGCCTTCAGCGTCTCTGCGCTGTTTCTTTCTCCACTTAAAGAATCCCAGATTGAGATTGCCCTCGGTCTCCTCCGATAGCTTCTCATTTCCCTTTCGCTCGTGAGCCTCGCGCATGGAATCGCTGCCCGAGAGCTCAAGGCTGGCGCTAAGTTCCGCACGCGCAACTCCGTCTCGTGACGAGCCAATGCCATCGGATTCTGGAGGCTTATTCGCGGCGAGCCTTCTTGCAAGCTGCTCAAGCTGATCCATGCTCATCGTGACAGAACCATCACGATGTGCAATCGCCGCCGCCGACCCAGACGAGGCGGCGGCTGGCAAGAAAAAAGAGAGATTCACCTTCAGGTCCTTAACGCCGTAGAGCTGATTGCCGCAGGCGGGGCATTCAATTCCAGCAAGTGGTGCAAGGTTGGCGTAGATCTCTGGGATACGATGCCCATCGACGGGAATCTCATGCCGGCAGACAGCGCAGTCGACCCACGCATTGATGACGACGGGTGGCGGCTCTTCGCCTGCAAGTGCGGCGAGCAAATCAATCGCACGCGGTTTGTCGATGCCTAGGGCTTGCGCCGCAAGCGCCGGCGAGAACGTGAGCGTGCCTGCTTGGGCTTGGGATGTCACAAAGTCTCTGGCGCGGTCTATCTCCGTCATGTCCACCCCCGTTGGTCATTTGATCTTCAAGAACTTCTTCAGAGCCGTGTACACGTACATGATGATCTCTTCATCGACGGCGGTCACGAAGACCAGCGACAACGAATCAAGTCCGATGCCTAGATGATTGCGATGCTTCGAAGGGTGGTCAAACTCGATCTGCGTCTCCATCATCGTCACCTCATCGCGAAAGGCCTTGTAGTCGGGAGTGCCTCGCAGGTCGTTCACGCCTTGATCGCGTTGGCCCGATACGCGCCGAAACCCTTGCCCCCTGAGCTTGTCGCCAGTTCCTTTGTAGACCGATCCCTTGAGCCTGTCGCAGAAGCCCTCAGCCTCATCGACTGTGGATAGACCGCGGCGGACAACCTGTGTGTCGTAGACGACGGTGTTCATCTCTGCCCAACGGCGTGCGATGCGTGTGGCAAGGGCTGCGTTGCTGCGCACTTGCAGCACTGCCGAGGCCTCGTCATAAAACGTATCGATCACGATCGCTTCCGGCTCGACACGTAGCGTGAGTTTGGGATCGAGGAAAGCGCTCTGACCAGCGCTCACCGCCCATTGAACGTGAATCTGGTCCTTGTTGATCTCCCCACTCTTGCCGACGGTGACGATCGACGGAGTGTCGGTGGCAGTGCCGTTGAAGTCGGCTTTGAACTTCGGTGTCTTGTTGGCTGCATCCCACTGAAAGATGGACATCGAGAGACGGCCAGCCAGGACGAACTCCTTGAGCGCTTCGATACGCTTCTTCTGGTTAAGCGATCTGAGCGTGTCAACGAAGTCGTCACGGGTTGTGCAGTGACTCGTGTTCAGCTGGTTGAGTAGGCAGAGCTTGCGTAGCAAGCTAAGAGGAAGTTGCTGTACCGCTAGTTCGAACGCGTTGTGAGTGGAGGTCATGGGTTCCCGTATGACAACATCCGAGAAGGTATTTCGACTTCGGAAGCGGTGCAAGTGTGAGTACGAGTTTTGTCCAAGTAGCGGCAATTGCCTGACCTGTTTAGGGGATGCCGGTCTAGCCGGTCACAACGAGGGAATCGCACCATTTCCCAGAACGCTTGCTACATTGAGGACCAAGTGTTCCGCTGGCCACAGCTGAGTCGACCAAGCTACCTTCCCGATCGCAGTGGCTGTCGTACGTGAGGGACATTGGGGTATGGGCACTTCGTACATGCTTGCCGTGACAGATGTGTCAGACCCGCGACACACAAAGCAGCCTGATGAAGTCACCGTAACCCGACGCGGCCGGGCCGGATCAAGTGGAATCCCGGTTCCTCCCGCGGTCCCTGCGGGGCGCGCGGGTCCCTCCCATATTCGCACGTTGACCGGAAGCCGACCTCACAGAGGTCGGCCCCGTCTCGGTCGGGCTCAAGGGGTGACATCAGGCCGCGAAGGTCGCGGTCTGAATCACACTTCACTCTCTTGAAAGGAGAACCCACATGACCCAATCCACCTCGAACAAGCCGACACACATCGCCTACAGCGTGACCGACCGGAACGACAAGTCTTACTGGACCCGAATCGGTAGTGCTTGGCAGCACAAAGATGGCCGCGGTTTCAACTGTGAATTGCAGATCGTTCCCCTCGACGGCCGCGTGACGCTCCGCGTGGCGACCGAGAAGAAGGACTCTACGCCCGAGGCCGTCGACGCAGCTTCGGTCGAGCCGATCCAGCTCTAACCCGATCGGGCACTGGTCGTCAGGCGATCGCTCGCGACCGGTGCCCGCTCCTCACACTCACATTTGAAAGGAACGTCAACATGACAACACGCAATGACCAACGCGCCGCAAGATTCGCCGATCTGCTGCGCCAGTACGGGACGGATGACTCGCTCACCGTATGTCTCATCTATCTACTTGCCGACGCACGACACTGGTGCGACCGGGTCGGCCTCGGGTTCGCCTCGCACGATCGAAAGGCGCACGACCACTACCTCAGCGAGTGCTGGGATATGGAAGAGCCGGTCGAACTCCCGGTCGCTGGACGACGCCTGAACAGCCCCTTCTCGCGACGGGCTGTAACGGAGGCAAAGCCATGACCAGCACTCCGTTCACCAAGGCAGAGCTCGCCCACTTCACCGGCGACCTCGAACGCTTCCGCCACTTCATCAATCGCCGCGTGCTCTACACGCCGGGCATTCAGTACCTCGCCGAACGTGCCGGGGCGTACTGGCTCCTCGACGAGATCGCCATCCTGCTCGGCAGCGGCCGCATCCGTCGCAAGATCGAGCGCGACCCACGCCTGGGCGAGCTGCAGTTCTGGCGACTGCGGGTCCGCAAGGACGATTCAGCCGAGCTGCTGCTGTTCGCCGACGCGGGCGAGCCACCGAGCTATCGCAAGCAGATCAGCTTCACGGACTTCCCGCTGGAGTCGATCGACCTCTGGGCCGGCTTCGACGGCACGCACTGGACGATCTACGTGCCCAGCGAACACTGACGCCATCGGCGGGCGCACGATCGCGCCCGCCGCCACTTTCCGCTGGACAACGTCTGCGAATCGTGGCACGGTCGATCTACCCATTCGAAGTTCACGTTCAAGGAGGAACCATGCAACTCATCGACATCGAATCGCTCGGCCCGGTCGAGCGGATGGAACTCGCCGACGTCCTCTACGACTCGGCCATGCAGGCGATCGAACCGCCGAACGTCACGCCTGAACAGATCGCCGAGATCGACAGGCGACTCGACGAACTCCACACCAGCCGGGCTCGACTTGCCCCGTGGGACCAGGCCTACATTCGACTCATGCAGGGGCGGTAGAGCGATGTTCCGGTGCCGGTTGACCGAGCATGCCGAGAACGACATCGCTCGTGTCGCCGACTACTACGACGCTCAAGCACGTGGGTTGGGTACAGCGTTCATCCACGAGGTCCGCCGCGTACTCGGTTTGGTCGCAGGATTCCCCAACGCGTACCCGCGTGTGCATGGTCCCGTCCGCAAGGCCCGCATCAGCCGGTTCCCGTACTTCGCCGCGTATGAATTGTTCGCGGACGAGTTCGTGGTTCTCGGCGTGTTCGCGGAGGCCCAGCACCCCGATCGGCTCTTGAGTCGGCTGGGCGTTGCATGATCCGGCCCACGCTCGATGACAACTCGACCGACGCAAGCATCCTGGACGACCTGTTCCACGGCTGCGCGGTCGCGGCGTTCATCGAACGGATGAGCATCGACCGAGCCATGCCGGACCCCGAAGCGACCCGCCGACTCGCCTATCAGCTGTACGAATCCGAACTCCGTCGGAAGAACGGCGCCGAGGGCGCCGGCGACCGATCCAACACTTGACCGATCTGCTTCTTCGCTTCACCCCATCGAGGGGCTCAGCGAAGGTCGGCCCGACACCGCAACCGGGGCGTCCGCGCCCCTCGTCGACATCCCTGCCGCCGCTGCTGACATGCCGTCTACCAGCCCGACATGAGAAATCGAAGCAATGCATTTTTCTCTCAGACGTCTCCCCGATGCTCTGCATCGGCAGCGCTTGCACGGTGCAAGTCGTGATTGCGGTATCGACCGCGTGCATGAGTGCACGCACGCAGGATTGCAGGATTGCACGCACGCTACCGCGATCACGCCAGCGCACCATCGCGCACCCTCGGTCCCGCACTGATGCTGTTGCGTTAACCGTCGTTTGAGATTTATTGCGCGGGAGCACTGTTGCACGAATGCCACAGCACACGCGCTATAGCACGACCTTACGCACAAAGTAGTAGTCACGCCGCGGCGACCTGTGCTATCGCTGATGCATGATTATCGTCGTCGCAAACAGCAAGGGCGGGGTGGGCAAGACCACCATCGCCGTCCACTTGGCCGCTTGGCTTGTCGAGCAAGGCCACCGGGTGACCTTCTGTGACTGCGATGCGCAGGAGTCGTCCTCCCACTGGATTCGGGAGGCGCTGCCGGAGGTCAAGCTCGTACGCCTCGCCACGACCAGCGAGATCCACAACGACCTGAGTGAACTGGCCAACGATGCCGATTTCGTCGTGGCCGACGGTCCGGGATCGGATGTCGATCGCGCTCGGGCGCTGCTGTTGCTCGCCGATCTCGCAATCGTGCCCGCCAAGGCGTCGATGCTGGAGGTGCGGGCGCTCGCGGCCGCGACCGAGGCACTGCGCCACGCGCAGCACATCCGTCAAGGCAAGCCGCACGCCACCGTCGTGCTTTCGATGGTCGGTAAGCATTACCGTCTCACCAAGGACATGCGTGACGCCGCCGCGGCACTCAAGCTGCCACTGGCGACGAAGGCCGTCACGCTGCGTCAGGTCTATGCCGATGCGCCGGGGCAGGGCGCTGTCGTCTGGCAACTCGGCAGCCGTGCGGGTGAAGCCTCGGGCGAGATCGAATCGCTATTCGAAGAGCTGTTGCCGGATGCGGCACGCCACGCGGTGAAGCGCACGCGCCGATCGATCGTTCAACCGAACTGAAAGGGGAACCCTCGCCATGGCCGATCGCAGAAACCTCATCGACGGCATCAAGCCGTTCACGCCCGACGAGCAGCAATTCGTTCAGGGTGCCAAGAGCAGCAACGGATTCGCCGCGCTCAGCAAGGCCACCACCGATGCGAGCGGCGCGAGCCTGTCGACGCGCATCCGCCCGGACTTCGTGGCGCTGCTGAAGCGGGCCAGCCTGGAGCGAAAGCTCAACGGCATCGAGCCCAACACGCTGCGCGACATCCTCGAAGACGCCCTTGAGCCGTGGCTCAAGGCGCACGGTTACCTCTCCTGATTCACCGCATGTCGTCGGCTTCGTTCACCGGACTGAACGGAAGCTCTGCCTGTCTGGGCTTGTCCTTCAAGTGATACGTCTTCACGAACGCCAGGCGGTCGCCGTTGAACATGAAGCGAATGTTCACGAAGAACACGCCGTCGCTCGGGCTGCGGTAGAGAAACTCCTTCTCCAGCAGTTCGCGCACGCCGCGCTGGTAGGACCGATCCGACATGCCGTGATCGCGGGCGACGTAGGCGTTGAGCTTGATCTCGTCATTGCCGGGTGCGGCCCGCATCTGGTGGTACACGATCTCGAACACCGCCATACCCGTCTTCGAGAGGCCGGCCGCCTGCTTGATGCCATCGAGGAAGAGCTTCACGAACCGACTCGTGTCCACCTCCTCCTCCCACCAGAACCCCATCCCGCCAATGCCTTTGATCTCGCCGGTTGAGTGATCGACGATCACTGACCCGCTCCCGCCGGGGACGTGGATGCGCTTACTCCGTGTGCCCATCGCGCTCGTGCTGTGCGGCACGCTGGGGTTCGATCGGTAGACCGGGAACCCGCGCTTTGTGCTGATCTGTCCGCGACGCAGTGGCACCTCGTCGTGCGGCTCTTCCGCAAGCGACGCCACCGCGCTCTCCACCGCCTCTACATGTCGCTCTTCCGTCATAGTGGCCTCCTAAAGTTGTCGCCGTTCGGACATGACCTTGGCAGACAACCGTCAAAAGCGCAAGTGGTTTTTGTCGGCAAACAACACAAAAGTGGCGGAAGCCCGTCAGAAATTGTCGGCACGTTTGAGGCAGGTCAAAGCGTTGAGTGTGATTCCCTTCTTATAACTAAAAGTCGCCTCATCGATCCCGCCGACGGCGCGCGGATACACGGCGCTAGCGACGTCGGCGGCATGACCTACCGCCATTTCAGAGCCACGTCCGCGGGTCATACTGTGGATAAGTCGGGTGTCAGCGTGAATTGACGACCACACAGGTGCCGGTCGAATCGCTAACCCACTGGTGCGGCAATCCTTCCAGGTGGTGCCCGCACAGGCACGACTGCCCGCATGTTCCAACGCTTTCAGGCCCAGCGGCACGCTAAACCCCCACCTCCGACCCCGACGGGCATCTCCCCCACTTTCGTCGGCACTGGCGGTAGCAGCAAAACGACACACCATTCGGTTGGTGATGCTCGTACTGGCGGTCATCGACATCGCCTAATCAGGGGTGTGCCAGGACGCTGTCACACCTGTCAACTCACGTAAGGCTATTCTGGATAGCAATTTAGAATCGCGTGCTCGCTGCAAGGCAGGAGGCCGCGAAGCATTCCTGTCGCACACCTGATTTTATCGTTGCAGTTACTCCCACCTACGCAGGTATACTGATCGCATCGGTGTTGGCCGATTTTATCGGGCGAACGGCGTCGCCTGCGGCTGGGTCGATTGAGTTCGGTCAGATCAGGGTTCAAACGGGATAGGGCAACATGTCATCGCGACATATTCGGTCGGCACTGGGTCGGGCGGTTCAATCCTATCTGCGGGCCGCGCTAAGCGCCACTCGGCAGGCGCTTGGTCCATCGGTCGCACTCGACCCGCTTGAGAAGCGACAATACATGGCCGACATCTCTTCGGCCGTATTCCGGTGGAACTTCCGGAAAGATGCGGCCAACGACGCGAACTCAGAACCGCAGCGGATCGACATCACCTTTAGCGCTGCCGTGACCGGAATCGACCCTTCCGACTTCTCACTAGCAAACCTCCTAACGGGACAATCCATCGCGGTAACGTCGTCGATGCTGACGACAACGTCGACGACCGCGTCGATCAGCCTCCGGGACGTCCGGGGGGCGAACGCGGGATACGTTGCTGACGGCAATTATGAGTTGGCAGTCTCAAAGTCAGGTATATATAGCGCGTCCAACAATGCCCCGCTTGGTCCAGCGAACAGCGAGTTCCTCATTCGGTCGACCGACCCGGCACCAGGAAGCGCATCCCAATTCCCAGACGCGTTTCACTTCCTCGCCGGGGACTACAATCATGACCGACAGGTCAACTTTGACGACCTGCTGATTCAAGCAGCTAACTATAACACTATAAACAAGCGGTTTGGGCCCTCGTCAGATGGAAGTTATTCGGAAGCGGGTGACGCTAACTACGACAGTGTCGTTGACTTTGGCGACCTGTTGACCGTGTCAGCGAATTACAATCGCTACATGCGGTTACCGCCGACCGGAGCAAACGCGCTCACTGCTCAACCCGGTCCTTCAGGCTCAGTCTTGCTCGCGTGGACCCCGCCCAGCAGCGGCGTCATCGACGGCTATCGTGTATTCCGATCCACGGATGGCACGAACTTCACTCAGATTAAGGAACTGTACAACGGAAGCGACGCCAATCCCGCCTGGCAAGATACGACAGCGTTGGACGGGCAGAAGTACTGGTATCGTGTGCGCCCCTTCACGTATGCAGCGGGGAGCGCACACACGACGAACAAGATGTCGTCGCCGACGCAGATGAACCGCCCGATCAATGTGCGCGCAACACGGACGAGCAATGGGCGAGCGAACATCGTCTGGACCAATGCATCGAGCAGTGCGCAGGGGTTCCGTGTGTATCAGATCGTCGCGGGTCAGGCGCTGACGCAGATCGCTGAACTGGGGGCTTCAGCGAGCAGTTTCACGACCGACGACACACTGCAGGATGGCGCGCGGTACACGTTCTTCGTGCAAGCCTTCAATCGCGAGATCGATTCGGGGCTGTCCGATCCTGCCATACTCAGCTCGTCGGGTGTGACGATCAATGTGCCGTCTCAGGTGTCTGAAGGGACCGCTGCACGGTTTTCGTTGGCTGGGTACGTAGCGCCGGCCGGCGGAAGCGCCATCTATTGGGAGTTTGGGAAGGCGGGCAGGCCAACCATTACTGCAAATGGCGAACAGGTAGACTGGGTCCCGTCAGATGATGGCACGTACACCGCGCAAGCCTACGAAGTAACGGCAGGATCATCGAAGCTGCTAGACACTGTCCCAGTGCGTGTAGCGAATGTCGCTCCACTTCAGGTATCGATAGTCGGGAATCTAAACGGTCGACCTGGACAGACCCTAGCGCTCCGTACCCCAGCAATCGATCCTGCAGGTAGCAGTGATGTGCTGAGTTACCAATGGGTAGTACGGGATGCTGTTGGAACCGCGTTGGAAATTGCCGTGGGGCGAAGCGATCAGCGATCGTTTGCATTCAAGATTCCCACGACGCTTGTGGCGAATACTAAGCTCTTGGTCGAATTGAACGTATCAGATGGCGATGGTGGACTCACGAGAGCTCAAGCGACGGCGTTTGTATCGCCTGCGCAGAATCTCTCACAAAGGTTTGAGCTGCATTCTGCATTCGATGAAGTCTGTAAAATCTATGTTCAGCAGGACGGCAAAGTACTTGTCGGCGGCTTGATTCGGGATCCGTCGGGGACAGTAAGTGGCCAGCGGGTAGTGATCGTTCGCCTAAATCCAGACCTTACTCCCGACACATCGTTCGGTTATGCAGGCCTTGGCCTCGCTGGTGGCGTTGTTGATACCCCGTTGACTATTCCAGACGGCATTGGGTCCATCGCAGTGGGACGACTGGGCTTTGAACAGCTGTTTGACGTGAGGCCTGACGGACGAATTGTGGTCTTGGGCACTGCTGACGCTAGCGATTGGGGATTCAGCTCCGTCATTTCGGCGGCGCAGATCATGCCAGACGGCAAGTCGTCAGGCATCAGCAGCCGTTTCCCAGGCGCGGACGCCTCTTTCGGAGTGGGTGGTGTGGCTTTCGCGTTTGCCGGGACGCCGTACGGACTAGAGCCGTGGGCGGCAAATGACAACGCTCCACAGGCTATCTCGCTCGATCCCCAGGGCCGCATACTGATTTTGAGTCGCAAGCTTGCTGCAGGCGACAGTGATGCCGGGTCGCGGTTTATGCTTGCAAGGCTTAATGCAGAGGGACAGCTCGACATAGGGGAACGGAACGCACAAGGAGCGACCATCCATGAAGGTTTTGGGAGCAAGTACTCAATCGACAATCCCGCTCCAGGCGCGGAGTTTCCCGTTGCATATGATATGGGTTTGATTCGTCGCGGGTTCATTAATCCAACATTCACGAGTGTCGGGTTTGGTGATGAGAATCAAGGGCGAACGGTCCAAGTGGCGCCAGATGGGCGTGTTGTCATCGGGCTGGGTTCCACTGGACTATCGTATGGGACGACCAACTCGGCGAGCGCCTACACGATCGCTACGGATAGTGGCGACTGGGTTGGCTACAGAACGTCCAACGGTTTGCCGCCATTCACTGATTCCGCTGATGGCGACAGTCGTGACTTCTACTCCACGGTCCGCGTCGTACAAGGATCAGAGAACATCGGCACTTCAGTTAGCGCGTCGATTATCGAGCCCACACTGAGTGGTGAGTGGAATGTGGTCGCACTGAGCAACTCGTGGCCTAACGAGAATGATTCTGCAGCGTATGCGGCGCCGGGGTACATTCGGCTCCATCGGATAAATTCGTCCGGCCAAATCGACCGAAACTGGGGACCAGCGGGCTCGAACGGTGTTGTCCGACTCCAGATTAAAGCCCAGAATGGTGGACTGCTGTCAGGATACTCAATTAGGCGAAATGCCGACGGAAGCTATCTTGTAGTGGGTGGCGAGATCTTAAGCTACACCGGAACTCTTTCCGGAGATACGTTTGTTGCGAAGATCACTTCGTCGGGCATGCTGGATACGACCTTCGGCAATGGCGGAGTCCTCTGGGTTGATCTGGGTGCTACGACACCAGGAAACCCGAACGTCGGCGACTCGGGGCGCGACGTGTACCTAGATCCCTACGATGGATCACTTATTGTCGCAGGCACATCTGAGTTAAACAACCATAATTGGGTTGTTCAGAGGGTGTACCCCAATAACAACGGCAAAGCGCATGACCTCATTGCGTCAGCACAAGAGGATGGTTCCATTCAACTCAACTGGATCGATGAGGCAAGAGGCGAGGCATACTTTGCGGTTGAGCGATCGTCCGTAGACCCAGACTTAGCAGGCTTTCAGCCAGCTTTTTGGCAGCGCATCGATAATGCATCTTCTGGGAGCGAGGAGTACATAGACCGTGATGTCGAGGGGGATACGCAGTATTGGTACCGAGTCGGTACAGCGGACGACGCCTCCATGCGGGCGTGGAGCAACACGGCTTCCGCGACTGCCGTAGCGACCGACACATCCTATGCCTGGAGCGAATCGGTCGTCGTCCCGATCAACGGCACCAGTGTGTCTACTTCGTCCCTGCAGAACGGTGTTCGATACAGATTCGTAGCCCGCGGTCAACTGAATTTGGGCGGCAGTGGACTGGCGTTTCGGGCGGACGCAGAGTACGGCTACTACCTGCCAGCTGATGTCACGGCATGGGACAACAGCCAGTGGGTGGGCCACGGCAACATCGACTACGGTATCAGCATCAATGACCCGGTGATCGATCAGAACAAGTCGCCCAAGTGGGACGCGCCTGCTCAGTCGTCGGACAACACCTACACGACACCGTTTGTGGGTCTAGGTCAACCGGCAGTCCTTCGTTTTCATGATGACTACTACGCAGACAATGCTTTGATCCCGGGTTGGCGCGTAGACATTTTCCGTGCGCTTCCGGCCACGCCCAAAAGCCTCTCGGCTACGCCGGTGTGGCTTCCGAATCCCTCCAATCGTTCGCAGAAGGCGATCGATATCGCGTGGGCCGGCCCGTCGCGCGCGGATCGTCGATACGAAGTGTATCGGGACGGCGGATCAGGCTGGGTGCAGATTGGCGTTGTGCCGGGCACCGAACAGCGGTTCCGCGACAGCGGCGCGGTCGGTGGCCTCGATCTCAACAAGCTGTATCAGTACCGCGTACGTGCCGTCGATGAGGGCGGCGAATCTCCGTTCTCGAGCAGCGTTCCCGCCATGCTGGCGAACCGCTTGCCGGTCGTGAATGCTGTTGCAGACGTGCGCGTTCCGCTCTCGTTCACCGACCTTCAAGGCAACGTCACACCGGGAGGTTCATGGGTACCGGTTGTGGCGGTTGACCCGGAGGATGAGCGAATCGGGCTGCATTACCAACTCGTGGCACCGACGACGCTGCCTACCGGTGTTTCGATCATTTTCAACGAGGGGATGCAGCGGCTCGAAGTGCAACTATCAGCGGGCGCCTCGCTTGGCGAAGTTCCGATCGAGTTTGCGGTGACGGACGACCAGCGGTTCGCGCTCGGCACTCCCGCGACCGACACCGCCACGTGGTCGCGCGTGAAGTTTAAGCTCATCGTTGTCCCGAACCAGGCAGATGCGCCGTTCATGATCTCGCCTTACACCGTGTATGACGGGCCAGAGCCGACTCCGCCGCCGGAGACGAATCCCGAGTACTACGGGTCGACAGTGGCCAAGCCCATTGCTGGCCAGCCTACAAAGGTACGGCTGTCGGCGAAGGCTGGTCCTGCAGGCGGTGGCCTCCGCTACACGTGGTCTGTTGTCAATCTACCCTACGGTGCTCAGCAGCCCGACTTCGGACCGGCCAATGGAACGTCAAATGCTGCCTCGATCGATGTGACACTGCGCGAAGCGAGGTCGTATGGGTTCATGGTCACGGTGTCCAAGGACTTCTACAACGCCGATGGCTCGAAGTTCACACTGAGTACGCGGGGCTACACGAACGCATATAACGCAGGTGCCTACCCAACAGCGTTGGAGTTCTATGACGGCGACGTCAGCGTCTCAAATGCCGCTGGTGCGTCGAACCTTGTCTTTCTTCGCGCCATCGACCAGTTCGGCGAGGCGATGGCTCCTGATACGAGTCTCAATATCAGTTGGGCAGATGTCGATGATCCGTCGCAGCCCGTTCTATTCACGGCGGGTCCGAACATATTGTCGCGATCGATTAGCGCCAACGCTAGCACGAAGATCGGCAACCACCGCATCCGCGCGACGTTGACAGCCAGCGGATCGACTTACACCGCCGATGCCGTGGTCAATGTGATTCAGGACGCCTCAGACGGTGGTCCGGTAGTCACCGGCGTGAAAGTTCAGCGGAGTGCGCCCTACACGTACTCGCTTGAAGCCGTTGCGGTCGATGACGGCGGCGCATCGAATCTCAGCTACCAGTGGGGTGTGCTCTCAGGCCCAGTCGGCGCTCCCGCAGCCTTCTTCTCCCGGAATACCTCAGCCGAGGCGGCAACAACCACCGTAAGCAACCTCATCGCTGGCACATACGTGCTGTCGCTCACCGTTCGTGACGCGGTCGGCCGAGTTGCGGATTACACGGTTCCAGGCTTCGTTGTACAGAGCGAAACTACAGCGACACCGGTACTCTCAGGTCTACGGCTGACCGCAGGTGCGATGGCCGTAGGCACGAATCGAACCAGTCCGCTCTCGATCGCGCCGCTCGACCAGTTCGGCCGGCAGATGTCACTTCCATCCGGGTGGACTGTGACGTGGTCGATGGGCGGGAATGCTGGCGGAAGCCTTCTCGCTTCCCCGCCGGCACTTGGTAACACGTACACCTCGCCGACGAGCATTGCCCAGCTCGACGCAAACGCAGTCATCACCGCCACAGCGACGAACGGCACAAACACATTCACGGATCGGCTCACGATCCGAGTAGCGAACAATCTGCCTCTAGAAGCAGTGCTGGTGAGCCCGATTCGCAAGTCGGACCCGCAGGAACTGGATCGAGAGACACCGGTGCGAATCGTGGCCCGCGACCCGAACGGCGTCGCATCGCCCGCGCGTGGCATCAAGTGGTCCCTCAATCTCATTCCGCGGACCAGCGGCGTGCAGTCCACGACCCCTATGCTCCTCGCAAGCGGCACGGGACCGGTATCGGAGTTCAACGACGCTGGCGCGGTCGCCGGCTACGTGCGTCCAGGACAGATCGACGACGGTCTCTACCGAATCGAACTCCGTGTCGAGTACGCGGACGATCCTGCGACTGCGGTGACCGACGGTCGGGACATCATCGTCCGTAACGCGGTCAAGCTAGGCAACCTGGTGCTTCCGTTCCAGGATTTGAGGCTCACCGCGCCCGATGGCTCTGAGTTCGCGCTTGATCGCGTGTACGACTCCGGAGCGGTTAGCCAGTCGGGTGATTTCGGCTACGGCTGGACGCTCGATACGAAATCGGCAACTGTGAAGACCACAGCTCGGCCCGGCAAGTTCGCCGCCAAAGATCAAGCTGGAACGGTCGACTACGGGGCACTGCGCGCGTCGAACACAAACAGCGATCTGGTCTTCGTCAATCTGCCCGGCGGCGGGAACTTCACATTCGCCTTTTTGCCCAAGCCCGACAATTACAACCAGGCGAACTCGCGTGATGTGTACGGACCGGCGTCGCCGTACTACTTCTTCAAGCCGCGTTTCATGGCGGTTGATGGGTCAGGTGCCACGCTCACGGTCAACAACACCATTCAGCTGACCCGCGATCGGGGAACGGGGGAATTCTTCGACCGCCTCAGCGGCAAGGGCTACAACCCGGCGCTCAGCCATTTCGGCGGCGAGTACCTCCTCACAACTTCCGGCGGGCTGAAATACCGCATCAATGCCAAGACCGGAACGGTCATCGAAAGGACCGATCGCGCTGGTAATGCGACGACCGTCACCTCCGGCAGTGTCGACACGTTCGCGTTTGGAGCGGATTACACCGTCAGACTTGAGCGAGAGGCGTCTGGAGCGAAGCGCGTGACGTCTGCTGGCGTGTACGATGCCTCCGGTACGCTGGTGGGAAGCAAGATCGATTTCAAATACACGGTTGATCCCTTGAACCCGTCGTCAGGTGATGCGGGAATCCTCACCGGTGTTGTCGGACGAGACGGCGGCCTCACGAAGTTTGTCTACGAGGCCAGTGCGGTGGGAGAGCCCGCGCGATATCTGACGGGCATCATCGACCCGAGAGGCATCAAGGTCGTTTCTGCTCGGTTTGATCACGCCGCCGGCCACAAGCTGGTCGAGATGAAGGATGGTCGCCAGACGGCAGCCGGCATCAGTTCGTCGCCGTTCAACGGTGCGTCCGCAGCGCAAGGTGGCACTGACGCCCGCGGCAACTCCACCGAGCTGATCCACGACAGCCGCGGCAACGTGGTGCGAGAGATCCGTGGCATGCGAAACGACGCCGGCGCGATCGTAAAGTACGTCGTCAGCGTCAAGTCGTTTGAATATTTGCAGGGCGTGGGCTGGGATCTGTTCACCAGCGATGAAACCAACGTGAATCAGCTAGCGCGGGTCACTGAATATGAGCCCTTCGAAGTCGTCGGTGATGACACGGCGGGGCTTCGATACGCCCGGGAGCCTGAGTCGATTCGGACTCAGACGAACTACGGGGTGAATGACCTGCCGGGGAATGCATCGTCGGGCAAGGTCGTCTCGACCACCGTCCGCCTCTCCGACGGGACTTATCGATCGGTGGGCGTGGGCGATTACAACGCCAGTTCGGGTGAGTCGCCTCGCACGACGGTAGACCTTGACGGCAAGGCGAGCTACTCCGAGTTCGACAGCAACGGGTTGCTGCAGTGGACGATCGGCGCAAACGGCGAGGGAACGCGCTACGTGTACGAAACCGATGCCGCTCTTCCCAAGGGTCTGGTGAAACAGACCTTCCGAGTAAGGGTAAGCCCAAGCGTCGCCCCGGGCACCCGTCCGACGACCGCGCAGTTGCAGGACATCGATCCGTCCGCAAGCTCGACGAACACATATTACACCGCCACGAACGCCTCGGCCGGCGCGGTTCGTGGGCTCGTTGCGACGACCAAGAATGCTACAGACGTCGTCACGCGCTACACCTACGAACCTGACGGCCAACTTCGCGCCACGTACATCTCGTGGCCAGGTCAAGCTGAATTCAGGACGCAGTTGAACGAATACACTTCGGGTTCACGTCGGCTCTGGCGAACGACCGATGCGTTCGGCAGCACGACTGAGACGTACTACACGCCGCTCGGGAAAGTGGATCACACGATCGACAGTTTCGGTCGGCAAACGACGATGACGTATGACGCGCTGGGGCAATTGATTCGCACGACCTACCCAGATGCAACCGAATCTCGTACGGCGTACGATGTGCTGGGTCGCGCGGAGTGGACGACTGATCGCTTCGTCATTGGCGCCGCAACGGTGCGCTTGACGCGGTCGCTGTTCGACGGGCTTGGGCGATCGATTGGCTCAGAATCCTATCGCGACGGCATGATCTCGCTGGGCAGCGAGACAATCGACGGCGTCACCTTCTCGAAGACAAGCAGTCCAGATGCGGCAACGCTGACCGCAGCAGGGAAGCGGCTCGGCGTCACGTCCACGACTTACGACTCGCAGGGCCGCACCAATCGCCAAGTCGACGTCAATGGCGTTGCGACGACGACAACCTACCGGCCCGACGGATCTCCAGCGGCGACGACGCGTGAAGCAGGCAGCCTCAGCGCCACCACGTCGAGTGAGCAGGACACGTGGGGCGGATTCACGTTCAAGCCGACCGGCAGCTACCGGACCGGCGACAAGATCCGCTTCGTCCTCAGCAAGCTGGGGACAGCGACTACCCTCACCGTCGATGTCACTGCCACCAGCGAGAGTCTGAGCGCACTTCGAACAGCCGTGGTGTCGGCATTCACGGCGCAATCCGGCAACGCGCTTCTGCAGGGAGCGGTTGTCGAGATAGCCGGAGAGAGCGTCGTCTTCCGCAATACGAACGCATCGTCTCCGCTCGAACTCAGCATCGCGGCGAGCACAATTCAAGCGACCAGCAATGCGTTGCTCTCGTCGCCGTCGTTCGAGCGAGTTCCGACGAATCACTCTGTGAAATCTGTCGACGCCGAAGGGAAGATCACGATCAACGTTCGCGACAGTGAGGGTCGTGAATGGCGGACCTACTTCCATGACGGGTCGTTCACTGAGACCCTCACGGCGGGGGCGGGCATGCTGCTATCCAGCTCGCCTTACGTTCCGACGCCGCCCCAGATCGAAGCATTGCGACCGACGGTCGGCAGCACCGTCACCCCTCGCGGCGTAATTCCGCCCTCGTCCCTTCAGTTCTTCGGTTCTCACGTCGTAAAGATCGCTCAACGCAAAGCGGGCGAGACTTCGGTGGCAACGCACTACCTCTACGACCGATTTGGCCGGCTGACCGACGTCTTCCTCCCACCGGTGGCCGACTTCGACGGCGGCAACGCGATGACGTGGGCGCAATGGCACTACACCTACGACCTGAACGGCAACCAACTTACTCAGCAAGATCCGAAGGGGCGCGTTACCTATTTCGATTACGACCAGTTCGGACGCCGCACCGCGCGATGGTTGCCGGGAGCCACCGGACGCAATACAAGCGATCCGGCCGACGACCAGTTCGTCGAGCGCTGGACGTTCGACGGTCGTGGCAGAACGAAGACACACGTAGACTTCAAAAAGCAGACGACCGCATACTTGTACGGCGACAATCTTCCGGCGAGCGACACCGTCCGAAACACCCCTGCGAACAAAGATCGTCTCATGGCGGAGTACCGCTATGCCGCTGGCACGGCGGTCGTCATCAACGCCGACGGCTCCTTCAACTACGCCGCTGCGTCGGAGCGAACGGAGTACTACTACAACGCCAAGGGGGAGCGAACAGAAGTTCGCGAATACCCGTCTGGCACCGGCACGACAAATGAGCGTATCACGACCTACGAGTTCGACGCGGTCACCGGTGGTGAGACGAAGGTGAGCTCGCCTGAGGGTACCATCCATCGCGAATTCAATGCGGTTGACGGGTCCCTGCTCAGGATGTGGACGGCGACGACTCCTGCGAGCACAACCGCAATCAACGACACCCGATACACCTATGACGACTTCGGCCGGTTGGAGACTGTCACGGCGGCGATGCTCAACGGTGTCGCGCCGATCGCTAAGACCACGGTGTATCGCTACAACAGCGTGGGTCAGCAGACGCAAGTGATCTACCCGAATCAGTCTCTCACGGAATACACCTTTGACGATCTGCACAGGCTGACCGGCTCGGCGACGAAGATTCTCAACGCCAGCGGCGTCTACCAGCCGCGCTTCACGCAGGTCTACCAGCTGGAAACCGACGGGCAGCGAAAGAGCGTACTGGAGAAGCGATTCAAGCCTGATAGCTCGCTCTACTCCACCACTCGGATCACGTTGGACTACGACGCCCAGGATCGACTCGTTCGCGAAACGCGAGACGAGAACGATGACGGAGTATCTGCCGGTGCGGATTACATCGCTGACTACCAATTCGACTTGGTCGGCAACCGTCGCGAGAAGATCGTTGACCGTCCCGCAGACCAAATCGACGAGACGACAACGTCAGTGTTTAACGTTCGTGATCAACTGAGCAGCGACACCGCTGTCGCCGGAGGCAGTACCACCACAACCGGCTATGACTATGACCTCAATGGTTCGACGCAATCCGTGAGTGTCAACGGATCCTTGGCTAAGACGTACCTCTGGGATCTTCGCAATAGACTCGCTCAGCAAGATGTGAACGGCAACATGACACCTGATGCGGTGGGCGACCAAATCATGAGCTACGATCACACAGGAGCACGTGTGGCAACTGCTGCATGGTCGGCGAGCGTGTACGACCCGGAGACGGGTGATTACGCGCCAGGTATTCTCGATACCCGCTACTTGCAGGACCTACAGAATCCAAGCGGCTACAGCCAGGTCGTTGAGACTTGGGTGGAAGATCAGCTCAACACTAGCTACGTGATTGGTAGCCGCGTGATCGAACAGGCGAGAACCTCGAAGAGCTCCGCGCCGGAGTTCCTGATGTACGATGTGCACGGAAGTGTTCGAGGGGTGCTTGACGGAGCTAACAGCTCCTCGCGGCTGGCCGAGTGGTACGATTTTGATGCGTATGGCAGTCGTATAGCATTCAGAGCTACGCTTAGTGAAGGCTCGACATACACATCATCGAGGACGGAAAGCACCTCCGCGTCACGACTGCTATACGCAGGCGAGCTTTTCGATTCTGTTCATATGGCCTACGTGAATCGCGCAAGGTATTACATCCCGCAGCTGGGACGGTTTAGCAGTTTCGATGCATTCGAGGGCAGTAGCACTTCGCCATCTGATCTCCACAAATACAGGTACGCAAACGCCAATCCCGCCATCTTCCTTGATCCCACGGGAAATTACAGCGTTCTCGAGACGCTTTGCAGCGTGGCCAAATGGACTACGATAGCAACAACAATGTTGCACGTCGGTGTTGTTGCAGCAGTTTCTGCCGCCATGGGCGACCTACCGGATCACGTCGGTTTTGGAGTTTTCGGTGCCATCGGAGGCGAAGGACCGCTAGGCTGGTCTGCTGGGGGTGTTGCCGGTGCAGAGCTAGTATTGAGTCCACGCAAGAAAACTTGGGCACTGTATGGCTTCGGCGGCTTCGAACCGATCTGGACACCCAATCCCAAAGCAGCAGTAAGCGAGACGTTAGACGTGTCGTCACACTCGACATCTCGATTTCACGGAGAAGTGGGTGTCTATGAAGCGTGGTACTGGGATGGTCCATCCGAAGAAACTGTTGGATGGCACCCCTTTGGAATAATGGGTCTGTCCGCTCCGAATGGTTTGTTTGCTGGGTGGGAGGTATCCCAAGGCGCTACGGCGCTTTTGTTCGGACGGACCCTCCGAAGCTTTGGCGGGCATTCAGAGCAGCCCTCCGGATTTGGAATCTTTGGAGCGTCAGGGGGGTTAATAGGTTCTGCGCCCCTAACCAAGACAGAGATGGTGTTGACTGCGGCATTCGGCGAGACCGCGTTCTCATTGCTGGTTGGTGAAGCTATTTCCAAACTTACGGGAGGAATCGGCGGAAAGTTGTCTCTTGCGGCGTCGGTGATTAATGCTGGAATGGTCTCTACGTGGGTTGGGCTAACCTATGGCCGATGAACAGAGGTCAATCATGAAACTCGCGATCGTATGGGCTGCAATCATCGTGACGATCTCAGTCATCTTGGGCGCGCTAGTTGGCATTGCTGCGAGCATTTCGGCGCCCGTACACATACTTGGAAATGATCGCTTTAGATGGGCGATGTGGGGTCTGGCATGTATAGGAAGTCCAGTCATGATCGCCAGTGCAGTATTTTACCCAAGCGATTGGAGCTGCATGTTGCCGGCGAGCAGGCGCGTGCTACTCAAGTCAGTGCTCTCAAGTGTGCTTGTAGTGCTGTTGTTGTCTACAGTGCTGCTAGCGTCGTCGCTGTCCCTCAGAACGGTCAATGGAGTAGCCGAGGTGGGAGGTCGATTTGTCAAATGGCATCGTGCCGATTCCATAGAGATTGAGAAGGCACTGCGTGGCCGTGGTGCATTTTATGGTTCAGCTGCCGGTACATCTGCATTACTAAGTCTGTTGAAGATTCTTTTTGGCGCAGCGAGTCGTGCACGGTACGAACAGCAAGTCACGAAGCCAACGAGCCCCGTAGCGTGAAAGTATTCATCCGCCCGTCGAGCAGCGGCGGTTCGATGGTAGTACCTCAGCAATTCTCGGAGTTGTTCGCGGCGCTCAGCTTTGCAGTCAGCTGGCTTGTCGGGTTCGGCGTCGGACGGAAAGGGGATGACGTTGCCGATCCCTTGGCGCGGGCGTTCAGCGTGGTAGTTAACAAGGTATTGCTCGATTGGGTGTCGGAGCATCGGCTCGCCGAAGAAGATCATCCGATCGATGCACTCGGTTGTTATGGATTTGACGAAGCGTTCTGCGAATGCGTTCACATTCGGACTTGGCGAGGGCAGTTTCAGTGCTTCGATGCCGACCGCCTTGAAGATCATGTCGAAGCCGGACGTGAACTTCGTGTCGCGGTCGCGGATGAGATAGCGACACTTGCCGATCAAGTCGTCGCCCGCGCTGGTGAGGTTGCGGCCGACTTGGCGTATCCAGGCCTCGGTCGGGTTTCGCGTGATGCTGGCGACGTAGACCTTCCGCGTGCCGATGTGGATGAAGAACAGGACGTTGCAGGTGACGAGTCCGAGCGCGGTCTGTCCAGACCTCGGCGGTGAAGAAGTCGGTGGCGAGCAGACAATCGGTGTGCGACTTGATGAAGTAGGACCAACTCACGGTGTTCTTCCGACGCAAGGCGGGATCGATGCCATGCTCGGCCAAAAGGTTCTTGACGGTTTGGTGGCGGATCGCGATGTCCAACTCCTTCACCGCCCCGACAATCCGCCGGTAGTGTCAACGAGCGCAGAGAATTGACAGTAGCCTCAGGACGGGTTCTCTCCGGACATGCGGAGGACCAGTTCGACGACCTTCGGATCGGTCGGCGGACGACCGGACAAACGAGGTACGCGCCGGTCGCACGAGTCGAATTTTTTGGCTACCAGCTCGCGATGCCAGCGGAGCAAAGTGTCCGGCGTGACGATCGTGCAGAGCCGGTCGAGTACCGATCGCCCCAGCGGCTTGCCGACGGTGGTCGGGACTATGCGCTGTTCGTCATCGAGCCGAAGCCGACTCGTGATCTGCGATCGAAGGATGCGGTTCTCGGCCAGCACGAACTCGACCTGCTGACGAAGTTGCCGATCGATCTGACCCGTGACAAGAGCGTGAAACACAGCCCACGAAGTGAGGCGATTGTCGGAAGTCATTGAGCAGGCGAGCGTAATGGCCGTTGGGGCAAACGAAGTGAATGGATGCTCGCCGATGACAGATTGCGACTCATTGCCGCGAAGAGTTCAACCGGTGTCCCGCTCACTCCACCTGACGAGCAGCCGCGTGTGTGTTCGAAGAAGTAGACGGCTAGTCGGACTCAGGAAGCTTGTTGCTGGCCCGCCACTGCGTTGTTCAACAGTTCCCGCCGAATCCCTCTGTTCGGCCGCCATCTGCGGGGAACGAATGGGCGATCGCGAGGCCCAGGAGAACTGGAGTGCGCTACAGCACGCCGGCAGGCTTGGTCAGCGGGAAGAGCTCGGCGACCTCGCGGATGCACACGCGGGGAACACGTGCAGCGGATAGGTTAGACACTGCGATGATCGCGAGGCAGTCTTCTGGCGTCGCATCATCGGGGAAGCGTAGTCGGTCGCGAAGAGCCAGCGCTGTGACACGGGACAGGCCGAGAGCGATGAGACTCAGCGCTACGGGGTTCGTCGCGCCGCACTCAAGATAAACATGGAATGGTTCAAGCTCTTCCGCGACCTTGTCCAGACCGCGTTCTTTCAGTACGAGGGCGAGGACGCTGAGATAGGCCATGTAATGCTTAACAAGGCGAAAGCGGATCTCTGTCTCGAGTGCCTGCAATAGTTCGCGGATGATCGTCGATACTGGTCGCTTGTCTCCGTCCGGCTCGTCTCTGGTTTTCCGGCTGCGCACAAAGCCGATGCGGTTCGAGATGATCTCGTTGAGAGGCTTGTTGAAGATCCATTGGGTAGCTAGCCACCGAAAGAACGTGTGGCTGTCGTTCGTGATACCGCGGAGCCTCTCTTGAATGAGCTTGATAGTGTCACCCATACGATCCATCGCGCCGTTCTGTCCCGGTTTCAGCGGCAGAAACGGACCGAGGTCGAGTTGTGACGCTAGGAACTCATACAGAGACTGTAGGCGGTCCGGCCGCACAGTGCGGTTCGCGTCGAGTAATTCGGTGGGCAGCGTAATCTTGAGAGTATCCAAGATCCGGCCGGTCTCCCGTAGAGCGTCGACGTTCTCCGGCGTTGCGGCTGGGAGCGTCGCGATATCCTTGCCCGCCCGGATTACGTCACAAAATAGCTTGCCAAAGACGGCCTCGCCCAGGTCGATGTCGTCATCGCCAACCGGTGCATTCTCCAGAAGACGACGCACGAGCGTTCCACCATCTGCAAGTGCTCCGTGGAATGCTGCCTCTAGCGGCTGGAGGTTGGGCCCGGTAAACGATTGCTTCTCCCACTGTGTCGGCCGTATGCACCAGACAGTCCCGTGGAACTCCTGAAGCAGCCGCCCCGCGCGACCAGCTAGGTTCAAGAACTCGCCGCGAGTCATGGGATCACTGCCGCACTTAGGGTTCTCTAGAATGATGTGACGAGCCGGCAGATTCACGCCCTGCAGAAGCGTGCTCGTACAGCAGACAAACTTCAGCTTCCCGCCTTTGAAGAGATCCTCAACGCGCGAGCGAACAAGCGCGGGCATCGACCCGTAATGAAACGCAACACCGAACGGAAGGCATTCGATCAGCGGGTACTCGGCGTGAATCTCACTACGGCAGAAGTCGATCAACTCCTGCACCTCACCGTCGAGCGGGTCGGACTCGACTGCATGTTCCGATCGCGTTAGCGCAGAGGCGAGTTCCTCGGTGTAGTCCGCCCGGTTCGCATAGAGGATGGTCGCCTCATCGTCCTTTGTGATTGCATACGCGAGCGCAGCTCGCTGGTCGAAGACTCCGTCGCGCAGTCGAAACGGCAACTTCCGGCGGCCAAGCGCCACCCGCGGGTTGTCTCCATCGACGAGACTGAAGTCGGCCAACTGAGGCTTTCCACGAACCGGCTCAACTAAAACGACACTCTGCGATACCGCGGGAAGAGTTTCGATGATCGGCTGCCCCGCTACGGCCCGACGGTCGAACAGGTCGATCAAGAATTGCGGATTGCTGGTCAGTGGGCTGGCGAAGTGGATGTCTGCCCGCGGGAACCGGATCATCACTGCTTCGACCGCCGATTGCAGGAGCACACCGCGTGCATCGTCGTTGATGTTCTGCGCCTCGTCGACGATGAGCGTCGTAATCCACTGTGCCCCCCGCGTGCTATGCAGCAGACTCATCAATCGCTCTTGCGTCAGTACAAACACCGCCCCGCGGGGCGCTTGATCAGGCGCCAGCGGGAAAGGAACGGTGCGTATCGGGATGCCGTCGATCTTGCTCTCTGCCAGTTGCCTGCGTACCAACAGGCTGACCTCTCGGATGAGAGCGCGCGTTGGAACCACGTACACCACGCAAGGGCTGCCCGATTGACGCATGCGCCTGACGAGGTCGAGCCCCATTACGAAACTCTTACCTGCAGACGTCGGTGCCGACACGCTGATCGTGCGGTTCTGATCGAGTTGCTCGAACAAGCCGAACTGAAAATCCGTAAGCGTGACTTCTCGTCCGTCGCCGAGATCAACAGTGTTCTCTACCTCTCTCGCAATTCGCTCCAGAGCGAGGCGAGGCGAAACTGTTGGCCCCTCTGTATCTTGCGACGCGAACCGCCGTCGCAGTAGCGTTCGCCCCGGGAAATTACCGATCCGCGAGAGCACGACGTCCGCTGCCGCGACAACGCGCTCAGCTAACGTCTCAGACATCTCCAGCAGCCGGGTCGTAACCTCGTAAGCGGTGAGCCGATCGCGGCTCTCTGGCGACAGCGCCAAAACGGACGCGCCGCCCAGCAGCACGCGGACATCGGCCTCGCTGAGTGTTGACGAGTCGGCGGTGCTTGCACCTGGTAGCTGTTGCTCAAGGTGGATACGGAGCAGCCTGTCGTAGGCCGCGGGGAAGTCTTTAGGAACACCGGACGTCATCGAGAGCCAACCCCCTTGCCGACGCTATTCAAGCGCCTTGTTGAAGGCGTCGCGGAACTCCTGCACGCACCGGAACGGCAGGAAGAACACATTCAAGAAGAGGTGCTGCCGCGCGAAGGCGTCAAGCCGCGTCTGAAGCAACTGGTGAATCCGTGGCGCATCATCGAGGAATCGCTCTCGGAACTCCTGTTCGAGCGCGGGGCCGGGTGGGACCGACAGCTTGCCGAACTCGTTCCAGTTGTAGCCGATTAGCATCGCGTGATTTAGGCGAACGCCGGCGTCTGGCATTCTCCCCTCGATGATCTGACCAACCGCGTCCTTCAAGCGATCGTCTGCATACTTAAAGTGGCTCGTGACCATGCCGAATTCATGCTGCTGCAGGTCCTCAGCATGGAAGTTCTCGACGCTCTTGAACGCTTTGGTGAGAGCTGCGCCCATGTCTTTGTAGACTTTGGACTCTCCGAAGTAGATGTCGACCGTCTGGGTTGCTTCGTCCCACGACAAGTGGATTCCGTCGGAGCCGTTAACCTCAAGCCGCCGATTCGTCTTCAGATCCATCTTCGCGACGATCTGAGGGGCTCCAAGGACAGCTTCGATCAAGAAGTACAGGAGACATTCCCCCGCCTGGCCGGTCTCGTCTGGATCGTCGTCTGTCGCGCCTCTCGGGATGAAGAGCTTCCGCGCCTTCTGCGTGAACTTGACGGCCTGATGCGTGGACAGCTCCTTAGGCCGGCCGCGTGCGCTGAGGCAGTAGTCGATGACGTGCTCAACGAGGCACTCTGCAAGCTCGCGAATCTTAGGCTGACCATTGCGGTCGAAACGGACGTGGTGCAGTCGTGTCGTGCAGCCCGTGGCGTAGTTGAGCGGCACCGTGTGCTCGACGACGTCGAAGCAGGAGTTGAACTTATCCGTAAGCGATCCGTGAACTACACCTCGGCGATCGGCATCGGTTCCGGGTTCACGGCCTTCCATTGGTCCGGGAGCCACTCGTCCAGCGTGCTCATCGGGGCGTCGGGCAGGTTCGTCAGCAGTTGCG